>Ga0193955_1000277_pt1 | contig 31896 bp, 25 predicted proteins | sample BB_6_MG_FD_140343 | JGI IMG/M metagenome (GOLD analysis project Ga0193955, IMG submission 140343) | Microbial mat bacterial communities from the Broadkill River, Lewes, Delaware, United States - BB_6_MG | ecosystem: Environmental > Aquatic > Freshwater > River > Microbial mats | place: USA... | reverse complement strand
TTTTTAGTGGTTTAATTTATTGGGAAGGTTCTTGCTTAACTGTTCTACTTTTAATCTTTTCATGTGAGTGAAGTTAATTTAGTTTACGTATTTTAGAAAAGAAGCATTAAAGCACGACTTTTATACCAAGTTGATTAAGTTCATACCATTTTTTCCTACATTTATTGTAGAAGAAAACCTACATTAATATATCTGAGTTCATCGGTGATTTGGGCCACAGCATTCATAATATATTTAATCGTATTTTTTCCTATTCTTTCCATTCAAAAATAGGCAGTGTTTAGGTTATGTAAAGTCTTTATTGATATCAAAAGAAGTGATTAAGCTAGTATCTCGGTTCAAATTAATAACCTACCAAACAGCTACCCGATTATATAAAAGTGTTTTACGTGATATAAATCAAATATACCTTTATAGATGAATGTTCTAATTACCCATTTGAATTTGTAGAAACTGGGTTTATTGTGGTTGAAGAGCAGGTAAAATCGATAATTGATAGTTTATCTCAATCTATTTCTGATAATTTTATCGAAACTATTTGTTTATCTTTAGCAAAGGCGATTAGGGCTGATTTTGTTTTTGTTGCTAAAATAGACGATGACAAAGAAATAGCAACAACACTCTCAGTTGCTTCTCAATATAAAACACTAGATAACTTTTCCTATGCTTTAAAAACAAGTCCTTGTGAAAATGCTTATAAGGGAGAACTTTGTACTCATTTAACTAATTGCCAAATAACTTATCCTAATTATAATTTGTTGGTTAATATGGGGGTATGTGACTATGTTGGTGTACCGTTAGAAAATATTGATGATAAATCTGATGCCATTTTAGTGGCTCTTTATTATCAGCCTATTGAAAATATTTCAGAAGTAACGTCATTATTTCTATTGTTCAGTGGCATGATAAAAAAAGAGATGGAAAAACAAGTACTCATTAACGAGCTTAAAACAAGAAATAAAATCATTGAAGAAAGTAAAGAGGCGATTATTGTTTGCGACAAGAATAGAAATATTACCAGCGTGAACAAGGCATTTAGTAGAATCTCAGGTTATAGCTTTAAAGAGGTACAGGGAAAGAATCCACGAATATTTAATGCAGGTATTCATGATAAAAATTTTTACTATCAAATGTGGCAAGAGATTAATGATACAGGTGCTTGGTCTGGCGAAATATGGAATAAAAAGAAAAATGGAGTGATTTTCCCCGAATGGTTATCGATTAATAGTATTTATGATGAAAACAATAAGGTATCTAATTATGTAGGTTTCTTTTTTGATATTACTAATAAAAAAGAATCCGAAGCTAAAATTTTTAAGCAAGCCAATTTTGACATACTGACTGGAATCGCCAATCGCTTTTTATTTTTAGAAAAACTTACGTATGCTGTCAGCATTGCTAAATTAAATAATACTAAATACGCTATTCTTTACATGGATTTAGATTTATTTAAAGAGATCAATGATATCTATGGTCATGATCTTGGTGATGAATTGTTAATTCAAACCGCTGAACGTCTTCAATGTTATATCAAGTCAACAGACTCCGTTGCTCGAATTAGTGGTGATGGTTTTGCTATATTACTCAATAACATTGAAAATAATGAAATTATAAATAATATTGTTACCCGCATTCTCATTGGATTTAGTAAACCCTTTAATATAAGTAATGCTGTGCTTCGTTGTACCTTAAGTATTGGTATTGTGTCATTTTCTGGTGATGAAAACGATGTTGGTGAGCTAATGAAAAAAGGTGAAACCGCTATGTATCATGCAAAGGACAGCGGCAGAAACTCTTATAGCTATTTTACTCAAGACATGCAAAGTGTTGCTCGTCATCAATTGAATTTGAAACGTCAATTGATTGATGCAATAAAAAATAGACATTTGAGTGTTGTTTATCAACCAATTATTTCTATTAACGATGAAAAAATAAATAAATTTGAAGCCCTTGTTCGTTGGAATCATCAAGGAGAATGGATTTCGCCGGTCGAGTTTATTCCCATTGCGGAAGAGTTTTCTTTAATTGTAGAAATAGGGGAGTTTGTGCTATCTGAAGCCTGCATTCAGCTGAAAAAATTAAAGGATCAAGGGTTTAACGATATTGTTTTTAACATAAATCGTTCAATTTATGAAATTCCGTTGAATCAAAGCGAGAATGACCATTGGTTAACCATAATTAAAATTCATGGCTTAGAGCCTAGTGATGTGTGTTTTGAATTAACAGAAAGCGCATTAGCACCAGACAAACGAAATAATGAAGTACTTTTTAACCAATTAAGAAGTGCTGGTTGTACTATTGCTTTAGATGATTTTGGCACTGGCTATTCATCATTAAGCTACTTGCGGCGAATTCCTGTTGACTATATAAAAATTGACAAATCTTTTATTAATGATATTTGCATTAATCATGAGGATAATGTTTTGGTCTCTACTATTATTGCTATGTCTAAAGCGTTAGGGAAAGAGGTTGTTGCTGAAGGTGTTGAAACAAAAGAGCAGTTACAATTACTAATAGAATTAGGGTGTGATTATATTCAAGGTTATTATTTTTCTAAGCCTTTACCCATTGAAAAACTGCAAAGTTTTTTAATGGATTTTTCATATTCATCTTTATTAAGTAGTCAATAATGTTTTTATCTAGACACTTTTTGGAATATAACATATTGTTATCAATGAATATATTTTATGTGTAATAATATGAAGCTACTAGATAAATTTCAAAATACAAATCGACTTTATGTGATATTACTCTTTCCTATTCTTGGCATTTTATTATTTGCTGCCATCGGCATAAAGGATAAAGCTTATTTTGTTGACGAAATGAAACAAATTGAGCAAATTACTCAATTAACAACCCAAATAACAGCGCTTTTACATGAAATACAAATAGAGAGAGGGAATACCTCTGTTTATATGTATAGTTTAGGTACAACATTTTCAGATGAGTTAGCTCTTCAGCATCAAAAAACAGATGTTTTACGAGATAAAATTACTCGGTTACTTATTAATTTTAACGGTCAAGATAATAAAAATGGCTTTCAAGATCTATTGAAAAGCGCAATTAATGCACTTGAAAAAATACCTGTTATTCGCCAAGATGCATTTTTTTTGAATATGCCGATGTTAGATGCGATAAATTATTATAGTGATTTAAATGGTAAGTTTTTTAAAATTATTTCTATACTACCCAGTTTGTCAGAGGACAGTAGAATATCTAGGCTAAGTAATACTTACCTTGATCTTTTAAAAGGCAAAGAAAAAGCTGGGCAAGAAAGAGCAATTATTAGCGGTATATTAACAGCCCATAAATTTTCTCCTCACTTGTATTTACAAGCTATTTCTGTGTCAGCACAGCAACAAATGTATTTTGACAGTTTTTCTTTATCGGCATCTCCTAATTATTTAACCTTATTTGAAAAAATAGAATCATCTGTTGATAGCCAAAAAGTGGCAATTATCAGGCACTTTATTCATCAACAATTTTTTCAAAATCAATTTAAAGAAAAGATTGAAAATTTACACGATTCAATTGTGGATAGTAAGTTAGAATCTAACCCTTCTTCGGATGAATTTCAATCCAATGTATCACAATGGTTTACCTACAGTAGCAATAGAATTAATGCTTTAAAAGAGGTGGAAGATTCAATTTCTGCAGATTTACTTGCTCACACCCAACAAGCTAAATTTGATGCTTTTTATAGCTTAGTGTTCTACTCAGTATTAGTGATAATGGCTATTATCATGGCGCTTGTTATCCCTATTATTTTTAGAAAACTACAGCGAAGTAGGAGAAAATTAAAAAATAATATTAATGAATTAAAGTTAACTCGAGATGAATTAGTACAAAGTGAAAAGATTGGTGCTCTTGGACGTATGGTTGCAGGCTTTGCCCACGAGGTGAATACGCCAATTGGTATTGCTGTAGGCTCGGTCAGCCAAATTCAACAAAGCTCTGCATGTTTAAATACCCTATTAAAACAAGAAGAAGTAGATGAGCAAGATTTGCTTGATAATATAAAGACGATTAGCACAGTATCTTCACTGGCAATATCTAATTTAAATCGTGCCGCAAGATTAGTTCAAAGCTTTAAACGTACCTCCGTCGATCAATTATCTGAAAAGGCTAGACGTTATAACATTAAAGAAGTGCTTGATGATGTTCTTTTTACACTTAATAGTAAATTAATTAAACATAGAATTTCAGTTGAATTATCTTGTCCTACCGATTTGAATGTTTTTGGTCAGCCAGGGCGCTTTGACCAATTGCTTACTAATCTTATAATCAATAGTGTTGTGCATGCTTTTGATGATTTAATGAATAATGCATTAATTTCTATTGCGGTAAATCGTAACGACGATAACTTTATCTGTTTAACTTATCGCGATAACGGTAAGGGCATGGAGGCATCTGCGGTAGATAAAATCTTTGAACCGTTTTTTACAATGTCACGTAACGATGGTACGGGTTTAGGAATGTATATTTGTTATTGTATTGTTGTCAATGATATGCAGGGGCACATTCGTTGCGAAAGTAGTTTAGGCAATGGTATCCTTTTTGAAATACTTTTTCCTCCTCAAGAAATTATGGGGTTGGAAAATGAAAGTTAAATTTCGTTTTATTACATGCTTAGCCCAAACTAGTGTCTTACTTATTGTGGAGAAAATAAATGAAAATTATTAATAGAAATACAAATAAAAATAGTATTTCGGCTCCAACTAAAGATGTTTCAAGCCATTATGTATGGAAAGTATTAATTGTTGATGATGAAGAGGATGTTCGTACATTAACTAAGATTAATTTAAAAGATTTTGAATTTAATGGTCGTAAGCTGCTCTTTTTAGAAGCGGATTCGGCCACTTCAGCTAAGAAAATTTTATTAGAACATAATGATATTGCATTGGCTTTAATTGATGTTGTTATGGAAACTGACGATGCGGGTTTGCAATTAGTTGAATATATTCGTAATGAACTTAACAGACACATGATCCGTTTAATTATACGAACTGGTCAGCCAGGGATAGCGCCAGAGCGATACATCATTGATAATTTTGATATTGATGATTATAAAGATAAAACTGAACTGACAGTTGATAAGTTATACACTACGGTTCGCTCAGCAATTAAAGCTTATCGAGAACTAAAAGCGATTGATTTGAATAGAGTCGGTTTAAGAAAAATCATTGATGCCTCACCAGAAGTGTACCGAATTTCAAAGACGTCCTTGAGTGATTTTTTTGATGGTATATTATCGCAAATTGTTGGCCTTTGTCATTTAAATGAAAATGCGCTTATCTCTACTATTGATGGTATGGTTGCGACAATTAATGGAGAGGAAGTCAGAATTGAATCTGGTTTGGGGACACTTTGTCATAAGGAAGAGAATAGAAGCCGAATTGATAGTATTTCTCAACTGTGTATTGACATTATTTTAAATAAAGAACCCGCTACCAATTTACAGCAAGGGTCGCTTGTTTTACCTTTAACTATTGATGAACATACCGTTGGATTTGTTTACTTAGAATCTAACCATATATTGTCACCAGAAGACAGAAACCTTATTGAAGTGTTTACTAATCAATGTGCTAACGCTTTGGAAACCCTTAAATTACACTTAAACTTGAAAATGGCTTATGGTCAAGCTATTGATACGCTCGCTGAAGTGGCGGAATTTAAAGATTCAACCACAGGTAAACATATTAACAGACTTGGAGCTTATACAGCTATTGTTGCAGAGGCGATGGGCATACCTCCAGATGAGGCACACCATTATGGTAAGGCAGCAATGCTTCATGACGTTGGTAAAGTGGGTATACCTGACAATATTTTACAAAAACCGAGTAAGTTGACAGCAGAAGAGTTTGAGATAATGAAACAGCATTCAGAGATTGGTGCTCAAATATTGAGTCATTCAGACAGTACTAAGCTGGCGCAAGGTGTTGCTTTATATCACCACGAACGCTGGGACGGCACAGGCTATCCTAAGGGGATTCCAAGTGAGCAACTTCCCTTAATTACTAGAATTGTTGCTGTAGTTGATGTTTTTGATGCTTTAGTCAGTAAACGACCATATAAAGAAGCATGGTCTCATGAAGATGCGCTAGAGGCTATTTTATCGGGTTCAGGCACTCAATTTGATCCCAATGTGGTTAAGGTTTTTGTCAAGCTGTACCATGACGGCATGTTAGACAATACTTTAGCAATGAACTAACTATTTGATAAATATATTAATGGCTTTTTTTACTTTTAGACGAAATAAAATGAATAACAAAAATATAAAGTTAGCGGAAAAAAACAATCAGAATGAAAGAAGAAAACCTTCTGCATATTCTCAGTTATTTTATCCTTATTTTTCGGTAGATAAATACGCTTTAAACGACTTAATTTCTACAAAGCTACATTCCGATGATTTTATAGCCACACGTACCAGTTATATCACTATTCGCCTTTGGTTTATGTGTATGTTCTTTTCTTTGACGGTGCCTATTTTTTCTTTTTTTGATTTTATATTTTTTCCAAATAAAGAGGCTACATACCTTCTTGCTGCAAGAGTGGTGTTGTCAATTAGTCTTTTTATTTTAGCGCAATCATTAAAAGTATGGCCTTTGGTGCGTACTGCTAGAATAGTGATGCCACTGGCTTTTTTGTTACCTATGGTGTTTTTTGTTGTTAGTATGTTGATTATAAAGGATGTTCCTGTCGATGTGGTGCCAAGCATATTTAGTATGATGCCTTACTTTATATTGGCTATGCTAGGGTTATTTCCATTAACCATTAGCGGTGGTCTTTTTATTGTTGCTTGTGTGTTTACGCCCTTTGTTATTTATAAATTATTGATAGTTAAACAACCTTTTTGGTTGTTTTTTAATGATGTTTGGTTATTTATGTTATTTGCGGGTATCAGTTTGTGGCTGCAAGTAGGGCAATTATCAATGTTGATGAAACTTTATCGGGAATCAACCATAGATCCGTTAACAAAACTCATCAATCGCAGGGTACTTTTAAGATTGGCGCAAAGAAGCCATGAATACCATAAAGTGTACTCGGTTATTATGTTTGATTTAGACCGGTTTAAACGTATTAATGATAATTATGGTCACGCCATTGGAGATAAGTTTTTAGTTGATATTGCCCAAGTTATTCAAAAGGAATTGAAAAAAACTGACGTAGTGGCTCGCTTTGGCGGTGAGGAATTTGTTGCTATATTACCTGAAACCAAACTAGATGAAGCTAAGCTAATAGCGAATAAAGTCGCTATTGCTATCAGTCGCCAAATTATTGTTTTAGATGACGGTACCGAATTAAGCATAACTGCCAGTGTTGGAGTTACTCAAAGAAAACAAGAAGAGAATATTGATGATGTATTAAAAAGAGCGGATGATTTTTTATATTTTGCTAAAGAAAATGGCAGGGACTTAGTTATTACAGATAATGATTATGTTCAAGCTAGCGCATAATTTGTTGATAGCACTAAGATGACTTAATTTGCATAGCATTTATTGTGCTGAAAAGTGCCAGGCAATAAAACGGCTGATTTTTTGTCCTTGTGCCATATTAACTACTTTGACTTGTGATGCTTGAGCTTTTTTCAAAAAAAGTTTTATTTTGGGTAAATTATCTTTTTTAGAGATTAAACAAGTAAACCAATGTACTTGATTTTGATACTTTTTACTCTCACTAATCATTTGACGGATAAAGGCTACTTCGCCGCCATGGCACCATAATTCTGCTTTTTGTCCACCGAAATTTAAGGCTTTTTCATTAATTTTTTTCTTACCTTTTTGTAAATTCTGCCACTTTCGATTAGTGCCAGTATTTGCATCTTCTATGGATTGATGAAATGGTGGGTTGCACATTGTTACATGATAGTATTCTTTTGCGTTGATAATACCGTGAAAAATATTGTCTCTATTTTTTTGTAGACGACAAGTAACATATTCGGCGATAGTCTTATTCCTATTAACATTGGTGTTAGCTGAATCGACAGAAACAGGATCAATATCAGAAGCAATAAACTGCCATCCGTATTCACGTGCACCTAAAATGGGATAAATACAGCTGGCCCCTGTGCCAATGTCTAGTATTGATATTGGCTTTGTGGTTATGCCACTTTCTTTTAATAAATCAGCAATATAATGAATATAATCAACACGTCCAGGAATAGGAGGGCACAAATACCCTTGTGGGAAATCCCAATACTCTATTTGATAATATGCTTTTAATAAGGCTTCATTTAATGCTTTTACCGCATTAGCATTGCTAAAATCGATAGTATTTTGTTGACTATATTTATTTTTTATAATTAACGCAGATAGCGGTGGATGCGCCTTTATCAGCTTAGCAAAGTCGTAGCCAGAACGGTGTATATTACGGGGGTGCAGTGCAGTTTTTATAGACATTATTTAGGTTTATCACCCACTTTAAAATAACCGTTACTGGTAAATTGCACTACTTGTTGACGTTTTTTACCAATAAGAATTGGGCCATCATCCATAAAGAGGAAATTTTTCCAACAGCGTTTAAATACTGCCCAAGTTGTTTCAATAACATTGTCTCTGTTTGAACAATAGTAAACGACAGTATTATTATCCCAATTAATATGTGAGTTGATTAGCTCAGGTAAATTTTTATCGTTACTATCCCAAATACCTTCCCATTTTCCTTGTTCAACCCAATTGCTTTTATCAAAAGGCCAGTCACCTTTTTTGAAAAAATCAGGATGATCAACCTGGCGACTAATAAAAGTATCCCATAATACATTGGCGCGATCTTTATCCATAGGTTTGATTTTTGCTAAATCAATTTCATTTATAGGAAGACTCTTATGTTTAAAAATCCATGCATTTTTCAATTGTTCCAATGGAATATAGCTCATTCATTCAGCTCTGTGATAATACTAAGGCATATAAATGGATTATACGGGAGTCAGTATGTATTTATAAAGAAATTGAATGATTTTTTTAAGTAAAACCATAAAGAATGACAAGTGATAAATTATCAAACAAGCTCATGGACTTGTTATGTGAGAAAATTCAGTCAATACTAAAACAAATTTGATTAAATAAGCTATCACAGCAATCGTTTTAGCCGCATCAGATAGATAAAGATATTTTTTGTATTTGCAGCGTAATTATAACGTTTTACGCTAAATCAATGCCGAGGCGTTAATTTCAACTATTCAGAACCCTAAGAGATAGCATCATGGATAAATACCTTATTACTAAAAATGAAATTGAACAAATGGAGGGGGTTTCCAAAACTCATTTTCTTAATGAAAATGCACAAAGAGTTAATAAATCACTTGGTGATCATACTGGCTTAACAGGTTTTGGCTTCCATATCATTGAGATTCAGCCAGGCTATGACTCTACAGAACTTCATAAGCATTACCATGAGGATGAATGTGTTTATATTCTTGAAGGCGAAGCGATTGCTGAAATAGGTGGGGAAACTTACGTTGTAAAAACGGGCGATTTTATTGGTTATCGTGCTGATGGTTTAGCTCACAAGTTAACCAATAATGGCGATTGTGTCTTAAAGTGTATTGTCGTCGGCCAACGGTTGGATCACGATGTCGCTGATTATACAAATATTAACAAACGCATTTATCGCAATAAGGGGGTAAAGTGGAATTTGGTAAATATTGATGATATTGAAGAGCCTGTTGCGGGTAAGAAATAAGTAGTGACAAAATTAGTGCTTGTTTGCAGAACAGTGCAGCGGACACCTGTTTTAATCTTTTTGGCTTAATATAGCCTTTTGGTACTTTTTTAAACAGGAGTAGTACAAGGATACAGCTAAAAATTTAGCATTGATGACTATCCATTGCATTGTTTTCATAAATCCGTATTATGCGCGACTTTCACTATTATTTTCAGCTGATACAAGCTCGTATTTCTGTCAATATATCATCAATCAGAGTGTGTAAATATTAATGAGAAAGTTGTTGTCGTCACCTGTACAAATGCCATTATCTGCTGCAGAAAATCAGATTTATCAAAATACACTTAAATATGTTACTCCCTTAAGTTTGAACTTAATGGCAGTTAAAGTACTAAATAGGCCCGAAGACTTCACTGGCTGGTGTGGCGAAGTCATACGATTATGCCGTGAAGATCTTAAAATTGAATTGTTAGATGATGAACAATTTGCCCCGTTAAAGAAGTTAGAGCAAACACTTGAAGAGGGCTTTACAATCGGCCAATGTAAAATGGCTCGAATTGCCCCTTGGCCTATATTTGTTGATTTTATCGAACAACAGAACACCTTGCACGCTTTAGATGAACGTTTACGTCTTCTTGATTATATTAATAAGTATTGCCAAAAATCTTTAGCTGATTTATCTGTTGAAGATCGTTTAGCTTTTGCAGGTAAACATACCAAACAGCACAACTACCAAACATATGACTTTGATATTGAGTGGTTTGCTAGTACTAAAGGGGCTAAAGTTTTTCACGCTTTGCTTGAGCAATATCCTGAAAAATTTGATGCAGCGTTATCACATATTCCATTAGTTGGAGATGTGAATTATGAGCATTATCAAATGTTTGTAAATGATTTTAAGCAAATAATTCAAGCGTATACGCAAGAAAACTCTCAGGGTAATAGTACCCAAACTAAAGCCCCTTTGGCCGTAGCAACTCGTTTATTAGCGATGCGACGTCCAGATCAATTTATCGCCTTAAATAATAATAAAATTGACCTGCTGTGCAAAGGGCTATCTATTGTTAAATTCTCAAATACTGATTTTTCATCCTATTGGCATGACATGATTGGTACGTTACGTACTTTTCCTTGGTGGAATCAAGCTAAACCTCTACCTTTGGCTGAAAGCAGTTCTGATAGTGCCATTGAAATAAGTGCTGAACATGACGCAACATCCATTGAACAAGGAAATCATGTGGCTAGCCGTGAATTTACGTTATGGAATAACCGAGCGATTTTAATTGATTTATTTTTATTTGCTGATCCCACGTTATCACAGAACTCAAATTATGTTCGCGCGCGCGATAAAGCGCTGAATAAGTCAGTGAATAAGTTACAGTCAAAATCATGCACTACCATGAGAAAGAAGAGTATTGAGTCTATCGAATCTTTGGTTGATAAAGCGCTTATGGCAGAAGATTTACCTGAGTATATGATTTCTAAGCGAGACTCTATTATTACTCAAGTAAAAAAAGGGCAAAGTGTTGAAAAAGCTATTAGTTTAATGCGTGCTATTTTTGGTTAAATTTATCCTTTCAATATAGGAAAGTTAGTATTTTATGTGCGTTATCTAGCAAAAATAAATACCCACTTTACCGCTTAATATTTTGTGTCCGTTTTATACTAAACGGACACCCTAATGTCCGAACGGACAATTTAAACAATTAAAAACGGACACCTAAATTGTTTAGTTAAAATAATTCCTCTATTTAACAATATCTTATTTTTTATTTCAGTGTTGGCATAGTACTAGCTGTAGTGATGGTATGTATAACTATAGCGAAGTAAATATGATTAGCTCTACCGCAGGACAAGACGAAATAATTAGTAAAGTACCATCTCAAAAACCTTGGTTAAAAATATTCATAAGTGTTTTTTTTGTCGTTATAGCTATTTGGTTATTTTTACCTGTATTACAACAATGGACAAACGGAATTCCAAGTATTGATTCAAAAACAGTGACAAGTGCAACGGTTTTTAAAGGAACACTCATTCGGGATGTAGCCGTTAACGGTAAGCTAGTAGCAGCTAATGCACCAACATTATATAGTTCTGAAGCTGGGCAGGTTACATTATTAAAAAAGCCGGGTGATATTGTTGAAAAAGGGGATATAGTCGCTAGTGTATTAAGCCCTGAACTTCAATCAATAATTCAACAAGCTACAGCAAAACTAGAAAGCCTTAAAATTGATGTTAGACGTGGTGAATTACGTGATTTGGAGTCCCAAATTGATCTTGAACAAGTGCTTGATACTGCAAGGGTACGGAGTAATGCCAGTAAAAGAGAGCTAGCACGTGCAGAGTTATCATTTGAAAAACAAGTGGTTAGTGAACTCTATTTGGTCAGTCAACGAGATGAAAACACAGAAAATCAACTCTTGTTACAACACGCACAAAAACGCGTTGAATTGGCAATTAAGCGCCTTGAGTTTGAAAATAAAACGCGAGAAATTGCTGTAGAAAGCCAACAATTAGTCGTAGATGAACTTCGTCGTCGTGTTGAACTATTGAGTATTCGCACACCCGTTAACGGCATTGTTGGTAATTGGTTAGTACAAAAAAAAGAACGTGTTAATGCTTCACAACCTGTGATGACAATCGTTGATTTAAGTTTATATGAAGCAGAGATTAACGTTCCTGAATTTTATGCAGATGATTTAGGTTTAGGGCTTGATGTAAAAATGACAATTTCAGGTAAGCCCCTTGTAGGTAAAATTATTTCAATTTCACCAGAGGTGAAAAATAACCAAGTTATAGTAAGGGTTTCGGTTGTAAACAAAGAAGAGCTTCAGTTACGCCAAAACCAAAGGTTGAATGCACGGATTGAATTTGAAAACAAAGAAAATGTGTTAATGGTTAAGCGTGGTAGTTTTCAAGGCAGTCACGGCGGCCAAGCCGTTTATTTAATTAACGGAAATAATGCGAGTTTAACACCTATTTCAATAGGCTCTCAAAGTGTTGAGCATGTTGAAATAGTGTCAGGGTTAAAAGTAGACGATAGCATTATCATATCATCAACAGAACTGTTTGATGCCCATTCAACAATATTACTTAATTAATCAACATGTTAACAAGAAAGTTAACTATCAAATTAGACAAGTTATTATATTAACGAACAAGAAAAATATTAAGGAATAATTATGCTTAACATGAAAAATATTAGCCGAATTTATCGTAGCGACACTATTCAAACTCATGCATTGCGAGATTTTAATTTACAAGTTAATGCCGGAGAATTTGTCGCTGTTACAGGGCCTTCTGGTTCTGGCAAATCTACCTTTTTAAATGTAGCAGGGTTATTAGATAGTTTTGACCAAGGCACGTATGAATTAGATGGCATAAATATACAAGGATTAAATGATGATGAATTATCACGCTTACGTAATGAAAAGATTGGTTTTATTTTTCAAAACTATAATCTCATTCCCGACTTTTCTCTTTTTGATAATATTGATATGCCATTACGCTATCGCGGTTTTAATGCTGCAGAGAGAAAGCGTCGCATTAATAGTGCTTTGGAGCAGGTTGGTTTAGTTAGCCGAGCGAGTTATTTACCTAGCCAATTATCTGGTGGGCAACAGCAACGTGTTGCTATTGCGAGAGCCTTAGCGGGGCAGCCAAAAATACTATTAGCTGATGAACCAACAGGTAACCTTGACTCTTTAATGGCACGGCAAGTAATGGAGTTACTCCATACGCTAAATGCTGCAGGTAGTACCATTGTTATGGTAACTCATGACCCTGATCAAGCTCGATCAATAGGTCGAAATGTACAGGTTATCGATGGACAAATAACCGACCATAGTATTTATTCACCGTTAAATCACAATGCACCCATTGAAATGAAAGTTTAAGGACATTGTCATGGAAATGTTTAATTATTACCTAAAATTGAGTTTTCGGAATTTAATCCGTAATCGATTGTTTTTTATTTTAATGATCTCAACCTTAGCGGTAGGCGTTGGTATTTTTTTAGCGAATATCGCCATTATAAAATCGATGTCCTCAGACCCAATTCCTTATAAAAGCGATCGTATTTTTAATGTGTCACTTAATATTTGGCCACTGGACAACCCTGATGCAGAATTAATTGAAATTATGCGATACAACGATGCTATGCATATTTTAAAAAATGACATAGCAACTAATACTATGGTGCATTATCAATCAAAAGTTTACACCAGAGATATTAATGCTAAAAGTCTAACGCGCCACCAAGCAGTAGTAAGAGCAACCACTTCTGGGTTTTTCCCGTTAACTGATGCGCTTTTTGCTTTTGGCGGTGCTTGGCAGCAAGACTATGCTAAGCAGATTGTTATTGGTGATACGTTTAATCAACAAGTTTTTGGTGGTGGTAATAGTGTAGGTAAAACCCTTGAAATTGATGGTAAACCTTTTGAAATTGTTGGTGTGCTAAAACCATGGAATTTAAAACCTGCTTTTTATAAGGCTGCATTTGAGCAAGCATTTGAACCGACCGATGACATTTATGCCCCCATTGAAACGGCAATGGATAATGAATGGGCTATAGATTTGAGAAACATGTCAACTGATCGAATTAATTCAGTGTCTGATAACCGTGGAAAAAATGGATTCTTTATTCAAGCTTTTGTACAGCTCGATACGCTTGAGCAGAAGAGTTTAATGCAACAATACCTAGATAATTACTCACAACACCGTAAAGCACAAGGTGAATATTTACGCGCTAATGAGAACCGTTTATTGGATGTAAATGAATGGCTGACACACCAAAAGGTTGTTGATGAACGCATGTTGGCCTTCGCTTTAGCTAGTTCACTCTTTTTAGCTGTCTGTATTTTTAATGCCAGTAGCTTATTACTCGCTCGTTATCATAGCGCAAGATTTGAAACAGGACTCAGACGTGCAGTAGGTGCTCGAATGAAAGATGTTTTCTATCAAGGCGTTGTTGAAAGCATGTTGATTGGGTTATGTTGCGCGGTATTAACACTTTTATTTGGTTGGTTGTTTCTGCAAATATCAATGACATTATTTCCAGCACTAAAACAAACTAGCGATATAGACATAACATTACTATTGATGGGGATTGCCATTGCGTTAATCACTTCATTTATTAGCATGTTATATCCGTTAATTCGTTCCTGTAGAACGTCTTTGTCAACTACGTTGAAGTAAGGTATTACCATGAATATTAAAGCATTATTGAAGGCGTTACGTCTTCGGAAATTCGCCACAACATTATTAATACTACAACTTAGTTTAACCATAGGTTTAATGGTTAATACCGTTATATTAACGACGAGTACGATTGAAAAACTCAATAAGCCATTAGGCTTTGACGTTGAACAGCTTATAACCGTTGATTTAATGCCAACCTCTGGTGCCTATCGTGATACCGATTATTACCAATCGATTACCCGGCAAGATATTGCAAAAATATCAGCGATAGACGGTGTTATTAGCGCGGCTCATTATAACCAATTACCAATTCAACGAGGAGGTTGGAACGGTAATATGCAAGCTGCTGACTTCCCTGAAGATGCTGTTTTGCCTGCGGAATTACGTTATGTACCGCAGTTTTACAGTAGTAAAATTGGATTGGAAAATTTAGGTGTGGAAATTATTGAAGGGAGAAGTCTCACTGATGCAGATGACATAACCAAGGATTTTTATAGCTTGCAAGATAGAGATCAAATAGAACAAAATATTATTATTACGCAGTCATTAGCTAAAGCCATATTCCCAAATAAATCAGCCTTAGGTGAACTAACGAATAATGGACGAGTGATAGGTATTGCACGTGATTTTAGTATTAGCCCTTCACGTAAAGGTATTGATAAGAGTTTTGGTTTATTTGGCAACTTCATGTTTTCACAGTCAGATTATGAGCAACATTATGTTGTACGTGTTGAGCCTGGAAAATTAGCACAAGTGCAAGCTAAGCTTAGCGACACTATTTTATCTGTACAAGCAGAACGTGACATTATACGCGTGCAAAGTATGGCAGAGCGATTGAAAAATTTTTACAGTCAAGATGCGGGTCTAGCGAGTTTGTTTGGAATGTTGTCGTTATTAATGATTGTAGTGACGGTTGTTAGTAGCTTTGCCCATGCACATTTTCATGTTACTCAGCAACGCAAATTTATTGGCATACGCCGTGCATTAGGCGCCCGTAAAAAAGATATTATGCTTTATGTTTTTAGTGAAAACTGGATATTAACAATTGGTGCTAGTTTATTGGGTATTGCCACTATGATTGGCTTAAATATCGCGTTATCGCAAGTGATCACTATCGAAAAACCTACGGCATTACTGTATGCTTTAGCCGTATCAGTTGTGTTTATTGCAGGTTCATTAGCCACTTGGCTTCCTGCTTATAAAACAACAAAAGTATCACCTGTTATTGCAACTAAAACACTGTAATTCAGCGTTAGCTGTTACTCATGATGGCAGCTTTATATAAAACATAAAAAGAAGAACTACCAAGGTTTGAGAGAATGAAGCGAATATTAGTAGTAGATGACAATCCAGATATTTTAGACGCATTAGATTTATTACTTAGTTTGCATAACTATCAAGTAACGACTGCTGGTAATATTAAAGAAGCGGTTATTACTACAACACATCAACGTATTGATTTAATTATTCAAGACATGAATTTTAGCCAAGGCACTACGTCTGGTGAAGAAGGTAAGTCACTTTTTTATCAATTAAAAGCAATTGCGCCCAATACACCCATTATTGTTATTACCGCTTGGAGCCAGCTTGAAACTGCCATCGAACTAGTTAAAGCAGGCGCTTCAGATTATTTGCCTAAACCATGGGGCGATGTGAAATTACTCGATATAATCGAGAAAAACATTGCAATCAACTCTGCAGAACTCGCAACCATCTCAAGTAAAAAATCAATTCATAAAAAGAACATATCCACGCCTTTTATTGTTGAAAGCGAGCCAATGAAAAAGCTGGTAGCAATGGCTGACAAAGTAGCTAATAGTGATATTAGTGTGTTAATTACAGGGGCAAATGGTAGTGGCAAAGAACGTATTGCCGATTATATCCACCAAAACTCCCCTCGCCAGGCTAACCCTTTCATTAAAGTGAATATGGGTGCATTAGCAAGTGAATTGATGGAAGCAGAATTATTCGGTGCTGAAAAAGGTGCCTACACTGGTGCAACGACAAAGCGAGAAGGTCGTTTTGAAGTCGCAAATGGTGGTACTTTGTTTTTAGATGAAATTGGTAATTTGTCTTTGTCAGGGCAAATGAAATTATTACGAGTATTACAAACGGGGCAGTTTGAACGAGTGGGTTCTAGTGAAACCATTAGCGTAGATGTTCGTGTGATTAGTGCCACTAACAGTAATTTACAACAAGCTATTGCAGAAAATACCTTTCGTGAAGATTTATACTATAGGTTAAACGTAGTAGAACTCAATTTACCCCCACTTGCTCAACGACAAGATGACATTATACCGTTAGCACAACATTTTGTATCGGGTAGCCATCAGTTAAGTGAGCAGGCTGCTAAATTACTTAAACAACAACCTTGGCATGGCAACGTCCGCGAGTTAGAAAATCACTGTCAAAGGGCAATGGTTCTGTGTGCTGATAATTTATTGTTACCTGAGCATTTTATGCTTTGTGACGTCAGGGATGCCTCATCATTGCATAGGGAAAATTTCACTAACTCAAATTCTGACTCTATTTCCACTACAACAGTAAATGTTGATGATCATAAAAATAATTTGAAAGCCGTATTAGATAAACATCAATGGGTTATTTCACGAGCAGCCAATGAATTGGGATTAAGTCGGCAAGCCTTATATAGGCGTATTGAAAAATATCAACTTAATCAAACCAAAGAGCAATAAATGCGATTAATTATTTTATTAGGTTTATTACATAGTGCATTAATATTACTGGTCTACTATTGCGTTGAACAACACCCCACTTATGTTGGTTTGTTAATAGCTATATCATTATTGGTGACATATTTATTATTTAAAAAACTATATGATCGTCACCGGAGTATTTTATTAAGCTTAGATCAAGGCTTACAAAGTTTACGTGATAATGATTTTTCGGTAAGTTTAAATCAACAAAAAGAATCGAATTACAACGTACTCGTTGAGACCTTTAATCAAACCAGTAATAAATTGCGTGAAGAGCGACAGCGATTATACCAACGCGAAATGATGTTGGATAAAGTATTAAACACATCTCCAATGGTGACTGTTTTAGTTGATCACCGTGATACTATTACTTTTACTAACCATAGTGCACAGCAAGCTTTTGAATTAAAACAATCTATTGTCGGGCTTAAATGGAGCAAATTACTTGAATCATTAGCGCCAGAGTTTCAACAGGCATTAAAGCATCAAGGGGAGTCAATTTTCACCATAACCGACAAGCAAGGAACACAACAAGCTTGGCATGTAACTAATTCAAGAGTCGTTATTCATCAAGCACAACATCAGTTATTGATATTAAAAACCATTACACAAGAATTATCAAAACAAGAAGTAGCTACATGGAAAAGAGTGATCAGTGTCATCAGTCACGAACTTAATAACTCTATTGCGCCAATAAGCTCTATGTGTCACAGCGGTGAATTATTGGCTAAAAACTTAGATGAACCTAGACTCGATAGAGTATTTAAAACAATTGGTGGTAGAGTAAATCATCTCAATGATTTTATTAAAGGATATACGACACTCACTAAAGTAAAAGTACCAGACAAACAACCATTCCATTGGCGTGTATTAATTGAGCCGATTAAAGTTTTATATTCATTTACCCTTTTAACCGCTTTGCCTGAAGCAAAAATTAATGCGGATATAGTTCAGCTTGAGCAGGTATTGATAAATATTCTAAAAAATGCCCATGAAGCAGACCCTTCAGGCAATGTTACAATGAGCTTTACAGAGTGTAACCACGAAGTTGAATTGACTATTAATGATCAGGGGAAGGGTATGTCGGCAGAAGTTTTACAAAACGCTTTACTTCCTTTCTATTCGACAAAACACTCAGGTACAGGGCTTGGTTTAGCTTTATGTCGAGAGATCATCGAAGTACACCAAGGAAGACTAGTGTTTAAAAATATTGAGACTGGCGGGTTAAGTGTCTTAATTATTTTACCTTTTCGAAATAATCAGCAAAGCTCAAATAGGCTCTAACGGTTAATTGATAGCTCCTGCAAGTGATAAAAAACGATAAGATACCTAGCCCATGTGTTAGGAATTGTTGTTTAGATGAAAATGATGTTTGCCTAGGGTGTTATACCAATCTCACTAACTATGTGAGCATTTCTACTTGCTAAAATCACCAACTACATCGTTATTTATTTAATAATTAGAACAACTAGTTATTGAAATAAATGCCTTGTATTTGGCAATTTTTTCTACGTATAAAATAGATCACTTAATTAATGAAATTGGTATTATAGAAGTTTATCCGAAATTATAAATTGGCGAGTTATGTCTGTATAGGAAAGAAAAGAAATACTGGAACGTTGTAACCAAAAAATGCAATTAGACAGAGTTTAAAAAATATAAAAAAACCGATAAACTTAAAATAAGATATCGGTTTTTATCGGGTAAATGACCCTAATATGGTGCGCGGTAAGTGATTCGAACACTTGACAACTCGCAAGTCAGGCGAGGACTCTACCACTGAGCTAACCGCGCAAAAGTGGTTTGTTGAATAACTCAACGGGCGCTATGTTAGCCGTCAACTTATGTGCTTGCAAGTGGTTTTGTTCAATTTAGCTCAAATAAAGTTTAATTGCTTGTTTTTAAATCAATACGTCGTTGAACTACGCGTAAACGCCAAGCGAGTAGAATTGCCGCTGTTGTTAAACCAACAATAAATCCAACCCAAAAACCGTAAGGCCCCATTTTAGGCACAACCCAGTTGGTAATGCCTAAAATCAAGCCAACGGTTAAGCCCACTAACCAATATGAAACAAAAGTAATATATAAAATAGATTTAGTGTCTTTATACCCTCGAAGTGCACCAGCTGAAACGACTTGAACAGTATCTGAAAACTGATATAAAGTCGCTAGTAACATAATGCTTGCAGCAAGTTCTATCACTGAAAGGTCAGTAGTATAGATACTAACAATAGGTACTCTAAAAACAACAGTAATTATGGCGGTAAACACAGCTAACAGTAGCCCTAGATAAATAGCATGATAGGTATAATCTTTTGCTTGATGGTGATTATTATGACCAATAGCATTACCCACTTTGATTGTTGTTGCCATTGCCAAACTTAGTGGAATCATAAAAATCAAACCACTAAAGTTCAGGGCTATTTGGTGGCTAGCGACAGTTTCTGCGCCAAAAGGCACTAAAATTATAGCCACAACAGCAAATAAGCTTACTTCAAATAAAAGTGACAAAGCGATAGGAATACCTAACCTTAAAATATTTTTAATTTTGTCAAGATCGGGCCAGTAAAACTTTTCAAAAAGTGGTGCTTGTTTTAATGTTTTGGAAGCAAAAGCATAAATAAGCATGCCAATAAACATTACCCAGTAAACAATTGCTGTGGCAACACCGCAACCTGCTCCACCTAATGCTGGTACACCAAATTCACCATAAATAAAAATGTAATTAGCAGGAATGTTAATGATTAAGCCAACAATACTAATAATCATAGTTGGTTTAGTGTAGGAAAGTCCTTCAGCGTAGTTTCTTAAAACTAAATACAAACAGTAACCAGGAGCACCCCAAATAATATATTGTAAGTAATCAAGTAATAAAGGCTTTAAATTGCTTTCTAATTCAATAGAAGGTGCAATAATAGGGACGATCAGATAATATAATCCAATAAGAGATAAACCTAATGTGAAGGCAATCCAAGCAGTTTGATAGGTTTGTTCGCTAATCGAAATATAGTTCTTTGCTCCGTCAAGTTGAGAAACAATTACAGCAAGTGCCATAATTAAACCGTAAATTGTTAAAATAAGCGGTAACCAAATACTGTTAGCCACGGCAACAGCTGCCATGTCGATAGCACTAACACGGCCAGCCATTACGATATCAACAAACCCCATTAAATTTTGAATTAATTGTGCAATTAAAATAGGGTAAGCAAGTTTAGCTAAACTTTTAGTATGAGAAAAAAACGCGGTGAAATTCATTAAGTGTGGAATACAGATAGTTGAAAACAAAATAGTTCCGCCATCATATTGAATAAGGTAGGCACAGGCAACTAATAAAAGGGAGTTAGTTCATAGTTTTAATAATAGGACGAATAATATAATCTATGGTGAATATGCTATTTTAGATTGGCAGCATTAAGATGAGGTTGATGACATTATTTGTGAAAGCGTTGCTTTTGCTTGATCAATATATATACCACCAAAAATATTGGCGTGGTTTAGGATATGGTAAAAATTGTATACTAGTTTTCTCTGATCATAGCCCTCACATAGTGGATATTGAGCTTGATAACCACGATAGAAATCAAGCGGGAATTGACCAAATAACTCAGTCATTGCAATATCTACTTCGCGGTCACCATAATAACAAGCAGGATCAAATATTATACCTTGCTCAATTGTAAAGCCTGTATTTCCTTGCCATAAATCGCCATGCACCAAACAAGGCGTAACATAGTGATGTAATAAAGCATCGTGACAAATGTTTGCAATATGATTAATGTTTCCTAATAAAATTGATTTTTCACTTAATAGTTGCAGTTGCCATGCTATTCTCTGTTCTGAAAAGAATGTTCTCCAATTACTACTCCAGTTATTGGGCTGAATTGTGTTACCAATATAATTATCGTATTGCCAGCCAAATTGGCCATGAGAAGTTTCTTGATGCATTTGCGCTAATTGTTGCCCAAGTTGGTACCAAAGCACAGGTTTTGCTTGACCAAACTCAATATAATCAAGTACCAAAAAACTTCTGTCTAAACTAGTACCTAAGGTAATGATGTCTGGACAAGCAATATTCGTGAGTTTTTTTAATTGCGTTAGCGAGTAAGCTTCTGCGCGGAAGTGAGTAAGTTTTTCTTTACTGTTTAACTTTACAAAATAGTTTTGTTTGCCGTTAGAAATTTTGAAAGCAAGGTTGAGTTTTTTGCCGTTAGAATCAACAAGGCTTTCATGAGAAAGCCCAGCAGATAAAGGCTGTTTTTCTAATATTTTAAAAGGTTTGCCTGTTTTAGCTATAATTGCTTGTTCTATCTGATGCCACATAGTAATCACCCATGTTTGAGATTTTTATCAAAGCAAGTTCAAAAGACACTGTTAAAATATAAGTGAAGTATAGCTTTATTTGTAAAAACTGCTTGGTGATTAGTTTTATGGTTAGTTTTCTATTTTAAGGTGTTTTAATTTGTTTTTAACTCCATCCCATTCATCAGCGTCTATTGGCGCGGATTTAACCTCTGTGATCCGTGGCCATGCTTTAGCTAAATCTGCATTTAATTGAATAAACTCTTTTTGATCTTCTGGTACATCATCTTCTTGATAAATAGCGCCAGCAGGGCATTCAACAGGGCATAAATCACAATCAATACAGTCGTCTGGATTTATAACAAGAAAATTAGGCCCCTCAAAAAAAGCTTCAGCAGGGCACACCGCCACGCAATCGGTATATTTACAACGAATACAATTATCAGTTACCACAAAAGCCATGTTTTAAAATTCTCACCAAACTACGTTGTGTAGATCATACCTTGCTTTATTTTAAATTCAATCTGTTGTTTTCATTGGTATGAGTCTCACTATCAGGTAAAATGCCGCCATTATTTGTATACCCTCTACTTTTGGATATAAAACCATGTTGCGTTTAACTGATATTAAATTACCTTTAAATCATTCTGATAATGCTATTGAGCAAGCAATATTGCAAAAGTTAGAGATTACTAAGCATGAATTAGTTGATTTCACCGTGTTTAAGCGTGGTTATGATGCTCGTAAGAAAAGCAATATTGTTCTTATTTATACTTTAGATGTTAATACCACGAAAGAGACGGTTTTATTGGAACAATTTAGCAAAGACTCACAGGTAAAATTAACACCTGATATGGCCTATAAATTTGTTGCACAAGCACCTGAAAAGTTGAAACATCGCCCCATTGTTATAGGAATGGGGCCTTGTGGTTTGTTTGCTGGTTTAGTATTGGCTCAAATGGGCTTTAAGCCAATTATATTAGAGCGCGGTAAAGCGGTAAGAGAGCGAACCAAAGATACTTTTGGCTTTTGGCGTAAAAAAATACTCAATACTGAGTCAAACGTTCAATTTGGTGAAGGGGGGGCAGGTACTTTTTCTGATGGTAAGTTGTACAGCCAAGTAAAAGATCCCAAGCATTATAGCCGAAAAGTGCTGCATGAGTTTGTTGATGCTGGTGCCCCCGAAGAAATATTGTATGTAAGTAAGCCGCATATTGGCACGTTTAAGTTAGTCACCATGGTTGAAAAAATGCGAGCAAAAATTTTTGAACTTGGCGGAGAAGTACGATTTGAGCAAAAAGTTGAAACCATTCACTTTGAAAATGATGAAACCATTACGTTTGATGGCAATATCTTAGCCGGTTTTAAAGCTAAAGAAGTGGTTGGTTTAACTTTATCAACGGGGGAATATATCGAGACTAATCATATAGCATTAGCGATTGGTCATAGTGCGAGAGATACCTTTAAAATGCTTCATGAACAAGGTGTTTACATTAAGGCTAAACCATTTTCCGTAGGCTTTCGCATTGAGCATGAACAATCAGTTATTGATGAAGCACGTTTTGGTGACAATGCGGGTAATGACATTTTAGGCGCTGCAGATTACAAATTAGTACACCATGCTAGTAATGGTCGTAGTGTGTATAGTTTTTGTATGTGCCCGGGCGGTACTGTTGTTGCGGCAGCATCGGAAGCAGGCCGTTTAGTGACCAATGGTATGAGCCAATATTCACGCCATGAACGTAATGCAAACAGTGCGATTGTTGTTGGCATTGAACCTAAAGACTATACCGAAGGCCAATTTGCAGCAACTACAAATTCTGTCTTAGCGGGCGTTGAATTTCAGCGTCGGTTAGAAGAACAAGCGTTTAATATGGGCGGAAGTAATTACAATGCGCCAGTACAACTTGTTGGTGATTTTTTAGCAGGTAGAAAGAGTGGCGAACATGGTAGTGTTATTCCATCTTATAAACCCGGTGTAACTTATACTGACTTAAGTGAAGCACTACCAGATTATGCTGTTGAAGCTATACGTGAAGCACTACCTACTTTTGAACGAAAAATTAAAGGTTTTTCTATGAATGAGGCTACATTAACCGCTGTTGAAACGAGAACGTCATCACCTATACAAATAACGCGAGATAGAGAAACTTTACAAAGTTTAAATGCTAAAGGCTTATATCCTGCTGGAGAAGGTGCAGGTTACGCTGGTGGTATTTTATCAGCAGGTATTGACGGTATTAAAATAGCCGAGGCAATGGCGCTTTCGATATGCGCCAAGAATTAATTTAGTATTGTGTTAAAAAACTCTATTTCTTCCTGCTTCTTTCGCTTTATATAAGAGGTTGTCAGCACGGCTAACCCATTTTTCAGGCGTGTCGTTAGTGCGGTATTCAGCAACACCGATAGATAGTGTTAATTTTATATCGTATTCGAATATATGATTTTCTACAATGTAACGTATTTTTTCAGCCCGTTGTTTTGCGGAATCTAAACTCATATTTAATGGCATTATAATGAGTTCATCCCCACCAAACCGATATAAGGAATCGAGTACGCGAGTATATTGTTTAATTAAATTACAAGTGGTAATGAGAATATTATCACCAATAGCATGACCGTAATTATCATTTATATGTTTAAAATTGTCTAAATCGATGAGGATTAAACACATATCATAAGCTTGTCTATGTTGGCTTGCTATTACATCTAATAATTTCTTGTCTAAAGCTCGTCTGTTTCCTGTGGACGTTAGTTGATCAATGGTTGCTAATGCTTCAAAATCGACTATCTTTTTTTCATAAGACCTAAACATAATAAACGAAAATGCTGAAGTCATGGCTGTTGTCAATAAAATGGTTAGCACATTAATCAAATCAGATTCAGTTGATATTATAAATGATACCGTTGTAATTAATACTGCGCATAGCACTGTTGCAACCTTTGCAGGAATTAAGTAATAGATTGTAATAATAACGGGATACGCCCAATAAACTTGGAGTTGCCCTTTTGTTGCAATACTAGCGGCGGAAGCAATCACTAAAAAAATGGCAAATAAGAGTTTTGTAATATCAACTTTTCGAGTTATTAAAATATAGACAAAAAGCATTGTCATTGTGACTGAAATAATTAGATCAATAATGGCGATAGGTATATCGTTATTTAACCAACGAATAGTGGCAAAAAAACCTACAATGAGCGCTGCTAGAGCCGTTAAAGATAATAATACTATTTCAGATGTCGTTCTTTTATTGTTCATGCTATCCTGCTTATGCTTTCCTTATGTCGAAGTAATATAATATATTATAGACACTATTCCTTTACGTTATCATACTTACCATAATATTATCAGAATGTCTGCTTTGAATTATTTATACCTTGATATTTTATAGGTTGACTTATGCAATTGACTGATTTTACAGGCCATTGTTTTTACCTACTATTGCTAGGCATATTAAACCAAATATAAATGCAATTTTGCTCTCAATAGATAGTTTTTCTTTTTTTGTTATATTTTTATGTGCTTATTGTGATATTTAATGCGGTAATAGTGCATGCATATAGTTGATTCATTTGCTATAATCCCGTGCCTGATTTTAGACAGTGCGTTTTTAATAGCAATGGTGTTTTTCTTCTCGTATATCAAATTCTAGTATTATCACATACTAAAATATGGCACCTAGCTTTACATAATAAATTGAAATATAAAGGTTTTAATAAATGCCGATAATAACTCTCCCTGATGGCTCACAACGTTCATTTGAGAATGCCGTATCCGTAATGGATGTTGCCCTTGATATAGGTCCAGGTCTTGCTAAAGCAACAATAGCAGGGCGTATTGACGGAAATCTTGTTGATGCATGTGAGTTAATTACTCAAGACGCTAATTTGCAACTTATAACCAGCAAAGATAGTGAAGGTCTTGAGATCATTCGTCATTCATGTGCGCATTTATTGGGGCATGCTATTAAGCAATTATATCCTAATGTTAAAATGGCTATAGGACCAACCATTGATAATGGTTTTTATTATGATGTTGATCTAGATGAATCAATTACCGAAGATGATTTAGTTAAACTTGAAAAACGCATGACTGAATTGGCACGTACAGGTTATGAAGTTGTCAAAAAAACAGGCACTTGGCAAGATGCTTACGATGCCTTTACTGAACGCGGTGAAACTTATAAATTGGAAATTCTTGATCAAAATATCGAGAAAACAGATACACCTGCTTTATATTATCATCAAGAATATATTGATATGTGTCGTGGACCGCATGTACCAAGTATGCGTCATTGTCATCATTTCAAATTAATGAAGGTTGCTGGCGCCTATTGGCGCGGTAATTCTGACAATAAAATGTTACAACGCATTTACGGTACAGCTTGGGCTGATAAAAAACAACTGAAAGCTTATATTGTTCGTTTAGCTGAGGCAGAAAAACGTGATCACCGTAAAATTGGAAAAACGTTAGATTTATTCCATTGGCAAGAAGAAGCGCCAGGCATGGTGTTTTGGCATAACGATGGCTGGACGATTTACACAGAATTAGAAAAATTTGTTCGTGAAAAATTACGAGAGTATGATTACGAAGAAGTTAAAGCCCCAATGATGATGGACAGAAGTCTTTGGGAAAAGTCAGGGCATTGGGATAAGTATGCTGATGGTATGTTTACCACAGAATCTGAAAAGCGTGAATACGCAATAAAACCAATGAATTGTCCTGGCCATGTGCAAATTTTTAATCAAGGCTTGAAATCATATCGAGATTTACCGCTGCGTATTGCTGAGTTTGGTTGTTGTCATCGTAATGAACCGTCAGGGTCTTTACACGGTTTAATGCGTGTTCGTGGCTTTACTCAAGATGATGCACATATTTTCTGTATGGAATCACAAGTTCAAGCAGAAGTAACAAAATGTATCGAAATGGTTTATGATATATACGGTTCGTTTGGTTTTGAAGATATTGTTGTTAAACTGTCTACTCGTCCAGAAAACCGTATTGGCAGTGATGAAATTTGGGATAAAGCTGAGGCTGGTTTAGCACAGGCTTTATCAGACAGTAATATCAAATTTGAATATTTACCAGGTGAAGGTGCATTTTATGGGCCTAAAATTGAATTTACCCTAATGGACTGTTTAGGTCGTGCTTGGCAATGTGGTACAGTACAACTTGATTTTGCATTACCAGAGCGATTAGGTGCAACTTATGTGGGTGAGGATAACGAGCGTTATATCCCCGTAATGATTCACCGTGCTATTTTAGGTTCACTTGAACGTTTTATTGGTATTTTAATAGAAGAATTTACTGGAAAATTTCCAACGTGGTTATCGCCAATTCAAGCAACAATTATGAATATTACCGACAAACAGGGTGAATATTGTGAAAAAGTTGCTAAAAAACTCAAAGAAAGTGGGTTTAGAGCAAAACTAGACTTGAGAAATGAGAAAATAGGCTTTAAAATCCGCGAGCACACTTTAAAGAGAGTTCCTTACCTTTTAGTTGTCGGTGACAAAGAAATGGAAGCAGGCGAAATTGCTATAAGAACTCGAAGTGGAGAAGATTTAGGGAAAATGTCTGTTGATGACTTTATCGTAAAATTAGATGAAGAAGTTAAAACAAGAAAATAACAGGCAATAAATATCATTAATCTTTTTAAGTGATAAAAATTATCATTTAAAAAGTAGATATTTCTAATTAAATTTAAAAGAAAGCGTAGAATTGAAACATGTTCATAAATGCTTTTGACAAATAGTGAAAGAAATATCAATTTATAAGTAAATTAATAAAAGGTTTCTGTAGGAGGAACATGGCTATTAAAGGTGGACAACGAGGCGGGCAAAAAGAGCCAGCACATCGTTTAAATGAGTTAATCACAGGTATTGTTGATAACGAAGTTCGTTTGATTAAGTTTGACGGAGAAGCAGGTGGTATTGTTTCATTAGATGAAGCAATGAACCAAGCTGAGGAAGCGGGTGTAGATCTTGTAGAAATAAGCCCTACCGCCAAACCACCCGTTTGTCGTGTAATGGATTACGGCAAGTTTATCTACGAAAAAGCCAAAGAACAGAAAGAACAACGTAAAAACCAAAAACAAATTCAGGTTAAGGAAATAAAATTCCGACCTGGTACAGATGAAGGTGATTATCAGGTGAAATTACGTAGCCTGAGACGCTTTTTAGAAGGCGGCGACAAGGTCAAGGTAACATTACGTTTCCGTGGTCGTGAGATGGCCCACCAAGAGCTTGGCTTAGAGCTTTTAACTCGCGTTAAAAACGATTTAGAAGATTTAACCGTGCTTGAGTTCTTCCCTCGTAGAGCGGAAGGGCGTCAAATGGTGATGGTTCTAGCCCCTAAAAATAGATAATCTTTGGTTTGACAAGTAATTAACCTTTTAATTTTTAACAGGTTAATTCACCAATTTTATCTTTACGCTGGTAGTAAAGGCTTGCAAGTAAATTAATATTTTGCATTATTGCTTAGGTATTAGTTTCGCCCTCGCTACTTAATATTTGGCATATACCCCCATTTTTAATGGTAAGGTATAAATTAAAGAGTTATAAACAATGCCTAAAATGAAAACCAATAAAGGTGCTGCAAAGCGCTTTAAAAAAACAGCTTCTGGCTATAAGTTCAAACAAGCTGGCTTACGTCATATTTTGACTAAACGCCGTACTAAAGTTAAGCGTCACTTACGTGCTAAATGTATGATCGCTGCTGCTGACATCAAGTCAGTTAAAAAACTTTTACGTCACGGTTAATAGGAGAAATAGAAAATGGCAAGAGTAAAACGTGGTGTACAAGCTCGTGCACGTCATAAAAAAGTTCTAAAGCAAGCTAAAGGTTACTACGGTGCTCGTAGTCGCGTTTATCGCGTTGCTTTCCAAGCTGTAACTAAAGCTGGCCAATACGCTTACCGTGACCGTCGTCAACGTAAACGTCAATTTCGTCAACTTTGGATTGCTCGTATTAATGCGGCAGCTCGTCAAAATGGTTTATCTTATAGCCGTTTCATTAATGGTCTTAAAAAGGCTACTATTGAAATCGATCGTAAGATCCTAGCTGATATTGCAGTATATGACAAAGCAGCTTTCACATTCTTAGTAGAAAAAGCACAGGCTGCTTTAGCTGCATAAGAATTGAAAAAAGTTTGACCAGATAAGGACGCCAATAGGCGTCCTTTTCTTTTTGATACATTTTTTGAGTAATGCCATGATTACGGCATTAAACATATTTACTGATAGTTATAAAGTTTACGTACTTAATGCGCAATTATACTTATTGCGTGCAGCATATAACAAAAAGTACTCATAAGATTAAAGTAACGAATGCTATTTTATTTGATACAAATAACGTCTAAAGATATCATTCGCTACAATTAATTTAACTCTTAGTGTTAAGGTCTACCCCATGAATCTAGCTGATAAAGTTTTAGCGGTAAATAATGATTTACCTATCCGTACTGATGCTCCCGTCCATAGTGGTAAAGTTCGTAGTGTGTATTGGTTAACGGAGGCTGACAGCGCACGCCTTATTGAAGAAAAAGGCTATAGCGTACCTAGTGATACACCGTTAGCTATTATGGTCATTAGTGACCGAATTTCTGCTTTTGATTGTATTTGGCAGGGTGAGGGTGGTATGAAAGGTGTTCCAGGCAAAGGAGCTGCATTAAATGCTATTTCAAATCACTGGTTTAAACTATTTAAAGAGCAAGGACTTGCCGAAAGTCATATTCTTGATATTCCCCATCCATTTGTTTGGATAGTACAAAAAGCAAAACCCGTTATGATAGAAGCTATTTGTCGTCAATATATTACAGGCTCTATGTGGCGTAGTTATGCTAAAGGTGAACGAGAATTTTGTGGAATTGAATTAACCGAAGGTTTAACCAAAGATTCTAAGTTGCCAACGCTGTTACAAACACCTTCAACTAAAGGTATTTTGAACAATATCCCAGGTGTACCTGCTGTTGATGATGTAAATATTACCCGTAAGAACATTGAAGACAATTTTGAAGCGTTCAATTTTAAGTCTTTAGATGATATTGCTTTATATGAAAAATTGCTAATAGAGGGCTTTGACGTGATCTCAAATGCCTTGAGTGAGTTAGACCAAATATTTGTAGATACAAAGTTTGAGTTTGGTTATGTTAAAGATAAAGCAGGCAATGACAAACTTATTTATATGGACGAAGTTGGTACGCCTGATTCTTCACGTATTTGGGATGGTGAACAATACCGCGCAGGCAAGGTTGTTGAAAACTCAAAAGAGGGTTTCCGCCAACTTTTATTGAATCATTTTGATGATGCAGATATTTTATTGAATAAAGATCGCATGGATGAGCGCGAAGCTTTAGCACGCGATAATGAGTTGCCTTTATCGGTGTTGATGGATGTATCTAAAACGTATACTGATATTGCTGAAAAAATTACAGGTAGCAAAGTCAAATTGAGTGATAATCCTAAAGCTGAAATTATTCAAATATTGCGTGAACAGTATCAGTTAATTGACTAGTATTCATTGTCTAATTTTGTATATTTAACTTTAATATACCAATATACATTTTAATGCCGTTCCTTAGAAAGAACGGCGTTATTCAAATAAGGGCTAATGAATTTAGGTTAACTATTTCCCTGCATTTTTAATTATTTCACGCGCCATTTCATCAGCAATGAGACCTGTTGGTTTATTTTGTTCGTCAGCTTTGGTAAAAATATCCAATAAAGTATCGTAAATACCCTCAACTTTTTTGGTTGACCGTTCAACACTATAGTTCTCTTCAAAAGAAACATTGATGATACCACCAGCATTAATCACATAGTCAGGAGCGTATAAAATACCATTATCTACTAATGCTTGGTCATGGCGTGGCTCAGCCAGTTGATTATTAGCACAACCTGCTATTATTTTAGCTTTTAAGCGTTTAATTGTATTGTCATTTATACTTGCGCCAAGAGCGCAGGGGGAATAAACATCAACATCCTGCTCATAGATCTCATCTAAACTCACAATAGTTGCATCAAGCTCAGTGGCCGCCTTATCTAATGCTGTTTGATTGATATCAGTTACATAGAGTTTTGCCCCAGCTTTGTGTAAATGCTCACATAAACCGTAACCTACACTACCTAAGCCCTGTACTGCGACCTTTAAGCCATTTAAATCATCACGATGAAGCTTATGCTTTACACTTGCTTTAATGCCTAAAAAGGTCCCTAATGCGGTAAAAGGCCCTGGATTTCCACTTTTACCTTCTGTACCCATGACAAAAGGCGTAACTGTGTTAACAATTGCAATGTCGCCTGTCGTTATGTTGACATCTTCAGCACTTAAATAACGGCCGTTAATTCGGTTTAATGCTTTACCAAATGCTTTGAATAGTGCTTCAGATTTAATAGATTTTGCATCACCAATAATAACAGATTTACCTCCGCCCATTGTTAAACCTGCCATAGCATTCTTGTATGTCATGCCTTTTGATAAGCGTAAAGCATCAACTAAAGCTTCCTCATCGTTAGCATAATCCCACATCCTGCAGCCACCAACAGCTGGACCTAAGTTTGTATTATGAACAGCAATAATAGCTTTCAGGCCAGATGCTTCATCGCTGCAAAAAACAACTTGCTCATGGTCATCAAAATCAGCTAAATCAAAAAAAGCCATGCTTGTATTTCCTCGTATTTCTGTGAAAGAGTAATTGTAGAATTTGATCGAACTCTATCACTTCAGATTTGCACACACTAGTCGAGACAAACTTATTGTTGACAAGGTTTGCATAGTAAAGTGTCCACATTTTGATACAGGGAATTCAAAGAGATAAATTTTGCTATACGCTATGAGTAAGAGGGGAGTTGTTATAGTTGATTTACTATAAAATGGCACGGGTCAAGAGACTTGAACTCTACCTCTTGCGATACTGGAACCTACTATTTCTAACATAAGCAGCGCGTCTACCAATTCCGCCAATGGTTACTGAATGTTTAAATTCTTTAGGAAAGTGGAGAATGTTTATTTATGGGA
>Ga0193955_1000274_pt1 | contig 32115 bp, 33 predicted proteins | sample BB_6_MG_FD_140343 | JGI IMG/M metagenome (GOLD analysis project Ga0193955, IMG submission 140343) | Microbial mat bacterial communities from the Broadkill River, Lewes, Delaware, United States - BB_6_MG | ecosystem: Environmental > Aquatic > Freshwater > River > Microbial mats | place: USA... | reverse complement strand
TGGAAGAGCTAATAACATTACCGGGTGTTTAAAAGCAAACCATATATATCCTATTATAGATGCTATTAAAGTAATAGTATGTCCACTTACACGATTAGCAAATGTTTCAAAAGAGATAGTTCCTGCCTCTCTTACTGTTTGTACAACTGAGAAAAAATTTAGTCCTAAACCATTACTGCTATTAGAAATACTGTCTCTAAAAACGTAACCTTTTAACTGCCCAATTATAGGATCCAAACCACCAGTAAAAATAAATAAGAGAACTGAGAATCCAAATATATAATATAAAAATTTTAACACTTCATCTTTTTTAAACTTTACTGCCAAGAAAAAAGCTAAAATTGCAATAAGACGAATCCAAATATCAAGATTTACAATAGCTATTAGCATAAAAGCGATTAAGATTAAATTTATCTTAAAATCTTGCTTTTTAAAAAACTGATAAACTACGTATATACCAAGTAAAGCTACAAAAGCAAATTCTAGTGAATAACTCTGAGGATACCACCATCTGTAAGCTATGCTATCAAGTGCTGCTATTAAAAAATACTTTTCATCTTGTTCTTTGATCGACCAGATCAAAGACCAAAGTAAAACTGTTGGAAAAAATATGTTTAAAAAATCAGTGTCGTAGTAACCAATCATTGTCCGGTTATAGTAACTCCATGCAATACTTCCTACAAGAGCTGCTATAAACCCTACTTCTAGTCTGTTAAATTCTCTTGCTATTAGTATTATTGGTATTACAATTAAAGATGAAAAAAATGCTGGCATATAAAAAATAAGTGTTTCAAAAGAAAAAGGTACTACTTTAGCAAGCCATGCTGTAAAGATAGATGCCGATCTATCTATTGGAGAGAGATCATTTGTAGAGTCTGTTTTACCTGCCAAAATATCTCTCGCACCTTCAGCCCAATAATAACCGTCATTAGTATTTATCATAAACTCATTGTTAAACTTAAACTGCTCCACTCCACTAAACTGTTGTACCCAAATAAGTCTTACTGCAAAACTAAATGCAAATGCTAAAAAAATTAATAGTACTGTTATTTTATTGTTTGTCAACGTCATTTTTCACCTTTATTTTAAAGTCATTATTGTAGTAGTATTATACTTTATAGTCAAACTTCGTTTATTAAAGTAATAAACTTTTTTTCAAGATCTCTTTTTCTAAAAGACTTGTTCTTTCCTTAGGTACTATAATCCTTACCTTTTTTATTATCATCTAGTCTGCTTCCAAAAAGATATACTTTAACTTTATCAAAAATACTTTCTATAGTAGATACAATAATCCCTGCATCTTTTTTATCTAATCTCATAATATCTATCCATTATCTTTTTAGCTATTCTTGTAAGATCTGTGCTTTTTTTACCAATAACTCTATGGCTTCTATAGCTTCCTCTTTTTCCCCTGTGTGCTCATGAGATATATCATTTCTAATTTTTCTAAATTCATCCCAAGTATCAATATCTACAATCCCCTCTTTTTCTATTAGCAGTACTAAAAAGGACTTATCTTCGATATCAAACTTATTAAACTCTAAAAAAGCTCTAAATATTTTACTATCTATAAGATCTTGTAACTTAGAAAATCGAAATATTAAAGCATTGATAACAAATTTTTCAAGGTTTGGGAGTTGCTCATAATTTACAATTGGTATATTTATAACCTCTTTTGCTTCTTTTATAAGCTCTATATGTTTTAATGCTTCTGCAAAATATTTTTCTAATCTTCTATCAATCATAGTATATAGTCTTATATTTTAGTATTTTGACACTTTATCTAAAACTCAATTATAATTTTAAGTCTGGAGCAGAACATGAGAACTTACTAATATTTAAGAGTCTTTTTTATAGCATCACATATAATCTTAACATTACCCTTATTCATTGTCGTACTACTTGCTACACAAAGTCCTTTTGCAGACAACTCTTCACTTCTACCATCAACATATTTTTTTGCATCTTTAAATAGTGGTTGCATATGCATTGGTTTCCAAAGAGGACGAGATTCTACATTTATATCTTCTAATGCCTTCATAATTTTATTGTAGTCGGTAGTTTTGAAAGTCATAGCGGTTAGCCATCTATTGCCTCTAGTATTTGGAAGCTCTGGCATAAACTCTACCTCTTCAACATCAGCTAAAAACTCTTTATAGTACTCGTATATTTCTCTTTTTTTAAGTACTCTATCTTCTATAACTTCCATCTGAGCTACACCTATAGCTGCTAAAACATTACTCATACGGTAGTTATAACCATACTCTTCATGTTCATAGTGAATGTATGCTTCTTTTGCTTGTGTACTATAAAACTTTGCTTTTTCAATCCACTCTTTATTATCAGATACTAACATCCCACCACCAGATGTAGTTAATATTTTATTTCCATTGAAACTATATATTCCGAAGTCTCCAAATGTTCCTGTATGTTTTCCATTAAAAGTAGCACCTAAACTTTCAGCTGCATCTTCTATAAGATAGATTCCATGCAGTTTACAGATATCAGCTATTTTTTCAATATCTGCACTCATACCGTAAAGATGAGTAACTATTAAGGCTTTTGGCTTTTTTTTACATTCACATAAATACTTATTTAATAACTTTGGAGATAGGTTCCACGACTCTTTATCACTATCTATAAATACAGCATTTGCCCCTTGATATATAATAGCACTTACTGAGCCGATAAAAGTAAAAGTCGAAGCAAGTACATCATCATCCTTACCTATACCTAAAACTCTAAGCGCTAAATGTATAGCTGCAGTTCCACTGACAACTGCTAGAGCATTTTTAACACCTGTATAATTTTTTATACTATCTTCAAACTTATTTACATATTCACCAAGTGGAGCTATGTAGTTACTTTCAAATACTTTTTCAATATACTTTAGCTCGTTTCCACTCATATGTGGAGAACTTAAAAAAATTCTATTATATTTCATTAATACTTCTTATAACCTTTGCTGGCACTCCTAATGCCAATACATTATCAGGTATGTTTTCTATAACTAAACTATGTGCACCAACAATCGCATTCTCTCCAACAGATACACCTGGCAAAATAGTAGAATGACTTCCAATTTTACAGTTTTTCATCAACTTGACTTCACCATATTTTTGATCAATTGTTGAAACAGAATAAATTGAACAATGTGAGCCTATTTGAACCTCATCTTCTATAGTTACCCCATATTTAGCATTAATGTAACTAAATGCACCTATATCAGTCTTATAACCTAGTTTAAGTCCATCTTTGTTTTGAACAACCCAGTTATATTTAGTAGGCTTACCTTCTTCTATCTTAGGAAACTTCCAACTATTAAATCTATCTTCCATTTTATTTACTTCCTTTGAATTTTTCCATAGTAGCACTTGTAGATGAACTTATACCACTTCTTTTTACAACCTTTAAAAAAGTCATCCAAAGTATCTTTATATCAAGCCAAAAAGATTGATTATCTACATACCATAAATCATATTCAAACTTTTGTTCCCATGATATATCATTTCGCCCATTTACCTGTGCCCATCCTGTAATACCTGGCTTTACATCATGTCTTCTTTTTTGAGTCTCATTATAAAGTTCAAGATAATCAATAAGAAGTGGTCTTGGTCCTACAAAACTCATCTCTCCTTTTAATACATTAAAAAATTGAGGAAGTTCATCTAAGCTTATACTTCTTATAAACTTACCTATTCCAACTAGTCTTTGCTCATCTAGTAGTAATTTTCCATCCGAATCTTTTTCATTTGTCATAGTTCTAAACTTATAGACACCAAATATCTTTTCTTTGTATCCAGGTCTTTTTTGTATAAATAATATTGGACTTCCCATTTTAATTAGAATTAGTAAACTTACTATTATATAAATAGGTGAAAAAAGTATTATTAAAAATAATGCTAAAGTTTTGTCAAATAGTATTTTAAGCATTTTTCCTCCTGCTCTCTTCTTCTAATAACTTTTCAAACTTATCTGCTAAAGTTTCAATAGAATAATTATCTTCAGCATATTTTCTTATCTTTCGCCCTATTACATCTCTTTTTTCTTCAGATAAATTATAAACCTCTAAAATAGTTTTTTCTAAAACTTCAACATCATCAGGAGCTATACTATAACCTGCATTTGCATCCTTTATTGGATTATTTTTAGCTTTCGCTGAAAATATAACAACTCTTCCACTAGCCATATAATCAAATAACTTATTTGAACTAATTCCAAAGTTAAAAACTGGACTGTCCTTTAAATTAAAATATAAAACATCACTATTTTGCAAAATATTTGTTACTTCATTTTTAGGTACAGATTTTTCTATACTTACATTAAAAAGATTATTTTCTTTTACAAAAGCTTTTAACTTTTCTTTTTTGGCACCTTCTCCAACTATCCTAAAATATACGTTTTTATTTTTTTTTAATTTTTTTGCAACATCTAGAAGAATTTGAAGATTATTTGCTATACCTATTGCACCTGTGTAGCTAATTATAAACTTATCATTTTTTTCTTTTGGAGTATATCTTATATTTGATAAATCAACTCCATTTGATATCCATTCAAACTTTTCTTTTGATACAAACTTTTCTATATGTTCATAAGCATAAGGAAGGTTAGAAATAACTTTATCTGCTTTTTTATACAAATACTTTTCAAGCCACCCAAGTAAAACAATAAAAGGATGCCACTTTGAAATACCCATATCTATCAAAGTTTGAGGCCATATATCTCTTACTTCCATCACAAATGGTGTGTTGTATTTTTTAGATAGTCTATATGCTGCCAATACTGCAAAAAGGTGTACAGAAGAACCCAATACGATATCTGGTTTTTGTAAATTTAGCTTTGGTATATATTTTAAAACATTGTAAGTATAATGGAGCATATTTTTGACTCTGCCTATACCATTTCCAAAATATTCTGGTGTTTTTATCCATATAAAATCTATACCATCAATAGTTTCTTGAATAAAATTATTATTTTTATATTCTTTCATCTCTTTATATTTTGAATAATGAAAACTAGAAGCTACTACAGTAACTCTATGACCTCTTTTTACAAGCTCTTTCGCAAAATCATAGTGCCTTGTGCCTCCACTCATATCCGGAGTTAAAGCGTAATGATTAAATATCCAAATGTTCATCTAATACTCCAATAACTCTTTTATAATTTTTTCACTAGCTTTTCCAGCACCGTATAAATTTAATAACGAATTTTGAGTGTTAAATGTTAAATTATTTCTACAAGCTTCTATTATTTTATCTTTATCTGCACCCACTAAAGTATTAACACCAGATTCTACAAGTTCTACCCACTCTGTTTCATCTCTTAATGTGACACATTGCTTTTCAAAAAAGAAAGCTTCTTTTTGAAGTCCACCACTATCTGTCATAACAAAGTCACAGTTGTCTATTAACCAAACCATTTCCAAATAACCAACTGGTTCTATGATTGTTAAATTAGTAACTGTTATCTTTAAATTATCTAATATTTTTTTAGTTCTGGGGTGAAGTGGTAGTATTACTTGTTTTTCATTGGCTATTTCTTCTAATGCTTTAAATATATTTTTAAGTCTTTCTTCATCGTCTGTATTTTCAGCTCTATGGATAGTGCATAAAATAAATTCATCTATTATATTGCAAGGTGGTTTTTTAGCTAGGTTTTTATAAAATATAGCACCATCTTGCATTACATCGCCACTTTTCACAATCTTACAATCAAGATTTTTATAACCTTCATTTTTAAGGTTTTTTATAGCAGTATCTGTTGGACAAAAAAGTAATGTACTAACCCTATCTGTAAGAATTCTATTTACTTCTTCGGGCATTTTCATATTAAAACTTCTTAGACCTGCTTCTATATGAGCTAGTTTTATATGTAGTTTACTTGACACTATGGCACCTGCTAATGTAGAGTTAGTGTCTCCATATACCATTATCCAGTCTGGTTTTTCTTTTAGTGCTACTTCTTCTATCTTTTCTATCATTTGCCCTGTCATAGCACCGTGACTTTTTCCACCTATTCCTAAAAAGTAATCAGGTTTTGGTATTTTCATATCATCAAAGAAAATATCACTCATATTTGAATCATAATGTTGTCCTGTATGAACAATGACCTCTTCTATCTCTTTGTGTTTCGCTATTTCACGACTTACTGAACCAGCTTTTATAAACTGTGGCCTTGCACCTAATATTGTTAAAATTTTGATCATTTTATATCCTCTACATGTAAATCACTTAAACTGATCATACAAATATTTTAATATCATAATTTGTTTATCTTGAGTTAAAAAATATTTTGCATATTTTTTATTGAATCTTTCATAAATAATCTTATCACTTTTATATTCTGCAAAGTTAAATGCGTCAACTAACGTTAGCTCATCTGCAAAATAAGCATTTTTCTTATGTATTAAAATTTCTTTATAATGATCTAATTCTGGTACTATTAAAAATTTTCCAAATACCATAGATTCATAAAGTGATTGAGGCATACCATCTGACACTGGGAACATAACTATATAATCAACATAATTAAGTAGCCTTGGTATTTGATGATGTTCCACAGTATCAATCAAAAAAATATCATTTCGACAATCTGATTTAGATATTGTTTCTTCTATTTTAGCTAAATATTTTTTATCTGCAGAGAATTTGGAAACTATCAAGACAGAAGTCGAGCCAGATACTTTTTTATATTTTATAAAAGCATCTAATATTTCTTGTTTTCTATATAGTGGTTGCATAGCACGAAGGCATAAAAATATCTTTTTATGCCTTGAAATGTTTAAATTTAAAAAGTTTTCTTTTTTATATTCTTTAAAAAAAATTTTATCTAAACCCCATTTTAAAATTTTTATTTTTTTATCTGAAATATCATAGTGCTCTAATAAAACTTTTTTCATATATAAGCTCTTGCTAGTTACATACTTTGATTTTTTTAATAATAGTTTTAAAAAAAACACTCTAATAAAATCATGTTTAACTTCGGGCATTATATCACTACCCATCGTTGAAACAATTACATTTTTTAACCATATTAAAACAAAACTATTAAAATCTTGTAAAGCCCAATGAACATGTATAACATTTGGCTTGTAAACAGCAATGTAATATATAAGTAAAAAAGGTGCTAATAACTTAATCAAGACTCTGTTATTTACAAATGTTTTTATTCTCACACCATCAATACTTTTTACAGAAACATTATAAAAATCTAATACTAACACATTATACCCTGTTCTTTTGCTAAGTAAAACTCTATCTCTTATTAGAGGGCTTGCTAAATTTCCAATTATCAAAACTTTTTTCATACGATATTATATTTTATAACTTTTACCAATTAATTTAATATGTTCTCTAATATTTAAAATATTAAACTCATACTCTTCTTTTATTTTTAAATAAAGAGTGTATTTATGACATATAGGACACTCTCCATCATAATATAAATTTATTGTTTTCATTTTATATCATATTCCTTAACCTTTTTACTTTTTAATGTATATATTCTTTCATCGTTAAAAAACTTAATTTCATATCTTAGAGTTACTGGCTCACTTAAGTCAAATCTTTTTTTTGCATCTGCATATATGTGGCTAAGTTGATTGTAATAGCTAATAAAACAAAAAGTGGTATAAATAAAGGATTAAAATAAATACCAATAGCTACAGCCAAAAGAAACAGTCTATCTATTAACTGAAAAGAATCAAAGTAATAGTTATACTCATAAAATCCATACTTCCATGTTAAAACTAAAACAATCAAAACAGTAAAATATCTAAAGTCTTTGCTTTGAAATTGTTCCCAAGATATTTTTCTATATAGACTTAATATTCCCAAGGAAAAAATAGCCGCTATTGTTCCATATATTGTACTGAATATAGCATTGTATAAACTGATATCTTCTAGCTGAAACTGTGTATAGTTCAATAAAGCTTTAATTCCTACACTCCCAATATTAAATAAAAAGAGTATTAGCGCAATTACTAAAAGAAAATGATAATCAAATTTATATTTTTTCAATATTGATTCCATTCTAAGCACTTGAATAATTTAAAATTTAATACACAATAATGATAAACTAACTATCATCATAATTGCAATAGTTTTAGAAGAATATTGTATCTTAATATTTCTTTGTGCATAATACATTGTAACAAAAAAACTAGTTATAAACCCTATTAATTGTCCAATGGCTGCAGCTTTAATGCCTATACTATTTATTAGTTGAAAGGTAATAAGTAAAACAAATATTCCACCTATTAGGCTACCTAATGAGTTCAAATATGTTTTTCTAACCCATCCATTTCCAACTGCTATTATATTTATAGATCCTTGCCAAAAGTATGCCATTAACAATATAGGTATAACATCAAGTGCTGAGAGATACTTGTCTGTAGCCAATATCTTTATCAATAATGGAGATGATAAATAGATCAAACTAACAATGGCTAGTCCTACAAAGACATAATAATTTAATGCTTTTGCAAAAACTTCTTTAGAATTGTTTTCACCGTATTTTTTAACTACAAATGGACTCCAAGTAAGTCTAAAAGCCTCTACAAATATCAAAAATATCATTCCTATTTTTAGAGCTAAACTATATATACCCAAATCTTCTAAAGTCATATTTTCTGCAATGATAAATCTTCCTATAGCACTCATAGCCCAACCCCCTATAACAGCCGGAACAATAGGTGCACCATAATAAAAAACTTCTTTAAAGTGAAATAAGTTTAATTTTAAAGGTATAAATTTAATCAAATTTTTAAAAGCTATTGTTCCAAAAACTATGTTTCCTATAACCATAGACCACAAAATCATATCAACACTCGACTGCACAAAAACAACTAAAAATATTCCTAAAAGTGATATAGAAAATACATATGATACATTAAAAAATAAAAACTTCTTTGCCTGATGCTCCATCCTCATCATGATATTATTTAAATCAAATATTTGCTTTGGAAAAATAAATAAAGCTATAGGAAGTAAATATTCATAAAGTAAATATTTTGACTCTATATCTAGAAAAAAAAGTCCCATAACAAAACTTATTAAAAAGCAAAAAACTATAAAATAATATTTTAATACTGTTCCTAATAGTTCATCAAGCTTATTTTCTTTTTGTTTTTCATAGTAACTTCTCATAAAACCTGATTGCATTTGCATCTCTAGTACTATATAAAGTATCATAGATATTGTGATATACAGATCCAACAATCCAAACTCTTCTAAACTGAGATACCTTGTATATATAGGTATAGTGAAAAATGCAGAAAATCTGGATAGAGCACTGCTTAATCCATATATAAATGACTCTTTAAAAAAGCTACTTTTTATCATCTTATTTATAAAGAGCAAAAACATTCTCGCTTATTTGAATTTGTTTTAAACATTTAGGTATGTTATAAGTTTCTCCAATTACTTTGTTTAAAACTTTTTTATTATAAAAGATATAATCTAGACTATACTCATCCATAATTTGTTCTGCCTTATCAATATTTAAAAAAGGGTAATTAAGTGCGTAATTTTGATCCAAATGCCTTTTTAATTCTAAATCAATCCATACTAAATGATAAAGCCAATCATGTTTGGTTTCATAAATCAACTTCCATCCACCCAAGTGATAAGGAATTGTAGCAATTTTCAAGTCATTCTTTTGTTCATTTAACCATGTAATAAGCAGTTCATCATCTGATGAGCTATGTTTTCTTATTTTTAATAAAACAAAATCAAAAATATAAAATATCAATCCATAAGCCATAAAAGTATATAAATAAAGGCTATGTGCTTCAAACAATAATGATACTTTCAATAATATAAAAAATGCCATATAGTTTAAATATCGTTCAGCTTCCCCTATAAATAAAAACAACCTTAAACTACTAATAAAAAATACAAGAAAAGAAGAGATAATAAAATAATCAAGCAATGCAAAACTACTGGTTACTTGATAATTTTCATAGATTAAATATAGAGACAAATATACTAAAGGGAACCTTGTAAGAATTATAATAAAAGTATTGTGAAGCAATAAAGAACTTATAAACCTTTTATATCTTTTATACGATAGATGATTAAAGGATATCTTGAAAGAATTTCTATCTGAAACACTCATTTTTCCTTGAATATTTCTTATAAAATACCACTTTAGATGTTGGGCCTGTTGTTTTAAAACTTCTAAATATTTACCTCTACTCAATATCATAGACAATACAAAACCACTAAGTAAAACGATTAAGTACTCTATATCAAAAGTAAATAAAAAAAGAAAAATACTTATAAAAACTATAGCTTGAACAGAAAACTTACTAGAAAGATATGCTAACCCAGCAAATATTACTGCAAAGATTAGAAAGACATAACTGTTATTTAGAAAATATAAATATTCAAATATAAACATCATACTACCTACAATCTCTCCAAAAAGTCTAGGTGTAAACGACTTGATTCTAGGGCCTAAAGACAAAGTAGTAAACATAGCAGGTGTAAACAGATATAAAATAGTTACTATCAGGGCCTGACTATTTGACTCTGTAATATAAAGTGTCACAATATATAAAAATACTGTAAACAAACTATCTAAAAATGGATTAAAAAATCTTTCAAAAAGCATATCAAACTTTTTTGGGAAAAATGATATAAACAAATGCATCATCCAAGGATAGTTTAATCCAAAAGGTTTAATAAACCTTTTTTGTTCTATTAAATTTATGGTTCCATTATTTCTAATAAATTCTATAAAATATAAGTGAAAATATGTATCAAAGTCTATGTTATTTTTAAAAAAAACTCTAAGTAAACTCCTAAAAGAAAAAGCAAATACAAATATACTTATAAGATATAAATAGTCTATCAATTTAAATCCTTAAAATACTTATACTTCACTTTACTATTTTTAAAATTTTCAATAAATGCTTCAACTTCGGTCTTACACCTTTTTCTAACTGAATTAAAGATCTTTAGTAAATTTTTTTCTCCATTTTGAGATTCACCTTCAAAAACTTCAATTCCTCCATCATTAGTTAAAATAACAATACTATTATTCTCTTTATCTCTTGTCACTACTTTTCCAGTTATTCTTCCCAAGTAATTAGAATAGTCATATCTGGGTTTTACTCTCCAAAGTATAATTTTTTCACCATTGTAAAATGTAAATGCTCCGTTATAAGGCGTACTTTGCGCTCTGATAAAGTTAAAAATATTTTTTGTTGAGTCATTCCAGTTTATTTCTCCGTCTTCTGGACTTCTATTGCAGGCATAAGTGGCTTTTACTTCATCTTGTGCTGTAAAAGTTATATCATTATTAACTAAAGCTTCAAAAAATTCATTATAAGCTTTTAAATGCATATCTAAATAATCATCAAATATTTCATCTAAATGTTTTTCATTATCTATATCTATATCATATTCGAAAATATTGCCATTTCTTCTACAAACCAAATTACCTGAATCTACTCCTTCATCAATCCTAAACATTCTTGTTTTAATTTGCTTTTCTCCATTTATAATCTGCCAGTTAATACCAGCCCAACCTCTATATTCAGGCAAAGCTGTACCATGAAGACCAATATATCCTAATTCTGGAATATCAAAAAATTCTTTTGAAACCATACTGCGCCACACACCACCACCTATTAAAACTTTTGGTTTACAAGTATTCATTCTATTTATTATTTCATCAGTTATAATATCTGATACTACATAATCAATATCATTTAGTTTTGCTAAATTAACTAATTGATTACAATATGTTTTTTCATCTTCATAACCTTCCATAAAAATAGCAAATTCAATTTTTATATTTCTTGACCAATTTTTTAAAATCATTTCGAAAGTTTTAACTGCTCTTTGTGTACCACCAATAAATGCTATATTAACCATCTTACTTTACAAACCTACCACTATAACACGCTTCTTCTTGATAAAAATATTTTATTTCTAATTTATTATCAGCTATCATATTTTTAAATTCCTTCTCACTATATCTTTTTGCATTTGATGGGCTATACCAATCAAAATTTGTTGCAACTGAAGTCTCATATCCTAAATTTTCATTCCAAAAACACTTTAAAAAATTCCAATAAATAAACCTTTGAATATCTTGCTTACCACCTTTTATACCTAAAAGTGGGATATCTGGTATATCTACTTCTATTTTTAATTCGCTTAAAACTTTTCCTAGCTCTGTAAGCTGTCTCGACATCTCCCACATATCTTGATGAGATATATCGTAAGTAGCTAGTCTAAAGTGATTATCTATAAGTTCTCTTGGAAGTGCTTTTTTGGCATAAACATAGCAAGCAAATTCACCCCCCCCTTTTTTTGTTATCCTTGTTAATTCTTTAAATGTACCCTCAGGAACTTCTGTATGCATAATCACTTGATCACAACTTACATAATCTATTGTATTATCTTTAAAAGGAACATCAGCAATATCTCCCTTGATAAAATATAAATTTTTAGTACCTTCATAATTTATAGCCGCTATTTTTGCTGCATCTGAAAAATCCATACCTATCACAATTGAATTCGGAGCTAAATCTGCAAACCATTTTGCTTTGTATCCCAATCCACATCCAGCATCAAAAATGTATTTTTTTGTCTGTAAAAACTTTGCTAATTCTTCTTCACTTTCAAATCCATATAGTTTTAAGTACCACTCTTTTTGAAAAGCATAAGTTTTTTCTTTTTCATCTTGATTTGCTTTTGATTCGTACTCATTCCACTTTTCAGAAAATGAACTATTAGTTTGCTCTTGAGCATTATCATCACTCACACTTTTTATATATATATAGTTTTTATCTATCTCGATTACTTTGTTAAATATTTCCACTTAAACCCCTTTTATTTCTGTATATCTATCCATATAAGATTTTTCAATAAAGTCCATAGCGAAAGATTTAGTTGTCATAAATTCTATAGTATCTTCCAAGTTCATACCATTTAGTCTACATTTAGCCATTTGTTCACCTATCTTAAGTCCTGCAGAAAAAAGTTCTATTACAGGTTTTGCTCCCATATGATAAGGTTGAAAACTCATATAACCGACTGGCATTATTTTTTTTGGGAAGTATTCTAGAGAACTATTTTTCAATTCTTGTTCATTAATATTTCCTGCTATTACTCCAATTTTAATCTCTTCATTCAACTCACTTAACTCTTTTAAAGTTACACCATGCTCTTTTGTCAAAATTTCATCTCTGTAAGAGTGCTCTGCAAAAAGTACTACATCATAACTTTTGATAATATGTTTATAATCTTCAAGTTCTTTATATGATTTTTGATTTTTATTACAAGGGCTCTCTACGAACCAAAGGTATTCCACATTATTCTTTTCAAAAGTTTCTACGATTGCATTCCCTAAAACTTCATTTCCAAACAATACCACTTTTGTTTTGTAAACTTCTAAATTCAAATACACCAAAACAGCTAAACCAAGTACCCCCGCATAACCTCTCATATCTATCTCTTTTGAAGTTTCTTTTGTACCTAAAACTAAAATATCATTTTCAATAGCTGAACTCAAGTCTAAATCTTCATCTCTGAATTCCCAAGTTTCCCACATAAGAGGTATGACTGAGGTATTCTTCATTTTAGACATCATGTCACTAGTGATAGGTCTTACAAGTCCAGAGTTAGTAACAATATCTGCTTCTTTTAGATGATGTTCTTCTAGTTTTTCCACAACTTCCAAATTGGAGATATCAATATTTAACTTTTCTGCCAAATCTTCTATATTTTTTTTATTTTCTTCAAAAGTTCCATAAGAAGTAGTTTTACTGACTGCTATTACTTTTTTTGCATTTGCTAAAATTGGTACAAAAGTATTATATGCATAAAATCCACTCGCACATTCTGTAATAACTGTTAGTCCAGACAAATCCAAATTAAAATTTTTAATTTGTTCTTTTACTACATTAAACTCTCTAATCATTTTTTAACATCTCTTCTATAATATCAATAAACAAATCTTTTACCCCGTAGGCATTCTTATTGATATGCTTTTTTAATTCATCATAATTATTTAAATATGGTCTTGTATTGTTATATCTTTCAATATTTTCTGAGTTTAAAAAAATATGAATAGGATGAAAGTCTAGTACTTTTAAGCCATTCTTATTTAGTAATTGTTTAACTAAATCTGTTGAGATACTTGATGTAACCAATAGTTCATCATCAGCAAATGTAATAGGCACTTTTATAATATTCTTATTATGAACCTTCCAAGAAGATGGCTCAATATCTGAATAATGTGGTATATATACATTACTGTCATACTCAATGCCTAATTTTTCATATATTGTAGAAAAATTTCCACATTCACAAACTGAATGAGCTCGAATACTAGTTGCATTAGGAACCATTTTCAAGTAGTATTCTAAAACTTCTTGAGCATTTTTCCCATATCTAAAATCTCCATTAAGTAAAGGATTAAAATTAGGGTGAATCCCACAATCAACATTATTATTGATTTTTAGTTGTGAAATTAAATCACTCTCATGAGTAACAAAAAAAGTAGATTTTACATTATATTTATCTAAAATATCTAATACTACTTCTAATACAAAATCCTCAACCCAATCAATATCAAAAGTAAATAAATTTGAATTAAAGTCATTCTCTTTGATCTCAGTTATTTTTTTAAACTTATTAGACATCTAGTTACTTATTTATCTCTATTGCACTTTTATTAACAAGGTTTTGATCTGCAATAGGTGTATTGTATGGGGAAATATAGCTTTCTCTAATATAATAGTCCTCAGAGAAATCATCAAATCTTACCTCTAATGAATATCTAAATTCATCACTAGTGTTTTCACCACTTTGATGTATTAAAAAAGATGAAAAGAATAGTGCTGAACCAGCTTTCATAGGAACACTAACAAAGTTGCCATTTAAATCTTTCTCTTCTATATGTCTATACCACTCATCTTCTACTGTTGGGTAAAGTCCTTGCTTATGTGATCCAACAATTACTTCTACAGCACCATTTTCAACAGATACATCAATAAGAGGAATCCACAAAACTATACTATTTAGACTTCCTTGCATACTTCTATAATCTTGATGTGGTGGTATTTTCCAGTTAGCAAAACTTTGCGCAGTATTTTGACTTTTCATAGTTAAAATTGGTCTAACATTAAAATTAGGATTTTTAAGTCCTAATTTTTTTAGTATAGTAACTACTTTTTCATTTACAGCAATTTTATAAACTGATAAAAGTCTTTGTACTGCTCTCAAAGAAGCAAGATATTTATCTTGATGGGTATTATAAAACTCAAAAAGACTACTAGCTTTTAAAAGCTTTTTTTGATCCAGTTCGTATAAAAAACCAACTAAATCCATTTGTTGTATAAAAAGTTTATGAACTGAAGATAAAATATCATAAAGTTCTTTTTCTGAAAAACATTTTTCTTCTAAATAAAAACCATTCTCTTGAAAACTTGTCACTTTGTACTCCTTTTCATAATAATATTAAATAAACCTTCATAAGTTCCACCAGAAGGATGCAATACAGGAAATTTCTTATCAACTATCCATCCATAGCTTTCTAGTAATTCTAAAATCTTTTTATTATCTTCTGATTCTTTGATCTCTATATAAATAGACTTTACTTTAGGATTTAATAATGTCTTTTTTGCCCCTTTTAAAACATTGTATTCCGCACCATCAACATCAATTTTTATATAATCGGGAACTTCAATATCTAATTCTTCAATTATTGAATCTAAACTCTTTTTTAAAATACTTTGAACATGATCAACATTAAATTCTTCTCCACTCATAACATCAATTGCCTGATCTAATATTTTTTCATGTCTTCCGGGTAAATAATTTTTACAATACATTTTACCTAAACCATTACTATCACTAATTGCTAAATTAAAGGCTAGAATTGAGTGTTTTATAGACCCTTGATTAAAAAAGTGATTCATTTCCAAAATTGCATAATTTTGTGCTTCTGCTTCAAAAGCAACTGATTGTATATCATTTTTAATACCTGCATAAATAGAATACGGACCAAAAGATGCACCTATATCAAACATCAGCGCATCTTTTTCAAAACTATCAATCCAATCCAAAATCTCTGGCTCTGTTTGTTCTAATGTATCAACTAAAAACTCTACTAATTGATTTGGTATATAAAAACTTATATCAACATCTCTAACTCTAATTTTTTTTTGCTTTAATTCATCCATTTTATACCTTTTAACCTAAATTTACCGCTAAGCCTATACCCTCTTTACCAAGTGTATTTCCACTATAAAGCATATATTTTTTACCTTTGTGTAAAAAAACACAAGGATATGCCATACATTCACTATCCCAACCACTATCAGATAAAGATATTCCTACTTCCTCATCTTTTCTTATCCAATCAAGTCCATTTTCTGATTCTGCATATCCTATTTTATAGCTTGCTGTATCTACATAAGAATACCACATCTTATATATGCCATCTTCTTTCAAAACAGTTGGTGCTGCAATATTTGATTCTTCATCTTTTAAATCAATACAAACCTTGCCAGTAGGTTCCCAGTTAATTACATCAAAAGACTTTGCATATTTTATATGATAATATGATTTTGGATTTTTCTTATCCATATTCCAACCAAAACCAGATGTGTACCACATATGATAGACTTTATCTTCTTTCATTATAAATGGAGTTGTTGTCATCCATGGGTCATATTTATTTCTATCTAATATAGGAGCCTTTGAAATTTTCTGAAAACTCAAACCATTGTCATCACTTTGAGCTAACCCTATCGCCATATAGTATAAAGGCTCTTGTCCATTACTTCTACCCATATAATACATATAAAGTTTTTCATCTATTTTTAAAAGGTTTCCAGGGTACAGTCCATTATCATCAAACATTCCCCATTCACTTTTTTCTAACACAGGATTTTCTGATATTTTTAGGATTTTATTTGGTTCTTTAATATCAATTTCTACATAATTTATACTTGGTTTACTGTTTTTATTTCTACTTCCAAAGTAAATTCTAAATATATCATCATACAAATGGTATGCTTGAGGCATAGCTGTATGAGAATAGATAGACTCTGTTTGATTTTCAGCTTTAAAAATACAACCTAATTTTTTCCACATACTTGTTTCTTTCATGGGTTCATAATTATTTGTTTGTTGTTAAAAAACTTATTATCTAAACTTAGTTCTATAAGTTTAGGTCTATCTTTTAACGTAATATTTTTACCATCATATTGAAATAGATGTATAAGTTTGTTTTTTAACCAAGGCTTAACATCTCCTTGAAAACTGCTAGGAAGAGTAATATCTGTAACATAAACTTCTAATTTACCACTAAACTCTACATCTTTTTTAGCTCTTTCATAAAAAAAGTCAAGAAAGTTCAATAAAATTGTCCTTTCTTTTTCAGTTATAACTTCTAAACTATAATTATTAGCAAGTTTATGTCTTAAAATACCTAGTAACCAAATTCTATTTTGTAAAACTCTTGGATACATAATTCTATTCGTGTATTTTGTAGAGTTCATTGTACCATCTTCTTTAAAAACATTTATTGGTTCAATAAATTTTCCTACATTATCATAGTAACCTATATCGTAATAAACCCTTCCAATAAAGTGCCCCGTATTAAATGGAGAAAACCATCCCAGCGGCTGCTTTAAAAGAGTAAAAATTTGTCTATATTTATTTATAGAGTCAAATCCTATAATAGGTAGTTCATTTATAGATTGTAATAATTTTTGATTAGCTTGTTTCTCCCCCTCATTAGTATACAATAAAGGATATTTTATATTTGGATACTTAAGATGATTTTCACAATATTGATTAATAGCAACACCAATCATTGCTCCAAAATTAAGTATTAATAATATAAACACTGTTAATAGATTTAATTTTACTAATCTGTTTTTAAAATCAATATTAACTTGTCTTTCATTTGAATATTTAACTGAAAAAAATAAAAAAACGCCTATTAAAATTCCAAGTGGACCTATCATATCTACTCTCAAAGGAAACGTTAATAAAGAGAACTTTAAAATTATTAACCCTGTAGCAATTAATCTCGTCTTCTTAAATAAAAATAATGGCAATACTAAAATCTGAACAGCTATTCCTACATAATTCATTACTAGCATAAACCATTCATAATCTGCTAAAAATGACATCCATGAAACTTTTATCCAAGGTTGTAAAAAAGTATAATAAAATCCATACCCATCCAACCAAATAGGATCAAAGTGTTTTGAAATTCCTGCAGTAGTAATAAGAAAAGATAAATTAGCTCCCATAAGAAAAACTGGCCAAAATTTTGCATCTGGCTTAAAAAATAAAATTTTATTAATGTTAGAACTGCTATTAATACTAAAAACTTTAAACCTTTGGTCTGTACCCATAAAAATCATCCAAAAACTCACAACTAGATACATAGTTGTTCCAACATCTGCATGAAGAAAATAGTGTCCTATTAAAAAGTTAAAAATATATGGTAGGCGACCTCCTACTCCTAAAAAAATCAATAATAAAATAATAAGCTCTATATAAAAAAGAATATACAATGAAGTACTTTCTGAACCATTTAAAAACGAAATAAACTCATAAGAGTTCATAATCATATAAAAGCTCATCAGAGAAAACACTATTCTAAAAATAGCTAAATTTAACTCACTTGTTTTTTTGCTTATCAAATTTTCTAAAAAAGACTGAAAACTGTGTTGCTTAAAAAGCATAAAATAAAAAAAAGAAATAAATAGTAGAAAGAGAAATCCTTCTAAAACATAGAATATTTTGGAGATATCTATAAATAAAATTCTATTAATAAATGCTAATATAAAAAAAACAACCATTCCTAAAACTAAATTTCTATTAGATAAAGTAATCAAAACTGTCCCCTTCTTTTAAATATTAAAATAACTTTTCTTATAAATTTCACTATTGGGTAAAATACATATTTTAATACAAATAAATTTTTACTAAGTAATCCTAAAACCCTATCTTTACTTGAAGACTTAATTGATAGTTCATTAATCAAATATACTGCGTCTGCTCCATGAGAAACTTTGCCATTTAAGACTACAATCATACCTTCATTTATATTAAAACCTTGATTACAATAAATTTTCATTCTTTTACTATAGTCTCTTGCATTTCTTATTGAAACTATATATTTGCTTTTTAAATTTATTATTTTACTATATTCTCTACAAAATGGACATTCACCATCATAATAAATTGTTAGTTTATTTTTATTATTTTCTAACATAAATAGTCCATTCCCAAAGATTGTAATCATGTAGTAGTGAAACTTTTTTTGAAAAATTTCTTTTACAAAAATCAAAAAAGTACGAAGGGTCTGCATAGTAAAGATGTGATTCTTTATAATCCACATAAGAAGTAAGAACATTAAAAGCAAAACCTTTTGTAGAGTTTGCATCTAAATCTCTTAAAGTATCCTCTATAAACTTTGTCCAGCTTTCATAATCTCCCTCAAACCTTACATTAAAAATACCTGATACAAAAGAGTAATCAGCTTTTGTTTGAAGCTTTGGATTTTTAATAAGTTCTACTTTTTGACTTTTTCCTATTTGCTCCTTTGCAGTTTTTAGCATATCTTCACTTATATCGTAACCATTGTATTTAGAGATATTAAAGCCACTTTCTTCAAAATACTCAAACATCGCACCATATCCACAGCCAAGATCATTGACTGTAAAATCTTGATTTTTCTCTTCAATTACTTCTACTAACTTATCAAATCTTAGTATTTGACCATCTCCCGTAGTCCATCCAACAGCTTTTGAACTAACTCCATGTTCTTTTAGGGAGTCTGTATAAAGTTTTTCTACTTTGTTTAATATCTCATTCATATTTTCATCCTATCACTACTTCTTGGAAATACTTCTGTTTTCTTTGCTACATATACTTCTTTTTCTTTTGTATTCTTAAGTATCAAAGCACCAGCTCCTATAATATTTTCTTTCTCTATAGTCAAGGCATCTCTAAGTGTTGCATTTACACCTATAAATGTATATTCTTTAACATGGCAATGTCCAGATATAACAGCATGTGAAGTGATATAACAATGATCTTCTATAGTTGAGTGATGTCCTATATGATTTCCACTCCAAAAAACTACATCGTTACCTACTTTTAAAAATGGTTGAAGTGTATTGTCTTCTAGTATAAAACAATTATCTCCTATATCTTGAGTTAGAACTGTAGCTTTTGAACTAATATATGTGAGAAGTTTGTAGCCCTTTTCTTTTGCTTCATTATAAAATTTTGCTCTTGTTTTATTAAGGTTTACATATCCTACTGCTATATACATCTCATATTCATCTGGATTATATTTCGTCTCAATATCTTCAAATGCTACTATTGGTAAATCAAATTTTGTATCTTCTTTAATAAAATCACTTGTAGCAGTAAATGCTACAACTTCGTAGTCACTATCATTTGTTAAATAAAAATATACAATATCCGCAAAACTATCTGTTCCAAATATCACTGCTTTTTTTGTTTTTTGCATCACTTATCCTTTTAGCTTATCAAATGGTATGACATAAAAATTATCATACTCTTTTAGAAGCTCATCTTTTGAAGAGTTATAAATATCTTTATTGTTAATTTTTATAAAGTATTTATACTCTTTATCAACTGCTCCAAACTTATTTTTAAACTTATATACCCCATCTTGAGTTAGCCATGTACCACCCCAGTTCCACGATTTATAGCCATTTTTGTTTGCATCTCTCATCGCTTGATATATTATAAGAGGTAGTGCTTGAACATTTCTATATTCACTTACAGCTGCTGGAGTGAAATATTCTACTGTTTCATTGTAATAAAATAGTAGTAATGCCCCAATTCTCTCATCATTTAGTTTTGCTATGTAGATATTATAGTTTTTACCTTTTAAAAAGTGCTTACCTATGAGATCAAAAAATCTTTTATCTTTGGCTTTACCACCTATAGAGGTAATATTTTCATAGTGTGTTTCATATAAAAAGTCTATTTGGCTATTATCTATCTCTACTACTACATTTTCTTTTATTGCTTTTCTTACATTTCTTCTAGCACTTGATTCAAAAGAACTCATAATACTTTCTTCTATATTTTCTTGATAGTCCAATGCTGTCCATTGTCCTATCCTTTTATCTAAAATATCATGCTTTAATTCTTGTATATTTTCTTGAAGCGGATTTGTAATATAAGTACTCCCAGCTGACGCATTTGAAATTTTATTATATTCATCTAATAATAATTCAAATCCTTGGGTGTTCTTACTCAATATTCCTCCATTGCTTCCATAATATGGTAATGAATTTATAACTTTTCCAAATTTTCCATCTTTTATCATAAGTGGAAGAATTGCTTGAATATTTTCAGAATCATCGATAGCTAAAAGATAATTACTCTCAACATTTAAAAGTTCTTCTAAAAAATCTTTATATTTGACAGAGTAATATAATAAACTTTCTTTGAACTCTAATAAAAATTCTTCATATTTTGGATAGTTGTTTTTTTCTAGTTTTTTTATTTGTAGCTTATCCATAAATATTGCTCCACTCTTCAAAATTTAGAAGACTCCAAATAAACAACCTTCTATTTTCTTTACCATTTAAGTGTTCGTTTATAAGTTTAAATGTAGCTTCCTTATCTATATATTTATATATATTTGCATTTTCGTCTAAAAGTTTTGCCTTTACAAACTCTATACTTTCTCCTTTGAACCAGCTTTGATCAGGTGAGCTAAAACCTTGTTTAACAGCTTTATGTACATCTTCTGGTATATATCTACTCATAGCTTTACGAAGGATTACTTTTCCATCGTTTGTTTTTTGCATCTTACCTATTTCATTTTCATTCATTTTAACTACTTTATGTAAGTCACCAAGCTTATATTTAGCTGGGATTTTTTGTGCAAAATCAACAAGATCGTTATCAAGAAAAGGCACTCTAGTTTCAAGACTATGTGCCATAGAGAGCTTATCATCTACTACTAACAGTCCATGTAGAAATGTTTTCGCTTCAAAGTACAAGGAATGATTTATGTATTCTTCTGCTAAATAAAATGTTGATGATGAGTGTGAATGTGAAAATACATTCGCAAAGATATCTCTTGTCCATACATCTTTAGTATCTTCAAAAATAGGTGAGAATACATTTTTTATCTCTTTATTCGGAATCAATCTTTTCCAAAATTTATAATACTTATCTATGTAGTTGTCAAAATTATCATTATTTACAGCTTTGTAATATCTCCAAGGATAACCCGCAAAAAGCTCATCTCCACCTGCGCCACTAAGCACAACCTTTACAAATTTACTTGCAAGTTTTGCAGCATAGTAGTTTGGATAACTCTGCCCCACTCTTGGCTCTTCTAAATGGTATGCATAATTATTCAAACATCTTTCCATATCACCAGATTTTAAGACCATCTCATAATGTTCTGTTTTAAACTTATATGACATATACTCAGACTTTGCCCTCTCATCAAAACTTAGTTCTATTCCATTAGCACTACTCAGATCAAAACCAACTGTAAAAGTTTTCAAGAAATTGTTTGATTTTTGAAAGTGACTAGATGCTATAGAAGCTATACTCCCACTATCTATCCCACCACTTAAGTAACTTCCAACTTGTACATCTGCCACAAGTTGCCTCTCTACTGCTTGTTTAAAAAGTCTGTCAAGCTCTTCTATATATTCTCTTTCATCACTTACAGTTTCAGGTTCACTAAAATCAAAGTCCCAATATTGATTTTTTTCAATATTTTTTGAAACTAAATCTATCTCAAAGTAATGACCAGGTTCAAGTATCTGTATATCTTTATGAAGTGTTTTATTTGTAAATATATTTTGAAATGTAAAGTACTCAAGTAAAGCTTCTTTATCCACTTCACTTTTATAGTCTTTATATTCTAAAATAGATTTTATTTCACTTGCATATACAAAAGTTTTATCTTGAGTTATATGATAGTAAACTGGTTTTATCCCATATCGATCACGACAAAGATAAAACTTCTTTTTAAAGTTGTCATAAAGTGAAAAAGCAAACATTCCGTTAAACTTTTTTATACACTCTATCCCCCACTCTACATAAGCATAGATAATCACTTCAGTATCAGTTTGGCTTTTAAACCTATGTCCTAGCTTTTCAAGTTCTGCTCTTAACTCTTTAAAGTTATATACCTCACCATTATAAGCTATCCATATGTTTTTAGATAGATCTGACATTGGCTGGTGTCCTGCATAGCTTACATCAAGTATAGAAAGTCTTCTATGTCCCATATAAAGGTCATAGTCATGAGAGTGTAGTTCTCTTTGAGCAGAATGGCACTCTATTGGCGGTAATAGGTCTTCTATATCTTTATGTTCCTCATCAGTCATATTTTGAAAAAAGGAAATGCGATTTTTATGACGAGAACCTGTATGAAAAAACATATATCCTGCATCATCAGGTCCTCTATGAGATATTTTATCAGCCATAGGTTTTGCAAAATCTACATTTACAGATGGTTTATTTAAAGATAATGCCCCTACAATTCCACACATATTATTTTAAAGCCTCTTTTATATTTAGGATGACATAGTTAAACTCATCATCACTCATACCAGCATAAAGAGGAAGTGCTATGGAGAGTCTATCTGCTGCATAACTCATCAAAAAGTCTTCATCTTTGAAGCTATTTTTATTTTTATAATACCCAAGTGTATGAACAGCATGTGTACCTTGTCTTGTAGCTATAGTCATCTCTTCAAGTTTTTGCATAAAGATATTTCTTTTTATGTTCATTTTATCTATTTGTTCTTTTGAAAGATTTGATATATCTTGCCCATCTGTAAAGATACAAACATAAGATTGATATCCATGTTTATAATTTTCAGGGATATATGGTGTTACCAGTTGTGGTATATCTTTTAATACTTCATAATATTTTGCAGCTACCTCTCTTCTACCATTCATAATATATTCTTTTTTATTCATCTGGCAAACACCAAGAGCCCCTTGAATATCTGTCATACGATAATTGTATCCTCTCATAGTAAAATCAGGAAGTAATGAACCACCTTTTTCTTTATGCCTTTGAAGATCTGATTTGCTTGCGCCATGATCTTTGAGTTGCGACACTTTATTTGCAATACTTTCATCATCTGTAATAAGCATACCACCTTCACCCGTACATAAAGATTTTCTTGGATGAAAAGAAAAACATCCACAATCTCCAAAGGTTCCAGAATGTTTATCACCTATCCATCCATCAAAACCACAAGCGCTGTCTTCTATAACTTTTAAGTCATACCTTTTAGCCAACTCCATAATATAAGGCATATTAGAACAAAGTCCAAAAAGGTTTACTGGCATAATAGCTTTTATTGCAACATCATTTTTAATAATTTCTTCTAGTCTTGTTTCATCAATATTAAAAGTTCTTAAGTTAATATCACAAAACACTACTTCAGCTCCTGTGTATTCAACAGCATTGGCACTAGCTACATAAGTAAACGATGGTACAATAACTTTGTCACCTCTACTAATTCCAATTGCTTCTAAACCTAAATGAAGAGCAGTTGTACAACTAGTAGTAGCATGAGAAAACTTTGCACCTGTAAATTCACTAAACATGTTTTGGAACCTAGTTACATTTGGTCCTTGAACCACCCAACCAGTTTCAAGAGGCTTAACCATAGCCTCTTTTTCTTCATCGTCAAAAATTGTTTTTGTGATAGGTATGTTTATTTTCATACAACTTAACCCCTAATCCCTTGTTCTTCTCTCCAAGCAATTAACTTTTTAAGTCCATCTTCTAAAGAGTACTTGTACCTAAACCCTAGTTCTTTTTCTGCTTTTTCTCTTGAACCTATTCTATTTTGAACCAATTGTCTTGCATCATCTTCACTATATGGAATATAATTGATTTTAAGATTCGAGTTTTTAAGTTTTAATATCGTGTCACAAAGTTGTTTAATAGTAGTTTGTATTTCTGTACCTACGTTGTAATACCCAAGTTTTACATTTGATTTTACAGCTGCAATGTTACATCTTGCTATATCCTCTACATAGATGAAGTCATAAGCCTGAGAACCATCACCATTTACTATAGGTGCTTCATTTCTATCTATTTTATTTAAAACAATAGGCACTACTCCACTGTAAACTGCATGTTGGTCTTGTCCTGGTCCATATACATTCATATATCTAAGTCCTACTATTTCAAGTCCATATCTGTCATTATAAGCTGTACACATGGCTTCACCTGCTATTTTTGTAGCACCGTAAAAGTTTTTGTTGTTGAAAGGGTGTTCTTCTGTCATAGGAACCTGCACTGCATCTCCATATACTGAAGCAGATGAACTATAGATAAGTTTTTTGACCTTATGTTTCACACAAGCTTCAAGCACATTAAAAGTACCTGCTATATTTACATCAAATGCTGTCCTAGGAAAATCTTTACAATGTAAAAGCCACATAGCTGCTAAATGAAATACATAATCCACACCTTCCATAGCTTTATCTAAGATATCAATTTCTCTTACATCTCCACCATAAGGAAAAATACTGCATCTTGGATCTTTTAAACTATCTTCAAGGTTTTCCATCTTCCCTCTAGTAAAGTTATCGTAAATAATTAGCTCTTTTACTGGTTCTTTTAGCAGTTCACTTACCACAAAGCCACCGATAAATCCAGCAGCACCTATTACTAAAACTTTTGCATTTTCTAATTTATTTGACATTTTGATTTTCCTTTTGATTCTTATTTATTTCATTTACAACATATTTTGCGAAAGCAAAACTACATGTAAACGCTGGACTTACTGCATTTAATATATGTGTAGAGTTATTATTATGTTCTAACACAAAATCTTGTACTAACTCATTTGTTTTTGTATTTAATAGTTGAGCTCTTATTCCTGCTGGAATAGGCTTAAAATCATCTCCAATATTTTTAACCATATCTTTTGCTTTTTGGATAAAAATTTTTGAACTGTAGTTTTTTATCTCTTCTATTGATAAACTTCTAAAATTAAAACTATTTAATATAAAAAGCTTGGCTTCATAGTAAAGTATCTCGCACATCTCTTTAAGTGAGAAGTTTTGAAACCCCTGATAATTTTCTCTCCAAAATGCTGGAATCGCTGTAGGTCCTATTTTTATGCTCCCATCACTTGTAATAGTGTAATGCACTCCCAAAAATGGATTCGCTAGGTTTGGGACTGGATAAATATTTGTTTTAATATCGGTTTTATTAGTCATATATTTCAAATAGATGCCTTTAAATGGAAGCATAGTATAATTTTGCGCTAGTCCAAAACTTTGTGCTATTTTATCGGCATAAGCACCTGCACTGTTTATTAAATATTTATAATCTAATTTTTTACAGCTTTCAAAAGAGGTATTAAAGAAAAATTTTACACTATTTTTTTTTAATACATCTCTTAGTTTGTAGCAAACTTCTTTTGGATTTACACTTGCTGTGCTTGGTGAGAAAAGTGCTTTTTCATATGTTTTGATATTTGGGTCTATTTTTGTAACTTCTTTTTCACTTACAACCCTAGTCTCTACACCATTAATTTCTGCTCTTTTTTGAAGTTTATTGATTCCATCTAGTTCTTTTTCATCTTTTGCTACTACTATTTTTTGTGTAGGTTTCACCTCAATATTATTTTGCTTACAAAACTCTTTCATAAGCTTATTACCATCAACTGTAAATTTTGCTTTTAAACTATTCGCACTGTAATAAAATCCAGCATGAAGTATGCCACTATTTCTACCGCTAGCATGTTTTGCTACATCATATTCTTTCTCAATAATAGCTATATTTAAATCTTTATCTTGTTCTTTTAATTCATAGGCTATTGTCATACCTATAATTCCAGATCCAACTATTAAGTAATCATATTGCATTAAAACTGCTCACTTATATACTTAATTTCCTCATCAGAAAGATAAGGGTTCATAGGTAAACTCATAATCTCATTAGAAATATTTTCACAAATTGGAAAGTCTCCCTTTTTATATCCAAGATAATTAAAACATTCTTGTAAATGCAATGGCATAGGATAATGTACTGCTGTTGGTATTCCACTATCTTTTAATTTTGCTTGCATTTTATCTCTATTTTTCACTTTTATTGAGTATTGAGCCCATGCTGATGTGCAGTTATTTTCTATTTTTGGTAGTATTATATTTTTAGGTGAGTTCAAAGAGGATGAGGCTAAAGGATCACATCCAAAAGCCTCAGTGTATTTTTTTGCTACCTCTTGTCTTAAAGCTAAATCTTTTTTGTAGTATTTTAGTTTCACGTTTAGTACTGCTGCTTGGACTGTATCTAGTCTTGCTCCCATACCTATATACTTATGGTGATATCGTTTAGATTGTCCATGTACTCTTAGCTGTTTCATTTTAGTAGCTAGTTCTTTATCATTTGTAAAACAAGCCCCCCCATCACCATAACATCCTAATGGTTTAGCAGGGAAAAAGCTTGTGCAAGATATATTTCCTAAGTTACTATCTGTTTTGCCTTCATATGTGCTTCCAAAACTTTGCGCACCATCGATTATAACTTTTAGATTATGATTATCTGCTATAGCTTGTATTGAATTCATATCAGCAGGTTGTCCATAAAGACTAACAGGCATAATTACTTTTGTTTTTTGTGTGATTTTTTCTTCTATTTTAGAAGGATCAATATTATATGTTTTTTCATCTATATCTACAAATACAGGAGTAGCACCCAAAAAAGAGATAGATTCAGCTGTAGCTATAAATGTAAACGGAGTAGTAATAATCTCATCACCAGGCTTAATATCAAGTGATATCATTGCGAGTAATAGTGCATCAGTTCCACTGCTGCATGTTATAGCATATCTAGAACCCGTAAAGCTTTCAAGACCATCTTCCAACTCTTGAACCTCGTTACCCATAATAAAGTTACAGTTCCTAGCAACTTTTAATATAGCATTTTCAACCTCACTTTTATAAAGCTCATGTTGATATTTTAAGTTTGCAAAATCTATTTTCACTTATTTACTACCTTTAAGTTATCATTTTCTAGTTCATAAAAAGCATAATCATCTTCTGCTTTGTTGTTAATAAAATCCAGCGTGCTACCTGAGATACCAACCCATCCTATCTGTTTTGCAGGTACTCCCACCATTAAAGCAAATGCTTTTACATCTTTATTTACAACAGCACCACTACCTACTAGAGCATATTCACCTATTGTAGTACCGCATACTATTGTTGCATTTGCTCCTATAGAGCACCCTTTTTTAAGTAAAGTTTTTTTAAACTCTTCTTTACGCACTATAAATGCTCTTGGATTTATTACATTTGTAAAAACCATTGAAGGTCCTAAAAATACATCATCTTCTACTTCAATACCCTCATAGATTGACACGTTATTTTGTACCTTTACACCGTTACCAATTTTGACTTTTGGTCCAACTACACAGTTTTGTCCAAAAGAGCAGTTAATTCCTATATGGCTACCATATAGTATATGAGAAAAATGCCATATTTTTGTTCCACTACCAATACTAACTTCATCATCTAAATATGAACTCTCATGTACAAAAAATTTAGACATTTATACTTTAACCTTTTTTGCAAATGGATGGTAATCCCCTTTCAAACCTACTGCTTCAGAATTTCTTATTTCAGCAACTGTTCGAATTGATCCATATGATTCATCTAATCCAAAACCATTTCCTGTTAATATTTCTTCGTAACTTCTAGTGTGTAAATCTGTAAAGCCTCCACTAAATTCTATCTCCTCTCCATCTACAGTTATTGAACGGAATGTTGTTAATTCTCTTTGTTTTATGTTTTCTGGAATATAGTCATAATTCACACTTAAAAACCATCTTACATTTGCATTCTTTAGTTTGAAACTACCAGAATTCGTATCTGCTGTTTTCAAATGAACTATATTTTCTTCAACTTCACCAAAGATCCAACATAACATATCATAAAAATGAACACCTATATTTGAAGCTATCCCTCCACTTTTAGACTCATTACCTTTCCAAGAGATAAAATACCATTTACCACGCGAAGTTAAATATGTAAGATCTATATCATATATCTTATTCGGGTTCTTGACTAACTCACTAGATACTTTTTCTTTTAGCGCTATTAAAGATGGATGTAAACGAAGCTGTAATATGTTATAAACCTTTTTACCAGTCTCTTTCTCTATAACTTTTAACTGATCTATATTATGAGGATTTAAAACCAAAGGTTTTTCACAGATCGCATCTGCACCACTTTTTAGAGCAAAACGTATATGACTATCATGTAGGTAGTTTGGTGTAGTTATACCTATATACTCTATCTTTTTATTTCCATCTCTATGCCACTTGTCCACAAATCTATCAAACCTTTCATATTCGGTAAAAAAAGAAGCTTGCGGGAAATAACTGTCCATTATCCCTATTCCATCATATGGATCTAATGCCGCAACTAAATTATTTCCAGTTTCTTTTATAGCTTTCATATGTCTTGGAGCTATGTATCCACTTGCTCCAATTATTGCAAAGTTTTTACTAGTACCCATAATTATAATCTCCCGTCTGTTTTATCCAAAATTGATTTAATATCAAATACTACATTTTTATCTGTTTTTAGTTTCAATTCTTTGAATTCATCATGTGCAACGGCTAAGACTATTGCTTCGTAAGATTCCCTATCTAGTTGAGAATGACTAAGCAGCTCAAGTTCATACTCGTATTTTACTTCTTGTGCACCTGCCCAAGGGTCATATACATCTATGTTGCAGCCAAACTCTTTAAGTTCTTCTATAATATCTATTACTCTTGAGTTTCTTATATCTGGGCAATTTTCTTTAAAAGTGATTCCGAGTACTAGCACATTACTACCCTCTATCTTATGACCTTTTTTTATCATTAGTTTTATCAACTGGTTTGCCACATAAGTTCCCATGTTATCATTTATTCTTCTTCCTGATAATATTATTTCTGGGTTATATCCTATGGCTTGTGCTTTATGAGTTAAGTAGTATGGGTCCACACCAATACAGTGACCTCCAACAAGTCCTGGCTTAAATGGTAAAAAATTCCATTTTGTTCCGGCAGCTTCTAGTACTGCCGAAGTATCTATATTAAGTTTATTAAATATCATTGCTAGTTCATTTACGAACGCTATATTTATATCTCTTTGAGAGTTTTCTATAACCTTTGCAGCTTCTGCTACTTTTATACTAGGTGCCAAATGTGTCCCTGCTGTTATAATACTAGCATATAGTTTATCTACTTTTTTACCTATCTCAGGTGTGCTTCCTGCTGTTACTTTAAGTATCTTTGTAACTGTATGCTCTTTATCTCCTGGATTGATTCTTTCTGGGCTATAACCACAAAAGAAATCTTTATTAAACTTTATGTTAGAAAATTTTTCAAGTACAGGTACACAGTCTTCTTCTGTAGCACCTGGATATACTGTAGACTCATAAATAACTATATCATCTTTTTTAAGTACTTTCCCTACCGTTTCACTAGCTTTTATAAGTGGTGTTAAATCTGGTCTTTTATTTTTATCAATAGGAGTTGGAACTGTAACTATATAAATGTTACAATCTTTTATTTCATCTACATTTAAAGTAAACTTCATATTGTTTGCTAAACACTCTTTAACTTGTTCATCTGATAGTTCTAAAGTTCTGTCATATCCATTTGAGAGTTCATCAATACGCCACTTAGATATATCAAAACCTACTACTTCATATTTGCTACTAAATGCATGAGCCAGTGGTAGTCCTACGTATCCTAAACCTATTATACATATTTTATCAGTCATATTATTTCTTACTCCCATCTTTGTTATAATTAAAAAATTCTAAGTACCAATCAACAAATTTATTTATTCCATCTTGCATAGGAGTAGCTGGTTTATAACCTAGCTCTTCTACTAAGTCATTTACATCTGCATAGGTAGCTGGTACATCTCCTGCTTGTATTGGCATCATATTTTTTTCTATAACACAGCCAAGTTTATTTTCTATAGCTGTTATGAAATCCATAAGCTTTACAGGACTGTTGTTTCCTATATTATATATTTTATAAGGTGCTGATGAACGATCAGGTGGTAAGTTTTTAGGTCCTGAATCAAATTCAAGAGGTTTTGCAGGGTTGTCTATCACCCTTATTATACCTTCAACTATATCATCTATATATGTAAAATCTCTTAACATCTCACCATTATTAAATACATCTATCTTACTTCCTTCAAGTGCAGCTTTTGTAAATAAAAAAAGTGCCATATCTGGTCGCCCCCACGGTCCATAAACTGTAAAAAATCTAAGTCCGGTAGTAGCTATTCCATATAAGTGAGAATATGTATGAGCCATAAGTTCATTAGACTTTTTAGTAGCTGCATATAGTGAAATTGGATGATCTACATTATGATTTGTACTAAATGGTAGTTCTTCATTTAATCCATATACAGAAGAACTACTTGCATAAGATAAGTTTTTCACATTATTATGTCTGCATGATTCAAGTATATTCATAAACCCTATGATATTACTATCCGTATAAGCATCTGGATTAGTAATAGAATATCTAACCCCAGCTTGAGCTGCTAGGTTACAGACCGCATCAAACTTTTGAGACTCAAAAAGCTTCATCATCCCTTCTTTGTCTTCTATGTTTAGTTTGATGAATTTATAGTTTGCATTTGTTTTTGAAGTGAGAAGTTCTCCATATGGTATATTAACTCCATCTTCAAGTGTATCCAGTATACCACCTCTTTGAAGTCTTCCAAACTTTACATTTTGGTCATAATAGTCATTTATATTATCAAGTCCTACTACTTCATCACCACGTTCTAATAGCTTGATAGCTAAATGACTTCCTATAAATCCTGCTGTTCCTGTTACTAGTATTTTCACTTTAATCCTTAACTATCACTATTAAAAATATCTCTAGTATAGACTTTACTTAGGACATCTTCTAAGTTTTTTTCTATTCTATTTGCAACTATTACATCACTTATTGACTTAAACTCTTCTAAGCTTTTTATTACTTTTGAATTAAAAAAACTATCTTCTTTGAGTACTGGTTCATATATAACCACATCTATACCTTTTGCTTTAATACGT
>Ga0193955_1000269_pt1 | contig 32462 bp, 35 predicted proteins | sample BB_6_MG_FD_140343 | JGI IMG/M metagenome (GOLD analysis project Ga0193955, IMG submission 140343) | Microbial mat bacterial communities from the Broadkill River, Lewes, Delaware, United States - BB_6_MG | ecosystem: Environmental > Aquatic > Freshwater > River > Microbial mats | place: USA... | reverse complement strand
GCCAGCTATTGACGCGAAATTTGCCTTGAATTAAGAAAAACTATCAAGCTAGAGATATATTAAAATAATTTTTACTGGTATTTCAATTTGTTAACTATCTCTTAAACCGAGTTCAGGTTAAGTTAGGATCTAGATTAGTAATAATGTTAATCTGAAGAACGAATACAAAACATAAGAAATAAATATGCCAAAAGCCAACCAATTACAAGTTGATATCGCTTGCCATTCAATTCAAGGTTTAAAAGATAACAACGAAGATGCGGTTGGTTTTTTAGTGCCAGATGAGCATACCGTACTTGAAGGTAAAGGTATTGTACTTGCCGTGGCTGATGGCGTAAGTAGTGCCGAAGCAGGTAAAGAAGCCAGTAATACAGCAATTTCTCGCTTTTTAAGTGATTATTATCAAACACCCGATACGTGGTCGGTAAAGCATGCGGGGCAGAAAATTCTCTCTAGTATTAACTTAACTTTATTTAAACGCAGTCATGAATTTGCTAGTGAAGAAAAAGGTTATTTAACTACTTTTACGGCACTCGTTTTAAAGTCTCAACTCGCACATTTTTTTCATGCGGGTGATAGCCGAGCTTATTTATACCGTGCTGGAGAATTTAAACAACTCACTAGAGACCATGTGGCAAGTATTGGCTCTGGTCGTAGCTTTCTTGCCCGTGCTATGGGTATGGATAATTCTATTCAAATTGATTACAGCCAATTTACGTTAGAAGTAGATGATATATTGCTGCTCACTTCCGACGGTATTCATGATTTTTTAACCCAAGCAAGTATGATTGAACTAATATCATCCCCAAAAACTTGCCAACAACGTATAGCTGCATTAGTACAAGCGGCTTTTGATAAGGGTAGTGATGATAATATTAGTGGCTCGCTTTGCCAAATAGTGTCATTGCCTAATGAAAGCTTAAATGATTATAACTCGAAATTAACACGACTACCTTTTCCACCGCCATTGGATGAAGGCGTAATACTTGACGGTTATAAAGTATTGAAAGAGTTGTTTGCAAGCAGCCGTAGTCAATTATATTTAGTTGAAGACATTGATACACATGAACAAATAGTGATGAAAACACCTTCTATTAATTTTGAAGAAGATACAGGGTATATTGACCGGTTTATTCAAGAAGAGTGGATTGGTAAACGTATAAACAGCGATTATGTTGTTACTATCATTAAGCAGAAGAGACCGAGAACTTGTTTATATTATTTAATGGAATATGTACATGGTTTGTCATTAGATAAATGGATGCTGAAAAATCATTTCCCTAAACCTAAATTGGCAATAAGTATTGTCGAACAGATAGCAAAAGGTTTATCTGATTTTCATAAAATGGAAACTATTCATCAAGACCTCAAGCCAGCAAATATAATTATAAGTAATGATAATGCAATAAAAATTGTTGATTTTGGTTCGGTATTTGTAGCTGGGCTGGCAGAAGTTTTTATTCCTTTAGAGCATGAAGGTGTTTTAGGAACCGCAACTTATTCTGACCCTAAATATTTATTAGGTAAAAATACTGGTATACAGGGTGATTTATACGCATTGGCTACCATTACTTATGAAATTTTTACTGGTAAACTACCTTATGGTGAAAAAATAGAAGAATGTCAAACAGCGTTTGAATATGATCGATTACGATATATCTCTGCAACTGTGGCTAACCCGATAATTCCTATATGGTTTGATCGTACTCTAGCAAGAGGCGTGAGCTTTGATCTTGAACAGCGCTACGATAATATTCCAGAATTTATAAACGATTTGAAAAAGCCTAATCCAACTTATTTACTCGATGATCCTCAAGTGACCAAGAACAAATCCCAAGTTTTATTTTGGCAATTACTGTCAGGTTTTTGGATTTTGATGTTAGTGCTTGTAGTTGCTTTATTTACCCAAGGATAAACGTTTTACTCTTTATTGAGCATTTTAGCTCAGGTTTTTTAGTCATCGTTTTTAAACTTAGCTTTAAATTTGTCTAAATTGATTAAAAACCAACAATTGAGACCAACCATTAACCCAACAAATGAAAATAATTGTAAGGTTAAATAGAACTCGTTTCCTTGTGTTACTGGCCAAATAAGCAACATAGGTATATCTGCTACAAAGATAGAGCCAAACACTATAGTGAAAAAGTTAACTATTTTTTTTCTTTTTAGTATTCCCCAAAATTTGCCACCAATAAAAAACATATAAATATAGGCAACAGGAATTGCTGCTAAGGTTAAACCTAAAAACAGCCCCAAAAAGTCTAACAAACCACTATCCATGTTGAATCCTGGTATATCAGAAATATATGCATAAAAAGTAAAGGCGAAAGGCGTTATCAGTGGTGCAAGTGCTAAGGCTTTATTTTCAGTCATTATGATACTCGTTCTTTGTATATAAGATGTTAAATACCTATACTATTTAGTGTACAGTATAGCCATCTTCTATAATGAGTTTACGCGCTTTATCAATATCTAACTGCTCAATTGGGGCAGCTAAATAATAAGGTAATTCTACAGCCTGTGTACTTAATTTCAGCATTTTGCTTTCTACTAAGCGTTCTATAACCGACTCAAGCGTGTCGTCTAAGCGTTCAGGCTTTTGTTGGTATTGTTTAGCCATAAAATCAGTTAGTTCTTGCAACGTATGCTTGCCATCAGCCAGCGAAATTACTACACCAAACCACTCTTCTAGGGCTGTGGTTTCTGTTGGATTACTAATATCAGCAAGTGCAACAATGCCAGCTTTACGAGTGAATATTACGGTGCGATAGAAATAGTGTGATTTATCCAAACTTTGTCTCTGCTTTGTTATAAAAATGGTCGAATTTAGTGGCAAAATACTAACATAGAATTTTGTCTAAAACGCTGATCTAGATTAAATCATAAAAGAAAAAAAACAGTAAACTGGTATGATGGTACTGACAATTAAAAAATAGCAGCGTAATGTTGTTAGTGTTGTATTTTTGTTTAAAGTACTTTCTTTGTTATTAAGCATTTTAGTGTTAACTTGGCTTGAGGGTGTTTTATTTTTCGGCTGACGCTAGTTATCCGTAATGATTCGATTTTATTATAATGATAAATAAAGTGAGGGTATTATGCGTATTTCATTACTTATTTTTTTACTTTTATTTTCTAATATTTTGTTTTCAAAAGAAATTGTTGTAGAAATATACAAAAAGCAATATATACCTGCTGAGGTTACTATTGAAGCAGGGGACACTGTCATTTGGAAAAATATTGAGAAACGTCAATATCATAATGTTTGGTTTAAACAATTAGATAAAGAAGAGCCAGATTATTTTTTTCCTGATGAAACGTATCAACGTAGTTTTGAGCAAGCAGGGGAGTTTTCTTATGAATGTGGCCCTCACCCTATGATGAAAGGCAGAGTGATTGTTGTTAACAGCAGTAAAGAATAATTTAATCAGGCTTATTTCGACGTAGTCTGGTTTAATCTTTTTGCCAAATATCTTTGTTGCGCATATTTAGCTCATCATAAATTTCGTAAACAGCTCTAGGCATCAAGTCAAACCGATCCTGTTTTAACATTTCAAATAAGCACTCTTGGTGGAGTCATATTAATACCAACATATTCAAACTCAAATGAACCAAAGTCTGTTTCGGTAATTTGAAGTGTTCGAAGTATTACCTCATTTTTATGTTGAGACCTTTTGTCATGTTCTGAAAAAGTTTTAATAATTTTACTGCGTCTATCGCTATTGCATTAGGAGTAATACTACATCAAATAGCGATCATAAATCTAGTTAAGGAGATAGGACTCATGTTTGACTCCCTACCGTATTATTTTTTGATTTTTATCACAAATATGCTGCTATAAACTTAGAAGTAAATATATTTTTATGCAAATTAGTAGCAAAAAGGGGGCTCAAATAACGCACAATTGTTATGTGGCGGCCAAAGTTAAAGTCTTTCTATTTAGCTTGAAACCTAAAAATATAACCTTATTTTATATAGGGTTATAGCGTTTTTAGTGAATTAATTGTGTATAAATTTTATCTTTTACTTGATGTGGCGCAAGAATTATCAACTTTTAAACACATTTTCTTACAAGTCTTGAGAAACTTGATTTCTATCAAGCTATACTTTCTATTGTTTAAGTTATTATTCATTGGCTTTTACTAACACAACTAACGCATGAATTTAATTATTCATTAAGGGAAACACCATGTCAGAGAGCTTTACTAAAGGCATGGCAAGGAATATATATTATGGGGGAAGTGTTTTCTTCTTCTTAATATTCCTAGCTTTGACTTTTCATACCACAAAAGAGATGCCTAAACGGGATCATCGAGAAAACATAACTGAGGCTGTTGAGCGAGGCAAAGAGCTTTGGGAAGAAAATAACTGTATTGGTTGCCATACACTTATTGGTGAAGGGGCATACTTTGCACCAGAACTAATGAATGTGTATAACCGTCGTGGCGGTGAAGCAGGCTTTAAAGCTTTCTTCAATGGCTGGATGAAGGCGCAACCTTTGAACATTCCTGGTCGTCGACAAATGCCACAATTTCATTTAACAGATCAAGAAATTGATGATTTAGCTGAATTCCTTAAATGGACATCAGAGCTAGACGCCAATAACTGGCCACCAAACATTGAGGGATAAAGCTGTGAGTACTTTAAAATATGAATCACAAGCCGTAGCAAAGCCTTATTTTATTTTTGCTATGATCTTGTTCGTTGGTCAAATATTGTTTGGCCTATTAATGGGGTTACAGTATGTTGTTGGTGATATTGTTGGCGGTTTAATTCCGTTTAACGTTGCACGTATGGTGCATACAAACCTTCTAATTGTTTGGTTACTATTTGGTTTTATGGGAGCGGCCTATTACTTGGTTCCTGATGAAGCTGAAACAGAGCTTTATAGTCCTAAATTAGCAATAGCACTGTTCTGGATATTTGCAGCAGCAGGTGTTGCTACTATTTTAGGTTACTTATTAGTACCTTATTCAACGCTTGCTCATATCACGATGAATGATTTATGGCCAACAATGGGGCGTGAATTCCTTGAGCAGCCCACGATCACCAAAATTGGCATTGTTATTGTCGCGTTAGGTTTCTTATTTAACCTAGGTATGACTGTCTTAAAAGGTCGTAAAACAGCCATTAATATGGTGCTTATGACAGGTTTGATCGGTTTAGCTGTATTCTTCTTATTCGCTTTCTATAACCCAACTAATCTAGCATTAGATAAATACTTCTGGTGGTTTGTTGTTCATTTATGGGTTGAAGGTGTTTGGGAATTAATCATGGGTGCTATTTTAGCTTATGTATTAATTAAAGTGACTGGTGTTGACCGTGAAGTCATTGAAAAATGGTTATACGTAATTATCGCGATGGCATTGATTTCAGGTATCTTAGGTACAGGTCATCACTTCTATTGGTTAATGACACCAGAATACTGGCAATGGGTTGGTTCAATCTTCTCAGCACTTGAGCCACTACCATTCTTTGCAATGGTGCTATATGCCTTTAATATGGTTAACCGTCGTCGTCGTGAACATCCGAATAAAGCGGCTACCTTATGGGCACTAGGCACAGCAGTAATGGCTTTCTTAGGTGCTGGTGTTTGGGGTTTCTTACATACGCTTTCTTTTGTAAACTATTATACTCATGGTTCACAAATTACAGCAGCTCATGGGCATATGGCTTTCTACGGTGCTTATGCCATGATCGTTATGACTATTATGTCTTACGCAATGCCTAAACTTCGTGGTATTGGTGAAGCTAACTGTAATAAAGCGCAAGTTATTGAAATGTGGGGCTTCTGGTTAATGACAGTTGCGATGGTATTTATTACCTTATTCTTAACTGGTGCTGGTATCTTGCAGGTTTGGTTACAACGTTTACCTGAGTCTGGTGAAGCATTGAGCTTTATGGCAACACAAGATAAATTAGCCATTTTCTACTGGTTAAGAGAAATTGCTGGTGTGATATTCTTGCTTGGTCTAATTGCTTATATCTCTAGCTTCTTTATAACTGAAGAGAAAACAGCTTAACACTTAGCTTAGTGTGAATTGCAGTTAGCGTGATAATCGCAAAAAATAAAAGCCGCGAATTTTACTTCGCGGTTTTTTTGTTTAAAAAAGTTACTATTATTCAAAAATAAGGGATGAAAAATTATGAATAACTTGCTAAGTTAATTCCGCAATTATGGAAAGGTGTTTCTACAACACGTTCAAAATAATAGAAAGGAATAGTTTCAATGAAAAAATGGCTTTTTTCTAATAACGGTGAAATCACTGAATCATTAACTTTTGATGAAGCACAGAATTATATTAAAAAATATGGAAACTTAAACCTTTATGTTTGGCATCCAACCTATGCGTATTGGAAGCCACTTTATCTAGTTGAAGACTTTCAGTTAGATATAAAAATACCTCCCCCCCCTGTAGCAATACCTAAAGCGCTGTTGGAAGAGTATAAAAATAAAGAAGAAGCATTGTTTAAAATACTCACTCGCGTTGATAATACTTTAGGTAATACACGGTCTGTTATTTCAGAAATAGATCAAGATATTGATATGTATTGTACATTTACCGAAGAACTTAATGTTGAAGTTAAGGAAACATTAGATAGGGTAAGTGAACAATATGCTGCTTTACAAAAAAGCATTAGGACATCACCTAAAAGTAAGCTGGTCTATAGATAAATACAATCTACTTTGTGGTGAATTTTATTTCAAAATTAACAATAATAAGATAAATACATTATGGATAAATGGTATATTTCAGCAAATGGCCGTGTTACAGGGCCATTGAATATAGAGGGTGTTAAACACTTAATTGCTAAACATAATGATTTGTACGGATGGAATCCGTCCTTTAGTCACTGGTTGCCGATAGCAGAAATAAAAGAATTAAGCGTATTTCTATCGAAGGAACAGTCCTCTGAACAAGTGTCAAAAGAGCTTATTCAAAAGTTTGTTAACCGAAAACGCGATCTTTATAAAAAGACTGCAATTATTGATTCCGCTATTGAAGCAACAATTGAAAAGATGACGCATTTTGAAAAAGAAATTAATAATTACAAAAAGCTAACTGCCACGCTGGCTGCTGACGTTCAAGATAATATTATACCACTAGAACAAAAATACAGTGGTATTGAAAAGCAATTAAATAATCTTCAAAAAGCATTAATTATTTCGAAACAAGAAATCAATGACACAATAAAAGAATTTGGTGAATTGGTGCTACCTAAATCAACCGAAAGTAATGATGATTTTGTTGGACTTGTTCAAAACACGGCTGCTACACCTGCAACTATATCAAATGAAATACCAGTATCTATTACGGCAACTCCTACAGAGATAGTGAAAAACAAGCCTGAATCTTTTGGTATTCCTGCTGAATTACGCGGTACTGTGGTTAATTATGCAGAAGAGCCCAAAGTGCCTATTAGAAAGGAGGAAAAAGACGTCAATATTGCTAAAAAGTCACAAGATCTTTCTTCTATAGTGGTAGAACATCAGTTAGAGCAAACAAGCAAAGTTAATAAGCAGGTAGATTTACAACCCGTACAGAGTGAAAAAAAGGGTTTTACAAATAAATTAAAATCAGTTTTTGGGAAACAAAATAATAAAGCTGACTCCGCCAAACTTTCTGATAGGTTATTGCTACTTGAAAAAGAAGCGACTGAAAAGGTTGATACGACGAAAGATGACCCAGAAGGCGAAACGGTAGGTTTTGAGTATGAAATAGAATCTCAGTTGGAAGATGATAGCGATCTTAAAAAGAAACGCCGTAGAAGAAGACGCATTTAAAAATGTAAGGGTTTTTGGTTGCTTATTAAACTAAATTCATATAAAAAAATTGCTTTTATACCTCATTGTTCTATCAAAAATATGCTTAATAATGCTAATGAATTGTTTTATTTGAAAGAAGTTTTCACCTTAAAAGTGACTTATTTTCATTAGCATTAGAATTAGTTTTTATTTACCTTTTTGGACTATTTTTCAGCTTGCATCATCTACAGAAATCCTTTTAAATAAATCGTCGGATTTATTATTCATCAGCTAAATTTTATTCGTATTAGATAAGATTTATAGGTTTGGGATGTTCCTATTATTGATGAGGAAATTTTCTCTAAACATGTTTGAATAATTAGTTTGGCCACAACGTAGTTTTTATCACTTATGCTTAAGTGGTGACTTAAAAGGTATTTTTAATATATAGTTACGAGGTGTTAAAGAATGAAAAGACAGAAAAGAGATAAATTAGGAAGAGCGCACTCAAATGGTTACCAGGCAGGACTCAGTGGTAAGTCAAAAGACCATTGTCCTTATCAATGCATAGATGCTAAATCAGAATGGTTAGGAGGATGGCGGGAAGCCGTAACCGATAGAAATATGGGACTATTTAAATAATACTCTTTTTATCGCTGTTGTTGATTGCCATTTCGCTCATCTTTACTGCTAAGTTACGAACGAAATGGCTGTAATGTAAACTAACGTTTTTTACCGCAAATACTACAATCTTCTTGTTTCTTCATTTTAAACTGTTGCCATTGGTTTGATAAGCCATCAAATAAATTTAATTGATTAACTTGTGCATCATTATCTATTCCATTGCCAATAAGTAACTTTATTGCTTGCAAAGCTTGCATTCCTGCAACAATTGCCAGAACAGGCCCTAAAATCCCAAGTGTTTGGCAGTTGTTTACTGGTGCTTTCATCGTAGAAGGGAATAAACAATGATAGCAAGCACTGCTTTCATCTCTGGGATCAACGACTAGTTGTTGACCGTCAAAGCCAGTTGCAGCACCGATGACTAAAGGTAATTTATGCTTAACGCAAGCTTGGTTGATTAAATACCGAGTTTTAATATTATCTGAACAATCCAGCACCAAATCTACTTGGGGTAAATAGTAGTCGCATAACTCTTGATCTAACATCTCGTCAATGGCTTCAATATCACTGTCGGGAAATTGTACGCTAAGCTTTTCAGCGGCGGTATCTGCTTTATTTTGGTTAATATCTTGTTCGTTAAATTGAACTTGACGCGGTAAATTACTGATTTCTACTGTATCCCCATCTGCTAGGTATAAAGTGCCAACACCTGCTGCAGCTAAATATAAACTAACAGGGTTACCTAACCCTCCCATACCTACAATGAGTATTTTTGCGTTACGCAGTTTTGTTTGACCTTCTTCACCAACTTTTTCCATCATAATTTGACGTGAATATTTGAGTTGTTCTTGCGTTGTTAACACATGAGTACCTTTTGTTTTTATATGTAATTGTTGTAAATTAAAGTTTATAAGTAAAAGTCTGTAATCTGAAATTAATAAAGGTAAGTGCGAACAGCTCCTGCTTTAAATTGTAAATAGACCATTTGCTCTAGCGTTAGCGCTAATTTTTGTTGTGAAAATGCGCTAATTTCAATAAAAAATAACTGTTCTCCATCAATTTTTTTACAAGAGGCCGTGACAAGAACTTTGTTATTTTGCACTTCGATCATGCTAATTTTGGCTAATAAATGGTTAACAATCGAAGAATTGATGGGCTCTGTTAATGAAATACTAATATCGGTCGCTAAAATAAAGCAGCGCAAGCATGCTCCTGTTGAATACTCTGTTGATGTGGGTAAATATATCTCATCTTGGCTATTCAAGGCTAATGTTGTCAAGCCGTGACCGTTATCGGTTATTTTTACAGGTAATGACAAACTTGTTTGTTTATGAATTAAATCAGGTGTTTTTTCATGTTCACTTTGATTGCTGTTGCTGTGACTAACCTCTTGGTTAATTGAGTTTAATTGATGAATCATTGAGTGAATATCGTCATAGCCTGTGACTTTGCCTTGCGTCAATACAAGTAATTTGTCGCAAACTTGTTGTAATTCATCAAGTGAGTGACTTACGTATAACATAGGCAATTGTAGTTTGTTTTGTACTTTTAAAATTAGTTTCAGTAAACCTGCTTTTGCTTGTCTATCTAAGGCGCTAAGTGGCTCATCTAGCAATAATAATTGCGGCTCTGCTAAGATAGCCCTGGCGAGGGCAACTCGTTGTTTCTGCCCGCCTGATAATTCATTAACATGTTTATGTAAGAGGTTATTTAACTCAGTGAGTGCGATGATTTCATTTAAATCTAATTGTCTATTTTTACAATGTTTTGCTGAAAATGTTAAATTACCTAATACGGTTAAATGCGGAAATAAGCGAGAATCTTGAAATACTAAACCAATATTTCTGTGCTCAGCTTTAATAAAGTGTTTATTGGTATTGTCAATTAAGCAGTTGTCGTTTAACAGAATCCTACCATCAAATTTATTTTCTAAGCCAGCTATGGCACGCAATAATGTTGATTTTCCAGAACCAGAATGACCAAAAATGCCTGTAATACCCCGTAGAGAGAGTTCTTCTTTAATAGCCAAGTTAAATTTTTCAAAACTAAGCTTGATATTAATCGAAAGGGTTTGGGGATTATTTTTTGCAAAAGTCATTTTACTTCCCCTTTAAATGTATCTCTTTTGGGACTATTTAACAGATAAATTGCCGCTAATAGCATCATGGAACCAGCCAACAAGCTAATTGCCAAAATGTGGGCTTTTGCGTAATCGAAGGCTTCAACATGGTCAAATAGAGCAATAGATAATACTCTTGTTTCACCAGGAATATTGCCTCCTATCATGAGAATTACGCCAAACTCTCCCACCGTATGGGCAAAGCCTAAACTGGCAGCGGTAATAAAGCTAGCCTTGGTAATGGGAAAAACAATACTGAAAAATCGGTCAAAAGCGCCTGCACCTAACATTGCTCCAGCCTCTAGCAATGGCTTACCCAATTGTTCAAAAGATTTTTGCAGTGGTTGAACGACAAACGGCATAGAATAGAGTACAGAGCCAATGACAATGGCTGAAAAACTAAAAGCTAATTGCTGTCCTGTTGCCTGCTGCCAAAGTTGCCCAGGTAAATGTTGAGGAGAAAAAGCAATAAGCAAATAAAAGCCGAGTACCGTTGGTGGTAAAACTAAAGGGAGAGCGACAATAGCTTCGATAATAACTTTATAGCGGCTTTGCATGTTAGCCAAATACCAAGCTAAAGGTGTGCCGATAAGTAATAAAATCATTGTCGTTAAGGCTGCTAGCTTTAATGTGGTAAATAAGGCAAGTAGATCGGGGTTTAACATACTTGTGCTACTCTATTCCAGCATAACCAAACTGGATTATTTTTTGTTGTACGCTTTTTGATAGTAAGTAATTACTTAGTTGTTGTGCTTTATTAATGTTGCTACTGTTTTTTAGAATAACCAATTGTTGCACAATGGGCTGATGATAATTTGCTGGAATAATAACACCCGATAAATTATTGATTACTAATTGACTATTGGCAACTAAACCACTATTGACTGCTTGTGTGCGCACTTGAGAAAAAGTCTGATTTATATTCATTCCTATAATCAATGCAGCTTGATATTGTTGCCATAAACCGAGATGGGTTAGTACTTGTTTAGCCGCTTTTCCATAAGGTGCAGTGTCAGGATTGGCAATAGCAAACCGAGAAGGAACTGTACGTAAATCGTTTAAGTGCGCTTTTGAATTCATTGATAACAGCGCTAATTGCCCTTGTGCGTATGTTTTTCTGCTATTGGCAACAACTAAACCCTGTTGTTCAAGTTTTTTAGGTCGTAAACTGTCGGCAGCAATAAATATATCAAAGGGGGCACCATGCTGTATTTGTATAAACATGGCGCCTGTCGCACCACTAATAATTTGTGTTTTGATATGAGTTTGTTGATGAAATTCAACTAAGAGTTTTTTTAATGCAGGTGTAAAATTTGAAGCAACAGCAATCCGCAGTGGTTGGTCTGTTTTTTCTGCTACTTTCTTTACTATATTTTGTGCCTTGCTATGAAAACTAAAACAAAGTAATACTGATGCTAATATAAAAAACAATGATTTAGTAAATGATTGTTGTTGCATGGGAAATATATTCTCTAGTTTTTACCAAGTTGCCGCTTTGTGTTTATCACTTGATTTTGCATCTAACCAATTAACACCATCTTTATTCGCTTCTTTTTTCCAAAAAGGTGCCTGAACTTTTAGGTAATCCATAATAAACTCATTGGCAGCAAAAGCATCTTGTCGATGTTTACTGGTTACGCCAACAAAAACAATTTGATCGCCAATAAAGAGCTCACCCACACGGTGAATAACTTTTACTCGACCAATGTTCCAGCGTTCTTTTGCTTGTGCAATAATTTTGGATAGTGATTTTTCGGTCATGCCAGGATAATGCTCTAACGTTAAACTCGTTACCTGCTTACCTTCGTTTTGATTACGTACTCGGCCAGTAAAAGTCACAACAGCGCCATCTACGTCATTTTCATATTCGAGCAAAGCGACTTCATCTAATAAGTTAAAGTCGTCTGTTTGTATGGATATTTCAGGGTAAGTTGTCTTTGTCATTTTTATCCACCTGTTACGGGCGGGAAAAAAGCAACTTCATCACCCGATTTTACCGTTTGCTCATTATTTACCATATCGTGATTAACTGCTGATAATAAAGCGTTATTAGCAAAGACTTGTTGCCACTGTTTATCTTTGCCCGCAAGGTGCTGTTTTATGTCTGCAACTGTGGTGAAATCGTTACTATTTAATGATAGTTCACTGCAATTTAATTGTTCGCGTAGTGCGGCAAAAAAAACAACTTTGATCATAATTATTCTCTCTTTAAATAAGTGCGATTAAAATCTTATCTACCAATAGAGGGGTGTTGAGTATTGTCAGATGTAGGCAAACTTATGAAGCGTGCCAATGGCCTGACTTACCCCCTTCTTTGGTGAGCACCTTAATGTCGGTAATCACCATCGCAGGATCAGCTGCCTTACACATATCAAATAGCGTTAAACATGCCACAGAAGCTGCTGTTAATGCTTCCATTTCCACCCCTGTTTGCCCAGTTAAGCGGCAAAGACTGGTAACCTTTACTTGTGAGTTTTCATCATCAAGTGCAAAATCAATTTGTACTTTACTGAGCATTAACGGGTGACATAAAGGGATTAAATCACTGCATTTTTTAGCTGCTTGAATACCCGCTATGCGGGCGACAGCAAAAACATCGCCTTTTTTGTGCTTGCCAGTAGTAATTAACTCAAACGTGGCACGGTTCATTTTGATAATGCCTTGCGCGGTTGCTGTACGAGAAGTCATTGCTTTTTCAGTAACATCAACCATATTCGCTTCACCTTGTTGATTTAGGTGACTAAGCTCTACTGTTGTCTTTTGAGTTGATTGTGTTGAACTGCCCATTAGTCGCGTGTCTCACATTGAGCGGCACTAATATTTAAATGAGGCACAAAGTTACAAGGTCTATGGCTGGCATCTAATTGCTCTTTAATTACTTTATCCCAAGCTGTTTTACAGGCATTAGTTGACCCTGGTACACATAAAATAACAGTTTTATTAGCAATACCGCCAAATGCGCGTGATTGAATGGTTGATGTCCCTATTTCGCTTAACGATACATGACGAAATACTTCGCCAAACCCTTCAACATTTTTATCAAATAATGCCATTAATGCCTCTGGTGTGTTGTCACGTTCGGTAAATCCAGTACCACCTGTTGAGATAATGGCATTAATCGTATCATCTGCAATCCATTTAGATACTTGCGCACGAAGTTGATAAACGTCATCAATGACAATTGCTTTGTCTGCTAGGTTATGACCAGCAGCAGTAAGACGCTCTACTAATGCTTGTCCAGAGGTGTCATTTTCTTCTGTGCGGGTATCAGAAACAGTGAGTACCGCAATATTTAAGGGAATAAAAGTTGTTCCGCCATGTGCTGACATAGTTTTTCCTTTTTACACTTATCTGTTTAAGTTAATCATCTAAAAATTAACAGGTTAAAATGAATTGATTAAAATTTAAGTTGCTGTTTTGCATGTTGCCATTGTTCAGGAGTATTGCTATTAAATAAAATAGTTGCATCGCTACTTTGAATAGCTTGATGCGGAACTTTTTTTAGTAATGCTTTAATTGAAGGCCCTTTTTCCTGACCTGCAATGGTAAAGCGAGATTGATCATTAGACTGTTTACCTGTTTTTATAAAGGCTTGTGTTAAAAAAAGCGCTACGTAAGAGTTATTAGGTAAATAGAGCGGAATATTATGGCCTTCAAAAAATGTTGCTTTTTGGCTAAGCTCTCCTTTCAAACGTAAATCGGCTAAGGCTTTGGGCGTCATAAAAGGTAAGTCTACAGGGAGTATCAATAAGGATTTCGCTTGAGGGTATTTTGCTAAAACACTTAAAATACCGCCAACAGGACCACTACGTTTGATCTTATCAGGTACATCATAGTTATCACCGCTAACTACAATGTTATTAATGCCTGAATCATTAAGTAGTTGCTTAGAGAACTCTAACATTGAAAGCATAGCATGTTCGTTTCGTAGTAGTTGTGCTTTATTTCGTCCCATTCGCGACGATAAGCCGCCAGCAAGCACCACACCTAAACATTGCTCGTTTAAAAGAGCGGTATTTAAAGTTGAAGTATGTAAATCACTACTCATGTTAACCGCCTAACATGGCTAAATGTTTGGTACCGCCAGTAAGTTTGTCATGTAAAAAATGCGCGGCTTTTTTATCACCTAATAAAGATAATATTTGTGTTTGCAAAGGAATGATATCGTCTGATTGTAATTGCTCTCTTAACGATAAACCATTTTCACCAAAAAGGCATAAATGCAGTTTTCCAGACGAACTCACACGCAAACGGTTACAGGTATTACAGAAATCTTTGGAGTAGGGCATGATCAACCCAATACGACCTTGATAATCAGGATGATAAAATTCTTGTGCAGGCCCTGCTGTTTTATCTTGAAGCACTGGTAGCCAGCCATCTAAAATTAGGTTTTGCTTAATGCGAGATCCTTGTACGTGTTGCGCATCAAAAAAAGTTTTATTATCACCCGTTTGCATTAGTTCAATAAACCGTAAAGTGACAGGTGTATCTTTCAACCAGTCTAAGTAACTTTGAATATTTCGACCACTATATTCTTTCATTAATACCGTATTGACTTTGATGGTCGGTCGACCATCAGCGAGTGCTTTATCAATGCCTTTTAAAATAGTGTCGAGTTTGTTATGGCCTGTAATGGCAAGGAATTGTCTTGGGTCTAAACTATCAATACTGATATTGATAGCATCTATACCCGCGTCTAACCATGCGGGTAAGTGATCGGGTAACTTAAAACCATTACTGGTAATCGCAACTTTTTTAATGCCTTGAGTTTGTTTGCAACTTGCTATGATCTCAGGCAGATCTTTTCGAAGCGCGGGCTCTCCGCCTGTAATACGAATTTTTTCTGTACCTAATCCTGCAAAAGCCGCTGTTAAACGTTTGATTTCAGTAAGCGATATAAAATTGCGCGGCTGATCACATTGATAACCGTCAGGCAGGCAGTAGTTGCACTTGAAATTGCACACGTCTGTAATGGATAGACGCAGATAGTAAAATCTACGACCAAAATTGTCTTCTAACATATCACCTTTCCAAATGTCGGGAGGCTAACGTGTTTCCTTGTTAACCCTGGTAGCAAATGTATTTTTTGATGATTTTTAAGGAAATTATCAAAATAATGCATTGCTACGGCTTGAAATGGCATAACCCATGTTATTAAAAACTGGGCGGTAGCTATTTAAGCTCGGTGTAAAATATTTTTGTGTAATGTATTTTTCATTGATATTGTATTTATGAACTAATACCTATCAATGAAAATGAGTATAGCACTTAATTACCTATCAATGAAAATGAGTATAGCACTTCTTAATGTAACGTCGAGTAGCATAATATTTTTTGATTTAATACTCTTTGATGCGTATCAACATATAGTAAATAAAAGCGCTGTTACTTTGGCAGTTAATTAAGTGATAATAACTGGATTGAGGTATTTCAATTTTAAAAAATAATTAAGTGAGATTATTATGTCTGATTGTTGTTCTGCTCCAGGTTTATTGCCATTTGAGTGTGCATTAGAAAATATGTTGTTACAAATAACACCCGTGAAGGAAACATTAACTTTGCCAATATCTCAGGCACTTAATTATACCTTAGCGCAAGATATTGCAAGCCCTATTAATGTGCCAAATCATGATAATTCAGCTATGGATGGTTATGCTTTTGCAATTGAAAGCTTGCAACAACATAGCGTGTTAACCTTAGTTGGTCGTTCTATGGCAGGCACTCCTTTTGAAGGTGAATGCAAATTAGGCGAATGTATACGTATTATGACAGGGGCTAAAATGCCAGCCTGCTGTGATAGTGTTGAAATGCAAGAAAACGTGCAAGCAAATGATGATAAGATAACTTTTCTTCAAGAGAAAGCATTGGGTTCGCATGTTCGTCATGCTGGCGAAGATATTCAGTTAGGCCAGCATGTTTTGAGTCAAGGTCATCAATTATCCGCAGTTGATATTGGCATTTTAGCATCACTCGGTATCAGCGAAGTGAATGTTTATCGTAAATTAACTGTGGCGTTAATTGCAACTGGTGATGAATTAAAACTGCCTGGACAAAGGTTAAATTCAGGCGATATATATGAAAGTAACAGTTTTGTGTTACGGGGTATGTTAACTAAATTGCATGTTGATATCATTGATTTTGGTATTATTGAAGATGATTTTGATGCGATCAAAGCTGCTTTTGTTAGTGCAGATCAGCAAGCTGATGCGGTTATTTCATCGGGCGGGGTTTCCGTTGGAGATGCAGATTATACTAAAACTGTGCTTGATGATTTAGGTGAAATTAGTTTTTGGAAGCTAGCCATGAAGCCAGGTAAACCTTTTGCTTTTGGTAAGTTACCTAATAGTGTATTTTTTGGATTACCAGGAAACCCAGTATCGGCTTTAGTTACATTTCATCAATTAGCTATTGTTGCATTAACCAAAATGCAAAATGCCAAAGCGCTAAAGCGGACTACTTTACAGGTTAAATGTGTTAGTGATCTTAAAAAGTCGCCGGGACGGCTTGATTTTCAGCGTGGTGTGTTAAGTATTAATGAGCATGGTGAAAATGTAGTTAAATCGACAGGGTCGCAAGGCTCGGGTATTTTATCAAGTGTGGCACAAGCTAATTGCTTTATCGTTTTACCTTCTGAACAAGGAAAAGTTAATGCTGGTGAGCTAGTAACTGTTCAATTGTTCGACCATTTTATTCAATAAGTAAATAAATTTTATATTAAAAAAGTCAAAGGATTAGGCTATATGTAACTTAACGAGGTACGTTATAGATGACCTATCATTTGAGTTTTGGAAAAATTAATATTATTAATGGCAATATTGCTGAAATAATTATCAATAAAGACATTGAAATGTCGATAGAAATGGTTGAAGAGTGTGAGTATTTCTTTAGCCAGCACTTTCATGACAACTTTGCTATTTTAGTCAATAAAATAAATACTTTTAAGTATACGTTTGAAGCTAAGCTGACTATTGGCATGAGTGATAAACTTTGTGCTATTGCTGTTGTTAATTATCATGGTAGTGGTCTTGAACAAACGGATAGAATAATGCGGCTGCGAAAACAAGATAATTTAAACTTAAAAGTTTTTTCAGGTTTAGAATTAGGCTGGCAAGAAGGGGTAGCATGGCTAAATAAAGAGCTGTTAGCATAAATTAACAGCTCTTTATTTTATAGTGGTCATACTCTAAAGTTGCGCAAAACACTTAGCCGCAGCTTCTAATGTTTTTTCAATAATTTCATCATTGTGAGCCATAGAAACAAAGCCAGTTTCAAATGCTGATGGCGCTAAGTAAACACCATGTTCCAACATTAGATGAAAAAATTGTTTAAATTTTTCACTGTCACATGCTATTACCTGTTTAAAGGTGGTAATTGGTGTTTCATCACTAGTAAAGAAGAAGCCAAACATACCGCCAACATAGTTAATATTTAAATCAACGCCATGTCGCTCGGCTGCGGCTTTTAAACCCATGGCTAATTTTTCAGTAGCGGCACTTAATTGTAGATGCTTTTCACCTTTGGCTAGCTCAGTTAATGAGGCTAAACCAGCAGCCATTGCTAATGGGTTACCAGAAAGTGTGCCTGCTTGGTATACAGGGCCAACAGGGGCAATGAAATTCATAATTTCTTTTTTACCACCAAAAGCACCAACAGGCATTCCGCCGCCAATGACTTTACCTAAGGTGGTAAGATCTGGTTTGATACCATAATGAGCTTGTGCACCACCTAGAGCAACACGAAAGCCTGTCATTACCTCATCAAAAATAAGTACAGCGTTATATTCATCACATACTTTGCGTAAACCTTCTAGAAAACCTTCTACAGGAGGAATACAGTTCATGTTACCCGCAACAGGTTCAATGATAATACACGCAATTTGCTCAGGATATTTGTTAAAAATTTCTTTTACTTCATCCAGATTATTATAACTAACCGTTAATGTATGTTTTGCAAAGTCGGCAGGAATACCAGGAGAATTAGGCACGCCTAAAGTTAATGCGCCTGAGCCTGCTTTTACTAACAAAGAATCAGCATGACCATGATAACAGCCTTCAAATTTCAATATTTTATCGCGACCTGTATATCCTCGTGCTAAACGAATGGCGCTCATGGTTGCCTCAGTACCTGAGTTAACCATGCGTAAAGACTCCATTGAAGGTACCAATTCACGGACTTTCTCAGCCATGGTAATTTCAATTTCTGTTGGTGCACCAAAGCTTAAACCGTTTTGAGCAGTATTAATAACAGCATCTAAAATTGCTGGGTGGTTATGACCTAAGATCATAGGTCCCCATGAGCCCACATAGTCGATGTAGGCATTATCGTCTGCATCATAAATATATGCACCTTCTGCACGCTTAATAAATGAAGGCGTACCACCAACACCATTAAATGCTCGTACTGGCGAATTAACACCTCCAGGGATAATACTCTTTGCTTTAGCAAAAAGTTCTTCTGAATTGTTTGTTGAAAAGTTAGTGGATCCAGTCATAGTTAAAACTCTTTTTGGGTTTGTTATTTTAAATAGTTAGTTACTTGCTTCAATAGGAACAAGTTTTCACTGTTAAAATGATAAATTAGTTGTTTGCAGAAATATTAGTGTTTATTTGTGTGCCAGTTTACCTCTTTTTCGTACTGAGTTAATTGATCTTCGACACCTAATGCTAAAGCAAATAGTGCCATTCTCACTAATACCCCATTTTGTGCTTGCCTAAAAATAGCTAAGCTATCTAAGTCATTTAAATCAATATCCAGTTCATTGGCTTCTGGACGAGAATCCCGAGGCAGAGGATGCATTATTACGGTGTTTTCACGGCAATATTGCTGATAAACACTTTTGTTTAAACTGAAATGGCCACGATATAAATCAGCTTCATCTTTACTGGCAAAACGTTCTTGTTGAATTCTAGTTTGATAAATAACATCGCAAGATAAGTTACCTGCCATTGTATCAGTAACAATAACTTGATGGCCTGCATTTTCTAGTGCAGAAATAACACTGTCAGGCATTTGTAATGCGGTTGGTGAAACCATGGTGACTTTAACATTGTTATACAGGCTGAGTAGTTTTGAAAGTGAATGAACAGTACGACCATGTTTTAGATCGCCCATTAATACAATATCAAGGTTATCTAACCCTTTTTGATAATGCATCATTTCAGATTGTATGGTGAACAGATCTAATAATGCTTGTGTTGGGTGCTCATTAGCACCATCGCCACCGTTAATGACAGGCACAGTGCTACCTTGTGCAAATTTTTCCACGGAATGCATTTGTGGATGTCGCATTGCAATGATATCACTGTAACCACTGATCACTTGCGCAGTATCAAATAACGATTCACCTTTACTTAGTGATGAGTTTTCTTGCCCTACCGTTTCACGGACAAAGCCGCCTAGCAAATTAAAAGCAGTACCAAAACTAACTCGAGTTCGCGTGCTGGGTTCAAAAAAAAGATTACTTAGAATAGCTCCATCAAGCACGGTACAACGCTTTTTTCTCGCTGCATAGGGCGCCATCTGTGCTGAAACATCGAGAATTTTCGCAATAGCATCACGATCAAATTGAGAGACTGACAGTATGTTATTGCCTTGGAATTTCATCATTTGGAGAAGCCCCGCTGTTAATGAAGAGCAAAAAATTTGCGGAAATATAGCATAGATTGAATATTTATAGAATGATAAAAACAAGTTTTCATGGCTAATGTAGGTGAATTAACTAGCCTAGCTAACCTAGTTAATTCACCTACTTCTTAGCTAATGCTAGCGTTTAACACAAGATTTCGTTGTTAAGGTCCATTCTTGTGAGGTATTTATTCGTTTCAGTAAGCAATTATCACCTTGTTTTAGTAATTCAAAAACGATAGAAACTTCGTTATCAGTACTAATAATATTAATACCATCTGGCGAAGTCACTGGTGTTTTGCCTAGTAATAATCGACTTGTCTGTTGAAAAATATCTTTAGCAATAGGAATTTTTTTTCCTCCCATCGACTCACTTATTAACGTTATTATTTCAATACGGGCTAGTTCACTATTAGGTGTGAGTAAAGCGGCTTCTTTTTCATTTGCTTGAATAGCACACGCGCATAAAGCAACAGGTAGAATAAACAATATTATTGCTTTGGTTTTGCTAAATAGATGCTTATTCATTACTGTTGCTTCCAGAATTAATGTGTCTGTATTTGTTAATGTAAGCATCGCGAATAATGGCATCTTGCAAAGGCGTTTTACCGTGAAGTATTATTTCTTGTTCTGATAGTAGTGTATGCGAGCGTATTGATTTCATTTTTTTCGCTGGCTGTTCAACCATATCAGGGCAATCGTTGTTTGCTTGGTAGTACAGGGCACTTGCTAATAACAGTTCTTGCTCATCACCTAAGTTATGTTGGTAATCTTCTATTATTGGGCAACCTTGAACTTGTGCTAATTTACCAGCAGCTGGTAATTCAACAGGCATCAAACCATCAGTATAGTCACCAAAACCAGCGTTATTTTCACCTTTAAATTGAATGGTATAATAGGTTGAACCACAATTATCTTCGCTATCAAAACCATAAGGTTTACCGCAAGTAGTTTCACCAATTTGAATAACTTCAATATCAATACCAATAAGGGCGTTAATGAAAGATTCACTTGCTGAACATGAAGAACCTGTAGTCAGTACATAAACGCGATTTAAATTTAACGTAGGAAGGGCTTGCCCTGCTTGAACAATAGACTCACCGCCTATGAGTCTTCTTAAATCCAGCGTTTTATCATAAAAGGGCATGGACTTATTTGCTATTTTATCGTTATATACAGTTGTTTCGTATGTTTTACCTGTTGTGGCATTACTACCCGCAATCATATAGGCTAATTGTGATGATAGGGCTAAGTAGCCGCCACCGTTATAACGAAGGTCAACAATAAGCTCACTAATGTTTTGTTCAGTAAATGTCCTTAAGTTTTCAAATAAATCTTTCTCAACGATGCTATTATAAAATGAATTGAGTAATATATACCCTGTTTTGCCTTGTGGGGTTTCAATAGTTTTAGCTATTTGTAGTGGTACCCCAGTTATTGCGGCGGTTTGTAGTTCAACTTCATAGGTATTATCTTCATTATCAATAAATTTAAAAGTATGTGCTTCACCTTCAAGATTACTGTAAATAGCATTATTGATTGTATCTATATCATCTTCATTATCGCTATTAACAAAATCAATACCATCTATTGCTAACAATTTTGAACCACGTGAAATATTAGCGTTAAATGCTTGTGTGTTTGGGGTGATATTTTGAACAACCCATTGTCTTGGTATTGAACTTTGTTGCTTATCAAATAAAATACCGTAACCATAACTCACACCTAATTGTGTCAACTCTTCAACCTCGCTAGTAGGGCGGACAAAATGATAATAATCTTTCTCTTTTCCTGAGTCGGTTACAGCCGTAGTTTTAAGCTGGTCAAAGTAATCAGACAAGCTATAGTTTTTTGGATCTTTATCAATGACTTCCTTGTACCAAAGATAAGTTTCGTGAGTAAAAGCCCGTTGCCAGTGTTTTTCTATTAACTCACTACCGTCTTTGTCTGGGTAGGCGATACCTGTAATAGGGCTATTACCTATTCTCGGGTTTTCACATTGAGCAGCAAAGTTATCAGATGGTTCAAATGTACCTTGTTCCCAAGAAGGTGCTGTATTGTCAGTGGGATTGGTGGGAGTTGAGTTTGTACTTCCGCCACCACCACAAGCTGTCAACAAAGCAAATGGCAGCAATATGGTTAATAATCGCGGGTATCGAGTGAAAGTATTTATATTCATTGTTTGAGGGTCCTTTTCATTATGCTTTCCTGTAAATATCATATCAAACAAATAGTAGGAGAGAATATTAAAAGTTATTAATAAAGCTAACAATAAGTAGGGTAAGTGCTTTGAGCTAGCGTTAATTTTTTATTAAATATAAGAACACATTAACCAAATGTAGGCTTGATATAGGCTAGCAGTATTACTGCAAATAAGGCTAATACGGGTATTTCGTTAAACACACGATAAAACTTACCTGAGCGCGTATTATTGTCTTGCTGAAAAGTTTTAACTAGCTTAAAACAATAGCCATGGTACATTAACAGTACAATCACTAAGGTAAGCTTTATATGTAACCATTTAGCAGCTACAAACCAAACATAACCATAACTATAAATGAGTGCTAAACCAAGTAAAACAGTAAATATTGCAAACGGAGTGATGAAATAAAGTAACCGTTTTTCCATCCCCTTTAATTGCTCACAAACTTCAACAGAGCTTGTTTCTGCATGATTCACAAATAATCGAGGTAAATAGAATATTCCTGCAAACCAAGCCACCATGAAAATAACATGAAAGGCCTTAAACCATAAAACATTGTTCAATATAAATTCACTCATTACTCTTTTTTTCCTTCAAGTACGCATTCTCTTGCTGTTGATTGTGCCGGTAATATACTAGCAATGAGTTTACCATTCACTAGATATTGTCTAATTTGTTCAAAGGTCACAATGCCGATAATATTATCGATATTATCTTGATAAATATAAACTCCACCACGACGGTCATGTACAAGTGCTAAATATGCCTCTGCCAATGTTGCCTGTTGAGAGAGTGGGATAAGCTTATGAAAATTCATTTTTTCTGTTATTTGGTATTCCACTGCAATATTCTCAGGCGTTGTGTCAGTTTCAGCTTGTATGGTAACTAAAGGAATTTCTTCATTGAACTCAGCCCAATGATAATTTACTTGCTCTACTACTTTTTTATTTTTCATTATTTTTCTGATAGTTTTATTTACCACTGGAATCTTACTGTCGCTTGTTACTATCATGCCAGCGATAGTATTTGCTGAGGCATTTTCTGTGTATTCTATGTTTTTTATCATCAAACTTAACACCCCAATCTTTTGTAATGTTTTTTCTATTGGAGGTTTACGATAAACTAAGCCCTGCACATCTAACTGCATGGTAAATACAGATCGATTATTAAATAATTGGCCTGAAATAATACTTGCAACGGTGATAACAATCATTGCGGGTAAAATGACTTCTAACTGCCCTGATAATTCTACTACTGCTAACAAAGCAGCAAGAGGGGCATTTAAACTTGCCGCCATAAAGCCCGCCATTCCCATTAATATAAAGTCATTGCCAATGTGTTCACCAGGCAGTACTTGCATTACTAATGCGCCGCCTAATCCCCCCGCAATTGCACCTATTCCTATAATAGGGCCGACAATACCACCTGGAATACCTAAGCCTAAAGCAAACGTTGTCATTAAAAATTTGGCTAATAGCAAACTAAATAATAAACCAATATGCCAATTATTTGCGAGTGATAGATCAATAGCCCCACTGCCAACGCCCATAGCACCAGGTACTAAATAACCTAAGGCTCCAGTGATCAATGCTGCTAACATAAGCCTTGGCACAATATGAAAATTTTCACTATGTTTGATAACTGTTACAAGGGTTTTATTAAAGGCGGCAGCAAGCGAACCGAGTAAAATACCTAAAATAACTAAAGGAATATAGTGTTGTGGAATTAGCTCTATTCTATGAAAGTAATCAAAGTGCTGTGAGACCTCAAAAACATTGCGTGTGACCAAAGAGCCCACTAAAGAAGCCAACATAACAGGAATAAAAATATGAATTTTATATTCTCTCATGATGACTTCCATGACAAAAAGTACAGCGGCAATTGGTGTGTTAAATGTTGCAGCAATACCAGCAGCAATACCACAGGCACATAACGTGCGAATGCTATTATAGGGGAGTTTTAATAAACTACCTACATAGCTACCTGCGGCAGCGCCTAGATGAACAGCAGGACCCTCTCTTCCTACAGAAAAGCCAGAAGCAAGTGCCACCGCACTACCAAAAAATTGGTTGAAGGTATTTTTGAAAGGTATAACACCATGAGCGATTTTTAAGCGGTAAAGCACAAATGGGATACCTGTTCTTAAATACTCATAGCCAGTAATCCAAGCAAAGAGTAATATAATAAGTGAACCGATAATAGGCAAATCAAAACGACTTACCCCATCTAAAGTGATATAGTTATCGCGTTTAACTAAATAAAGCTGTTGGATTTGCTCTATAGTTAAGGTGAATAGAATAACTAATAATGCGGATGCAAACCCACCCACAATAGCAAGTAAACAAACTTGCCATGAAGTTTTGGGTAACGCTAGATGCTTTCTTACTGTGCTAATGTAACTCATTATTAATGACTAGTTTTATTGGTTTTACTTATTAACTGTGCTTATTTAGATAGTCTAAATAAGCACAGTTAATAAGCGACAGCTTCACAGCGCTTTTTTATTCTTTATGCATTAAGGTTATTGTACGTTACAAATGAATTGGTTAGCAAAAATAAATCTCACTGTTGTAACAAAGCGCTTAGGCCCCTTGAAATCAGCACTTTTTTTAGTCACGTTAATTATCCTTTGTTTATTCATTGGCTATAGATTTGGTAACTTCTATCATAATTTTCAATCAACTACGTTAGAGCAACAAAAAAATCGACTTGATCAATTATATGAAGAACAAGCGAGGCAAGTTGAACGTATTCACACGTTAGAAGTTGAGTTAGCAGTAGAGCAATTAGCGAATCAAAATGCACAAGCAACCTTGAAGAAGATGTCACTTGAGCATTATCAGGTAAAAAAAGAATTGGCTTTTTATGAAAAAGTGATGGCACCAGAGAAAGAGGTTGATGGTTTAGTTATTGATAATATTAAAATTTCAGCGAGTAAAAGCCCTGGTTATTATCACTTTCAAGTTGTATTAATGCAGCAGCAACGAAAAAGAAGCTATGTTAAAGGCTATATTGATTTAGCAATAACAGGTAGTTTAGCAAGCCAACCCACTCAATTAACATTGTCGGATATTTCAACTGTCAGTAAAAAAGATGTGTCATTTAGTTTCAAGTATTTTCAAATTATAGAGGGTACTTTTACTTTGCCTGAAAACTTTACTCCAGAAAAAATGCAAATATCTGCAATATTAACGAAAACTAAATGGCAAAAATATCAAAAGCTTAATAAAACATTACCTTGGGGGCTTGAATAATAAAACAATAATACTTGATTAAATTAGTCAGGTTTAAGATAATATCACTGTTGGCAAATTTATTGTCCTGACTAGGAAAAAATTTAATAGCCTTGGTATAATTACCTCAATTTTCGTATTTTTTTCAATCAAAAGTAGAGCTCCATGTCTGATCCTATTTCAAATCCAGAGTTACCCATTAAATTCACTGATTCAGCGGCTAAAAAAGTATTGTCTTTAATCACTGAAGAAGAAAATCCTGAACTAAAACTAAGAGTATATGTTACTGGCGGTGGCTGTTCTGGTTTCCAGTATGGTTTTACGTTTGATGAAAAAATTAATGAAGGCGATATGACCATAGAAAAGCAAGGTGTTACTATGGTCATAGATCCAATGAGCTTACAATATTTAGTTGACGGTGAAGTTGACTACCTTGAAAGTTTAGAAGGGTCTCGTTTTGTTGTGAATAACCCCAATGCAACAACTACTTGTGGCTGTGGTTCTTCTTTTTCAATGTAATTTCATTTATTTAACGCTTTGTAAACACACATTCTAGCGCAATAATAATTCAATATTATCAAACTATGCATTTTTCTAAATGTTTTCATTGGTTACTTCAGCTTTTTTACGCAAATAGAGTTGCTCATCAGCTTGCTGTAAAAGCTCTTCCATTGTTTGCTGTCCATCACTTGCAGCCGCGCCGCAGCTAATGGTTATGGGCAGGTATGAACCTTGATAAGGCATAGGGTTATTCTTGAAAAATTCAGATAAGCGTTTACAAGCTAGCAGTGCTTCTTCATAGGTTTGACTTGCTAAGGTGATGACAAATTCATCACCAGCATAACGAAAGCACTTGTCGTTTTCACGGATTAGTTCTTTTAGTTGTGTGGCAACGTAAGTCAGTACTTTGTCACCACAATCATGTCCATAAGTATCGTTGATTTGTTTAAATTTATTACAATCTATGAACAATAATGAGAAAGGGACATTATATCGGCGCTGACGAATTAACTCTTCGTTAATCGAAGTTTCCATAAGACGTCGATTAGCGACCCCTGTCAATCTATCGTAATGAGCCATGTATTCTAGTTGCTCTCGAATTAATGTATTAGATAAACATAAGCTCACTTTTACTGCGAGTTGTTCTAGGTGTAATGTACCTAAGTTTGGCTGAAAACGTTCTTTATCATCGTCTGTAAAAAGTAGGCTACCAAATAGTTTGTCCTCAATAATTAAGGGGATTAGCGCGGCAGATTGAGTTTGGGCTCTTAAACTCTTTGGTATTATTGTTTCGATAATGTGAGGCGTATTAGTTAAAAATGGTTTTCTCTGAGGATGAAGCTTTTGCAATTCTTTCATTGCGATGTTTTTGCAGTTTTCTCTATGCCAATTAGAATGCATGTTGCCACTTAATAGATAACTTATTGGGATTGGATCTGCCAACAACAAGCAAATCCCTGTTAGATTGAATTTATCTTTTATCGATGAAAGTAGTTGATGCAACAAATCTTGGCTTGTGGTGCAGGTTAATATTTGTGTTTCTATGTCAAATAGCTTTTGTGCTATTTCACTATTAACCCGTGAGTTTTCAATCACATTTGCTAACTTACGCGCCAATTCTATTTCGGTGTCAGACATTTAATAAATACCAGTTTTCCACGTTAGAAAAATTAGGGTAACTAATTTGTAAATCATACCATTGTGAATTGTTTTACATAGCTAAGCAAGTGGCTAAACCAGTAAAGTTAACCTATAACTTCACGTTGTTTATATGAAATGAATCACATTATTCGCTGATTTAGTCACATAATCAATCAGGTGTAGTTTAGAAAATTGTTTTTCTGTAATTATTTAATTTTAAACTATGAGTAATAATTATTCTTATTTATAATAAGACGTTTTTATTTTTTTATTTGGATCTCAATTGTTCAAGCTGTGGTTACGTAGAATACATTTATTATTAGCAATATTTTCAGGTTTATTTTTAATTAGTTCTAGTATCACAGGAACATTATTAATTTATGCGCAAACGATCCAACGTGAAATTAACTCAGACTATTGGCAGGTAGTACCTGAAGAGCACGCGCTAACATATAACAACATTATCCAAAGTGTTGAAGACGATACTCAGCAGAAGGTGACACTAATTCAACCAGAATTAGAGCCTAATTTAGCTTGGCAAATACAATTAGCGAATAAACGCTATATCAGTGTTAATCCTTATAATGCTAAAATTTTATTAGAGTATGATTATTATAGTACCTTCTATGGTTTTACGATGGCTTTTCATCGTTGGTTATTATATCAAGACAAAGACGAAAACTTTCCATTTAGATTATGGGTTTCAATTGCGACCTTGTGCTTGATTATAGAAATTATTGTTGGTATTTATTTATGGATAAGGCCGAGAAATCGTATAAAGCGTTTAAAAGTCAACAGAAAAGCCAAAAATAAAATTTTATTTTACCAATTACACACCGTTCTGGGGGTGTTTTTATTTATCCCTCTACTATTAGTTGCTTTCAGTGGCATCGCTTTTCATTGGAAAATGGAAACGTCAACCGTCGTTGAAATGCTTACCTTGGGTGAAATTGAACAAAGACCTGACGCGCCTACTATAGAAAATCAATACTCATCAGATTTACAACTTGGTTTAGCATTAAAAAATGGTTTAAGTGCCTTACCGCAAGCCAGTTTATATAGAATTTATATGGCTAAAAATCCATCTGAAAGCATGGCGCTTAGAATGAAAATGCCAGGTGAAAATCATGCTTATAGTTGGGTTTGGGTAAATCCTTATACGGCAAAGGTGTTGCAAGTTTATGATGCCACTAAAGCGTCATTTTCTACTCAAGTATGGAATTTTAAGTATAAATTTCATATTGGTGATTTTTTAAGCCCTATCGTTCAAGTATTCTGGATTGTAATAGCGCTATCGCCATGTTTTTTTGTTATTTCTGGGTTTTATCTTTGGTTTTGTCGTCATAGAAAGAAAAAAATATAAACAGTGCTTGATAATAGTTATTATTGTCATTAGTATTTGCGTCAATTAAATTAAGGAAGGCGCAATGAAATACACACAACTTACAACACTTGCTGTGGCTATATCAGCTCAGTTTTTGACTCCTATTTATGCTCAAAATAATGAGCAAACTGAAAATATGGAAACTATTATCGTGACAGGAAGTCGTGTTATTGAAAGTATTGATGAGGTGCCCGCTTCAATCACCGTTATTAGTCGTAAAAAAATAGAACAACATTTAAAAGTATCGCCTGAATTACAAAGCTTATTGGCTATGTATGTTCCTGGCATGGCAACCAGCACAGGCACCTCAAGCAATGCTGGGCAAACATTACGTGGTCGTGCTCCCTTAGTCATGATTGATGGTGTACCCCAATCAACACCCCTACGCAATGGCTCGCTAGGTATTAAAACTCTTGATCCTAGTGCAATTGAACGAATAGAAGTAATAAAAGGGGCTACCTCTATTTATGGTAATGGTGCAGCGGGTGGTATTATTAACTATATTACCAAACGTTCATCAAATGAAGGAATGGCAGGAGAAGTCAGTTTATCTAGTCGTTTTAGTATGGTTCAACCTGATGAAAGTGCGGGTGGTCGTTTAGAAGGTAATATTAATGGCAAAATAAATAAATTTAGCTATTTATTTACGGCTAGCTATGAAGAAAACGGCGTACAACGAGATGCTGAAGGTGATATACCCGGTTTACAATACGGTTTGTCTGATGCGGAAACTCAAAACTATTTTACCAAACTTGGTTATCAATTTGACGATGATAAAGCATTACAGCTGAGCTATAACTTCTATAGTTCTCAGCAAAAAACAGATTTGGGTGATGTTTCTGGTGATATTAATGTAGGTGAAAAGACTTACGCTATTCATGTACCACTAGAACAGCAAAAACAGGGGGAGCCACAAGGACAAGATGGCAATACCAATTTAATGGTTAAGTATACTGATTACGCTGTGTTCCCTCAAACTCAAATGACGTTAGACTTTTATCAGCAAGATATTAAAAATACCTTTTTCTACTCTCCCTCTTTTGCTAACCCAAGTGAAGGGTATACAGGTGGACAATCAGTAATAAAATCTGAAAAAATGGGTGGCAGAGCTACATTTAATACCCAAATTGATTTCGATAATATTGAAGCCACATTTATATATGGTATTGATTCACTTAATGATATTACTTCACAGCCATTAGTTGATGGGCGTATTTGGGTGCCTGAAATGGATATGAAAAACCTAGCGGGCTTCCTACAAACTAAATGGGTAATTAATGATGATATTATTGTTAAAGTCGGTATTCGTCAGGAAGATATTGAACTGCAAGTAGACGATTACCAAACGCTTAAACAATGTAAATCAGTAGATCAATGTCAAGCATCAATTGATGTTGTTGGTGGTACTATTGATTACGAAGCAACAACGTATAATGCAGCAATAAAATATAACTATAGCCCTTTATTTAGCCCCTTTGCTAGTTATTCACAAGGTGCTGATATTTCGGATATTGGCCGATTGTTACGTACTGCCACGGTAACTAATATTACGCTAATTCGTACTCAAGCTTCAATTATTGATAACTATGAAATTGGTTTCAATTCACAGGTTAATGATGATTTACGTATTGAGTTTGCTGCTTATCGTAGTACATCAGAGTTAGGTACTAGCAGCCAATTTGACGAAGCCACTGGGGTGTATTTACCTGTAAGAGCACCTCAAAAAATTTGGGGTTATGAAGGACTAATTGATTATCAGATCAGCCCTGATTTACAAGTAGTAGCAACATATAGCTATGTTGAAGGTAAAAATACTGAAACAGATGTGCATTTAGGTGCGCAACAAATTTCACCACCTAAAGCAACCGTTAACCTTGCTTGGCAATCGTCAGATGACTTATCTTTTACCTTGAGCTATTTGTATGTAGCAGATCGTAAAAAATTTAATGCAAATGAAGAAGGTGAATATGTGGGCGATCAAGGACCTGTTAACCATTACCAAATCGCTAATCTAAGCGGACAGTACTTGATTAACAAAAATTGGAATGCATTTTTTGGTATAGAAAACTTATTCAATGAAGATTACTTTCCCGCAAAGTCTCAAGCCTATCGTTATGGTGGCTACAATGTTAAAGGGTTAGGAACAACAGCTAATATTGGGGTTAAATATCAATTTTAATAGAGATATAAAAATAGCATTGCACTAACATAAAATGCTCACAACACGTTTGAAAAAGAAAAAGGCAGCCAATATTATCTTGGCTGCCTTTTTCTTTGGGTGGGCAGATTAAGGCGTAACCGTGTTGATAGAGTTAAATGCAAAATGTTTTGGTCTTTATATTGCATCAAGATTAATATTTTAATTGCATAGCTGTATTATTTAATGATTTACGTGCTAAGTTTTATTAGGCTTGGTTTTAATATAGCTTATGTTTAGTTTTGTGCTTTGCTGCCGATAAAAAATAAAGTCAAAATTTTGTCTGTTTCCTAGGATTACGATATGCGTATTACTCTTTTTTTAATTTCTCTGTGTTTTTTACCTTTAGCTTATGGGCAAAATTTAACTGCAGTTCAAGTTTATACAGATGACCAACTGCTAAATTTAATAAAAGTAAACAAACATTTAAGTCAAGTTGTGCTAGATGATTGTCAATTAGTGCAAGACATTGAGGCCCGAGCAATAAAATCAGAAATGCCTTCATATCAATTTTTGTGGGGTGATATGTTAGCCTACGGCGTTTGTGTTAAAAAAGACGTTGAATTGGGTGTGCATTATATGCGGTTGGCGGCAGATCAAGGATTAGCTGAAGGTCTTGAACAAATGGGACGTTATTATCATATAGGTAAATTTATGCAGGTAGACATAGAGCAAGCCATTATTTTCCTAAAAGCTGCCGCTTCTATGAATAATCTTGCCGCTCAAATGCGATTAGCCAGTATCTATCAACAGGGTTATGGAAGCCCGCTTGATTATCCTGAATTATATTCTCAACTTCATCATGCCATGACAGATGATAAAGTTATTCATAAAAAAATTAGTCAATTGAAAAAGCAATTAGCCATGAAAATGCCAACTAAAGTTGTTAATGCCGCTAAAAAAACAGATTATACTAATTGATTAACACGGCCCTTATTTTAGATGAAAATAGGGCAAAAGCCCTGTTTATTCCAATGGTTTACTTTCTACTTGTGTTTTTCAAATTTGTGGTATACTTGTCAGTAATTAATTATTAATTTCACTTATTTATTTCCATTCATTACAAGAAACACATTATTTTGACCCTAAATGATCCCCACGCTAAGCGTGAAGCAAAAAAATACGAAAAACCAGTCGCTTCGCGCGAATTACTATTATCAATCATTGAAAAATGCTCGCCACCTCCCACCTTTAATGCCCTTGTTAAAACATTAAAATATCAAGAGGAGCATTTACTTGTCGGTTTAAAGCGTCGTTTACGCGCGATGGAAAATAGTGGACAGCTTGTATTTAATCAATTTAAACAATATGCCATTCCTGCAAAAAGTAGTTTGTTAACAGGCACCGTTATTGGTCATCGAGATGGCTTTGGTTTTTTCTCACCTGATAAAACCAGTATGAAAGATGACTTGCCAATAAAGCCAGGCAAAGATTTTTATATCTCTTCTCATGAAATGCAGCGTGTTTTTCATGGTGATGTAGTACAAGCTATATTAGTTGATCGAACTGACAGAAAGGGACGTAAAGAAGTTAAAATTCTTGATGTAATAGAGCCTAGAAAAACACCTATTGTTGGGCGGTTCTATATTGATCATCATATTTGCACGGTTGTACCTGAAGACAGCAAAATAAAACAAGAAATATTAATTGACCCTAAAGCGAAGCTTGGTGCACGTCATGGTCAAATGGTTGT
>Ga0193955_1000267_pt1 | contig 32516 bp, 30 predicted proteins | sample BB_6_MG_FD_140343 | JGI IMG/M metagenome (GOLD analysis project Ga0193955, IMG submission 140343) | Microbial mat bacterial communities from the Broadkill River, Lewes, Delaware, United States - BB_6_MG | ecosystem: Environmental > Aquatic > Freshwater > River > Microbial mats | place: USA... | reverse complement strand
GGATTTTCCTTCTTTAGCCAGCCAATTAAATCTTTACCCAAAGCAGCTCTGATTCCATTAACATTATAGCTTATTATTTTTCGCATAATTGTATTTTTTAGAAAGATTAAAGATAATAATCTATTGGTAAAAGCCCTGATATTCGAAGAAGTCTGAAACTTAAACAAATCTTTAAGGCTTTAGACGGTAGATAATTGCTAGGAATCAACTATTTTTGTAAAAAAAAACGGAGCTACATTGAGAGAAGGACTGGTAATAAAATCGACAGGAAGTTGGTACACGGTAAAAACCGATGATGGAGAAATTCACAATTGCCGAATAAAAGGGCGTTTTAGAATGGATGGGATACGAACGACGAATCCTGTTTCGGTTGGCGATAAAGTAGAATTTGAAGAAGATAAAGAATCGAAAGTGATTGTAAAGATTCGGGATCGAAAGAATTACATCATTCGAAAATCCTCAAATCTGTCGAAGCACAGTCAGATTATTGCTTCAAATGTCGATCAGGCTTTTTTAATTGTTACCGTTAATTATCCATTAACTACAACAACTTTTATCGATCGATTTTTGGCTGCTGCCGAAGCATATAGAATTCCGGTTCGATTGATTTTTAATAAGATTGACAGATATCGTCCAAACGACATGGATCGCCTTGAGGAACTAAAAGGCATTTATGAAAAAATTGGATACAAATGTTTTGAGATATCTGCAAAGAATGGAACACATTTGGATATCATTCGCGAAAGATTAAAAGATCAGATCAATCTACTTTCTGGACATTCTGGAGTAGGAAAATCAACTTTAATTAATGCAATTCAGCCAGGATTAGACCTTAAGACTGGTGAAATATCTGAGGCTCACTCGCAAGGAAAACATACCACAACTTTTTCGGAGATGTTTGAACTCGATTTTGGTGGATACATTATCGATACACCAGGAATTAGAGGCTTTGGAACAATTGATATGGCAAAAGAGGAAATGTCACATTTCTTTCCAGAAATATTCAAAGCTTCAGAGAATTGTCAGTTCAACAATTGCAGCCATATTCACGAACCAAAGTGCGCCGTTAAAAAAGATGTTGAATCAGGAGAAATTAGCATCACCCGTTACGAAAGTTATCTGGGAATGGTAATGGAGGATGAGGATAGCAAATACAGAATCTAAAATTATGAATTATTAGTTATGAATGATAAATTTATACCTCAGAATTCTTAATATATCATTGATAATTTATAATTAACAAGATGAGATCACACGAAGTAGATTATAAAATTCACGGGAACGATATTCAGTTAGTTGAAGTAGAGTTAGATCCTAACGAAACAGTTATTGCGGAAGCCGGTGCCATGTCGTACATGGAAGAAGGTATTGATTTTGAAACCAAAATGGGCGATGGATCGGAACCAGAGCAAGGTTTATTTGGCAAATTACTATCTGCAGGTTCTCGATTAATAACAGGTGAATCGTTATTTTTAACACACTTTACTCATCGTGGTTATGGAAAGGCTAAAGTTGCATTTGCAGCTCCTTATCCAGGAACTATCATGCCTATTGATTTGCAAAAATCAGGTGGTTCATTAATTGTTCAGAAAGATGGATTTTTGTGTGCTGCCTTGGGAACAAAAGTAAGCATTACTTTCAATCAGAAAATTGGCTCAGCATTGTTTGGTGGTGAGGGTTTTATCTTGCAAAAATTGGAAGGCGATGGAATGGCTTTTGTTCATGCAGGAGGAACTGTTATCGAAAAAGAGTTAAATAGTCAGACCTTAAGAGTTGATACCGGTTGTGTGGTTGCTTTCGAAGAAGGAATAGAATTTTCGGTACAAAAAGCCGGAGGATTAAAATCCATGTTTTTTGGTGGGGAGGGACTGTTTTTAGCCACTCTAAAAGGCACTGGAAAAGTTTGGTTACAATCTATGCCAATTCGAAAATTGGTTAAAGCAATAGCTCCTCATAGCGAAAACAGAGGAAAAGGATCAAGTTCGATACTTGGAGAATTTCTTGAAGATTAAATAAAAGATCAGAATTAAAACACATAGCACGTAACAATTACGTGCTTTTTTCATACTATCAGTGAACTGTAATTGTTAAAAATTACATTCATTTAATTTCTTAATACAATGGCAAAAGTACTTGAACCGAAAGAATTTCTTGAATTGGGAAAAACCATTCCAATGGTTGATGTTAGAACTTCAGCAGAATTCGAAAACGGTCATATTCCAGGCGCATCTAACCTACCAATTTTCACAAACGATGAAAGGGCTGTAGTAGGTACAAAATACAAGAGAGCTGGTAAAGATTCTGCTGTTTTATTAGGATTGGAATTGGTCGGACCCAAATTGGCGCGATTTGTACGAATGGCTAAGAAAATTTCTCCTCAAAAAGAGATATTGATTCATTGTTGGCGAGGTGGTATGCGAAGTGGCAGTATGGCATGGTTATTCGAAACTGCTGGCTTTAAAGTCTACTTGTTAAAGGGAGGATATAAAGCTTATCGTGGTTACATAAGAGAACAATTTTCACAAAAATCGAAGGTACTTGTTTTAGGTGGAATGACGGGTAGTGGAAAAACAGAAGTTTTGCATGAAATGCAAAAACAAGGTGCACAAGTTTTGGATTTGGAGGGTGTTGCCAATCACAAAGGATCTGTATTTGGCGCTTTAGGTCAGGAAGATCAGCCAAGCAATGAAAATTTTGAAAATGAACTGGCTAAAGTTTGGTTAGATTTTGATAATGACAAACCTGTTTGGCTGGAAGATGAAAGCAAATCAATTGGTTCTGTATGGATTAATGATGCATTATTTGAAAGAATGCGATCGGCTGAGGTAATTAAGATGGAATTGCCCAAAAAGGAACGAATCAATAGGTTGGTAAAGGAATATGCTTGTTTCGAGAGAGAGGTTTTGGCGCACATGATATCAAAAATTGAAAAGCGATTGGGCGGATTAAATGTGAAAAAATCATACGAGAGTTTGGAGACAAATGATTTTGCTACCGTTGCTGATATTACCTTAAGTTATTATGACAAAGCTTATAACCATGGATTAGAAAAGAGAGAAGGACAAACGATTCACAATTTAGAGCTTGAGAAAGACAATCCAGTTGAAAATGCCCGATTAATTTTAGAGTTTTACAAGAATTTAGAAAAATAGCTTAGTTAACAACACAAACAATAGTTATTTCCACCTCTTTCCCTACAAGAATTCCACTTTTGGGACCAATTTTATAATCAAGCCGGTTAACTTTTAGTTTTCCGGTATAGGTGTTTCGTGAGTAGTTGAAAACTATTTCAACATTTTTACTTTCACCGTGCATGTTTAAAACACCTTTGGCAATATAGCTCATTCCTGCATTAACAACAGAATTAGACAAAAAACAGATTTCTGGATAATTTTCAACATCGAAGTATTCAATTTTTTTTAAATGTTCGTCTCTTTTTTTCATTTTGGTATTGATAGTTGACGCGTCAATACAGACCTTGAAGAAAGATTCTGATATATTTCCTGGCTCAAACTTGAAAGATCCTTGCATGCCTTTAAAAGTACCTTTAACCTTATTTGCACCAAGGTTCGATACCTTAAAATTTACAACAGATTGTTCAGGATTGATATTTTGAGAAGAGCATAAAAATGGAATACAACTAATGATTACAATTAAGATAATAAGTTTTCCTTTCATGATATGTCCTTTCCATTTGATGCGACTATAAACAAATATAAGCCATAATGTGTGATCAGTACAAACCTATTGCTCTATTTAAGAGCGTGTTTTGTGTAATATAAAGGATTCTTTCGCACTTTTTTATTTGTACGAACAAGAATTAGATCGATTTGTCGTTACCTTTATCAGAAACCTTTTAATTGGAACTATTTGGACTCTTATCTTAAAAACAGGAATTGGAAATACCATTTTTTAATAGTGGCAGTAATTATTATCCTTGGCTCAATTTTGTATACCAATAATTTGGTTGAAAAGCTGGCAAGAGAAGAAGCTAAAAAAGTGGAATTGTGGGCTGTAGGAATTCGTGAGCTGGATACAAACCCAAATCAGGATGTTACTTTAATCCATAATATAATGGAACAAAACGAAACCATTCCTGTTATTTTGGCTGATGAGAATGATAATATTATTGCTCATCGAAATATTAATTTTCCAGAAAATCAGGAAGAAAAATTTTTAAGAGCGAAACTTACTGAAATGAAAGAAGAGAATCATTCTATTGAAATTCAGCTGGTAAATAGCAAAAATTTTATTTATTACGACGATTCTAATATACTGAAACGATTAGCTTGGTATCCTTTTATTCAATTAGGGGCAATCGTTACGTTTATTTTAATAGCATTTTTGGCTTTTTCATATTCTAAATCGGCAGAACAGAACAGAGTTTGGGTTGGCATGTCAAAAGAGACAGCACATCAATTAGGCACACCAATTAGCTCTTTAATGGCTTGGATGGAATTGATAAAATCGGGACATGTTGATCCTGGTTTAGCCGAAGAAATGAGTAAAGATGTTTCCCGATTACAGGTTATTGCCGAACGATTTTCTAAAATAGGCTCTAAACCTGTACTTAAATCTGTTAATATTCAGGAAATTTTAGGAGCAAGTATCGAATATTTGAAAAAAAGAACTTCTGGAAAGGTAGAATTTGTATATACAGTTGTTGATGTAAATGAAGAGATCATTCGTTTAAATAGAGAGTTGTTTTCATGGGTAATTGAAAATTTGACTAGAAATGCTGTGGATGCTATGGAAGGAAAGGGGATTTTGAGGTTTTCATTGACAGAGAAAAATAACGATATCGTACTGGATATAAGCGATACAGGAAAAGGAATATCAAAAAAAATGTTTAAAACAATATTTAAACCTGGCTATACTTCAAAGAAAAGGGGATGGGGCTTAGGTTTGTCTTTGGCAAAGAGAATTATTGAAAATTATCATGAGGGAAAAATATTTGTTTTGAGCTCTGACTTGGGCAAGGGAACGGTTTTCAGGATTATTTTGCCAATAAAGTGAACCAATTGGTTTTCAAATAGTGGAAATTGTTTTGAAAGCAAAAAAGAACTGCTTACTTTTGCAGCCCGTTTTTCACGGAATTAGTTATTGAAACTGTATTTCAGTTCAGTAATTGCTTGAAATTGACAAAAAAGATGTATTTTTTTGTGAATTGGTAAGATTAATTTTTATACTTTTGCAAAGTTTTATTTGAATATTTTGGAAAATATCACAAAATATACGATTCCTTTTAAAGGATTAAAAGATGGAAAGCATGAATTTGATTTCGATGTAGACCATGAGTTCTTTAAGAACTTTCAGACGGAAGATGCATACAAGGCAGAAGCAAAAGTAAAAGTAGCTTTTGAGAAAAAAACCTTGGTAACAACTTTGGCGTTTGACTTAAAGGGAAAATTAAGAACAGCCTGTGACAGGTGTTTGGAAGAATTAAATTTAGATGTGGAAGGTGAAAACTTTTTGTATTTGAAATTTGGAGAAGAACACGAAGAACTGGCAGAAGATGTTATTGTGTTAGCAGAATCGGATAACGAAATAAATGTTGCACAGTACATATATGAGTTGTTTTCACTAAGCTTACCGTTGAGCTTTGTTCATCCCGAAGATGAAGATGGAAACAGCACTTGTAATGAGGAAATGATTCAAAAATTGAATGACCTTTCGGTGAATGAGGAAGAGAAGATTGACCCGAGATGGAATGATTTAAGAAAATTGATTGATAATAACTAGTTAAATAGGTTTGAAAAATGGCACATCCAAAACACAGAACGTCGAAGCAGAGAAGAAATAAGAGAAGATCTCATCTTAAAACAACTCCTGCAACTTTAGCATCTTGCTCAAATTGTGGAGCAACTGTTAAATATCACACTGTTTGCCCTGAGTGCGGTTATTACAGAGGCAAATTGGCTATCGAAAAAGAAGTTACAGCATAATCTGAGTAAAATAATTCAGATTTGAAGCTATATGTAAATTTGCTCCTCGGATATTTCTCAGGGGCAAATTTGCGTTATACATTATTGAATTCATGTCCTATTATATTGGTGTAAACCAATGGGCTTGTAAAGGTTAAAATTGCCCAAACAAGTGGTGATATAGGGATAAATTCTGTATAATTGTGAGCCTATTATCTGATAAAAACTAAGTAAGCTTAAACAATGTCAAAAATTAATGCAGTTATAACAGGAGTTGGGGCTTATCTACCCGACTATATTCTTACCAATGATGAACTAAGTACAATGGTCGACACATCCGATGAATGGATCATGACCCGTATTGGTATCAAAGAAAGAAGAATTCTAAAAGGAGAAGGTAAAGGATCTTCGGATCTTGGACAAAAAGCAGTTGAAGATTTGTTGCAAAAGACTGGAACTTCACCTGAAGAGGTTGATTTGTTGATTTGTGCAACAGTAACTCCAGACATGCAATTTCCGGCTACAGCAAATATCATTAGTGATAAAGTGGGGATTAATAACGCATTCAGTTTTGACTTAAATGCAGGCTGTTCAGGATTTTTGTTTGCTTTAGCAACAGGTTCAAAATACATTACTTCTGGTTTGTACAAGAAAGTAATAATTGTAGGTTCAGAAAAAATGTCATCAATAGTAGATTACACAGATCGTCAGACTTGTCCTATTTTTGGTGATGGAGCAGCAGCAGTTATGCTAGAGCCTACTACCGAAAATGTTGGTATTGTAGATGAAATGTTGCATACTCAAGGATTTGGTCGCAAGCATTTACATCAAAAAGCTGGTGGATCATGCAAGCCGGCAAGTCACGAAACGGTTGATGCAAGAGAGCATTTCATTTATCAGGAAGGAAACCATGTATTCAAACATGCCGTTTCTAACATGGCAGATGTTTCTGTTGAAATGATGGAAAAACACAACATGACTGCTGATGATTTAGCTTGGTTGGTTCCACATCAGGCAAACAATCGTATTATCGAAGCTACAGCTAAACGAATGGGCTTAGCTAAAGAAAAAGTGATGATTAACATCGAGAAATACGGAAACACGACTTCAGCTACAATTCCATTGTGTTTGTGGGAGTGGGAAAATCAATTGAAAAAAGGAGATAATATTATTCTTTCGGGATTTGGCGCAGGTTTTACCTGGGGATCTATCTTGTTGAAATGGGGTTACGATCCTAAATAAGATCAATATTATTAAAAGATATAGTAAAGGCTTCCAATTTGGGAGCCTTTTTTTGTTTTCAATCATTCACTTTAGGTGGGATTTATGCTTCAAATTTTTATATTTGTAGGTGCCACGAACTTAAGTGAAGGAGATTTAGAAATTAGATGCAAAGTTCGTATACTTTTTTATAAATTTTTGAGTTGATTAATAGAGTCAATTCTAGATGAATCCGACAATTTTAGCAGAATAATATCCAAGAACTATCATTTTATTATTGCTATTATATTTTTTAAGATCGGTTTTGTCACCATCAATACGATTTCAAACATGTTTAGTAAAAAAGATAAAATGAGCAGAAACAACGAAGTACAACCAACAGCTGTAAACCTTATTTGCGATGGAACCTCTATTAAAGGAGATGTACAGGCATCAAGAGATATCCGTATTGATGGATATTTGAACGGTAAAATGCAAGTGAATGGTAAAGTTGTAGTTGGAAATACTGGAAAAATTGAAGGAGATGTTAATTGTAAAACAATTGATGTATCTGGTAGAGTTGAAGGAAATATTATTGCTTCAGAAATGGTGAATCTGAAATCAACAGCTTTAATATTGGGAAATATTACAACTGATAAAATCTCGGTAGAGCCAGGAGCTAAATTTACCGGAACTTGTAAAATGGGTGAAGCAGCACCTAAGCAAGATGAAAAGAAAAAATAAATCCGATAAGGAAGATAGTAAGAAAAAGCAATTTACCGGAGTATTAAAATATTCCGGTTTGGCTTTTCAAATGATTACTATTATTCTAATTGTATTGTACGGAGGTATGAAATTAGATGAATATCTCGAGAATGAATTTCCCTTATTTACATTTTTAGGAGCTATTTCAGGAGTGGTTTTATCGCTCTACGTCGTATTAAAAGATCTTTTGAATAAGAAGTAATATCAAAACATTGTATATGGAAAGTAAGTACAAAAACTATATTTATAAATTAGGATTGATATCGGTGATTTTACTTGCGGTATCGAGCATTCTATTTTTAACGGTACTTAAACCTTGGTTTAACTATATTTTTCCTTTCGTAATTTTATATTTTTTCCTTTTCAATTCGTTTCAACATTATAAATTATTGAAATCAGCTAAGAAAAAGCCTCAGGTTTTTAATACAAATTACATGGCTTGGTTCGGAATTAAAATATTTTTCAACCTAAGTTTCATTTTAATTTACGTTTTGTTGAATAAAGCGGAAGCATTGAGTTTTGTGCTATTTTTTGTAGTTTGTTATATGGTTTATACTACCTTCGAAGTAATTGCTCTAACAAAGACTTTAAGATCGGGAAATGTTAAATGATTATAAAAAGTTTTGTGGAGTACTTTTTTTATTAAATTTGGGAGACGAAATCAGAAGTTGATATTTATTCAGAATATCAATGGTTGATAAGAAAATGGTCTGTTGACCAAAAATATTTGCTGACAGATTATGATTTTGTGTCAGTTCAATAAATTAAACTTATAGAATAGACCAAATTTCAGTTTGGATAACTATTTAAAGCAAGTGATTTACGTATGAAAAACATTCATCGATTACTGTTAATTTTCTTCTTAATAGCGGCTGTAACGCCAGCTATTGCATCTGATGAACACGATCAGCATGCTAATGATTCTCACAAGCAGGAAAAATTTCAAGCTGGAGATTTTATTATGGATCACATTGCCGATGCTTACGATTGGCACATGTTTTCAATAGGTGATTTTCATGCAACACTGCCTTTGCCAGTGATTTTGATTTCTGAGCAATCCGGATTTCACATGTTCATGTCAACTAAATTTCATCACGGACATTCATCTTACAAGGGTTTTTCAATTGCAAAGGAAGGCGATTATAAAGGTAAGGTAGTTGAAATGATAGATGGTCATCAGGTTCGTCCTTTTGATATCTCCATGACAAAAAATGTTGTAGCAATGCTGGTGAGTATGTTTTTCCTTTTATGGATTTTCATATCAGTAGCGAAAGCATACACGAAAAGAAAAGGTCAAGCTCCTAAAGGATTGCAATCCTTGGTTGAGCCAATCATTATTTTTGTACGAGATGAAATTGCAAAGCCGGCTATCGGCGAAAAGAAATATGAGAAATTTATGCCATTCCTTTTAACCATCTTTTTCTTTATTTGGTTAAATAACTTAATGGGATTGGTACCATTAATTCCTGGAGGAGCTAATGTTACTGGTAATATTACTATTACTATGGTATTGGCTTTATTTACCTTTATTATCACAACCTTTAGTAGTAATAAGAATTACTGGGTTCACATTTTTAATACACCAGGCGTACCTTGGTGGTTGAAGTTTCCGGTACCTTTAATGCCATTGGTTGAGTTAATGGGAATGATAACTAAGCCATTTGTTTTGATGGTTCGTTTGTTCGCGAACATTACAGCAGGTCACATGATTGTTCTGGCATTTGTAAGTTTGATCTTTATTTTTGGAGAAAAAAGCACTGCAATGGGATTTGGGACATCAATTTTTTCAGTAGCCTTTATCATCTTTATGGATGTATTGGAATTGCTGGTAGCTTTGATACAGGCTTATGTATTTACTTTGCTTTCTGCACTATACTTTGGTATGGCAACAGAAGAACATCACTAAGAATTTATCTACTCCTTAATGGGAGCTTTAATAGTTTTTAATCATTTAATAAAAACGCTATGATTACATTATCAATTCTTCTTCAGGCTGCAGCTAGTATGGCAGTTGCTAAAATGGGTGCTGCTTTTGGAGCTGGTTTAGCTGCTATCGGTGCTGGTATCGGTATCGGTAAAATTGGTGGTTCTGCTCTTGAGAGTATTGCTCGCCAGCCAGAAGCATCTGGAGATATTCGTTCAAACATGATTGTTGCTGCTGCACTTATTGAGGGTGCTGCTTTCTTTGCAATCATCATTTGTTTGTTAATCGTATTGTAAGAATACAATCCGCAGTTTGCCATAAGGGATTGCCTGAAGCAAATTGCGGAAATTGTTTTGAATGTTTAAACACACCTTTGAGGTGTAATTAAAATAAGAATAGTATGGGCTTGGTAACACCTGAATTAGGAACTTTTATATGGATGTTCTTGGCATTTGCCATTGTTTTGTTCGTCCTGAAGAAATTTGCCTGGAAACCAATATTAAATGCCTTAAAGGAACGCGAGGAATCTATTGAAGATGCACTTCGTTCTGCTGATCGTGCTAAAGAAGAAATGGCTGAATTACAAGCTGACAATGAAAGAATTCTTCAGGAGGCTAGAAAAGAACGTGAAGCAATGCTTAAAGAGGCAAAGGAAATGAGCAATACAATTGTACGTGATGCCAAACAAAAAGCAACTCAGGAAGCTGATAAAGTAATTGAATCAGCTCGATTGAATATTGAGGGCGAAAAGGCGGCAGCATTAAACGAAATTAAGGCTCAGGTGGCAAATCTTTCTGTAGAGATTGCAGAGAAGATTCTTCGTCAGCAATTTGCAGATGATCAGCAACAAAAAGATTACTTCAAAAAGTTAATGGACGAAGTAAAACTAAACTAAGAACAGAATGTGAGCCTTGTCTCGCAACAAGATAAAACTTCGATTTATGAACGAAAGTAAAATCTCGGTTCGATATGCCAAAGCTCTTTTCGAATTAGGAAAGGAGAAGGATTTATTAGATGCCTTTGTTACAGATACCAATTTAATTGATAGTACTTGTAATGAAAGTAGTGATTTTGTATTGATGCTCGATAGTCCGGTTGTTAAAACCTCACAAAAGAGAAGTGTAGTAAAAAGTATTTTTACTGATAAAATCAACGCAAACACATTGAATTTCCTTGATTTGGTAGTACAAAACCGAAGGGAAATGTATCTGAAAGATATCTCAAGAAACTTTTTAGCTCTTTGTCGCAAGAACAAAGGAATTCTTTCTGCAACACTCACAACAGCTTCGGCTATTGAGGAGGAAGGTAAAAAGAAATTGTCTAATGTTTTAGAAAAAGCATTCGATTCAAAGATTGAATTGAACGAGGTGATTGATAAGGATATCATTGGAGGATTTGTAATTCGTGTCGAAGATCAGCAATTGGATGCTAGTGTTAGCAATCAATTGACTCAAATAAAGCGTGAATTGCTTTCAAATCATATTAAATAGAATTTCAAATCGGATTAAACTCTGACTAAATAACAATTAAATATGGCTAGTATTAAACCTGCAGAAGTTTCGGCAATCCTAAAGCAGCAATTAGAAGGATTAAAGACCGAAGCAGAACTGGAAGAAGTCGGAACCGTATTACAAGTAGGGGATGGTATTGCCCGAATCTACGGTTTATCGCACGTTGAATCCAACGAGCTGATCGAATTTCAAAATGGTGTTTTAGGAATCGTATTGAATCTTGAAGAAGACAATGTCGGTGCTGTACTATTAGGAGAATCGCAAGGTATTAAAGAAGGAGATGTTGTTAAACGTACCAAACGTATTGCTTCCATCAATGTTGGTGAAGGAATGTTAGGTCGTGTGATCAATACCATTGGAGAACCTATTGATGGTAAAGGTGAGATAACAGGTGTTACATACGAAATGCCATTGGAACGTAAAGCTCCAGGGGTAATTTATCGTCAGCCTGTAAATGAGCCCTTACAAACGGGTTTAAAATCGGTTGATGCAATGATTCCAATTGGTCGTGGACAGCGTGAGTTAATAATTGGTGACCGTCAGACTGGGAAAACAGCGATTGCTATTGATACTATCATCAATCAAAAAGAATTTTACGACAAGGGTGAACCTGTTTATTGTATTTATGTTGCAATTGGACAAAAGGGATCAACCGTTGCGAATATTGCCAGAACTCTTGAAGAACATGGAGCAATGGCTTATACTACAATTGTATCTGCAACCGCATCAGATCCGGCTGCTTTGCAATTTTACGCACCCTTTGCTGGTGCATCAATTGGTGAGTTCTTCCGTGATACGGGACGTCCTGCATTGATTATTTATGATGATTTATCGAAGCAAGCGGTATCATACCGTGAGGTTTCTCTACTACTTCGTCGTCCTCCAGGACGTGAGGCATATCCAGGTGATGTATTCTACTTGCACTCAAGATTATTGGAGCGTGCAGCTAAGGTGATCAACTCTGATGAAATTGCTCGTCAGATGAATGACTTGCCAGAAAGCTTGAAGAATGCAAAGGATGAAAATGGAGAATCAATTATTAAGGGTGGTGGTTCCTTAACCGCACTTCCAATTATTGAAACTCAGGCAGGTGATGTATCTGCATATATTCCAACCAACGTAATTTCGATTACGGATGGACAGATTTTCTTGGAATCAGATCTATTTAATGCTGGTATTCGTCCTGCTATTAACGTAGGTATCTCGGTATCTCGTGTAGGTGGTAATGCTCAGATCAAGCCAATGAAAAAGGTGGCTGGTACATTGAAATTAGATCAGGCACAGTATCGTGAATTAGAGGCATTTGCTAAGTTCGGTTCTGATATGGATGCTGCGACACTTTCTGTTTTGAACAAAGGTGCTAAGAATGTTGAAATATTGAAGCAAGGACAGTATTCTCCTGTAGCCGTTGAAAAACAAGTTGCAATTTTGTATTGTGGATCTCAAGGATTATTGCGAAATGTTCCAGTGGATAAGGTAAAGGAGTTTGAAACTGATTTTCTGGATTTCATGGACTTGAAACACAAAGACGTGTTGAAGGAAATTGCATCTGGGAAATACACCAAAGAGGCACAGGATACAATGAAATCTGTTGCTGCTGACATTGCTGCAAAATATAAATAAAGTATAAAAGCTTAAAGCTGACAGTTCTTGGTTTTTTATTTGAAACCAAGAGCTTTCTTCTAAGAGCCCAAAATATTGTAAATGGCTAATTTAAAAGAAATTCGTACTCGTATTTCGTCGGTACAGAAAACCAAACAGGTTACTGCAGCGATGAAAATGGTTTCTGCCGCTAAATTAAAAAAGGCGCAGGATGCCATTGTGCAAATTCGTCCTTATGCTGATAAGTTACACGAGATTTTATCGAACCTTACTGGTAGTTTGACCAATACGGATGATAATCTTTATGGAGTAGAGCGTAAGCCGGAAAAAGTATTGCTGGTTGCGATGTCATCCAATAAGGGATTGTGTGGTGCATTTAATGCAAATGTTATCAAGCAAGTTGTTGCTTTAGCGAGCGGTAAATACACCGATCAAAATCAACGAGGAAATCTTGAGGTACTTTGCATAGGTAAACAAGCCAACGAAATTCTTAAAAAGACTTACAATGTAATTGGAGAGCACAATAAATTGTATGATACCATGAGCTATGAAAATATCTCAGAAGTAGCAGCTACAATTATGGCTCAATTTGTAGAAGGAAAGTATGATAAAGTAGAATTGGTTTACAATCAATTTAAAAATGCCGGAGTACAAATTCTAACTACAGAACAATTTCTACCTGTGAAACAAGACGAAGAAGGCAATGAAGTACAAAGCGAGTACATTTTTGAGCCTAACCAATCTGATATCTTGGGAGAATTGATTCCAAAATCATTAAAAACACAATTTTTTAAAGCAATGTTGGACTCTTTTGCTTCTGAACATGGAGCAAGAATGACAGCAATGCACAAGGCAACGGATAACGCTACTGATTTAATTCAGGATCTGAATCTGACCTACAATAAAGCACGTCAGGCTGCAATTACTAACGAAATTTTGGAGATTGTTTCCGGTGCGAATGCTCTTGCCCAATAATTTCTTTTAAGTGGCTTAGAGCGCAAATAAAGACCATATTTAAACATTTTATAATTGCTGCAAAGGCTGTCCATTTGGACAGCCTTTTTTAATTTGAATAAAAAACTACTACAACTATTACAAAATCTCTTGAATGGCGCGATCAATAATTTCGTCATGCGATCTGTCATTCCAGTCGATTTGTACTTTGATATCAGCTGGGATCCCCTTTTCCCAATCTGGGCTCATATTTAAATTAAGAGCTTGTGTAATAGAGAATCTGTAGGTCCAACCATTTGGCAATTGTCCGCCGTTTGGCATACCAAGACCACCACCTGTTGCATCACCAACTAGTATCATATTATCGATAGCTTTGGTAGCCAGAGCCGTAAATGAACCTGCACTGTATGTTCCTCTGTCAATCAATACCATAATTTTGTTTTGATATCTGATTCCATCATGAGGAGTAAGCTTTGCTGGCTCTGCTTTGCCAAAGTCATTGTGATCTTTTCCAGTTTTTATTCTGGAATAGTAAAGAGTTGTTTCTTTTTCTATAAATCGAGATAAAAGATTGAAGATATCGGTAGCAGCGCCGCCGCCATTTTCTCTTAAATCTAAAATTAAACCTTTGGTGTTTTTATAACGGGTTAAGATGAAGTCCAACTGATCATCATCGACAGTACCTGTAAAGGCAGGAAATCTTACGTAACCTATTTGCTTGTTTTCGATGAATTCGTGTTGGAAAGGTCCTGTAATCTTATAATTATAGCCTATATAGTTGTCTTCTACAATTCGCCAGTCGAAATTGTCTTGAGCCTGATATTGAACTCCAAATCTTGAAACGTCGAAATTCGACATCAAATTGGTATGATCATCTTTTAATTCGCTAAGCATGTCACCCAGAATGTCAAACAATTGTTTATCGTTTGTTTCATCAGTAATTTTGCTTTCGTATTTGTTTTTAATCTCCAACCAATCGATATTTTTTACATCGAAATAGGAATATTTCTCATCGCATTGTTTCCACAGATATTCAAAATTGGTTTTTGCATCTGTTGATTCCAAATCTTTGTCAAGTATAACTGATTCGCAAGAAGCTAGAAATGGTATAATTAGTAATAAAATGTATTTTCTCATGATCTATTTAGTTTTAAATAGTAAAGCAATTTTTAATTTGTAGTTAGCCATCTCAAACTTGTCAAGATTTCCTCCGGTTTTATATGCGTCAAATTCATACCCGAATCGAATGGCATTCTTGTTTTTAAGGAAAACAGTGTAATTTAATTCCGTTCCAATTCTATATCCGCTAAATATTTTTAGCTCATAATCATCAAAAACATTTGGATCATTCGTGATGTCGGAATTGTTATTGTACACATATCCATTACGGTATGTATTGTTCATTACAGCTAAATTCATACGAAAGGAAAGCTCTCTTTTTCTTGGCTTAAAGTTCATAGGTATAAATAGAAACTTTGCTCTCTTATTTGTTTTATTGGAAATATCCCAAGATATTTTACCAGATGCAAAAAGAGTAGAAAAGACTTCTAAACCTGTCGCATTGTTTTGAAAGGATGGGTTGTTACGAATATGAAATGAATTTCGAAGCTCTCCACCTACTTTTAAATCCCATTTATTTTGCTGCCAAATCGGATATAATTTGGAATAGCTGAGGTTATAAATCGAAATCTGTGTTGATGCAGTATGGTTATTTGTTGAATTATCAGCTACCCCTGTTGAAAGAGAGAAAAACAAATCTCTTTCTTTTCCATTTTTATACTTTACATGTCCCAATTCAAAGTGTTTCAAACTTCCGGTGTAGAAAAGTGGCGAAGTTGCCATATCACGGAGTTTTACGCTGTTTAATCCAGCAGCAATTTTTATGAATTTTTCTGAATCCTGATTGACCATTCTTTCTTGACTATAACTTAGGCTAGCAAGAAATATACCTGTAAAAATTAATACTATTTTTTTCATGAAATTTTATTGTGTTTTATGCTATAAATAGCTCATGTTCTTAAAATTTTTTGATAAAGTTTTCGATCTCTTAACGGAAGACAAGTAGGAGTGATGTTGCACGTATAAGGAAAATAAAAAGTTATTTTTCCTTCTTCCAACTTGTGTCTATTTTCTGTAGCTCCTCCAATATTCCTTTTTGATGATCGGCACCGTATATCACAATGATTTTATCATACTTAGAGGTTTGAATGCGCTCGGCAACAATTTTATTACGATGATTTAAAATGATGTCCATTACATTTTTGTTGTCATTGAATGTAATCTCTTCATACAATGGAGCATTCAGATCCTCACTTGAAAGAACAATTTCACCATGCCTTTTTTCATATTCATGAATCAATTCTTGAGGTGTAATGTCAACGTTGAAATCCAAAGAATTAGCATGATTCATAAACTGTTCGTTGTCTTGAAAAACAACGCCATCTACTTTTATTTTTTCTATCATATTTTGATATCCCTGTTTTGAAGGAATCATGCCAACCACTTTTTTCGTCTTTCGAAGAGTTAGTGTATCAGCAGTTTCATAATCTATCCACTCATAAAAAAGTACATAACCATCTTTTTTGTAATTCTCTATTTCTTTGGACACATTGTCGTAAAAACTCTGTTGTCCCAGGTGAATCATATTAATAAAGTGAACCGATTTGTCATTTGATCTGAAATCAACAGATTCTACTTTTGTGTTGGTTAATCGTTTATGAAATTGGATGGCATCTTTAAAGCTGCAAGAACTCACGATTAGAGCGATAGTAAAGCCTAATATAATTGGTATTAATTTTTTCATTGCTTCGATGTATTTAAAGCTAAATCTCTCATTAGTAAGAGATTCATGGGAAATTTCTAAAATTAAGGGAGAATAGAATTAGCGAAATTGATTTTTCTTGCGAAATATCATGTTTACTCGGTAAGTTCCAGTACCGCCTTCAATAGTGTTAAAAATATCATCAACATTATCTTTCTCGTGACGCGAATTACTTACCTGACTGGAGTTGTAGGCATTTACAAACTCAAATCCAAGTTTCGACATGGAATTCAATAAATCAGTTTGATTTCTAACTTTAAGCTTATCGCCATCTTGTAATAAGTTCTCCAATTTTTGTAATTGAGGTTTGTAAGTGGATTTCTTGTAATCGATCATGATACCAATACCGCCAAGCAGTTTGGTGTTTTGCGAGGTGATGATTACGTACTCTGGAAATTCTTCGATAGAAACACTACTGGATTTTACGACAGAAAGTTTCTGGGCAGATCCTTCCACTGCCATGCATGCGATAAGTGCAATTACTGCTACTAATAAAATAAGTTGTCTCATTTTTTCTCCTTTTTAAGTTTGATATCTGCAAAGGAGATGAGAAATTTTTTGGATGTATTCCGAAATAGTGAAACTGCTCTTCGGATTTCTGAAAAGACTACTGAATTCCTAAATTTGAATTTTTTAAAAACTGTAATGGTGTGATATTCAGTTCATTTTTAAAAGCACTGTAAAATGAACTATTGCTGTTAAAACCTGCTTCAAAACCAATTCCTTCCATGTTTAAATGTTCAGAATTTTTATTTTTCAGAAGATTTTTAGCTTCCTCAACGCGATATCTATTTATAAATCGGTTGAAATTTTCGTTACAAATACTATTGATACTTCCTGAAACAAGACGTGGATGTTCTCCAATTTTATCTGCAATATGAACAATTGTCAATTCGCAATTTAAATACAGTTTTTCCTCTTCTAAAAGTTCTTTAATTTTACCTACGACCTGATTTTGTTTATCATTTTTATCATCAAAAGATAAAATTTTAGAAGTGATTTTTTCTTTGATGACAACATTGTTTTCATCGCTTACAAGATTAATCGAATTTTGCTGAAGTAAGCCGTTGTATGCAATCCAGAATGTGATAAATAATCCAAATAATGATATTAGTAAATCAGCAATAAATCCATCTAGAAAGATTTCAACAAGGGCGGAAAGTACAAATAATAGTATGATTGATAGAATGGCAATATTTAACCATTTCAACTCCCTGTTTTCTATTGAACTGTATTGGTTTTTAATCAATCTTGAATGTTTTCTAACCTTTCTAAAGATTAGAGCTATTAGTATCAAGCCAAATAAAAGTCCAATCAATTCAAATAAAGCATAAGCAAGTGAATCTTCAATTGCTTTTTTCATTTGTAAGGGTAGAAGGTATTTACCAATATTTAAAATAAAATCTATAGCGCCAGGAATTAAAAGAAAGTAACTTGATTTTTGAGTTTTTTCGATAGATATTCTTTCAACATATAAATATAATAGAGTAGGCAGTAGCCATAAAAAATTGAAATTGAGAATGTTTAAGTAAGGATTTTTAATGTATGCATTAAAGAAATCGAATATCTCGGATAAGGCACTTAAACCGGATACAACAAGAAAAATACCTAACAATTGTAATGAATTTTTCTTTCGTCTATTTATGATTAGAAGAAATAAGCCAACCGATATGGCTTGCCACATATCAATAGTATCGAGTAAAAGAAAAAATATCTTATCTAATTCCATGTTATATCCTTCAGTGATTAAGCTATAAAGTTAAAGTTTTCCTTAAGACTGTAGTATGTTACGAAATACGCTGGTTAAGATACGTGTAAGTTATTCTTTGGTTGTCATTAATTGTTAATTATGATGATCCTTACGTGATATTAAATATTATTAAGGCAAGATGTATAGATATATAAAAAATATTGCCTAATTTTACATGTTCAAACATATGCACAAAATGGAATTGAAGATAGATCACAATAGCCCTTTACCACTTCACGCACAGGTGGAAACACTTGTAAGGAAAATGATTGAATTGCCTGAATATAAGAATGGTGGATTTCTACCAAAGGAAGTAGATTTAGCAAAACGATTGGGAATTTCCAGAAATACACTTCGACAAGCTACCAACAAACTGGAATATGAAGGATTGTTGATACGTAAGAAAGGTATTGGAACTAAAGTTGCTGAAAAGGGAATTACTACGAATTTGGACAACTGGCAAAGTTTCACTCAGGAAATGACAGAACAAGGAGTTGATTTCGTGAACTTTTTGATAGAGGCTAAGTGGGTAAGTGTGAATGAGAAAATAGCTAAGTTTTTTGGTATTAGCGAAGGTGAAAAAATTCTATGTTTATCTAGATTAAGAGGATTTACAGATGGTCCTTTTGTATTTTTTGAAAGTTATTTTCACCCAAGAATTGGTTTGACTGGAGAGGAAGATTTTACTAAACCACTTTATGCTATTCTGGAGAATAAATACAACGTAGTTCCATCTATTTCTAAGGAAGAAATAAAAGCAAAACTAGCTTCTAAGATTACTGCTGATCGGTTACAGATAAAGAAAGGCGATCCAATTTTGGTACGTGAAAGATATGTTTCAGATCCTGGAAACAGACCCTTGGAATACAATATCGGTTTCTACATTGCTGAAAAATTCACCTATTCTATAACCATTACAAGATAAATCGAACATGAAAAATCAGATTTCCATTGGAATTGATGTTGGCGGAAGTCATATCAGCTGTGCAGCTTATGATTTGGAAAAAAATCAGCTTATTCCTAAAAGTATTTCTCATATTTCATTGAATAATCAAGGAACTAGAGACGAAATTATAAATGCTTTTACATTATTAATTCAAACGTGTTTTGCTAAAGTTGAATTTGACCAATTAAGGGGAATAGGTATTGCCATGCCTGGTCCATTCGATTATGTGAATGGAGTAGGACTATTTACTGGAGAGAATGCTAAATTCCAGAAATTAAATGAGGTAAATCTGAGATCTGCGATCCAAAATAGTTTGGAAATTAATGATCTACCTATTCGATTTATAAATGACGCTACTGCATTTGCTATAGGTGAATATTTCTTAGGGAAACTCACTGCCAGTAAGCAAACATTAGCAATTACTTTAGGAACTGGTTTAGGCTCTGCTTTTTTATCAGATGGAATTCCGGTAATAGTTGAAGATTCAGTGCCTGAAAACGGATGTATTTGGCACCTACCGTTTGAAGATGGTATTGCTGATGATTATTTTTCTACCAGAGGCTTGCTAAACCGATATTTTGAACAAAGCGGGAAGAAGTTGAATGGTGTAAAGGAGATGGCAGAATTGGCTAAGGAGCATTCTGATGCAAGAGAATTGTTTGAAGAATTTGGTAAAAAATTGGCAATGTTCCTTGCTCCATGGATCAAAAGTTTTCAGGTGGAGGCGATTGTTTTTGGAGGTAACATTTCAAAGGCATCTAATTTATTTAACCAAGCAATGATTGAACAGTTACAAAAGGATGGTTTAACAGTTAATATTCACTATTCTGAATTGCAAGAATCAGCTGCATTTGTAGGAGGAGCACAATTAATAAATGAAGATTTTTGGAATCAAGTGAAACATCAACTAAAATATATGTAGTTCTTATGAAAGCATCAAAAACTAAATTTATTCTTCCTGTATTACTATCTTTTTTTGTGGTCAGTTTTGTTGATTTGGTAGGGACGGGAGTGGATGAATTAAAGCAAAACTCAAATACGCCAGAATACTTGTTACAATTAATTCCTTTCGTGGCATTTATTTGGTTTTTTTTATTGTCTGTTCCATCTGGAATCTGGCAGGCAAAAATTGGAAAAAAAAGAGTCTTAAATGTGGCTATTCTTATAACAGCAATTGGTTTATTTGTGCCTATTTTAGGAAATAATCTACCAGTTATTCTGGTAGCATTTTCTTTGTTAGGGATTGGGAATACGATTATGCAAGTTGCTGCAAATCCATTATTGATAGATGTAGTACCCGATGATAGAGCATCTAGCTACTTAAGTTTCTCCCAGTTCATGAAATCACTTGGCTCGATGATTGGACCTTTTGTTGCGGCAGTTGTTGGTCCATTTTTGGCACATCTATTTGGTTACGAGGGAGCAGGAACATGGCGATTTGGTTTGTACCTTTTTGGTATAATTTCTTTGTTATCATTCTTTTGGCTATCTATTACTAAAATAGAAGAGAAATCAGAAAATCAGGAAAAAGTATCCATTTTATCATGTTTTAAATTATTATCGATTCGATACATAGCCTTAATGGTGTTGGGAATTTTTGCGGTAGTAGGTATTGATGTAGCTTTAAATTCGAATATAGGTACATTTTTACATTTAAAACTTGGGATAGGAGAAGAGGCGGCAAAGTATGGAAAGTCAGTTTACTTTTTTGCGAAAATGATTGGAACATTTGCAGGAGCAATTATTTTAATGAAGTGGGATCCTAAAAAGATTCTTGGCATCTCTAGTATTTTGGCAATTGTTGCTGTGATTGCATTAAGTATTACTTCCAATGAAATTGCAGCATGGATTTTCGTTGGACTAATTAGTTTAGGAATTTCTAATATTTTTCCTCTGATTTATTCGCTGGCTGTTGGGAATTATCCGAATCGTTCTAACGAAATTTCCGGATTAATGATGATGGCTATATCTGGTGGTGCATTCTTTCCATTTTTAGTTAGATTGTCAATGGAATTTAACCTTAATGGAGGTCTTTGGCTAATCTTAGCATTATTAATTTACATACTCTTTTTAGTGAGAATATCACCTGGAAAATAGTTGAGTTTAATTTAAAGTTGATACAAATGCAAAAAATCATATGTTCAAACATTAGAACAATAAATCAATTTATTTTTATCTTATTGATTCTATCTTTCAGTGCATGCTCTTCAAAAGAGGATTTGGTAAAATATGTAGATCCAAATATTGGAACCGCTCATAGCAGATGGTTCTTTTATACACCAGCAGCTCTTCCATTCGGAATGGCAAAAGCTGCACCAAGCACAAATGGTCATTATGGAAATAAATCGGGATGGGAAGCAGTTGGTTATGATGATCGTCACGAATCTATTGAAGGGTTTGCAAATGTTCATGAATTTCAGTTAGGCGGAATTGTTTTAATGCCAACTTCTGGAAAGTTGATTACAACACCAGGAAAGTTAGAGACTCCAGATGCAGGTTATCGTTCCAGATTTAAAAAGGAAACTGAATATGCTGAACCAGGATATTACAAGGTTGATTTGACCGATTACGATATAACTGCAGAGTTAACGGCTACCAAACGAGTTGCAATGCATCAATACACTTATCCGGCTAACCAACAGGCAAATTTGTTATTTGATATTGGAAATCAGCAAGGAGAAAGCGGTAAGGTTGTAAATTCAGCAGTAAAAAGAATTGATGATTTTACTGTGGAAGGTTGGGTAGAAACTGCACCGGAATATGTGAAAAAATATCAAAAAGGCTCAACAGTATCGATGTACTTTGTTGCTAAGCTGAACAAGGCAATTGAAAATTATGGAGCGTTTCGAGGCGATTCAATTTTTAATAATCAATCAGAAATAAGTGGAAAAGGAGCAGGTTTGTACTTGTCATTCTTACCATCGAAAAAGGAAGTGGTAGAGGTTCAAGTGGCTCTTTCGTATACTTCAGTACAGAATGCGTACGAAAACCTGAAAGCTGAAGGGAAGTCATTTGCATTAGTAAAAAAAGAGGCAAATCAAATTTGGAATACTGAATTGAATAAGGTTTTGGTTAAAGGAGAATCTGAAATAGATAAAACGAAATTTTATACGGCTCTTTATCACGCGTTACTTGGAAGAGGTTTGGCTAACGATGTGAATGGAGCCTATCCTAAAAATGATGGCACCATTGGTCAGCTTCCATTAAACGCAGATGGAACCCCACAATTCAATTTTTACAACACGGATGCAGTTTGGGGAGCATTTTGGAATCTCACTCAGCTTTGGACTTTGGCTTGGCCCGAATACTATAACGATTTTGTGCAGACTCATTTGCAAGTTTATAAAGATACAGGTTGGTTTAGTGATGGTTTGGCGAATAGCCGATATGTTTCTGGTGTTGGTACTAATTACGTAGGATTAATTATAGCATCAGCTTATAACTGCGGTATTAGAAATTATGATATCGATTTAGCCTTTGAGGCGGCATTAGGTAATGAATTGGCATGGGAAAACCGTCCTTTAGGTGCTGGAAAAATGGATGTGAAAAGTTTTGTTACGACAGGATTTATTCCGCATAAAGAAGAATGGGGAGATATACCGGAAGCAAGTGCTTTTTCAGCTTCTCACGTTTTGGAATATTCATTTTCGGCAAATGCTGTAGCTCAATTTGCTAAAAAATTGAATATGACAAAGGAAGCGAATCAATTAGCAAAACTTTCTAACAGTTGGGAAAATATTTTTGATCCTTCTATCGGATTTATTTGTCCGAAATATGAAAATGGAGAATTCATCTCAAATTTTGATCCTATGGAGCCATGGAGAGGTTTTCAGGAAGGAAACTCGTGGCAATATAGTTTCTATGTGCCTCATAATGTTGAGAAATTAGTTGGGAAAATTGGACAGGAAAATTTCAATAAAAGATTGGATTCCATATTTATTGAATCGCGAAAGAATGCTTTTGGTGGTGGAAAAGAAATTAATGCATTTGCAGGTGTAAAAACCATTTACAATCATGGCAATCAGCCTAGCTTACATATTCCCTGGTTGTACAATTTCTCAGGGGAACCAGAAAAAACTCAATTCTGGACAAGAACTATTTGTAATGAGTTTTATGGATCAGATCCAATTCATGGATATGGTTACGGACAAGATGAGGACCAGGGACAATTGGGAGCCTGGTACGTAATGGCATCTATTGGTTTGTTTGATGTAGCTGGTTTAACCGCAGAAAATCCAAGCATGCAAATAGGAAGTCCTGCCTTCGATGAAATTAAAATCAAACTAAATCCTGATTACTATTTGGGTAAAGAAATTCTAATCAACGTGAATGATAATTCTCCGGAAAACCTGTTGATCAGGTCAGCAAAACTAAACGGTGAAAAGTTGGATAAACTTGAAGTTTCTTTTCAGGATTTAGTAGATGGAGCAAGAATAGAGATTGAAAAAAAATCAATGAAAAATTTATATAAAAATGAGAAATAGTTTAATCATTCTAGCAATGTCGATACTACTGTTTGGATGCAAACCACATTCAAAAATCAGTGATGAATTGAAAACATCGATTCAGACAAATGAGAGTTTTGATTTTGTGAAAAAGAAAGCATTGGAAATTGTGAAAACAGGTTTTAATGCTGGCGATGGATATGGTGAAGTTTGGATTCGCGATTACAATACATTTATTGAACTTTCGGCTGAAGTGTACCCAACAAAATCACTTAAAGAAAATTTGAGAGTGTTTTTTCGCCTGCAGGGAGAGGATGGAAATATTATTGATGGATTTATTCCAAAGGAAAAAGCTGTTGATGTTGAGGGGGGATATACCTACATCTATAACGATTTGGAATCAACTTATTGCGGGCATAAAAATACGGTAGAAACTGATCATGAAACATCATTAGTACAGGCTGTTTACAAGTATGTTTTGAAAACGGGAGATAAAGAATTTCTGAATGAAAAAATTGGAGATAAAACCGTTGCTGATCGCATGGAATGGGCAATGGAATTTCTATTAAATCACCGTTGGGATAAGAAACATGGAATGATTTGGGGAGCAACAACTTCCGATTGGGGCGACGTGCAACATTGCCATCCTTGGGGTGTTTATATTACCGAGAATACGAAGTATTGCCTTGATATTTACGACAATGCAATGTTTTTAATTGCCATTGATAATTTAATGGAATTGGACCCATCAAAGAAAGAAAAATGGCAGTTGATTCGAAACGATCTTGCAAAAAACACAATGAAATACCTTTGGGATAATGAAAATCAGAAATTTATTCCTCATGTTTATTTAGATGGATCTCCATTTCCTGAGTCCTTTAACGAAAATGAAATTTTCTATCATGGAGGAACAGCTGTAGCTATTGAAGCCGGCTTGTTGAATAAAGATCAGGTGAAAATTTCTTTGGATAAGATGATTGCCAATGTAAAAGCTTCAGGAGCTGGATCAATAGGATTAACGATGTATCCTCCATATCCTGAAGGTTCTTTTGAAAATAAAGGAATGTATCCTTACGGATATCAAAATGGTGGTGACTGGACCTGGTTTGGAGCCAGAATGATTCAGCAATTGGTAAAATTTGGTTTTGTAAAGGAAGCCTACGAACAATTACAACCAATGACCAATAGAGTTGTTGTTAATGATGGTTTTTACGAGTGGTATACGGTAAAAAATGAACCAACAGGTTCGGGCACTTTCAGAGGATCGGCAGGTGTGTTGTATAAGGCAATTGTAATGTTAGAAGATGCAGTTGAAAAATAATAGGGCGATGGAGAACAGAAGAAAATCAGATCAATATTTACTTCCACTTCAGAGAAGTGAGTCGGAAAAAGGAAAATACGATTTGTATCCATCTTTGCAGATGGAAGATGGGAAGATAAGTGTTGGATTTGTGCAGCTTGCAAAGGAATTGCAAAATGAAAAATTCATCATTATTGATGGATATGTTGGTGTTTTTTACGATCAGATTAAAGAACAATTAGATGCGCAATTTGAAATATTAGGGAAGAAAGTTAATTGGGTAAATGCTGCATCGGCAATGAAACCTGAGTCTGAAATTGATAAGTTAATAGAACCATTTTTAGGAGGTGATAATCCAATTTTTGGAACCAAAGCAAGTATTTCCTTATCGGATTTCTTTGAGCAGCAAAAACTGGAAAGTTTAGATCAAAATGCTAGTACAGATATCAATATCATTTATGGTCCCGGAGCTTCTCTAAGCAAATGGAAGGGTAAGTTAGTTTATATTGATTTGCCAAAGAATGAGCTGCAATTTAGAGCTCGTGCGCAAAGCATTACCAATTTGGGAGCTAGTACACCATTTGAAGGTAAACCTATGTACAAACGCTTCTATTTTGTCGATTGGATCGTTCTGAACGAACACAAACAAACTCTTCTTCCAAAAATCGATTTTGTTTTAGATGAACAACGTTTGGATGTGATAACCTGGATGAGGGGAGATGACTTACGGGAAGGCTTGCGAAAAATGGCATACAATATTTTCCGTGTTCGTCCTTGGTTCGAGCCAGGTGCCTGGGGAGGTCAATGGGTAATGGATAAAATTGATGGCTTGAATAAGGATGTTGTCAATTATGCCTGGTCGTTTGAGTTGATTGTGCCCGAAAATGGTTTGTTATTCGAGAGTAGTGGTAATTTATTGGAAGTCTCTTTTGATTGCATCATGTTTCAGGAAACCGAGGCGGTAATGGGAAAACATTCAGAGCAATTTGGTTTTGAATTTCCAATTCGATTCGACTTTTTGGATACTTTTGATGGAGGAAATCTTTCCATCCAATGTCATCCACAGCCAGAGTACATCAAAGAACATTTTGGTGAAAGCTTCACACAAGAAGAAACGTACTACATATTAGATGCTGGTAAGGATGCCAAATGTTATTTGGGTTTTCAGGAAGATATTGATCCGAAAGTATTCGAAGCAGATTTACAATATAGTTTCCAGAACAAAAAGGAAATTGATATCACCAAGCATGTACAAATTCTTGATTCCAATAAGCACGATCTGTTTTTGATTCCTCCGGGAACCATTCATGGTTCAGGAACCGACAATTTAGTGTTGGAAATCAGTACAACGCCATACATTTTCACCTTTAAAATGTACGATTGGCTGCGTGTTGATTTTGATGGGAAACCTCGCCCGATAAACGTAGAGCGTGGAATGGAAAATCTGAATTTCGACAGAAAAGGGCAGTATGTGAAAGACAAATTAATAGCTCATCCATATCTGTTAAATGAAGGGGCTGGTTGGAAACAATTTCATTTGCCAACCCACAATAAGCATACTTACGACGTGCACAGGTATCACTTAAATACAGAAGTTAATATCGATACCGAAAACCGATGCAATGTTCTTTCTTTAGTGGAAGGGAAAAGTATTATTGTAGAAACGGAAAATGGGATGCGACAGCGATTTAATTATGCTGAAACTTTCGTAATTCCTGCCGCTGCCGGATCTTATAAAATTATCAATGAATCCAATGAAGAAATAAGGGTTGTTAAAGCATTCATGAAATAAATCCAGATCTTTAAATATCCCATAAAATGAAAAAAAATACATTTCTATTCTTATTATTCCTTTTGGCAATTACTTCTTGCACACAGAAAAGTAAAGTGATATGGCAAATTGGTAAGAATGACAATTCGGGTGATGAATTCGCTTTGTCGAACAATGAGTATCAGCATTACATAGCCAATGATTTTGGTTGGGAAGACAAGTATTTTCTGATTGGAACATCAGATGAAAAGAAGGATTGGCCATATATTATTCCTGGAATAAGTGACACTTGGGGAGGTACTTGGGGAACATCCGGATGGAGATCAAGCACCTTAAATATTTTGTTTGGAATAGATCAACTTTCTACTGCGGGAGAGTGGAAATTGATCATTGATATTTTAGATTGCAATCCGGCTGATTTACCTCTTTTTAAGGTATCTGTAAATGGAAATTCATGGAAGTATAGACTTCCTGTGATTAATTCGAATTCAAAAATCGAAAACTCACCCAAAGATTCATCTGAATATCTGATTGAAATACGAATTCCAAGTCAGTTAATAAAAAAAGGAGGAAACGAGATTTCTTTATCAACAATTGAAGGTTCGTGGTTAAAATTCGATCAAATTAAGTTGGAAGGACCTGGGAATGTTGAACTTTGCAATGAAAATTCAATTCACTTACGTGATGTTTCGGCTGCTGACTATGAGATAGAATTGGATGGAAATTCTTATCAGGCATTAATTGTTGATATTGAGCATTTATCTGGTAAACCAGAACTGAAAGTATTGCTTGATGGAAAAAATATCTTTTCCGAAACAGTTGAAAAGGGAAGATATATTTTTGAAGCACCAATGCCATCGGTTTCTTCAGATGTAACTAGCAAATACGAAATTTTAGCTGATGATGTGATAATTGAATCGGGTGAAATTCTTCGAGAGCATTGTGATACCATTACACCAGCAGAATATGTTGATACGAAAATGGGAACGGGTCATTCCCGTTGGATGATTGCTCCCGGACCTTGGATGCCATTTAGTATGGTAAAATTGAGCCCGGATAATCAGAACGCTGCCTGGCAAGGTGGATATGAGCCTAATTTTGAGTCGATAGGCTGTTTTAGTCATATCCATGAATGGACTGTTGCTGGTTTGGGAATTATGCCTACTAATGGTCCTTTGCAAATAAAAGTGGGAGATGAGAAAGATCCGGATAGTGGCTACAGATCGAGAATTGACAAAGCCACGGAGAAAGCACCAATCGGATATTACAGCGTTGAATTGACGGATTATAATATTTTGGCAGAGCTTACATCTACTACGCGTTGTGGATTTCAGCGATATACATTTCCTGATTCTTTAGAGAATAGAATTTTGATCGATTTGCAAATTCCTTGCGAATACACTTATCAAAACAAAGAAATAGAAATCAAGCAGGTTAGCGATACCCGAATCGAAGGATTTTCTCATCAGTTAACCGAAAATACCTGGGCGGGAGGAATCGATCAGGAGTATAAAATTTTCTTTGTAATTGAATTTGATCAGCCGATAGTAAAAAGTAGTGCATGGATTGATGATGCAATTTTGGAATCAACAAAAATCCGTTGTAAGAACCCGAAAGATGCAGGGTACTTTGTCGAGTTTGCTAAGCAAGAAAATAATCAGGTACAAGTTCGTACGGGAATTTCCTATGTCAGTATAGCAAATGCTTCAGAGAATTTAAAGAAAGAGATTGCTGATCCTTTTGACTGGAGTTTTGATGCAGTAAGAGCTTATCATGTTTCGGAATGGAATAAATTAATTGGTAGAGTTAAGATATCTAGTAATGATAAGAGTGAGAAAAAGCGTTTTTACAATGCCATGTATCGTTCTATTTGTAGTCGAAATATTTTCTCCGATGTAAATGGACAATGGCGAGATGCAGATGAAAAAATCAGACAATTAGAAGATCCTTCGTCACCTGCTTTAGGTTGTGATGCTTTCTGGAATACCTTTTGGAATTTGAACCAATTTTGGAATTTGGTTACACCGGAATGGAGTAATCGTTGGGTAAAATCACAATTGGCAATGTACGATGCCAATGGTTGGTTGGCTAAAGGTCCTGCAGCAATGGAATATGTTCCGGTGATGGTGGCAGAACACGAGATTCCTTTGATTGTTGGTGCCTACCAAATGGGAATTCGAGATTATAATGTCAAAAAAGCATATGAAGCGGTAAGGAAAATGCAGACAACTCCTGCTCGAAAAGTTGGTGGTGGTTTTGCTGGAAACCGCGATTTACTTACCTACTTAAAACATGGCTATGTACCTTACGATAAAGGACGTTTTTCCAATTCTCTTGAATATTCATTTGATGATTGGACGGTTTCTCAATTTGCCAAGGCTCTGGGGAAAATGTCTGATCATAAGAAATTTTTGAAACGTGGTTATTACTGGAAAAATATCATCGATAAAGATATGGGCTATGCTCGTATGAAAGATTCCAGGGGAAATTGGGCTAAAGATTTTGATCCATATAAATCAGGTGCCAATCATCATTATGTTGAAGGTAATGCCTGGCAGTTGACCTATTTTGTGCCACAAGATGTACCTGCTTTGGCAGAACAGATTGGAAAAGATCGATTTATTAAACGTTTGGATTGGGGATTTAAAGAGAGTGACAAAACCCGTTTTAATGGAATGAACGATCAATATTGGAACTATCCAGTCATTCAGGGAAATCAACAATCGATGCATTTTGCATTTCTTTTTAATTGGGTTGGGAAACCTTGGCTAACTCAAAAGTGGAGTAGAGCCATTATGGATAGATATTATGGACATGGTGTATCAAATGCTTATTTGGGTGATGAAGATCAAGGACAAATGAGTGCTTGGTTCGTAATGGCTTCTTTAGGATTGTTTCAAACAGATGGAGGCTGCAGTACAGAGCCTGTTTATGAAATTGCCAGTCCACTATACGAAAAAGTTGAAATTAATCTTGGGAATCGGTTTGGTAGAGGTGAAAAATTTGTGATAGAAGCAAAGAATGCCTCTCGATTTAATAAATACGTTCAATCAGCTAAGCTAAATGGGAAGATTTTACAAGACTTTAAATTCCCGACAAGCGAATTGCTAAAAGGAGGAAAGTTAGAGTTGGAAATGGGTGCAAAACCTAATAAGAACTGGGGAATAGTGGAGAAGTAAATAGTAAGAAGTTTGGATATAAAAGCTCACCTTTGGGTGAGCTTTTTTCAATTAGGAATATGATTATCTTTATTGTCAATTAATTACAGATGTATCAGATGAAAGAAATAGAAGAAAAAGCCATTTATTCGTTTTACAATGGGATGAATTGCGCTCAATCTGTATTGACAGCTTATGCAGATCATTTGAAATTTGATCCGGAAATGGCTTTGTTCGTATCGGCTGGCTTTGGTGGCGGTATTGGAAAAATGCAGAAGACTTGTGGCGCTGTTACCGGATCGTTTATGGTTTTGGGAATTAGCAATTCTAAGAAGCATTTAGAAAATATAGATGCTAGGAATGCAACGAATGAAATGATCCAAAAATTTACTGTTGATTTCACAGCATTATATGGATCATTGGACTGTAAGGCACTTTTAAATTGTGATTTTACAACAGAAGCAGGAGAGAAGCAGTTTAAGGATTTGGATCTGAAAAAGAACATTTGCTCTAAATGTATTTCAGACTCAATTAAACTGATTGAGGAATTGGTTAATAAATAATGGTTTAAATAAAAAATCCCCATCCGTATGGATGAGGATATTTAAATTTTTATCCGGTTATTACAAAACTAATGTTATCTCCTAACCAACAACCTCCTTCGGGTAGGACCTTGTCAGAGCTTTTCAGGATCTTGAATCCGTTGTCATGAAGCATTTTTTCTATATCATTCATGGTAAAATAATGAGTCCAAAATCGAAATGTTTTGGGCATTGTATTTTCCTGAATTAAAATATGTTGAAACAATAACACTTGTTTTTCTGGATAATGAAATGGTTCCGATAAGCATAAGTATGGTTCAGGACTCCAAAAGCCTTGTTGTGCTGTTTCCCAATTTTTAACTCCAATCTTTTGATCAAGATTGCGTTCATTGTTAAAGTCAAAAGCAAATACACCTCCTGGTTTAAGAGCTTTCTTAATTTTTGACAATAACAATTCTTGTTCTGCAGGTAGTAAAATGCAAAAATCAGTATAAATTAAAATTACCAGGTCAAACTGGTTTTCGTATTCGATTTCCAAATAATTTTGACAGATATAATCGATGTCAAATTCTTTTATTTTCGCTTGTTCTTTTGCATAACGAATCGAGTTCTCAGAAAAATCAATTCCTGTAATTTTGTGTCCACGTATGTGTAATTCCTCAACATAAAGCCCAGGACCACAACCTAAATCAAGTACATCTAGACTAGAGCCTGATGAATAATCAAGAATCCAATTTAATGTGGCTTGAATAGAATCAGGTTTTCTACTAGCCAAATTTATCTCAGGATTTAAGTGAATCTCTAGTAAATTCTTTGAAATGTATGGATCAGTCCACATCTGATCTGTTCCTTTTTCGTTTACTTTGGGGCGATTACTTGTAGTTATAATATTGTTAATATTCATATCTATTACATTTGAATGCAACAATTCCATTTATTCTTAAAAAATAATTAGAATTTTAAATGAATTGGGGGCGCACAATAAAGTGCACACCAATGTTGTTTGGTGAGTTTCCAATTAACTTTTCAGGTTGAAAAGTTGTTTTTGATATGATATTAAAGAGCCATAAGTGCCACAAAATTAAAGATTTTTAGTTGTAAACAAATTTATGTACTAAAATTTAAAAATTGAGACAAAAAAAAGTCCTCACAATTTGTGAGGACTTCATATAAAGGTTTCTGAGTTTTCAATTATTCCTTGATCTCATTAATTGCTTCACTTACATTGATACAGTAATCACCGATTTTTTCACATTCAGAGAACATATCGTTGTAAATAATACCAGCTTGATACTTGTATTTGTTTTCTTCAACATTTGCCAAGTGTTCAGTTTTAAGAGCTGTTCTGTAATCATTAATTTCACGCTCAATTTCCCACGCTTTTTTAATTCTTACTTCCGAAAACTCCATTTTGGTATTTTCATGCATCACATCAAGAGCTTGATCAACATGCTCAAACATTTTGTTGATATTATCTCTCAATTCCTGAGGGAACCATGCTTTTTGCTCACGTTTTCTCTTCATTGCTTTAGCCAGGTTCAGAGTAGAATCACCAACACTTTCGATATCACTTACCATTTTAAAGTAAGCACGTACACGTTCCGAATTTTCAGTACTTAAGCGAGTTTCAGAAACAGAGGTAAGGAAATTTGCAATTTCAATTTCCATATCATCACTTTCATCTTCTCGTTGAGAAATTTTATCGAATAACTTATTGAAAGATTTATCGTTGGTTTCGTTGAAGGCTTGCTTAGTATAGCTAAACATTTTCTTAGTACTCTTCACATAAGTGCTAATTTCCTGTTTAGCCAGGAAAAGCGATGCTTCTGGAGTTGAAAGTGTTCCTGTTTTAATGTGCTGAAGTTTAAATTCTTCTTCAGTATCTTCTTTTACTGGTACCAGT
>Ga0193955_1000265_pt1 | contig 32732 bp, 33 predicted proteins | sample BB_6_MG_FD_140343 | JGI IMG/M metagenome (GOLD analysis project Ga0193955, IMG submission 140343) | Microbial mat bacterial communities from the Broadkill River, Lewes, Delaware, United States - BB_6_MG | ecosystem: Environmental > Aquatic > Freshwater > River > Microbial mats | place: USA... | reverse complement strand
TGCGTAAAGAAATAAGACAAGCGTGGTATGAGTTAACGTATAATCACGACAAGCGAATTTTACTGGCATATCAGGACTCGATTTACTCTGAATTTCTTCGTGCTGCAACTATTCGTTTTGAAGCGGAAGAAGGAACATATCTTGAAAAGGTTTCTGCTGAAACTCAATTAATGCAGGTCAGAAATGAACTTAGTGTAATTGATGTTGATATTTCTATTCAGGAAAAACGAATCAAATCCTTGTTAAATGATTCCTCAATTGTCGAAATAATTCCGCAGAAATTGGATAAAAAAGAAATGAATTCAACCTTGGATTCAGAGTTGATTCAATCAAATCCGACACTTAGGTCACTTCAACAACAGATTATTGTTGCGCAAGCTGAAAAGACTGTAAATAAAGCAAAAATGCTACCGAATTTATCTATTGGTTATTTCAATCAATCATTGATTGGAAGTCCAACGGTAAACGGAGCAGTTGCTACTGGCTCGAATCGTTTTTCTGGAGTCCAAGGCGGTGTTTCGATTCCATTGTTTTATGGTTCGTATAAATCCGAAATCAAAATGGCTCAAATAAAATCTGAAATGGCTCAGGTGAATTCGGACTATTACCTTGTAGCCTTGACGAGTCAGTATGAGCAATCTCTTAATGAAATATTAAAACTTCAAGGAAGTTTAAATTATTATGAAGAAAGTGCACTTTCACATGCAGAATTGATCATTGAGAATGCTCAAAAAAGCTTCCTAAATGGTGCAATTGGTTACGTTGAGTATTTTCAAAGTATTCGACAAGCATTGGAAGTGAAATTCAATTATATCAACACAATCAAAGGATATAATACAGCAATAATCAACATAGAACATCTTATTAATCAATAATATTAAAAAATAACAATTATGAAATTGACATTTAAAACATTATTACTCTTAGTAGTTGTATCGGCATTTATATCATCTTGTGGAAACGGTAATGGTAAAGATGATACTCATGATGGACACGAACAACATGATGGTCATGACCACGATCATAATGAAGAAGGACATAAACACTAATATTAATTGGCGTTGCCAGTTGAATTCATAAACGTATTGAATCAATTATCGCAGTGCATATAAAAAATTAAAAAAATGAAAAGAAATATTGAAAAAGTTATTTTCTTCCTTTGTTTGTCGTTTGTAATTGCGGCATGTGGAAGTGATGAGCACAAGGAAGATGGCCATGACCATGATCATGACGAACACGAAGAAGAACATGCAGATGAAGTTCATTTATCTCAACAACAATTCAATTCACTCGAAATGAGAGTGGATACATTGAAGTTACGTAACATGGGCGAATTTGTTGAAGCGAATGGTCTATTAGAAGTTCCACCTCAAAATGAAGCAACAGTAACAGCTCTATTTGGAGCAAATGTCCAAACAATCAAAGTAATTGAAGGTGACAAGATAAAAAAGGGGCAAGTGCTAGCATATTTATCTCATCCCGATTTGATTGACATACAAACAGAGTATTCAAGTAATTGGAATCAATTACAATACTTAAGCTCGGATTATGAAAGGCAGAAAAAGTTGTACGATGAAAAAGTTGGATCTGGAAAAGAATTCCAAAAAATAAAATCGGAATACCTTGGAATGAAAAGTAAAGTTCGTGGTTCTGAGGCGCAATTAGCAATGATGGGTTTAAATGCAGAAAAGATTCGACAAGGCGAAGTTTTTTCTAACATCGCAGTGAAGAGTCCAATTGACGGTAATATAAAATCGGTAGAAATTAAAATTGGACAATATGTACAGCCCCAAACTGACATGTTTGAAATCGTGAATATCGACCATATCCACTTAGATTTGATGGTATTTGAGAAAGACATGCACAAAGTGAAAGAAGGTCAGAAAATTAGATTTTCCCTTCCATCCAATCCAAATGAAGAATTAACCGCTAAAATCTACTCCGTAGGTAAAACTTTCGAGCAAAACCCAAAAGCAGTCCATATACATGCTGAAATTGAAAACAAAAAAGGATATCTAATTCCAGGAATGTATATCAATGCTCAAATTGAAACATCTAACGCCAAAAGTATTGCTGTACCTGAATCAGCAGTGGTGAAAGAAGGAGACAAGTTTTTCATTTTTACGGCGGAAATAGAAAAGGGAAGTGATGTAAAAGAATGGGGATTTAAACCAATTGAAGTGAGTGTTGGTGCACGAGACAGAGGATGGCTCGAAATTGAATTGATTTCACCTCTCAAATCAAATGTTCAGATTGCATGGAACAATGCTTATTACTTGATGGCTGAATTAAAGAAAGGAGAAGCAGAACATACGCATTAAATTTGGTGATGTTTAATTTTGATTACATTTTTAATAACATCCTGATTGACAAATTAAACGGCAGTCAGGATGGAGAAGTTACACATCATCAAGGTGATCACGCTCATTAAAATGAATTAGATAAGTTAATTAATGTTATGAATTCCGGAACTGATTACCTAATGGATTTTCAGTTCCGGTTTCTAGTAGCAATAAAAATTAAAAACAGTGAGATTAGTCTTAATATTTTTGATACAGTCAATATTTACTGGCCATTCTTTTGCTCAAGATGACCGAATTCAAATTCTGTTGTCAGATTTTTCTTTGGATTCCGTTCTCACCAATGTCAAAAAACTAAGTGGTGAGTTGCCAATCACTTTAAATGGTAATTCTATTTTTATTTCAAGTAGACTTTACAATAATATTGGAAATGAACAGACTTTTCAATGGACAAAAGCAAAATTTTTAGATTATGGATTAGAAATTGATTCAATGGTGTTTTCTTCAAATGGGAAAAATCTATTTGGTATAAAATACGGAAATGTCTTTCCTGACAGATTATGCATACTCGGTGCTCATTATGACAATATACCCACAGGAGCTGTTGCGCCAGGAGCAGATGACAATGCAAGTGGTACAGCGGTTGTAATTGAAATAGCTAGAATTTTGTCCAATTATCAATTTCCAAACACAATCATTTTTGCATTATGGGATGAAGAAGAGTTAGGATTAATTGGTAGCACGGCGTATGCAAATAATTTCAATTTTGAATCAGATTCACTTCTTGGATATGTCAATCTAGATATGATTGGTTGGGATGGTAATTTTGACAGTAAGTCGGAAATTCATGTTCGTCCTGTTTCAAACTCTTTGTTTCTTGCTTCTATTGCTGAAAAAGCAAATACTGAGTATTCTATTGGTTTAAATCTTGAAATTGTGAATCCAGGCAGTTCAAATACAGACCATTCTCCATTTTGGCTTAATAATTTATCGGCAATTGGAATCAATGAAGAATATCAAGGAGATTTTAATCCTTTCTGGCATAGTTTAGGAGACACACTTGGTAATTTCAATATCCCATATTATGAGCAAAATGCAAGATTAGCACTAGCTACTTTTTCGACATTAGCCTACAATAAAAGTGGAGATCAAACGATAGAGGAAATAATTAATAATTCATTTGTTTTTCCAAATCCGGTTGAATCCAAGCTTTTGATAAAGTTTTCGCAAGCTATAACTCAGCCTGTTACTTTTGAAATTTGTAATATATATGGAGAAATTCTGAAATTCTCTTCGTTTAATAATATTGACGCTATTGATGTTGATTTTTCCAACTATTCGTCTGGCACCTATTTCATTCATCTATTTACAACCGACAATTCCAAAATATTCAAAATTCAAAAAATTTAAATCACTTTTTTAAAATATTTGACATGATAAAAACAGACCCAAATCACAAACATACCTACAATGAACAAGGAGAAATCACTTGTTGTTCGTTGGAAGAAAAAATTAATAAAGAAGGGGAAGGTCATGATGGTCACGATCATTCTGGTGGAGATGAATCAATCTTACACATGTTTTTACCATCTATTATTAGTTTAGGCTTATTACTAACTGCCATTGCTTTTGATACTTATTTCACACAATCGTGGTTCACAGGTTGGCTTCGAATAGCTTGGTACGTAGTGGCTTATGTGCCAGTTGGTATTCCAGTGATAAAAGATGCGTTTCTTGCTATACGCAAAGGCGAAGTTTTTTCTGAGTTTTTTTTAATGAGTATTGCTACCATTGGTGCATTTACCATTGGTGAATTCCCTGAAGGTGTCGCCGTGATGCTTTTTTATGCTGTGGGCGAAGTATTTCAATCTATGGCTGTATCCCGAGCAAAAGCAAATATCAAAAGTTTGCTCGATCAACGACCTGACGAGGTTACTGTTTTAGAGAACAATCAAGCGAGAACGGTAAAAGCTGAAAAGGTAAATATTGGCGATATTATTCAATTGAAACCTGGTGAAAAATTAGGATTGGATGGTGAGCTAGTTTCTGAATCAGCATCATTTAATACTGCAGCACTCACTGGAGAAAGTAAACCCGATACCAAAGCAAAAGGCGAAACAGTTTTAGCGGGAATGATCAACCTCAATACTGTGGCGCAAGTAAAAGTTACCACGGCCTACACCGATAGTAAATTGAGCAAAATTTTAGAATTGGTACAAAATGCTACTGCGCAAAAAGCACCAACCGAATTATTTATACGAAAATTTGCAAAAATCTACACGCCAATTGTCGTTCTACTCGCAATTCTAATCACGGTTTTACCTTATTTCTTTGTAGAAAACTATGAGTTTAACCAATGGTTGTACAGAGCATTGATTTTCTTAGTGATCTCTTGTCCATGTGCCTTAGTTATCAGTATTCCGTTAGGTTATTTTGGAGGAATTGGAGCAGGTAGTAAAAACGGCATTTTATTCAAAGGCAGTTATTTCTTGGATACCCTCGCCAATATTCAAAATGTGGTAATGGATAAAACGGGTACAATGACAGAAGGAGTTTTTAAAGTGCAAGAAGTTGAATTAAATTCCGCTTTTAACAAAGATGAAATCTTGCAAATGGTCAATGCATTGGAAAGTCAAAGCACCCATCCTGTTGCTACTGCCATTCATGAATATGTCGGTGCTGTAGATAATACTATTAAATTGGAAAATGTTGAAGAAATATCCGGACATGGTTTAAAAGCAACTATAAAAGGAAAAGAATTATTGGTTGGAAATTTCAAGCTGATGGATAAATTTTCTATTACCTATGACATTGATCCAAGTACAATAATTTACACGACAATCGCTATTGCTTTTGACAGTAAATTTGTAGGATATATCACAATTGCTGATAGTATTAAGGAGGATGCACAAATAACCATCGATAAATTAAAAGCACTTGGTATTAAAATTACAATGCTAAGTGGAGACAAAAGTACTGTAGTACAATTTGTGGCACAAAAACTTGGTATATCTAATGCATTTGGCGATTTGCTACCCGAGGATAAAGTCAATAAAGTAAAAGAAATCAAAGCCAAAAAAGAAACAGTTGCTTTTATAGGAGACGGAGTAAATGATGCGCCAGTAGTAGCTTTGAGTGATGTAGGAATTGCGATGGGAGGTTTAGGAAGCGATGCGACAATTGAAACTGCAGACGTAGTTATCCAAGATGATATGCCAAGTAAAATTCCAGTAGCCATAAACATTGGTAAACAAACAAAAAAAATAGTTTGGCAAAATATCATTTTGGCATTTAGTGTAAAGGCGATTGTTCTTGCTCTTGGTGCAGGAGGAATTGCAACAATGTGGGAAGCTGTTTTCGCTGATGTTGGTGTGGCCTTACTAGCTATTTTAAATGCTGTTAGAATACAGCGAATGAAATTTATTTAACCAAATTATTTATGCTTTTATTCATTTATTTTATAGTTTATTTTTCGCTTGTTTTTGTTGTGCGATCTTTGTTGTTGTGGAAAAAAACAGGAGTAAATCCCTTGACGTTCAGTAAATCAGATGACGCTCATGGTTTCAATGGGAAAACATTCAAGTTTATCTCGATGATAGAATTAATTGTCGTTGGTATTTATGCCTTTAAGAATGACTGGAACCAATACCTTCTTCCTTTTTGGTATTTAGAAAATAAAATTCTGGCTATTATAGGATGGAGTTTATTAATTCTCTCGCTAATTGTAGTTTGGATTGCTCAAACACACATGGCCAATTCATGGCGAATAGGTATTGATAAAGAAAATCGGTCAGAGTTAGTTACATCCGGTTTTTTTTCAATTTCAAGAAACCCCATATTTCTTGGAATAATGATAGCGAATGTAGGGCTGTTCTTAGTTCTTCCAAACGCATTCACCTTACTTATTATTTCACTTTCCACACTCAGCATTAACACCCAGATTCGATTGGAAGAAGACTTTTTAATGTCAGAGTTTGGAACAGATTATGAGGACTATTGTAAAAAAGTTAGACGTTGGATTTAAAAAAATTAAACAATTCTTGAGGGCTAAAAATATGTGCTAAATCCAAACATTATAGATGCGGATCGAGATTTTTCGTTGAAGAAAATATCAGTATCCCATGAATACCGATAATTCAACCTAAGGACAGTCTGACTAGAAGGTCTGAAACTTATAGCTGGAGTAATTGAGATGCGCTGATCACCTATATTCGTATTCGATTCATTGAATGTTCCTATGTTCCAGTCAACATAATCAAATCTTGCAGCAATATTTAAGGATGCATTTTCCCAGTCTAAAATTTTCCGTCTAATTATCGGTTGTACAATATCAATGAATGCACCAAATTGTTGGTTTCCATATTGTTGAGTGTAGGTGTTCGGGACATCGATAAGAATATAGGATGCTTCTCCAACAAAATAAGTTCCGGATTTTTTAATAGTTGAGTTAAAATCAATTGAAAACACATCAAGTCTTCTTTTGCTATCAACAATCAAACCTTCCATTTTGAATGTATTATAAACCCCACCCATATATGAAAATCCAAGTTCACCTATTTTTCTGTTTTTTATTGCCACTTTACCAGATATAAGTGGGATGCCATTATTGCTTTCTTCGAACCTATTTCGATTTAGCTTTGCTGCAGGCAAATAGGTTTTATTTACTTCGTTATCTATTACACTATCGTCAAAACCATTGGTGAGATATACTTCATAACCTGCAATCCAATTCCCAAAATGAGTCTTACCGTATAAACCAAAACCTACATTCGACCAAGTCGCAGGAAGCATTTGCACCGCTTCATCAGGGCGCTCGATAAATTCCCACTTAGGACCATCGTGATTCTGATTGAATCCTCCAATTGGATTCATCACAATTCCACCTCTAAAATTCAATAATGGGAAAAGAGTGATATCCATAGCTGCGAATTCTATTCCTATTTCCTTTGTTCCGTCTTCGAATTCTAACTCGGCCAGAAACTTTATTCTATTGTATATGGAAGCTGACATGAACATTGTAAACCTTCTCGCTTGAAATGATAATCCTTCGGATACACCATCTGTGCTTGAATAAATAGAATTGGCTTCTAAGTAACCTCCAATAGCTACAGGAACTTTTTTAAATTTTAAAAATGGACGATCATAAACCGCATCCATATTTAAATTATTTTGTGTTGAATCCGTTGGAATTCTGTTCACAATTTTCTCCTCTTGTGCGCTCCCAAATATCGGAATTACCATGAAGGTAACAAGGATTATTAGTTTAGACATCGTGTATATATATGTTCTCATTATCAGTATTAATTTCAAATGTTTTTAAATTTTCTTCTGCTGGTCCTTCTAATACTTTGCCTGTAATAGAAAATTCACTTCCATGGCAAGGACAAGTGTATATTCCTCCTCCAATATTTAACTCACATCCCTGATGAGTACATTTCATTAATGAAGCAATGTATTTATCCTTGTCCAGTTTTTGTAAGCAGATTGGAAAGCCATCATTAGTATTACTAATTAATACAAAGGACCGATTGATTCGTTTTCCGTTTTTGATTTCCCAGAATTCTGATTTTTCGACAATCAAATTTTCTCCATCCTTTTTCGCAATCGCGTAATGAGTGACTTGACAAGATTGAATGCTCGACGCTAGTAATGGAGCACCAACGATGGAATAACAACATGTTTTTAGAAAATTTCTACGTTCCATTTCACAAAGATTCTAAGAACTTAATTAATTGATTCTTTTGATTTTCAATCAATTGATTATACAATGATCTGGACTGACTTGCTTCACCTCCGTGCATTTGTATCGCTTGTTCAATGCTCAAAGCTCTTCCATCATGCATTAAATAATACTGACCACCTTGCGACATTTTAGAAAGCCCTAATCCCCATAAAGCAGGAGTTTTCCATTCAGAAGCAAGTGCAAATCCTTCGGTATATCCATCATTCAATTCTGACCCCATATCATGAAGTAATAGATCTGTATAAGGATGAAATTCTTTGTACGAAAGTGGAGCAATAGGTGAATATCCAGTTTGCATAGATGGAGTATGACACTTAGCACAGTTGATATCATTAAAGAGATTTTTTCCAGCAATAACGTCTGGATCTTGTTGATTCCGTGGAATAGGAGCCTTTAGCGTCTTCAAATAAAAGACTACGTCATGTATTGTTTGAGTGCCTACTTCTGGATCAATTTCTTGCCCACTATAAACATCAATTGGCTCGAACAATGAAGTGATACCCATATCTTGGTTATACGCACCAGATGTTTGATGTAATAAATCATACGCACCTCCTTTTTTTCCGAATCTACAAATGTATTTACCGTTTTTTGGAATTGAATTTGGTCGAAGAGCAACATAAGACGGTATGACATTGTAATGTACTCTTCCACTGATACCATCACCATCAAGATCAAACGGATCCGCTAATGCCAAGAGGAATGCATCTTCAACAGCATCAAGAAAACCCAACCCTGTAACTGCCGGAGCTATTAATGATGTTTTTGGCGCTCCTAGAGGCAATTGTTCAGGTGTGTAACCTGGGATTGCCTTGTGCTGAAGTTGTGGTCCACCAAAATTCAAAAATGTATTCCCTAAAGTATCAGATTGTCCAAATCTAGTAAATTGAACAAACGGTGTACCTTTTCCGTCTCCTGCATGACAGCTTGCGCATTGGTTTGCTACGAATATCGGACCTAAGCCAGTTGCAGATGTAAAAACCTCACTAAAATCAGCATCACCTTTATTAAATTGAATTAACTGCGCTGTAGTCAATCCATCAATTGGTCCATCCAATACTTCCGCTTCAGAGGGTTCACTAGGCATGATTTTCTTGCAACCATAAGTTATTGTAACTAGAACAAAAACCAAGAATAAGAAAGAGTTTATATGTTTCATTTCAATCTAATTAAAAGACAAAGCTAATAATTAAAGTTAGAGTCGTCTAACATTAAGTTAGAAACAACTAAAAGTTGAAAATAATAGAAGAGATTGAATCAGGAAAAGCAGTCTTCTTTCAGTACTCGCTTTATTCGCAAAACATAAATACAAGGGTATACAAGCGTGTTCTCAAGCTTCATTCCCTTCGGGTGCTGAGCTTGTCGAAGCACGCCCTTGTATTTACCATTCGTTCATGCACTTTTACAAAGAGCATTCTCTTCATTTGTTTTGTTCATCACGCTCCGTGCTTCTCTCAGTCGTGGCTCCTAGTTCCGTCAAGCATAACCTTCCTAGCGTTGGTTAAGCTTGGCGAAACCCGCCACTTGTTAATTTGGCTCGCCTGCTAATCGCGTCGGGCTTCGGGGTGTCATGGTTGTTGTAAGCCACATTGCTTTAGTCGTATTTGTCGTCCCGATAGCTATCGGGACTCCAATACCACTCGCAATCACACATAGGAATTGTCTACTCGTTCCTCATGGCCAAATCCTATCTTTCCCTGCCCACAAACAAAAACACACGCCACCCCTTGTGTAGTGCACAAAAAAATGCTATCCCTCATGGCTTCGGTTTGCGCTTTTTTTGTTTCTACAAAGGTCGTTCCCGTTTCTCATTTCACTGCGCTACAATCAAAACTCTCCACTTCCTCCCTAGCTCAACTCGCAGTCGGCTCGCGTCGTTCCATTTCACCTTCATTTCGTTTCTCTTCATTCAGGTTCATTTCACTTGCCCCACACTCAAGGTAAAATTTCGCTGAACTCATTTTTCCTTTTCGTTTTCCCCTCGCTGGCTGTAGGCACTTTTTCCTTTTTTACTTCGAATCACATTTATTTGTAATAAATACGCTCTTCGATTTGCTTCTACTAAAATCATTTATTTGAATTCAAACTACCTACCCTTTGCAAGCGGCAAGTTAGCCCTGCATTCGTCACTGTGAAAGGGTATATAAATGATGCTGCGCTGAAGCGTACGCCTCACCCTTGCACTGTTCCTCATTTGCCCTTTTTGTTGCCTATGCATTGGGCAGCTAGAGTCCTGCGCGGTTAACTAAAACTTAGCGTAGCGATCTCAATGGCCGAAGAACATTAATCGTTTATCATGAAACATCAAAAAATCTACATTCCTTATCATGTGAATCCAGCAGTGATTAAAGGGTATTTATCTCGTTTACCGAAGGATCAACTCGTTCTTCATGGTCGTTACATACGTTTGCGTGCATGGTATGAAGAACCAGGTAGTAATAAACGCGCAATGTTTGTGCGCTTGTATCAGTACTGCAGGTGTTTGTTTATTGAAAAGTTTAAGGAATAAAAAACGCCCTCTCGAATTATCGGGAGGGCGTTACTATTAGATGTGATTATTAACTAGAAATCTTCTTCCAAAGCCATTTTAACACAACACTGACGGCAAAACTTACCGCAGCTCCAACAATGGCGAGGACTACAGTCTTCATATAATCCTGCGACTCGATATTCGCTGCTACGGTAAACACCGTTCCGGTTACTGTTCCTGCTACTGTTGTATGATCGTGATGTGTCATAATTGAATTAGGCTTCTGAACATTCTGTTTTTGCACACTCTTCACGAAATAATTGAACTTTTAATTCAATCACCTCATGGTCTTCAGTGGACTCTTCATTGATTTCCACTGCAACACGGTTCACTTTTGAACTGAGGTCGGATCCTGCTTTGAAGCGTGGTCTTCGTCTCATATTCAAAACTACTTCGGTTTCTGATTGGCTACATTTAACTCCGTTCATAGCTTTGATTTAATCAACCAACACTTCTTCTGAGCTGCAATTTTCAGAAGAGATGTGAAGTTTTAGTTCAACAATCTCTGATGTCTCATCGATTTCCTCATTGAAATCAATCGCCACCAGGTTCACTTTTCCCGATAACTCAGAACCTGCTTTGAATCGGGGTTTTCTTTTTGCTTTAACCTCTACGATGAGGTCAGATTTTACACACTTTTCCATTTGTTTGGTGTAGTGTTGTGCCCAGGTCCCGAAACTTCGGGATAGGGCACAACTGATTTCACATTCGACAATTAGATTCCGAGGTTTCCCTCATCATCGCAATCATCATTTCCATCTTGAGTAATTGCCGCTTGACTCATTGCAGTTGCAACAGCCCCACCAACTACCAAGTACCCTCCTAATGCTAACACCGCAGCAGGTAATGCTACAGGTGCGGCCAACAATGTTGTACCTGCAGCTGCAATTACCAATCCTGCAATACGCAGTTTCTTAAAGAATGGAGGAGTATCTTCTCCGCAACGAGCGAAGAAAGATTTCAACTTGTCTTTGAATTTGTCTTTTTCCATGATTTTTCAGATTACTGAACCTCGACAACACTCAAAGCGTTGTAGGCTCCATTTTTTAATGTGTACTGATTTCCATTCACTTCCTGAAAGAATTCAATCATCAACAAGAATAAATCAGTCCCTGTTCCAGATGCCGCAACTGCAGGTGTTAGGATAACGTTTGTTGATGTTGCATCAATTGGAAGGTTTACCGCATTGGATTCTTGGACATCGAATTCACCTGTAGCGAAATCGATTTTTGCCCAGGCACCTCTTAGCGTAATATGAGTTGCACCTTGCGGAGCATTCACATCATTGATTGGAACAAGCCCATCAATGTTAATTACACCAGTACCTGCATCTACCAAATACGGATTGTAGAGAATAGAACCCAAAATTGCATCAATGTTGAAGTTGAAACCTTTCAGTTTTGCTTTCGCTGCAGGATCTGCGATTCCTACACCAACATTTCTTGCACCACGAGCACTGGTTGGATCCAAGTTCTTGATTTGCGTCATTACTTTTGTTAAACGCGCAACCACTCGACTGTCAGATGCATTTTGCATCATTGTTCGAATTGAATCACGTAACAGTTTTCCTGAGCTTGCTGAAGAACCGAACTCCGCACCATTTTCACGGGTTCTTTCGAAGGCAGGATCATTTGCGATCCGCTTCGCATCAACGGATGTTTTCATCCGCGCCAAGTTTCCATCCTTGGTCTTATAGAAGTTGACGTTATCCAACGTCCCCTTCAATTTAATTAAGCCAGTTTGTCTTGCCATTTTTGTAAATTTTAATTGTTTGTTTGCCTGATCAGACAATCAAATGTACATGGCGTTGAAACCAATACAATGGCTTCCGTGACGTTGTCACAGTATGGCTTTTATTGACTTAGGGAAATTTAAAAAATGATTGTACTTTAGTGAAAATATGGTACATATATTCAGTAGGGTTTAAGTACGATAGTTTGTTCTTATTAAGATGTAATTTTCTCATTTCAGAACACTTTTTGTCTCCTATATGTCCCTTGAAACGCTACAAGGCAGACAGGACGGGACTAGGAATATTTTGTATCGGGAAGTAGTTTTTTATTTTTCCTTTCTTTGTTTCATTCGCTGCTCAGTTAATAATGCAATTGACAATAATAAAACCCCGCAAATAGTATAGTTTAATATTGGATTCGAGTTAAATATGTCCACAAAACTTAAGTCGATTCGTTTTATATTGAGCATTAATTGATTGCTACCAGATGCAGAACCAGCTGTTGTTAAAACAATCGCTATAAAAATGGCAATAAAAGCAGCAATCCCAATCCAAATGTGTTTAGAAATAACAGGTTCGTATGGTTTTTTCGGGGTTAAAACCTCCAATTGACTTATCAAATCTGAACTGAAATTTGAGGAAGTTTTCATTACAGCATGTTCTTTCAAAACACGACGCAAAGAATTTTCTTCTGCCTCCACTTTTTGCATAAGGTTTTTTGTAAAGTCTACTGATGGTTTTTCAAGACCTTTCTTCAAGATGTTTTTTTGATCTTCCATTAGATTATAGATTTTGTTTCTTGTTGAAGCAAGGTTTCTAAGGTATTCTTTAATTGTTTTCTCGCTCTATGCAGCTTTACTTTTATGTTCGATGTTGAAAGACTTGTAATTTCAACGATTTCTTGAATACTGTTATCATCGAGGTAGTATAAACTCACAATAACGGCTTCAATTTCTGGCAACTCAGATATGGCTTGTTTGACGTAAAGTTCTTGCTCTTGGGCTTTTAAAAGCTCTAATTGAGGAAAATGAATTTCCGCATTAATATCTATTTGAAAATCTTCCGAAACAGTTTCTATTTTTTTCAGTTGAGTTTTTGATATGGCTGTTCGGTACGCAATTGTATAGAGCCAGGTAGAAAATTTAGAATCGCCATTAAATGAATGCAGGTTGCGAAATGCTTTGATGAATACATTTTGTGCGGCATCTTCAGCATCTTCACGTTGACGTAGAATGCGAAAACACACGGTGAATACCATATCCTTATATTTTTCTACTAACCACGAAAAGGATGAAGTATCTCCATCCAAAACGCGCCTGATATTTGACTTATCGTCTAAATCAATCATTCCTAAAAGTCTTTTTTCGCTAGGTAATGTTCAAGAACTAAACCTGCTCCTGCCCAAAGAAAAATCATAGAAATTGTCGCTGGTTCTTCATCCATTGTTGTGAAGTGTGCGATTAATTGTCCCATTAACACGCCTGTTGCAATTCCCATTGCGAGTAAACCAATTTTGATTCCAAGACGTTTTTTTTGAACTGAAAAGATACTTGGGTCTGCTCCTTTTTCAATCATTGCTAACCTTTCTTTGTTACGTGTCGTTAGATACGTGTAGAGTACTCCAAAAATGGTGGAGAAAACGATTAATGGAATTAGAATTTCAACTGCCAACATAATTTTATTTTTTTAATGTTATATAAACTTAGACATGGGCTTGTAAGTTCTGGTTACAAGAAACGTCAAATATTTAGTTTTTATAACGAATAATCATTTATACCTTTAATTCATGAAAACACTTGTACTATTATTTTCCATCTTAACTTTTAACGCTATGGCTCAATCTACGTCGATTTATGATTATTCTTTTGTTAGTATTGACGGTGAAACAATTTCACTCGAACAATTTAAGGGAAAGAAGGTGTTATTTGTAAATGTTGCTTCAAAATGTGGATTTACAGGACAATATGAGCAACTGCAAGAGCTGCACGAAAAGTATGGAAATCAATTGGTGTTAATTGGGTTTCCATGTGATCAATTTGGGGGACAGGAACCTGGTTCTGAGGAAGAAATTAAAGGGTTTTGTCAAAAAAACTATGGCGTTGAATTTTTAATGGCTTCCAAAATTGAAGTGAAAGGAAAAGATCAACATCCAATTTATCAATGGTTAACTCAAGCTGAACTGAACGGGGTTGAGAAAAGTAAAGTGGCATGGAATTTCTCCAAATATTTAATCGATGAGCAAGGAACGTACTTGGAGCATTTTGGATCTAAGGTGAATCCAATGTCTGAGGAAATTACAAAGTACTTTAAATAAAATGAGAATTCTCATCGGATTGTTTTTTCTTGGTTTTTCTATGAGTGTTAGCGCTCAGGGAAATGTTGACGGGTTTTTTAAGTCGAAAGGTGAATTGGATTTGGCTTTTTCGGGAAGTTATAGTGCTTCTAAAACCTACTTTTCTTCAGTTGGGTTAATTAATTTTGAGCGAAACCAGGTGATACTTGGTGCATATGGTACTTACGGAATTACGGACAAATGGAATGTAATTTTAAACCTACCACTGATTAATTTTAAGCCTCAAGATGCAGCAGTTTTTACCAAGTATAAGTTGGTAGATGTTAAAGGTGGAAATGGCGAGTTTACCCTTGCTCCGGCATTAGGGTTTTCTTTCCCTATGTCAAATTATAGATATCAATCAGGACAAGCTATAGGTCAGCAGGCTATTCAAATTCAACCTAAACTAATTATTCAGTATAAACATAAAGCCAACTGGTTTATCCAAACCCAAGGAGGATATAATTATGCTTTTGACCCAATTCCTTCGTCAGTATCTGCTTCTGTGAAACTAGGGTATATTTATAAGGCATGGTATTTTGATGCTTGGTTCGATTATCAATATGGAATAGGTGGTGAGGACTATGGTTTGATTAAGCCCGACTTTAGAAAACTAGGTGTTTCTTATGATAAAGTGGGAGGGGTAATCTATCGAAATGTAGGAAAGAAAACTGGAGTGTTTGTCAACGGAAGTTATATCTTTTCTGGAAGAAATATTGGAAAAGCTTATGCAGTTAGTGCTGGTTTTGTTCTAAAGTTAAAAACGAATAAGAAGAAGTAAGGCTCTTTTATTTTTGAATCGTGTCTGAGTCGAAATACGGAAATTGTTGATTTCGCCAGTTCATCATACCTTTATCTAAATCGACTACTTTTAGAAATCCAGCTCTATAAAGTTTTTTGGCAACAAATAGACTTCGATGTTGAGTTTCACAATAGATCAAGGTTGGTTTTGAGTTGTCCAAGTTTATCTCGACTAAATCGCGCTTGAAATGCCCGCCTAAATAATTTACGTTTACAGCGCCTTCAATGTGCGATTTAACATATTCTGCGTTCGTTCTAACATCAATGATGTTTATAGATGAATCCTGAATATACTGAAGGTATGACTCGGGAGATAACTCTTGATACACTCCCTTTTTAGTTAGTGATCTAATTCCGCAACTTGCAGTGAACAGAACTATGATTATGATGATTATTGGTTTCATTGGAATAAAAAAAGCCCACTCAATGAGCGGGCTTTAATAATCAAAGGTTTAACAAAATTGATTGTAAGCCTGTGCTAGGTTTTCAGCAATCATATCTGCTGTTCCTCCTTCAATGTGATGACGTTCTAAAAAGTGAACCAATTTACCATCTTTAAACAAGGCTATTGATGGCGAAGATGGAGGGTAAGGTAAAAAGTACTTACGTGCTTGATTTGTTGCCTCTCCGTCTACTCCTGCAAATACAGTTGCTAAAGTTGTTGGTTTTTTATCGTTGTTTAAAGAAAGCTTTACACCAGGACGCATATTTCCAGCTGCACATCCGCATACTGAGTTTACGACCAATAATAAAGTTTCTCCTTCGCTATTTTGAACCATGTCATCAACTTCAGTTGTTGAAGTTAATTGGTTGAACCCTACATTTGTAAGGTCATCCTTCATTGGTTGTACTAATTCTGGTGGGTACATAATTGTGATTGTTTGTTATTGAAACAAATTTACTGATTATTTTTTCTGTAGTAACGAATAATGTCAACTTCTGGGTCGAGATTATCATCATTTAACAAGTAACTAACAAATTCTTTAGAAATCAATGGCGCAAGCATATACCCTTTGGCTCCAAGCCCGTTAAATATGTGATAGTTTTTAATTGTATGATGTGTGCCTAACAATGGTCGACGATCTCTTGTTGTTGGCCTAACTCCTGCCTCCTGATTAAGTACTTCAACTTCTTCATCAATGATATAAGAGAGATTATTCAACAGTTCTAACTTGCCCTCTTCAGTTACATGTGTTGTAGGATCACTCCATTCATAAGTTGAGCCAATTTTAAACGTATGATTTCCTTTTGGAAGCATGAAACACTTTCTGTTGAGAGATAAGTCTTCGGGTAAAGTAAGTGATTTAATTGTTAGTGTTTGTCCTTTCGTTTGATCCAATGGAAGCTCACCAAAAAATGGACAGGATTTATTCAAATAACCTAAACAAAAAACAAGGTCATCGTATTGAGTGCCTTTGTAAGAAGTTCCTTCGAGCTGTGAATAATCAAATTCTTCAGTTAGTATAGTTCCATTTTCTTGAATCCAGGATTTCATGTTTGTTAAGAATGAATCAACCTCTACAAAAAACGTTTCTTTTAACCTTCCAGAACCGAAAGGATTCTTAGCTCCTGCATATTCCATATCTTCCGATGAAACATTATGCATGTATGACCGAAAGTCTTCGCGATTTTCTTTTTCAAGCCAAAAATTACGTTCCTGTTCAGAAGAAAACAATCTTCGGATATTTACGTCAAATAGAAATTTTGAGTTGGTAAGCGATTCATATTCTCGGTAATATTTCTTCAAAAACGGTATAAACTCATCTACTCGCCAGCTTTTGGTCATACGACGAAAAACCAAAGGGTTAATCATACCGGCAGCAATGCGCGAGCTATAGTTAATGCCATTATCCACGAGTGTTACCTCCACATCATGTTTAATTAATTGCGAAGCAACAGAAATTCCAGACAGACCAGCACCTATAATAAGTACTTTTTTTTTGTTTTTCATCATGCGATAGCTAAGGTAACAACACTAATTGAAAGCGCGGGATTTTTGGATCGTAAAGAACGAATAATTGACTCCATGGTAGACCCTGTTGTAATTACATCATCAACTATGATAGCATGATCAATGGATTTTATTTCGTCTGAAACTGAAAAAATACTTGATACATTATCCCAACGTTCAAAGCGATCTTTTTTAGTTTGAGTTTCAGAGTGTTTATTTCGGCGGATGAGGTTAAGTGCTATGGGTATGTTCGATGATTCTTGAATTCCGTTTGCAATTACCTCACTTTGATTAAAACCACGAATAAATTTCTTTTTTGGATGTAACGGAACGGGTATAAGAACGTTCGCTTTATTAAAGGAGGGATGGTTTGCTAGTATGTCACCGACTTCCTTTCCAAAATAATGACCAACCTTCTCGTTTCCTTTGTATTTAAGTCCGAAAAGGATGTCTTGCGACGCCTTGTTTTTATCGAAAAAGAAATGAGCATAAGTGCTTGTAATTTCTACCCGACCCCAAAACAGTTTGTCCATGGGCGAAGGTTCGGTGTATTTATCATACTGTGTTAAGGATAAATCATTCCGGCAAAAAGCACAAATGTGTTGATCAGATGGAGCCAACTCTTTTTCGCATGCCAAACATGAATTTGGAAATACTAAATGAACAATATTTGACCAAAAATTTTGAATGATTCGGGTTACACTAGTTGCCATGATTAGGGCTTAACATAATTAGGATTATTATTCACAATTTGTTGTTTAAAATAACAAATATTAATTATTGACTTCACATCAAATTGGGTGTAAATTTAAAGAACCTTATTTAAACGCCTGATGTTAAAGGCAGTGAGACGAATGGAGGGATTTTATCGACAAAAATGCATTTATGCACTGTGAATATCTTTATAATCACTGTTGATAAATCTGTTAGTGACTGTCATTAAAGGGATTTAGAATCTGAATGTTGATAACGTTGTCAAATTGTGAATTTCTTTAATTGTTTTAGGCTAGAAAAATGACAATTTTTGTATGCCTCTTGTAAGAAGGAAATCAACCAGCATTCGCTCATCCGATTTAAGCAAGAGGAAACATAAATTTTAAAGGAATAAAAGTAGTGAAAGGCTCGTTTTTCGCTGAAGATATATACGTTAAAACTTTTTATAATGGCACAAGTAGAACCAATTTTAGAAAAAAACGATAACCGTTTCGTTTTGTTTCCAATCGAACATGATGACATCTGGTCATTTTACAAAAGAGCAGAGGCAAGTTTTTGGACGGCTGAAGAAATTGATTTAGCTCCTGACTTGATTGATTGGGATACAAAATTGAATGATAATGAACGTCATTTTATTAAACACGTATTGGCCTTTTTTGCTGCTTCTGACGGAATTGTAAATGAGAATTTAGCTGAAAACTTTTTGTCAGAGGTGCAATACACTGAGGCTAAGTTTTTCTATGGTTTCCAAGTGGCAATCGAAAATATACACTCAGAAACGTATTCTTTGTTGATTGATACTTATATCAAGGATACAGAAGAGAAAAACGGATTGTTTAATGCGTTAGAAACGATTGATTGTGTTCGTAAGAAGGCAGATTGGGCGTTGAGATGGATCGATGAAGGGTCTTTTGCAGAACGTTTAGTTGCTTTTGCAGCGGTTGAAGGCATCTTTTTCTCAGGTTCATTTTGTTCTATTTTCTGGTTAAAGAAAAGAGGACTTATGCCAGGATTGGCTTTCTCAAATGAGCTGATTTCGCGTGACGAAGGATTACACTGTGATTTTGCATGTTTACTTTACAATAATCACATCATTGAAAAGTTACCAATTGAGCAAGTTCAAAAAATCATTTTGGATGCTGTTGAAATTGAAAAAGAATTCATTTTAGATGCTTTACCAGTTAAACTTATCGGAATGAATAGTGATTTGATGTCGCAATACATCGAATTTGTAGCAGATAGATTACTTATGGAGCTTGGTTGCCCTAAAGTATACGATGCTACAAACCCATTTGACTTCATGGAAATGATTTCAATTCAAGGAAAAACGAACTTCTTTGAAAAACGCGTAGCTGAATACCAAAAGGCAGGAGTTTTAAATAACGATTCTGATCAAACGTTTAGCTTAGACGAAGACTTTTAATTAATTCGGTACGGCACACCGACAATAAATATTAACAAAACCAAAACAAGTAGCGCCCATGTATGTAGTAAAAAGAGACGGAAGAAAAGAAGCTGTGAAATTCGACAAAATCACAGCAAGAATTGTAAAAATGTGTTACGGATTAGATCCGTTGGTATCGCCAGAAGCGGTGGCTATGAAAGTTATCGAAGGGCTTTTTGATGGTGTTACAACAACGCAATTAGACAACTTAGCAGCTGAGGTTGCGGCGGCAAAAACAATTGATCATCCAGATTATGCGTTGCTTGCTTCACGTATTGCTGTTTCTAACTTACACAAGGAAACAAAGAAAACGTTTTCTGATGTAATGACCGATTTATACACATACATCGATCCTAAAACAGGAGAAAATGCGGCCTTGTTAGCAGATGATATTTATCAAATCATTCAAGACAATAAAGATCGTATTGACTCAAGCATCATTTATGATAGAGATTTTAGATACGACTACTTTGGTTTTAAAACATTAACGCGCTCTTACTTATTAAAATTAAATGGAAACATCGCGGAACGTCCTCAACAAATGTTGATGCGTGTTTCTATCGGGATTCATAAAAATGATATCGACTCTGCAATTAAAACATACAACCTAATGTCGGAAGGTTGGTTTACTCATGCTACACCAACATTATTCAATTCAGGTACGCCAAAACCTCAAATGTCATCTTGTTTCTTATTAACAATGAAAGAGGATAGCATCGAAGGAATTTATGATACTTTGTCATCATGTGCTAAGATTTCACAATCAGCTGGAGGTATTGGATTGGCGATACACAACATTAGAGCGACAGGTTCATACATTAAGGGTACAAACGGTACATCAAACGGAATTGTTCCAATGTTACGTGTGTTTAACGATACCGCTCGTTATGTAGATCAAGGTGGTGGAAAACGTAAAGGATCTTTCGCAATGTATATTGAACCTTGGCACGCTGATGTTTTTGATTTCTTAGACTTGAAGAAAAACCATGGTAAAGAAGAGCAAAGAGCACGTGATTTATTCTACGCGTTATGGGTTCCAGATTTATTCATGAAACGTGTTAAAGAGAATGGAGATTGGACTTTAATGTGTCCGCACGAATGTCCAGGTTTATCTGATACGCACAGTGCTGAGTTTGAAGCTTTGTATACTAAATATGAGTCTGAAGGAAAAGGAAGAAAAACAATAAAAGCTCAAGACTTATGGTTTAAAATTCTAGAATCTCAAATTGAGACTGGTACACCATATATGCTATATAAAGATGCTGCAAACTCAAAATCGAATCAACAAAATTTAGGTACAATTAAGTCTTCGAATTTGTGTACTGAAATTATTGAATATACAGCTCCAGATGAGGTTGCTGTTTGTAATTTAGCATCCTTAGCATTGCCTAAATATGTTACAGAAGAAGGAACATTTGATCACGATAAGTTATTCGAAGTTACGTACCAAGCAACATTGAATTTGAATAAAATTATTGATGGGAATTATTACCCAGTTCAAGAAGCTGAAAATTCAAACTTACGCCACCGTCCAATTGGATTAGGTGTTCAAGGGTTGGCTGATACGTTCATAATGATGGGGCTTCCTTTTGAGTCAGAAGGTGCAAGAGCATTGAATAAAGAAATTTTTGAAACAATTTACTATGCCTCAATGACGGCATCTAAAGATTTAGCGAAAGTAGAAGGGCCTTACCAGTCTATTAAAGGTTCGCCAGTTTCAAAAGGTCAATTCCAATTCGACCTTTGGGGAGTAAATCCAACAGATCGTTGGGAGTGGGATTTATTGAGAGAAGAAGTAAAAGAACATGGTGTGCGTAATTCATTATTATTAGCGCCTATGCCTACGGCTTCTACAGCTCAAATTCTTGGAAATAACGAATGCTTTGAACCGTATACATCAAACATCTATACGCGAAGAGTATTATCTGGTGAGTTTATTATCGTTAATAAGCACTTACTTAAAGATTTGGTGAAAGAAGGTCTTTGGACTAAAGATATGCGTCAAAAAATTATGGTTGCGAACGGTTCGGTTCAAAACATTGAAGAGGTTCCGCAAAGATTGAAAGATTTATATAAAACTGCCTGGGAAATTTCTCAAAAAGCTATTATTGATCTTTCTGCAGATAGAGGAGCATACATTTGCCAATCTCAATCATTAAACATCTTCATGGAGAATGCTAATTTCGGTAAGTTGACTTCTATGCACTTCTATGGTTGGGAGAAAGGTTTAAAAACTGGAATGTATTACTTGCGTACGAAAGCAGCTACGGATGCGATTAAGTTCACAATTGATAAATCAGCGGTTCAAGAACCAACAGCAAAGTCAATTGAAGAAGCGCAAGCAGAAATGGCATGCTCTATTGATAACGGTGACGACTGCGAAGCTTGTGGAAGCTAAACAAACAATATAATCTTGTTTTGGTTAATAATTGTGCCGTAATAATTAATCACAAGACGAAAAGCCTCTCAATTTATTGAGAGGCTTTTTTCTTATGTGTATCTTTGTAAAAAAAACAGAATGCTAGGCTTAAAACTTCCAACTGACCCAAGATGGGTAAACATTGTAGAATCAAACATATCAGAAATTTTAACAGATCACGCGTGGTGTGAACAAAAAGCTGCAACCAATGCGATTTCTATTGTTGTTCATAACTCTGAACGACAAGATTTAGTGACAGACATGTTAGCGCTTGCAAAAGAGGAATTGGAGCATTTTGAGCAGGTTCACGATATCATAAAAGACCGTGGATTGGAGCTTGGCAGAGAGCGTAAAGATAGTTATGTAAATGAACTCGCTCGCTTTATGAGAAAAGGAACAGGTAGAGTTGAGTCTTTAATTGATCGTTTGCTATTTTCCGCAATGATAGAAGCTAGAAGTTGTGAGCGATTTAAAGTGCTTTCTGAGAACATAGAAGATGAGTCATTGGCCGAATTCTATAGAGAGTTAATGATAAGCGAAGCCGGTCATTACACGCTCTTCTTAAAGTACGCAAGAAAGTATGGTGAGGGTGTTGATGTTGAAAAACGTTGGCAAGAATGGCTTGCACACGAGGCTAGTATAATTGCAAATTACGGGAAGGAAGAAACAATACATGGTTAAGCTAATCAATGTTTCCACGCATTTGAGAGTCTTTAAAATTTACCTGAAAAGAAGCACCACCAATGGTTTCATAAGAAATGGATCCTTGGAGTTGTTTCACTAATCGTTTTACGAGCTTTAAACCAACACTCCTGCTGTTTATAAAATCTTCTCTACTCTCGATACCCGGCCCATTATCGGAAATTAATAGGATATACTCATCTGATGATTTATATAAACTAATATTCATGGTTGCACTCCCTTCTGGACGAACTGCATACTTGAAAGAATTGGTGATCAACTCATTAATAATTAAGCCTAATGGTATGGAAGTGTCTATGTCAAACGTGGTGTTTGGGGTAATATTCAACGTATATGAAATGGGTTGCGACGCATAGGCTATGTGAATGTTCTCCATCAAAGAATTAATAAACGCTTCAATGTTAATTCTCAAATCATCGTTTTGATAGAGTTCTTGATGAATTAAAGCCATTGCTTTAAGTCGTTTTTGTCCTTCGTTTATCACCTGTTGCGCTTGCTCATTATCAATTTCTCGTGATTGAATTTCGACTAAGCTGGAGACTATCTGAAAATTGTTTTTTACGCGATGATTCACTTCCTTTAAAAGCAATTGATTTTCCAACAATTGTTTCTCTAATTCAAGACGGGCGGACTTACTTATTTTTCGTTGATTTAAAACAGATTTAGTATAGAAATAACCTGAAAAATAAACCAATGCAAAGGAGATGAATACATTTATGGCGAGCCAGATAAATTGTGTGTTTGGCGTCAAATCAATTTGGTTATCTGCGTTTTTATTTAACCAAATTGTTCCAAGAAAGGTTAGAAAGGCCAGAATAAAGAAAAACTGAATGTGATAACGTTTCTTCAAATAAACTACCGACGCAACAGCTAAACCAGAAATTATATAAAAATGAATCCCAATGTATGCTATAGTATATGAGATGTATAGAATAACCAAACAACCTATTATAGTGATAAAGTAATAAGCCAGTAAATAGTAATATTTGTATTGTAGGTATAGGATAATAATGAGCGATGCAAAGGCAATCATCATTGTATAAATAATGGGCTTTAAACCTAGAATTAGGCCTAGAATTAGCGTTGAAAGACTAATTATAACCATGAAGAGTATAAATATATTCAACGCTCGAGCACTATCGATAGAAATGCTCTGGTCATCACTTTTAACCCCTATTTTTAGGTAAGATGTACTAAGCCGATTAAATGCCTCCTTCAATCGTTCTTATGCTAAATGAACCTTCTCCAATAATTCGTCTCGATGCTTTTTACCAACTGGCAAAGACTCACCATTTACTTGAACAGTAATGTAGTTTATGGATTCTAAATGTTTCGTATTGATAATGTGTCCTCGATGAATGCGTACAAAAGTATCATCCAATTTGTCAAGATATTCTCCAATCGTTCCTCTTACTGTGTGCTTTTTACCATTAATCGTATGTATGTCTAAATAGACATGGTCACTTTTGATATAAGTTATATCTGCAAAGTTGAGTCTAAGAAATAGATTTTTTTGCTTGATAAAGAGAGCATCCTTAACAATTAGGTTTTCTTTATTAATTACCTTCTCTTTCAGTGAAGCAAAATTAAAGAGTGAAAGCTCAATCGCGGCATAAAGCTCTTCTTTTACAAATGGTTTAACTAGAAATGCAAATGGTTCTGCTTTCTTTGCTTCGTCCAGGGTTGTTTTATCAGAGTTTGATGTTAAAAAGATAAAAGGAAATTTATATTTATTGTTAATCTCTGTTGCAAGGTCTATTCCAGATTTTTTTCCGGCCAATTGCACGTCCAAAATTGCAATGTCAGGTTTTTCACGTTCAATGGTTTCAATTGCCTCAGTATAACTAATGGCCGGTTCCAGAACATTGTATCCATAATCAGTTAAAGTATCACAGATGTTATCGGCAATAATTACCTCATCTTCAACAATAAGTATTTTTATAGTGTGATCCATGATTTTAAATAGTTGCTAGTCTCTAAACAAATATACTGAGGAAACGTGAAAATCTCTAAGTGAACAACAAAACGTTACGAACGTTTAAATATGCGTCATGAAAATCATAATGGGCGGTACGGAACGCTAATTTTGCTCTTGGTTTTTTAATTCATCATCAACAGTTAATAATTCATCGAAGAATAACTGACCAAATGCGCGAATAAGTGGTTCCTTTAAAAATTTGTAGACAGGCACATTAAGTTGATCGCCGCATGCACATGCCGGTTTGCAAATATCCCAAGAACTATAATTTAAAGCGGTGAAGTCTTGAAACTGTTTAACTCTTATTGGATATAAATGGCAACTTAAAGGCTTTTTTAATGAAGTCTTACCGTCTTTATGCGCTTGTTCAATAGAACATTTTGTGATGCCGTGTTCATCAAAAAAAACAAATGCACATTCTTTTTCATTAACTAAACTTGTGACGGCATCATTTTCCTGGTCTATGTAAAATACCCCTTGGTTTTCAATGACATCGATTCCTTCTTGTCTCATATATGGCTTTATTGCCTCAAAGTCATTTTCCAAAATAGAAATCTCTTCTTGAGTTACTGGTGCTCCAGAATCACCTTCAATACAACATGCTCCTTTGCAAGCATTTAAATCACAAACGAACTTGCGTTCGAAAATTTGAGTAGAGACTACTTTATCTTCAATTTCTATTAACATGGAGCTTTCTTTTTACAAAGGTCTAAATTCAAAGCGTAAAACGAAAGTAATTGCGTGTAGAAACTTGATTTTTCGAAAATTAGAAGTATATTTGTGGCGTAGAATTTACAGAATACAATAAATGAGGGGACGATGTCCCCTCTTTTTATAGCCAATGATTAGCAAAAAATTAATACAAGAATTAATTGATGAACGCATCGCAGAGCTCGATAATGGCCTTTTCGTTGTTAGTTTAACTATCTCTTCTTCAAATGTTATTCGTGTTGAGTTAGATAAGCACGAAGGTAATGTGGCAGTAAGTGATTGTATGTCTGTATCTCGTAATGTAGAACATAATCTAGATCGTGAAGAACAAGATTTTGAAATAAGCGTTTCTTCCGCTGGGTTAGATCAGGGCTTAAGAGTTTTTGCTCAGTACAAGAAGAATGTTGGTCGCGATGTGAAGGTGAAATTGAAAGAGGGGGGTAAAATCGAAGGAAAAATGATTGCCGCAACTCCTGAAGAAATCACAATTCAAACAACGCGTAAAGAAAGAATTGAAGGAAAAAAGAAGAAAGAAACAATCATTGAAGACCATGTGTTGAATATGGAGAATGTCGCCGAGACAAAAATTGTGATTTCATTTAAATAATAAAGCCGATGCCATTGCATTGAGAAAACAATAATTAGTAAAATTATGGATAGCTTAGAATTAGTTGATTCGTTTTCGGAATTTAAAGAGTTAAAAAACATCGATAAGCAAACGATGCAACATGTCTTGGAAGATGTGTTTCGTGCAATGCTTAAAAAGAAGTTTGATACCGATGAGCACATTGATGTTATTGTTAACATTGATAAAGGAGATGTTCAAATCTTCATCAATAAAGAAATTGTTGATGACGGTGAGGTAGAAGATCCAAACATCGAGATTGCATATTCAGACGCCATTAAAATTGAGCCTGATTTTGAAATCGGAGAAGAGGTTACTGAAGAGTTCAAATTTGCTGATTTTGGACGAAGAAATATTCTTTCTTTACGTCAGAATTTGATTTCACGTATTATGGAACTTGAAAAAGACCATTTATACAAACTATATAAAGAACGTATTGGTGATATCGTTACTGGTGAAGTTTACCAGGTTTGGAAGAAAGAAATTATGGTTCTTGATGATGAAGGGAACGAGTTGTTGCTTCCAAAATCAGAACAAATACCATCGGACTACTTTAAGAAAGGTGAATCTATCCGTGCAGTTGTTGCGAAGGTAGATATGAGAAACAGTAACCCTGTAATTATCTTATCTAGAACAGCACCTGAATTCTTAGAGCGTTTATTTGAACTTGAAGTTCCTGAGGTTTTTGATGGTTTAATTACTATTAAACGTATCGTACGTGAGCCAGGGGAAAGAGCGAAAGTAGCGGTGGAATCTTATGATGATAGAGTTGATCCAGTTGGAGCTTGCGTTGGTATGAAAGGTTCGCGTATTCACGGAATTGTTCGTGAGTTAAAGAATGAAAATATTGATGTAATTAACTATACAAGTAATCCTCAGTTATTTATTCAAAGAGCTTTGTCTCCGGCGAAAATAACTACCATTGAAATTAATGAGGAAACAGGTAGAGCTAAGGTTTACCTAAAGCCAGACCAAGTTTCTTTAGCAATTGGTAGAGGTGGACACAATATTAAACTTGGAGGGAAACTAACGGGTTATGAATTAGATGTTTATAGAGAAGGTGAAGTTGATGTAGAAGATGTAGATTTAGAAGAATTTGCAGATGAAATCGATAGCTGGATTCTTGATGAATTGAAAGCAATCGGTTGTGATACAGCGAAATCTGTCTTAGATATTGGGGTTGAAGATCTTGTTAAGAGAACTGACCTAGAAGACGAAACAATTCAAGAAGTGTTTAAAATTCTGAATGCCGAGTTCGAGTAAACTCAGTCCAAAACAGTATATTTAGACCACAAGGGGTTACGTGCCTTGCAAAATAATACGTAGAAAAAAAGTAAATTAAGGACGCATAATTTTATGGCCAAACCAATTAGATTAGGAAAAGCAGCAGGTGAATTAAACGTAGGGATGTCAACCCTAGTTGAATTCCTTGAGAGTAAAGGGGTATCGATAGATGCAAGCCCAAACACGAAGCTTGCACCGGAACAGTACGACATGTTGCGTACCGAATTTGCTGCGGACCAAAGTTTGAAAGAACAATCAAAGAAGACGAGTGTTACTCATGAAAAAAGGGAAACAATCTCTCTTAGAGACAAAAAGGAAGAAGAAGCTCCGAAACCAGAACCTGTTGCTGAACCAGAACCAAAAGTGGTTGCTGAGCCAGAGCCTGTTGTTGAGCCGGAACCTGTTGTAGAAAAACCAGAAAAGGTTGAAGAACCTGTAGCGGAAGTGAAAGAGGAGCCTAAACCTGAAGTGAAAGCTGAAGAGAAGGTTGAGGAGAGCAAAGAAGAGGAGCCGACAGATGACAAGGCGGGAATGAAAATTCAAGTGCTAGGTAAAATTGATTTGGATAAAATCAATACGAAAACTAGACCGGATAAGAGTAAAAAATCAACGAAGGAAGCTCCGAAGAAGGAGGTTAAACCAGCTGCTAAAGTTGAAAAACCAGCTGCTGAAAAACCAGAACCTGAGGAAAAAGACGCTGCGGCAACGAAAGAACCAGAAACAATTCGTGTACAGCGTACAAAACTTGCTGGACCAAATGTTGTTGGTAAAATTGAACTTCCAGTTGAAAAACCGAAAGGACCGACTCAAGCGGAACGACGTAAACGTAAGCGAGTTCGTAAAGTTGATGTTGCCAAACAACAATCTCAACAGAACCAAAACAAAGGTGCTGCCGGAGGAAATAACCGAGGTGGACATAAAAAAGGAGCGAAAGCACCGAAACCTGAGATCACAGAACGTGATATTCAAAAAGAGATTAAGGATACTTTAGCACGTCTTTCTAATAAAGGAGGGAAATCTAAAGGAGCTAAAAATAGAAGAGCAAAACGTGAAAACGTTGCTGCTAAAAGATTAGAAGAAGAAGCACACGCAGAGTTACAAGAGAAAGTATTGAAGTTGACAGAGTTCGTTACAGTGTCTGAATTGGCTACTATGATGAGTGTAAGTTCAACTGAGGTAATATCAGCTTGTATGTCGCTAGGTATCTTTGCTTCGATTAATCAGCGTCTTGATGCTGAAACAATTCAAATTATTGCAGATGAATTCGGTTTTGAAGCAGAGTTTGTAAGTGCAGAGGTTCAAGAAGCGATTCCTGTTATTGAAGATAAGGAAGAAGATCTTAAATCACGTCCACCGATTATTACAGTAATGGGTCACGTAGATCATGGTAAAACTTCACTATTAGATAGAATTAGAAATGCCGACGTAGTTGACGGTGAGGCAGGAGGAATTACACAGCACATTGGTGCTTACAGTGTAACATTGAAAGATGGTCGTAAAATGACATTCTTAGATACTCCAGGTCACGAGGCCTTTACAGCAATGCGTGCACGTGGTGCTCAAGTAACTGATGTTGCCGTTATTATTATCGCTGCTGATGATGACGTGATGCCGCAAACAAAAGAGGCAATTTCTCATGCACAGGCTGCTGAGGTACCAATGGTCTTTGCAATCAACAAAATTGATAGACCAGGTGCAAATCCAGATAAAGTTAAAGAACAACTTTCTCAGATGAACATCCTTGTCGAGGATTGGGGAGGTAAATACCAGTGTCAAGAAATTTCTGCGAAGATGAACTTGAATATTGAGGATTTACTTGAGAAAATACTTCTAGAAGCTGAATTGTTAGATCTTAAAGCGAACCCTGATAGAAATGCGAAGGGAACTGTTATTGAGTCTTCTCTGGATATTGGTAAAGGTTACGTAACTAACATGCTCGTGGAAACAGGTACACTTCGTATTGGTGATACAGTATTGGTAGGTAGAAATTATGGTAAGATTAAAGCGATGCACGATGAGCATGGTGTAAGTCTTACTGAAGTTGGACCGTCTAAACCAGTTTCAGTTTTAGGTGTGAATGGAGCTCCTTCAGCGGGTGATACATTCCATGTCTTAGATGATGAAAAAGAAGCGAAGGCTATCGCAGTTAAAAGAGAACAATTGTATCGTGAACAAGGTTTACGTACAACGAAACATATTACTCTGGATGAGATTGGACGTCGTTTGGCAATTGGTGACTTTAAAGAGTTGAACTTAATTGTTAAAGGTGATGTTGATGGATCTATTGAAGCTCTTTCTGATTCGTTATTAAGACTTTCAACAGAAGAAATTCAGGTAAACATCATTCATAAAGGTGTCGGTGCAATTTCTGAGGCCGATGTCAATTTAGCTTCGGCTTCTGATGCGATTATTCTTGGTTTCCAAGTTAGACCGTCATTACAGGCAAGAAAATTGGCTGAAGTGGAACAAATTGATATTAGACTTTACTCTGTAATCTACAAGGCAATTGATGAAATCAAAGCTGCGATGGAAGGAATGCTTTCTCCAGATATTGAAGAAAAAATTGTCGGTACTGCTGAGATTAGAGAAACATTCAATATCTCTAAAGTAGGTACGATTGCAGGTTGTTTCGTTACTGATGGAATCATCAAACGCAACTCTAAAGTACGTATTATTAGAGACGGAATTGTGGTTCACGAAGGTGGTTTAGGGTCCTTAAAACGATTCAAAGACGACGTAAAAGAAGTGAAAAACAATTACGAATGTGGTCTTAACATTGAGAAATATAACGACATTAAAGAAGGTGATATTATTGAAGCATACGAAGAAGTTGAGGTAGCTAGAAAATTATAATCTAGCTACATTAACATCTTTTGGTGATGTTTAGGTAAATGCATAATACCTTATTTGTATTTTTATAATAATATTAAAAACGAAAAGATGATACTAGGAGTATTCGGCCCTTGGCAAGTAATCGCAATTTTAGTGGTAGCACTTCTTTTGTTCGGTGGAAAAAAAATTCCAGAACTTATGAAAGGACTTGGTAAAGGAGTCAAAGAATTTAAGGACGCTTCTGCAAAACCGGAAGAAGAGTCTGAAGAGAAAAAATCATAAACACGTTTACAATGTTGCGAACGTATGCTGATGTAAGAAAGGCAATTTCTGCAGGCGATACAGTTATGAGTATCCTCGAAGGATACTTGTCGGCAATTGAAGGGAATAAAGACCTCAATGCTTTTTTAGAAGTGTTTGAAACTTCTGCTAAAGAAAAGGCAGCGCTTGTCGACGAAAAAATCAAAAATGGTACTGCCGGTCGTTTAGCCGGAATGGTTATAGGAATCAAAGATAACCTCTGCTATAAAGGGCATGTGGTTTCGGCTTCTTCAAAAATTTTGGAAGGGTTTGAATCTTTGTTTACCGGAACGGCCTTGGAGCGCCTTCTTAATGAAGATGCCATTATAATCGGACGTTTAAATTGCGATGAATTTGCGATGGGAAGTTCCAATGAGAACTCTGCTTTTGGTCCAGTTTTAAATCCCGTGAATAAAAAAATGGTTCCTGGTGGTTCTTCTGGAGGTTCTGCTGCTGCATTGGCAGCTGGTCTTTGTACTGCAACGCTAGGAAGCGACACAGGAGGGTCAATTAGACAACCTGCTAGCTTTACCGGAACATATGGTCTTAAACCAACTTACGGCCGTATTTCACGACATGGATTAATCGCTTATGCGTCTTCGTTCGATCAAATTGGGCCATTCACAAATAATATTGATGATGCTGCTTTGCTTCTTGAAGTAATGGCAGGTGAGGATGAGTATGATGCTACAGTGTCTACTCAACCAGTTAATAAATTTGGAGAAATTGAAGAATTAAAGAACCAACGTATCGCAATTATCAAAGAGGGATATGAGATGGAAGGGAATGACCCGGAAATAAAATCTGCCATGGATAAAGTAATTGCAGGTTTAAAAGATCAAGGTCATACCGTTGATTTAGTCTCATTTCCGTATTTGGATTACATGGTGCCAACATATTATGTACTTACAACGGCAGAAGCTTCTTCTAACCTTTCTCGTTTTGACGGGGTTCATTTTGGACATCGAAGTGATCAAGCCAAAGGTGTTGAAGAAACGTATAAGAAATCACGTAGTGAAGGATTTGGTCCTGAAGTGCAACGAAGAATAATGGCCGGAACTTTTGTTCTATCGCATGGTTATTATGATGCCTATTACACAAAAGGACAAAAAGTACGTAGGGTAATTCAGGATAAAACAATCGAAATTTTTAAAAATTACGATGCTATTGTATTGCCAACTACACCAACTACAGCTTTTGAGTTGAATGCAGTTAGTGATCCAATTTCAATGTATTTACAGGATATTTACACCGTACATGCCAACCTTTCTGGTAATCCGGCTATTTCTCTTCCAATGGGAACACATAGCAATGGTTTACCATTCGGTATTCAGGTGATAGGTGATTTCTTTAAAGAGAAAGAGATGTTGAATTTTTCTAGACAATTAGAAAAAATAGAGGTGAATTAATGAGAATTTTTGGAGCAATAATAGCAGTATTAATGATGAGCAATATGTTTGCTCAAAGTTATAATTGGACGAAAGAAGATAGTTTGAAAGGTGAGCAAATCATCAATACAATCGAACAGAGTCTTGATATGTTCTATGCAGAATATTCTCCTGAAGGTAATTATGATTCAATTATTGATGCTTTAAATTACGAGCAAGATTCAGTTCCTGAGTTTTCGGATGAAGTGTATTGTGAACGATTGAATGTAATGAATGAAATGAGTCCGTTTCATTTAGATTGCAACGAACAAACATTGAATACAATCAAATTTTTTGCAAGAAAAAGACGGGGCTTTGCTAGAGTAGTTTTAGGTCGATCTAAGCTTTATTTCGATATGTTTGAGACTAAACTAGCTGAACATGACTTACCAATTGAGTTAAAATATTTAGCGGTCATCGAAAGTGGATTACGTCCTCAAGTGAAATCTAGAGCGGGTGCATTAGGCCTCTGGCAATTTATGTATGGGACAGGTAGAATGTTCGGCTTAACAGAAAACTCATACATCGATGAACGTATGGATCCTGAATTGGCCACTGAAGCAGCGTGTCAATACTTGAAGAAATTATACGGTATTTATAACGATTGGAATTTAGCTTTAGCTGCATATAACGCTGGTCCAGGTAACGTAAATAAAGCAATACGTAGATCAGGAAATAAGCTTACTTATTGGGAGGTACGACCATTTTTACCAAGAGAAACACAAGGTTATGTTCCGAACTTTATCGCAGCAGCATATTTGCTGACTTATCACGCTGAACATAACATTATTCCGATGGAGGCCTCAGTGCGTTATCCACAATTGGATACGATGTGTTTGAACAAAGGGGTGCATATGGCATCGATTAGCGAATTACTTGAAATTGAAGAAGAAGAAATTAAACGGTT
>Ga0193955_1000261_pt1 | contig 33028 bp, 30 predicted proteins | sample BB_6_MG_FD_140343 | JGI IMG/M metagenome (GOLD analysis project Ga0193955, IMG submission 140343) | Microbial mat bacterial communities from the Broadkill River, Lewes, Delaware, United States - BB_6_MG | ecosystem: Environmental > Aquatic > Freshwater > River > Microbial mats | place: USA... | reverse complement strand
CACAACCGAAATCCTGGACCTCAATCATGACATTGTCTTCCAACTCAAATGCGTTCATTGAGACAGTCTGACCAACATCACTATATTTGATGGCATTACTGAGTAGATTGATCACAGCCTGCTCTAGCAATGGGGCGTGAATACGTGCCCGTAGCTGTTCAGGACAGTCTATTGTCACTTCGATCTGCTGCTGGCTGAGTAAACTTTCACAGGCGCATTTTGCCCCTTCAAGAATCGGTGCAATGGAGTCTGTTCTTAATTCCCAGCCCCCTTCATTAACTCCTTGTTCAATCCGGGATAAATCGAGCAAATCTTCAACCAGCGCGTTCAAACGTTCGCTCTGTTTAAAAATAATGCGCAAAAACTGATGTTCTGGTGTTTCTTCCAGCTGTTCTTCGAGCAGAGTTTCGACCGCCCCCCGAATAGCCGTGATTGGAGTTTTCAGTTCATGAGAAACATTGGCGACAAAATCGCGCCGAACAGATTCAAGCTGCCGCAATCGAGTCAAATCGTGCAAAACGATCAAAACTCCAACACGTTCATCCTGTTTCCCCATCAGCGGGGCAGCCTGGACGTGAAGATAGCGTTTTTCAGCACCGAACAAAGTCAGTTCATCTTCCAGGGGGTCTTCCGATGACAGGGCGCGCCCAACAAAACGCTGAAGCTCTGCATGACGGATCAGTTCTTGAATCGGACGACCCGGTTCTGTCGGCACCACCGTATTGAACAGATCAGCGGCCGCCGTATTTAAACGGATAACCCGTTCGTCGTTGTCCACAGCGATAATTCCTTCAACCATACAACCGAGAATAGCTTCGATCTCGCCTCGCTGTTCAACCTCTTTATAGATCCGCTCAGATAATTCATGGGCCATCATATTCAAAGCTCTCGCCAGCCGATGTGCTTCTTCTGTCCCAGTCTCCATAATCGGTGCGTCAAGCTCCCCTTGGGAGAACTTTTGCGCCGCAACGGTCATTAATTCAAGGGGACGACAGATTTTTCTCGATAGAATCCAAGAAATAGGAACAGCCAGTAAGGCAATGAGCAGACCGCCGAGCAATAATCTTTGGTAGATAGCTCCCAAAGCATCATCGATATCAGAAACAGAGATTGCAGTACGGACTGTTCCCAAAAGATGACCGTCTGGCTCAAAGGCAACAGCAACGTACATCAAGGTCTGCCCCAATGTATCGCTGAAGCGGATTGACATCCCATGTTTATCATTGAGTGCGGTCATGATCTCGGGGCGCCGACTATGATCTTCCATCCGATCTGCATTTTCATGCGAATCAGCCAGAACCAACCCATCCTTTCGAATAATGGTAATCCGAGTTCCCGACTTTTCACCAAGGCGTTTGATCTGCTGCGACAACATCAACCTCTGAGTCTCATCAAACTGTCCGTCTAACTGCTGGGCGATCAACTGAGCACGAGAATGCAGGTCAGATGCTGCCTGTTCATAGTAAAAGCTGCGCAAAGTCGCTGAGCCATACCAACCCAGACCACTCAACACCAACAGAATCAGTAACAAATAAGAGGGGTAGAGTTGCCACACTAACCGTCGTAACTTCATAACTGCTCCTTAAAACGGTACCCAACACCTCGAACGGTCTCAATATAATGACCACAAAAGCCTAGTTTTTTTCGCAATCCGGCAATTTGCACATCAACCGCTCTGTCAGTGACAGCGTAGTCTTCGCCTCGAACAGCATTAACAATCTGGTAGCGGGTAAAGACCCAACCAGGTCGACTAGCCAAAGCAACCAACACCCTAAATTCAGTAAACGTTAACTCGGTTGAATCCCCACCAACCAGGACCAGATTACGACCGACATGAATCTTCAAGTCACCAATATTGAGCTCTTCTTGCTCTTTCTCTTGATCAATCTCATTCTGTCGACGCAGCACTGATTGAATTCTGGCTTGCAACACTTTAATGCTAAAAGGTTTTGTTACATAATCATCAGCACCGAGCTCTAACCCTTGAACAATATCACTCTCTTCTCCTCGTGCCGTCAGCATAATGATGGGAATATTCTCTGTTTCCTCATCCTGACGTAAACGTCGGCAAATTTCCAAACCATCAATCCCTGGCAACATAAGATCGAGAAGGATCAAATCCGGCAACTGTTCTTTAACTTTTCCTAATCCCTCTTCGCCACAAGTGGCACATTCAACCAGATAACCAGCTTTAATCAGATTGAAGTGTAATAGAGCAAGAATATCTTCCTCATCCTCAACAACAAGAATACGTTTATTTTGTTTGTTCATAGCTTCCTCGACTTCAATATAATCAGGTTACGCTAGAATCTTTTTCTTTTGTTAGGATCGTGTGAGTACGGGCAAAGAACAACAGAAAACTGGACATTTTGTGCATTTTTATTATCAAAAACATTCTACTAATTAATAAAATAACGTTGTTTTTAAATTTTGCCTGTGCTAGAAGCGGAATTAATCGTGTCTCGGTATCCCTCGTAAAACGTATAAGACGTATAAGGAGTAAAGCATGGCAGAAGGTACAGTAAAGTGGTTTAACGATTCAAAAGGTTTTGGTTTTATTGAGCAGGACAATGGTCCTGATGTTTTTGTTCACTTTTCAGCGATCCAAACTGAGGGATTCAAATCTTTGGCCGAGGGGGATCGAGTCACTTTTGATGTCATCCAAGGCGATAAAGGCCCACAATCAGCGAACGTAAATAAAGTATAAATATTTGATTTGTTCCTCATTGAGGAACAATCACTGAGGGTATACCAAAAGAGCCCTACTATCATTTCGATAGTAGGGCTCTTTATTTTTATCATTAAAGGTCTAGATCTTCATGCTTTTTTCATAAAGAATACGCCAACGCCCCCCCTCATTACCCAGAATAACCTCCTTATAGGAGTCATCTTCGTAACGATCAGAGCGATAGTGCTGCTGAAAGAAAACCCTGGCACGTTGTCTTGTTAGTGGATTTATCTTAACTTTACTTACGGCCACCTCTATCCAATCAGGACGCATTAAGCGCGTTTTTCTAACCTTCCTCCATGTTTCAACATTGATTCCTTCTGCAGGTTGAAAACGATCACTATAGCAGTTGAAATATTCTTCAAGTTCTTGCCGAGCCCAAGACTCAGACCAGTCAGTCAAAGACTGTTTAATCGCTTTCATCTCAACTTTGTCAAAAGAGATGACATCAACAGCTGCTTGAGCACTGGAAACATTAAAAAGTCCTTTACTGCTGTCAACATCTTGACTGGTCGTTTCCTCTCCCCGATCAATAAAAACTTCATTTTGGGGCATATCAACCACTTCAACAACAACAGGCACCTGTGGTATAGGCTGATGCTTCTTTGGAGTCTCAGGCGACCTGACAGGGGCTGTTACAGCCTGCTTCAAGACCGGCACTGTCTTCATTTCTTGAACGATACTTGTTTCAGCGCTTTCTACTTTTCCTGTAGAACTAAAAAAATAAGAGTTACAGATTGCCAACAACAAACCAACAACCACGCCGGTAAAAACAGATGAAATTATTTTTTTTCGCTCTTGTTTGTTATCGAACTTGGTAACCAGGCGGAGCCTTTCTGTCAGATTTTCAGCTTCCTGAAGAGCATTATCCAAACCAGTTTGAACTTTTTCATGTTCCAACTTAAAAGCGTCAAAATCATCCTGAACACTATTCTTTTCACGAATCAACTCTCTGACATAAGGGAGTATTTTCGCTCTCTGTTCCTCACTGATGCTCACGCCCCCCAGCTTCTGTATCGCGCTGCCAAGCTGCTTTTCATCTGCTTTATCATTGTCATCACTGCCAACATCAAGTTGATTCAGATCATCAATAAGTGCCGTGAAAGACCGATACTGATCTTCTCCTCGGCATAAGCATCGATTAATAATAATATTGAAACAATCATCGACATTTGTCTGCCGATCAGACACAAGTTTCTGGATATTTTGTCCTAAACTTGAAAGTGTTTCTGTAATTTTTACTTTTGCTGAAGCAGAATTGATCCGAGTAAAATCCAGGCATCGAAACACACCGAAATTCAATAACTTAACATCTCCATTTTCTTCAAAAACGATATCTTCTATTTCAATTTTACCGTGGTAGTGATTGCAGCTTGCACCATATTCCAGCGCTTGAACCAAACGCTGAAAAAGTTTCTTGGTTTCTGAGATCGATATCCCCTCTAAAGCGCGTTGTTTGAATGAATCCTGGGCATAGTACTGGGTCGTATAGTAAAACCGTCCATTTTCATATCCACTATCAATAGCAGGGACAATAGCAGGATGATCCAACAGGAAAAGTTGATCCAATCTTTGTTTTAAACTGGCTAGTTGATCACTGGATAAATGGTCTATTTGATAAACATTGAGCAGTATTTTGCTCTTAAAAAATGGATCTTCGGACAGATAACATCCGAAACCATCTTCCATAACAAAAATATCTTTAATTGGATAAACGCCTATTTTTTGACCCTTGCTTAACATCTTGCCCCCAAGATTAAAAATTCACTGATTAAAATAAATTTATTTAATATTAAAAAACATGTCAATCCTTATTTTTTATTAACCATTCTATTCGTGGAGATATTTCAATGATGGGGAAGAACGATAATGGAAAACAAGAGCCATACAACAAGGTTGTCATAGATATGAGAGTTTGGAATCGGTGTTGTTTTGATGTGTCATTGCTATCGTATTTGATCGACAGAATACTGTGCGCGCTGGATAAGCCCTTCAGCTGTTAATTAGTTCAAAAGCGCTGAGAGCATATACACCTTTCGAAAAATTTCTGCACTTATTAGTTATCCACAGGTTAATCAACTTATCCACAAACAGGGTTTGCATGTTTTGCTGAAACAGTTCTATGCTTTCGTAATTTTAAAATCTGTCTCGTATCACAGGTTTCGACCGTCAAAATCAATGGCAAATGGGTCGACGCATTACGCGCACTCGCAGTTAATATAACATTTCCAGCTAAAGCCCTAATGGCGCCTCTGAAATAGATTCTATCGCGTCCCCATAAAGGAACTTTAGCTGGGTAGGTTGCTTTCCACAAAGGATAGCGTGCACGCCTGAGCTGACCATTCAGTTGCGTCAATCCTTCCCCTAAAAATGGAAGTCCAAAATCTCCAGCAATAATAGCAGGGCAGGGGAGTGAGGGATTATTCAACAGCTGTTCACTCAAAAGGATATGAATCTGTTGATTTCTTTGCCATGGATCGAGTGAAAGAGTTAGGTTAAAAAGATGAACACGCTCTTCATTCCACTCAAAATCAGCTCTTACGCAGCGACACCCATATCCAAGCGGAAGGTCCTGAATATTTTTCAATGGTTCCCGTGATAAAAAGGCACAACTTCCCTCTGCCTCCGGTCCATAAGCATCCAACCCAACCTTCTCAGCTAACTGATAAATAGAATTGATTCCTATTGCTGAGCCGATATGTTGAAGAAAAACCAGATCGGGTTGCTGGGCACGAATTATTTCTGCACTGGGCTCCGGAGCGGGGTTACCCTGTGTATCGTTCGCCCCATTGATATGATAATTCATGATCCGGAATGTCGTCATTACAGATCCAATGCCTTAAAGATAAGGCTAAAAAAGCATAGTTGCCGGGATAATTTATTTGATTTTATAAACTCACTTTACTTTTCGGATACTCTCAATAATAACCATCGGTTCAGGGAAATCCCTGAAGGCCGCACTTTTTGCAACTGTTTTAATCCGACCAATTTTTTCTACGATATCCATACCACTGGTCACTTTTCCAAAGACAGCATAACCGAAAGTTCTTGCACTTGTTCCACTGTTATTTAAAAAATCATTATCATTCAAATTAATAAAAAACTGACTGGTTGCACTATCAACCACTCCAGTTCTTGCCATAGCAATTGTCCCTTTAAGGTTTTTCAACCCATTTATCGCTTCATTTTTAATTGGATTCATGGTTGATTTACGGTTTTCATCAGCGTCAAAGCCACCACCTTGAATCATAAATCCCTTAATAACGCGATGAAAAATCGTTTCGTCATAAAATTTTTGATCGACGTATTCGAGAAAGTTTTTCACAGTTATCGGAGCTTTTTCATCATTAAGTTCAATAATAACCGTTCCAAGATTGGTTTTCATCTCAACGGCTGACGCTGCCATCCCGATAGAAGCTAAGGTCAAAAGTAGTACAATCGATAGCATCAAATTCTTCATAAATTTCTCCTGATAATTCAGATCGCCTCTGCTTTTAAATCGCGCATCATCAAATCGGTCACAGCCTGACGTGGATCCTTGTCCTGATAAAGAATCATGTACATTTGTTCAATAATAGGAACCTCAACCTCCAGCTTTTGAGCCAATTGAAAAGCTGACAGGGTTGTTTTTACCCCTTCTGCAACCATCTGCATCCCACTCAATATATCATTAATCTTTCGGCCCTGTCCTAATTCAATACCGACACTACGATTCCGTGACAAATCACCTGTACAGGTCAAAACCAGATCTCCCATACCCGCCAAACCGGCAAAGGTATCTGCAGTGCCACCCATTTTAAGACCCAAGCGAGTCATTTCAACCAATCCTCTGGTAATCAGAGCCGCCCTGGTATTGGAACCAAAACCAAGCCCGTCAGACACACCCGCAGCTAAAGCAATCACATTCTTCATCGCTCCGCCCAATTCGACACCCACAATATCGTTGTGAGTATAGACACGAAAATTAGAGGTACTGAAGACTTCTTGAATCTGCTCAGCAACAATGAGGTTTTGTGCTGCAGCAACAACAGCGGTTGGCATGCCCAAGCTAACTTCGCGAGCAAAGGATGGTCCTGACAAGAATCCAAGATTTTTGTGCATTTTCTCTGGTAGTAATTCCTCAAAGACCTGTGATAACAGCATTAAGCTATCATTTTCAATACCTTTAGATGCCGAAACGACAATAGCCTCAGGTGCAATATGGGGTAAAGCCTGGGTGAGGACATGTCGTGTCACTTGAGATGGTGAAACAAAGAGAACAAGCTCTTTTTCACAGCATGCACGATCTAAAGATGAGGTGATCGTAAGGTTGTCTGACAGTTCAATTCCTGGCAGATAAACTTCGTTGACTCTTGCTGTTTCCATCTGCACGGAAAGCTCTTCTTCGTAACACCATAATGTGACGTCGAAACCTTTCACAGCCAAAAGGTTTGCCAGAGTCGTCCCCCAGCTTCCTGCTCCTATCACTCCTATATTCTTCCGCATTTTATATGGCCTTTTTCTTCACTTCGATCCGATTTTTTATATGAATAATCTTATCTTCAAGCATTTTGGGTCGAGGGAAGTCCTTAAGCTTCTGATACTGTTCCAAGGCTTCCACTAATAAATCTTCTTCCTCCAGCAATTTTGCCAGATTAAACTCTGCTTGAAGACGATAACTGCTTTGAGGATAGTTTTCAATCAATTGTTCCCAATTGGCCCGCGCTTCTTTCACTCTATTTTCAAGAACCAATAGTCCCCCTTTACGATACAACGCATCGTCAATCAATGAACTCTCGGGGTAATCATTGATTAAAGTTTCCAATTCAATTTTTGCTTGTGAATAATTTTCCAGACGAAAATAACAGTCAGCTATTTCATAGAGATATTGATCTGATGGCCCATCTCCAGTTGCCAGCAAATTCAGGTAGAAACCAATGGCTTGAGAATAATCGCGTAATGAAAATTTGATGATACGAGCAGATTCTTCACGTGCGGAATGCAGTAATGGACTCTCTGGATATTTTTTTTCCAATGTCAGATAGGTCAGTAGCGCTTTGCGCACATCCCGATGTTCGTATTGCTGAAGTTTGGCTATCCGGTAGAGAGAAGCAGCCGCTTCTTCTCTACCGGTGTATTTTTGAATCAGTTTGCGATAGATCTGTTCAGCTTTTTCGATGTTATCCAAGCTTTCCAGTTCTATCGCATGACTTAATAAACGCTGTGGCATTCCCTGCTGGTATTGTTGATAAAGTGGATAAAAAGCAACGCTGGAAACCACTCCAAGCAGCAAGAAAAGAATCCAGCGAGTTTTATTTATTTTTTTATTCTTCCTGGCTTCCTGAGTCTTCAGTTCCTGCTTCAACTGCTTCTTCAGCTTGTCCAGTTCCATCTTCACTGTCCTTCTCTGCCAGCTTGGCAACAGAGACAATAAGCTCATCATCTTCCAATACCATCATCTTAACACCCTGGGTATTTCGACCGATGGCACGGATATTTTTTACCTGTGTTCTCAGCAATTTACCGCGATCAGTAATAAACATCAGATCCGATTCATCATCAACCATTTTAATGGCGACAACTCGTCCATTACGCTCACTTGTTTTAATCGTGATAATACCTTTTCCACCACGACTCTGAGAACGATATTCACCGATATCGGTTCGTTTACCATAACCATTTTCAGTAATGGTTACCAAGGCCAATGCTGTATTTTCGGTTACAGACTGCAAACCGATAATAACATCACCACTCTCAAGAGTCATACCACGCACACCACGTGCAGGGCGCCCCATTGAACGGACATCTGTTTCAGGAAAACGGATAGATTTACCATTGCGGCTAGCAAGAAGAAGGTCACGATGACCATCTGTAAGCCGTGCTTCTACCAATCTATCCCCCTCGTCAATGGTGAGAGCGATTATACCACCTGCCCGTGGGTTGGAATAGGCCATCAGATCAGTCTTTTTAATGATTCCACGCGCGGTTGCGGTCACGATAAATTTACCTTCCTCAAACTCTTTAACAGGTAAAATTGTCGTGACTTTTTCATCTGATGCGAGTTGAAGCAAGTTTACAATTGCTTTACCACGTGAGGCACGACCACCTTGGGGTATTTCATGAACTTTAAGCCAATATAGTTTGCCCATATCGGTAAAAACAAGAACATATGAGTGGGTCGATGCGATAAAGAGATTTTCGACAAAATCTTCTTCTTTTGGTTTGACCCCAGTTTTTCCTTTACCACCGCGTCTCTGCGCTCGATAGAGAGAAACAGCATTACGCTTGATATAACCACCATGGGTGACCGTAACAACCATATCTTCTTCGACAATCATATCTTCGAGTGTCAAATCAGCGGTTCTATCAAGAATTTCAGTACGGCGTGGGTTGGCAAATTTCTCTTTGACCTCAATCAACTCTGTCTTGATAATTTTGAGGATTTCCACCTCACTGGCAAGAATTTCCTTCAATCTGGCGATCTGAGCCATGATCAATTCTAACTCATCCAGAATTTTGTTCTGCTCCAAACCTGTTAAACGGTGCAGACGCATATCCAGAATTGCCTGAGCTTGGATATCGGAGAATAAAAAGCGTTGAATCAACCCTCTTTTAGCTTCTGCCGGTGTTGAGCTACTCTTTATTATCTGAATAACTTCATCCAAATTTTCTAGAGCTAATTTCAATCCCAGTAAAATATGGGCACGAGCTTCTGCTTTTTTCAGTTCGAAAATACAACGGCGGGTAACAATTTCACGCCGGTGATCAACAAAACAGTCAAGAACTTCACGTAGGTTGAGTATCTTAGGTTGGCCAGATACAATCGCCAACATGATAATCCCAAACGATGATTGCATCGCCGTCATCTTGTAGAGTTGGTTGAGAATAACTCCTGGAACCATATCCCTTTTCAACTCGATAACGATCCGCATACCATCACGATCAGATTCGTCGCGCAGATCTGAAATTCCTTCAATTTTTTTATTTTTGACCAGATCAGCAATCTTTTCGATCAGCCTTGCTTTATTAACCTGATAGGGAATTTCATTGATGATGATTGCTTCACGATTACTACGTCGATCAACCTCTACCAGGGCACGAGCACGCATCTGTATGATGCCACGACCATTGGTATAAGCTTCGCGTATGCCATCTCTACCGTTAATAAAACCAGCGGTTGGGAAATCGGGACCAGGTATTTTTTCGATCAATTCATCCAGACTTATCCTGGGATCTTCAATCAATGCAATCAAACCATCGATGACTTCACCAAGATTATGCGGCGGAATTTTTGTTGCCATTCCTACGGCAATACCCTCAGAACCATTAACCAGAAGATTGGGGTAACGGCATGGTAGAACCAGCGGTTCTTCTAGGGAATCATCATAGTTAGGCCCGAAATCTACCGTTTCTTTTTCAATATCAGCCAAAAGTTCGTGAGAAAGCTTGTCCATACGAATTTCGGTATAACGCATAGCCGCAGCTGAATCACCATCGATTGAACCGAAATTCCCCTGTCCGTCAACCAGAGGATGGCGCATGGAAAAATCCTGCGCCATACGAACAATCGTATCGTAAACAGCACTGTCACCATGCGGGTGATATTTACCAATAACATCGCCGACAACACGGGCTGATTTTTTATAAGGCTTATTAAAATCATTGCCTAGATCGTGCATGGCAAAGAGAACTCTGCGGTGAACCGGCTTAAGCCCATCTCGCACATCTGGCAGTGCTCGACCAACAATAACACTCATCGCATATTCCATATACGACTTGCGCATTTCATCGACAATATTAACTGTAACTTTATTCTGCTCGGACAGCATTTATACCTCCAAGCCTCTTCTAAAGAGGCCTTTTAAAGTGATTCTTTTAAACATCCAGGTTGGCGACATTCAACGCATTATTTTCTATAAATTCACGTCTTGGTTCAACCTGATCACCCATAAGGACCGTAAATATTTCATCCGCTCTAACGGCATCTTCAATTGTTACCTGCAGTAAAATTCGTTTATCAGGATCCATAGTTGTTTCCCAAAGCTGATCAGGATTCATCTCGCCCAACCCTTTATAACGCTGAATATACTGACCTTTTTTAGCACGAGCAAGGAATGTATCGAGGAGTTCCTGACGATCTGTTATTTCAATATCCTCTTTTCCTTCACTAACGATGAAAACAGGATCATTCAAACAGATATCTTCCACTTGACGATATGCTTGTAACAACAACTTATATTCGTGTGATGAAAGAATTTCTACGGTATGACGATCAATACGCGCATGAAGATTACCAAAGGTGACCAAAATACGATCAGGGTCCTCATAAACCTCATATTTAGCATTGGGTTCCTGCTGACGTAACTGCTCTGCTAAAGGTTCAAGGTTCACTTTATCGGCATAACCATTCTTAACTTTACCTTTAACAAAAATTTTCAAAATTTCACCAGGAACACCACGATTCACTATTTTTTCAAAGAGCTGATTGTATTCGATGATATTTCTGAGTGTTGGTATGATTTGTTTGCCACGCAGAACCTTTTTACCTGATTCCATTTCCAAGGCAACACCTTCAGTTCCAGCATCAAGAAGGTAATCAAGCAGAGCATCATCATCTTTGAGATAGAGTTCGCGTTTTCCTCTTTTTGCTTTATAGAGCGGTGGCTGAGCAATATAAAGATGTCCTCGCTCAACAATTTCAGGCATTTGACGGAAAAAGAAGGTTAACAAAAGAGTCCGAATATGAGAACCATCGACGTCCGCATCAGTCATGATAATGATGCGATGATATCTTAATTTGGCAACATCAAAATCATCCTTACCAATTCCTGTACCCATTGCTGTAATCAATGTTCGAATTTCGTTTGATGTCAACAATTTGTCAAAACGGGCTTTTTCAACATTGAGAATTTTACCCTTGAGAGGAAGAATGGCCTGATAACGGCGATCGCGTCCTTGTTTAGCACTACCGCCCGCAGAATCACCCTCGACGAGGTAAACTTCGCATAAAGCAGGATCTTTTTCTTGGCAATCGGCCAGTTTGCCTGGCAGAGAAAGCCCCTCCAAAGCCCCTTTACGACGGGTTAAATCGCGAGCTTTACGCGCGGCCTCACGAGCACGAGCTGCTTCAATACCTTTTTCAAGAATTTTTTTGGCAACAGAAGGATTTTCTTCCAGAAACGAAGATAACTTTTCATTCATCATCGTTTCTACATATCCCTTTATTTCAGAATTACCCAGTTTTGTTTTCGTCTGCCCCTCAAATTGAGGATCAGGCAATTTAACAGAGATAACGGCAGCGATACCTTCGCGCATATCATCGCCAGAAATAGCGACTTTAACATTCTTAAGAAGATTATTAGCGCCTGCATAGGCATTCATAGTACGAGTCAACGCACCACGAAAACCACTAAGATGAGTACCACCTTCATGGGTATTGATATTATTGGCAAAAGTAAAAATCTTTTCATCATATCCATCGTTATATTGGATAGCGACTTCAATTTCTACGTTGTCTTTTACACCTCTAAAATAAATAGGTGCCGGATGAAGTGCACTTTTTGCTCTGTTAAGATATTCAACAAAAGAGCGAATACCTCCTTCATAGATGAATTCGTGTTTCTTTTCACTTCTCGTATCAGAAATATTAATTTTTACACCGGCATTAAGAAAAGCAAGTTCCCTTAAGCGCAGAGACAACGTATCAAAGGAAAAATCGGATGTATCAAATATTTCAGCATCAGGCCAAAAAGTGATTTTTGTTCCTCTTTTGATCGTATCACCGTCGACAACCAGAGGTTCTAAAGGTACCCCTCTTTCATAACTTTGACGATAGACCTTCCCATCTCTCCTGATAACAAGATCCAGACGGGATGAAAGAGCATTTACAACTGAAACACCGACACCATGAAGACCACCGGAAACCTTATAAGCACCTTCACCGTCATCGTCGAACTTACCACCAGCATGTAAAACTGTCATAACGACTTCAGCTGCTGATTTATTCTGTTGTGCATGCATTTCAACGGGAATTCCACGACCATTATCTTCAACAGTGACAGAATTATCCTCATGAATGATGACATTAACTTCATCACAGTGACCAGCTAACGCCTCATCAATAGCATTATCGACAACTTCATAGACCAAATGATGTAGTCCTTGAACAGATGTCGAACCAATATACATAGCTGGCCGCTTTCTTACAGCTTCCAGGCCTTCAAGAACCTGTATACTCTCTGCACCATACTTTTTTTCTTCCGACATAAAACCTCTTAAAATAAAAAGTCTGAAATTACACCATCTTCTACATTCATAAACTTACAATCAGAATGAATATTATTTAACGGCTTTGTTGAAGTTATGAATAACTGACCCGATTTTTCATATATTTTTTCAAAATACAGTCTTTGACGATCCACATCTAATTCACTACCATAATCATCATATAATATAATTGGATAGTCATCATATATATCTACATAATCAAGTAATTGAGAATATTTAAAGTTCAATAGAAAATATTTTTTTTGACCCTCAGAAGAATAATTTTTTATATTTCTATTATTTATATAAAAATTGTAATCATCAATATGTGGACCAAATAAAGTATATCCATATTTTTTTTCTTTATCTTTAACGTTTCGATAAGATTTTAATACTTCACTCTTAATACTATCCTTTTTATAATTTTTATACTTAATAAAATGTTTTTCATTTAAATTATCATGGTCGTATAATTCTAGAAATTTATTATTTATCCTATCAACGTATTCAATTCTTTTTTTTATAATTTCTTCTGATATATCTAAAATTTGATCAACCCAAGGGTCATACTCATTTGAATATATTTTAAGAAATGAATTACGTTGTTTTAAAATTTTATTATATTTTTTAATTGTATTAATATATCCATTTTCAATAAAAAAAATAGATCTATCAATTAAATTGCGCCTATATGAAGGATATATCATCAGTAAATTTATTTCTGATGGATAATAAATAATTGTATTTACAATATTATATAGACCTATTGTTTCTGGACTTTTATTATTTAATAATATTTTTCTATTGTTTTTATTATCAAGTGATAATTTTAAATTATTAGATACATTTTTTTTTATCAAATTGACTTCAATATTAAAATTATCCTTATCTATTTTTATCAAGTTTTTATTGTTCTTTGTTCTAAAACTTTTATAAAAATTAGAATAATAGATTGATTCAATTATATTTGTTTTACCCTGAGCATTATCACCAATTATAATATTTAACTTGTTATGAAAATCTAAATTACAATAATTAATATTTCTAAAATTCTTAATTATTATATTTTTTATAAACATTTAAATTAAAGGCGCATCGGCATAATAACTGACAAATAGTTTTCATCATTTTCAGGATTTATGCGACCAGGTGAAATATTGTCTTTTAAATTTAGAACAATATTATCATTTTTAATTGCTTGTAATATATCCATTATATAGCGAGCATTGAAACCAATAGAAATATCATCGCCATTATAACTAATATCAATTTCTTCTTTTGCATCACCTAAATCTGGATTAGACGATGTTAGTGTCATCAAATCATTTTGTAATTTTATTTTTACACCTTTTGACTTTTCATTTGATAGCACTGAAATACGTCTTAAAGAATGTAAAAACATATCTCTATCAATTGTAGCTATATTACTGCCGCGTTCAGGAATAACTCTATTATAATCGGGAAACTCTCCATCAACCATTCTCATTATAAGAGTTATATCTTCATTATTTATTGAAAAATTATTATCTGAAATTCCTAAGTTTATATTCTCATCTATATTTTCCAGAATTTTTTTAAGTTCAATAATTCCCTTTTTAGGTAAAATGAATCCTTCTGAAAATTTATCATCTAATTTAGATTCAACCCCCTTTCTTATAAGAGAAAGACGATGACCATCGGTTGATACAAATATTAAATTTTTATTTTCCTCATCATATTTAATATAAATACCAGTCAAATTAAATTTAGTTTCATCATTAGAAATAGAGAAAATTGTCTTTTCGATCATCTCATTAATAATGCTTTTTTCTATATGACTTACATCAGCTTTAATTTCTGGAAACTTTGGAAACTCTTCGGGTGATAATCCAACCAAGTTAAAAACTGATTTTCCACATTTTATTTCAACCCAAAAATTATTTTTAGAACTGAAGTATATATCCTGATCGGGTAGTTCTTTAATTATTTCAAATAGCTTTTTAGCAGATAAGGTGACTTTACCCTCCTTTATTACTTCTGCATTATATTTAGATCTTAAACCAACTTCCAGATCTGTCGCTATAAATGTTATTTCCCCATTATTAGCTTCTATTAAAACATTAGCCAATATAGGTAGAGTGTGTTTTTTTTCAATAATGCCCTGAACTTTTGTGAGAGCTTTCAGAAAAACCTCTTTTTTAATTTTAAATTCCATATATCCTCCGTAGCTATATACAACTTATATATTTAATAAATTAATAGTAGTAGTAATAGGTCTTGTTAATTTGTTGATAAATTCCTAACTATTTTAAATTATTAAACATTTAGGAAATAAATTATTGTTCATATAATGTCATAAAAAAGCTCTTTTTGTTGATAAAACAATATATAAGCTGTTTTTCACAATTGTCCTATTTTTGTAACCACCTTTTTCATCAATATATCAACAATCATTTTTTAAGACATTTTACTTTTAAAAATTAGTTATTAATTTTTAATGTTTATTATTTTATTTTATTTTCACCAGACCCTATATAAAGACTATATATTTAATAAATTATTAGTAGTAGTAATAGGTCCTGTTAATTTGTTGATAAATGGCTAAACCCTTAAAAAAATTGGATAAAAATCAATTTTTTAACTGTTTATGAATTGTTCTTAAAAACTGCAAATTGTGGATAGTATTTATTTTTTGGTGTTTTTCACAATTTTGAGATTTAGCTACTCACCTTTTCCATCAGTTTTTCCACAACGGTCCTGGTGTGTAAATCCTCTTCAATTTTCTTATCTATTTTTTTTATCGCATGGATTATGGTTGAGTGATCCTTACCACCAAATTTAGCCCCTATTTCTGGATAAGATAAATCTGTAAGTTTTCTACATATGTACATTGCTATTTGTCGTGGAAAGACTAGATTTTTTAAACGCTTTGATGATTTAAGTTCAGAAACCTTTAACTGGAAGTGTTCTGCTACAGTCTTTTGAATTTTCTCAATAGTTATTTCTTTACTATCTTCTATTAAGATATCTTTCAGTATTGTTTTAGCCATTTCTAAATTTATAGGTGTTGCTGTTAAACTTGCATAAGCACCTATTCTTATTAAATATCCTTCTAATTCTCTAACATTATTAGTGATTGAATTAGCTAAGAAATAGATGACATCTTCAGGTATTTCTATTTTATTCTGATCTGCTTTCATTTTCAGTATAGCTTGTTTTGTTTCTGTATCTGGTGCTTGTATATCTGCAATTAGACCCCATTCAAAACGTGATCTTAATCTTTCTTCAAGATCTGGTATTTCTTTTGGAAACTTATCCGAAGTTACGACTATTTGTTTATGTGATTCGTATAATGCGTTGAAAGTATGGAAAAATTCTTCTTGTGTACTTTTTTTTCCAGCAATAAATTGGATATCATCTATAAGTAATATATCTATGGATCTAAATTTATTTCTAAATTCATCCATTTTTGCATGTCTTAATGAATTTATTAACTCATTCGTAAATTTTTCAGATGAATAATAGCAAATTTTCATACTTTTATTATCTTTTAATATCTGATTTCCTATCGCATGAATAATATGTGTTTTACCTAGACCAACACCGCCATAAATAAATAGTGGGTTATAAGTTGTTGCTGGATTATTTGATACTGCCAATGCGGCCGCATGTGCAAATTGATTTGATGATCCAGATACAAAAGTATCAAAAGTATATTTAGGATTTATATTTGGAATTTCTATTCCCTTAATATCTTCAGTTTTTCTTTTTTCTTTTACTTCTTCTATCGGTTCATCAGATATTTCTTTAGTCTTTTTTATTTGTTTATTGATGGATAAATTTAATCTATGATTTTTGTAACCTTGGTTATCAAGTGATTCTTCGATTAGTTTTTGGTAATTTTCTTTAATCCAATCTTTTATGAATTTATTAGGAACCTCTGCTTCAATGACACTGTTTTTGATCTCTATTAATACTATAGGTTTTATCCATGTATTAATATTCTGCTCACTAATTTTATCTTTGAGCAAATTGACGGTTTTTTCCCAGATTTTATTCATTTATCCACACTTTATAAACAGCTGTTTATAGTCTAATAATTACATAAAGTACTGAAATAACAGATATTTATCACTCCTACTTTGGATAGGTGTGATTAATTCCGTTGCTAACTATATATGTAATCTACATACACTACTACTAAAAATTTATAGCTTAATGTCTTGACAATTATCTGTGCATATGTTTAGTAGTGTGACTTTGTCAGTTAAAGATAATTTGGAGGATAAATAATGTCTAAGCGTACATATCAACCGAGCCGTATTAAACGTAAGCGGACTCATGGTTTCAGAAAAAAAATGCAAACTAAAAATGGACGTGCATCGATCAATCGTCGTCGTGCGAGAGGTCGTAAAGTATTGACGGTGACCACACCACAAAAATAGTAAATGAATAATAATTATCTTAGGAAGTATCGAATAAGGACTTCTAAAGATTATAGAGAAGTAAGAAAAATGGGGTGTAAGTTATATACACCCCATTTTGTTCTTTTTATCAGAGAAAATGGATGTGATCATCCACGCCTGGGTGTGACAGTAAGTAGACGCGTTGGTAATGCTGTAACTAGGAACAGGATAAAAAGATATATTAAAGAATTCTTCCGTACAAATAGATATGATTTGTATAATTATGATTATTCTATAATAGCTCGTAATCATGCACATGTTTTATTGTACGGTGATATAAATAAGGAATTATCAATATTAATTGGTAATACGGTAAATATATAATGCTTAAAAATATTTTTATATTTATCATTGATATTTATCGCCTTTGTATATCTCCTTTCACACCACCTTCTTGCCGCTTTTACCCTTCATGCTCAAAATATGCACGTGATTCTTTTATATATCATGGTGTGCTAATGGGTATTGTTTTGACTTTTAAACGGGTTATTCGCTGTCATCCTTTTTGTGATGGTGGTTTTGATCCTGTTCCTCCCAAAAAATAGGAAAATTTAATGGATAATAATAGAACGATTCTGGCTGTTGTTCTTATTGTATTACTTTGGTCTGGATATAGCCTTTTTTTTGCTCCTCAGCAGCAAGTACAACAACCTGTTGTTGAGGCAGTCTTGCCTACAGAAGAGCAAACTGCTGGAACTGATAGTGTCAATACTCAGCAATCGTCTGTTTCCAATATTGATTTATCTTTAGTTGGTGCAGAGGAAACTACATATACCGTGGAAACGGATCTTTTTGATATTGAATTCAGCTCTTTTGGGGCCAGTATTAAATCGATTGATTTGAAAAACTATAAACAGACAAATGATGTTGGTTCGCCCAATTATCTTCTTTTTGATGGTAATAAGTTCGATTTAAAAACACTTATTACAACTGGATCTGATGGTTTCTCAATCCCTTCAAATCTCAACTTCAAGTTAGTTGATCAAGATTCAGAGAATATTAAATTATCAGAGACAAATAATAAGTTATCATTTGTCTCTCAAACTGATAATTTTACCATTATCAAAAATTATATATTTGATCCTATCTCTTATTCATTTGATTTAAATATTCAACTTATTAATACCTCTGCAAATCCTATTAGTGGAAAAATAAACGTTTCATTGATTACACCTTGGAATAAAGATGAAAAAGGTGAAATGTATACATTTGTTGGACCACAATCTTATGATGGTAATGAATTGATTGAGGATGATGCTGATGATTTAGGGACTTCTCCTAAAACTTACAGGAATGATATCGTTTGGTCAGGTTATACCTCAAAATACTTTATTAATTTGTTGAATCCCAATAATGTTTATGAGCAGATATTTATCTCTTCTGGACCTAATTATATTGAAAATAAATTCAGTACTAAGCAAATTAATTTGAATGTTGGAAATCAATACGATTATACATATTCAGTATATTATGGACCTAAAGAGTTTGAACTCCTGGCTATAGGAGAGCATGGATTTGAAAATGCAATCAATTATGGTTTCTTTCACCTTTTAGCTAAGCCCCTTATGGTTGTTCTTAAATTCTTCTATGGTTTTCTTGGCAATTATGGATTTTCAATAATTTTGTTAACATTGTGCATTAAAATCATTTTTTGGCCATTGACTCAGAAAAGTTATAAGTCGATGAAGGGCATGCAGAAATTACAGCCTGAAATGAAGCGTATGCGTGAAAAGTTTGGCTCTGATAAGCAGCGCTTAAACCAAGAAATGATGTCTTTTTATAAAGAAAACAAGGTAAATCCTCTTGGTGGTTGTCTGCCAATGTTAATTCAGATTCCTGTGTTTTTTGCTCTATATCGTGTTTTATTGGGGTCAATTGAACTGCGCCATGCTCCATTTATGCTTTGGATTACGGATCTCTCAGCAAAAGATCCATATTATGTAACACCGCTTATTATGGGGGTTACAATGTTTATACAGCAAAAAATGACACCAACAAATATGGATCCTACTCAGGCTAAAATAATGTTGATGATGCCTGTTGTTTTCACTTTCATGTTTCTTAATTTTCCGGCTGGTTTGGTTGTCTATTGGCTTATTAACAACCTTCTTACTATTCTTCAGCAATACCTTATTAAACGTCAACCCGACTGATTTATGGTGTAATGAACTCTACTGATACGATTATTGCTCCCGCAACTGCTCCAGGTGAAGGGGGTATTGCTGTCATCCGAATATCTGGTGCTAAGGCACTTGAATTTTTAAAAAAATTCTTCAGACCTTCTTTTGTAAAAGCTGAGTATAGCTCTCATCAGTTATATCATGGTTTGCTGGTTGATAATGACCAGCAAACCATCGATGAAGTGATGGCCGTTTATATGGCAGCGCCCAGAACATATACCCGTGAAGATGTTGTTGAAATTCATTCGCACGGTAGCCAGCAAATTGTTAAATCAATCATTCATTTATATCTACAAAATGGGTTACGTCTAGCTTCACCTGGTGAATTTACTTATCGTGCCTATATTAATGGTCGTCTTGATCTTTCTCAGGCTGAGGCCGTTTCTCGTCTTATTAAATCAAATAGTGATACATCGCGCAGATTGGCTTTATCTCAAGTCGGCGGTGAACTTAGTAATTTAATTTATTCGTTCACGAAATCAATCAAACACACATTGGTATTATCTGAGGCATGGATAGATTTTCCTGAAGAAGATCTCCCCGAAGAGGATATTTCTTTTATTTATAATTCGATATTAGATGTATTTAATTCTATATCTTCTATAACTGATACCTTTGATATGGGTCGTATTCAGGTAGAGGGTGCATCTATTATGCTCATAGGTGAGCCTAATGTTGGTAAGAGTTCTCTTCTTAATGCATTACTTGGGGAAGATAGAGCTATTGTTACTGATATACCAGGTACAACACGCGATTTACTTGAGGAGGGTGTATATGTTGCTGGTTTGCCTATTAAATTGATTGACACTGCTGGTCTCAGAGATACGGATGATAAAGTTGAAAGAGAAGGCATAAGGCGCGCTGAAAGTAAAATGGCGAGTTCAGACTTAGTTTTATTGCTTGTTGATGGGAGTGATTCTTCTATATCCTTTGAATCATATGCATTTAAAAAATGTATTAACTATTCTACTTTTTTAATTGTGACAAAGCAGGATCTATTAAGTACGGTTGTTGACTTGTCTAATTCACCTTTTCCTGTGTTCTATATATCTACTAAAACAGGTCAGGGGTTGGACCATTTAAAGGAATCTATATCCAGTTTTTTACTTAAGGATAGTTCTTATTCTTCTGAAACTGTAATGTTGACTGAGAGACGTCATTATGAAGCCTTATTAAATTCGCATTCAAACTTACAGAAGGCTTTAAATCTTGTTGATATGGGGGGAAGTCTAGATCTATTAGCTTTTGAGTTACGTGAAGCTCTTTTTCATTTAGGACAGATATCAGGCGAGACAACAACAGATGATCTTCTAGAAGATATCTTTGCCGGGTTTTGCATTGGAAAGTGATGTTTCACGTGAAACATTTAGATAGGTTTTTATGAGTCATTACGGAAAAAAATATGATGTGATTGTTGTAGGGGCAGGTCATGCAGGTTGTGAAGCTGCATTGGCTTCTGCTCGCATGGGGTGTATGACGCTTCTGCTGACAATAGGTTTAGATACGGTTGCTCAAATGTCATGTAATCCATCAATAGGTGGTCTTGCAAAAGGACATCTTGTGCATGAGATAGATGCCCTAGGTGGTGAGATGGGGGTGAACATAGATGCAACTGGAATACAGTTTAGACGTCTTAATACAAGAAAAGGTCCCGCTGTAAGAGCTAATCGTGCTCAAGCTGATAGAATGGCATATAGTGCTCGGATGAAAAAGGTTGTTGAAAATGAACAAAACCTTGATTTGAAGCAAGGGCTTGTGAATGATTTAATAATCGAAAAAAATAGAATAGTTGGTGTAAGTACAAGGGAAGGGATAGATTTTAAATCTAGAAAAGTGGTGTTAACTACGGGGACCTTTATGAGGGGGTTGATTCATATCGGTTTGAAAAATTATGCTGGTGGAAGGGCTGGTGAACCTTCAGCTGAAGGTATCTCTGGTAGTTTGAAATCAATAGGTCTGCAACTCGGACGGTTGAAGACTGGTACGCCAGCAAGGTTGTCAGCACGATCAATAGATTTCGAAAAACTGGAGGTTCAGTATGGAGATGAAAAAATACGACCATTTTCGTTTATATCAGATGATATCGTAAGGAATCAGGTTGTATGTCATATCGCTAATACGAATGAAAAAACGCATGAGATCATCCGCAAGGGACTAGATAGATCCCCTCTTTATGCAGGTGTTATAGAAGGGGTTGGTCCTAGGTATTGCCCGTCAATTGAAGATAAGGTTGTTCGTTTTCCAGAAAAGAAAAGTCATCAATCATTTTTAGAGCCAGAAGGTGTTTCTGGGTGTGAGATGTACCCTAGTGGGCTTTCAACGTCTCTACCTGCAGACGTCCAGCAGGAATATTTTAGAAGCATGATTGGTTTTGAAAATGTTGAGTTGATGAGACCTGGATATGCAATTGAGTATGATTTTGTAGAGCCAATGCAACTACAATCAACTCTCGAAACAAAATCGATTGAAGGTTTATATCATGCAGGACAAATAAATGGGACTTCTGGATATGAAGAAGCTGCAGGGCAGGGATTACTGGCGGGAATCAATGCGGCAAGATCATGTCAAGATAAGGATCCTATTGTTATTGGACGAGATCAGGGCTACTTAGGGGTTATGGTTGATGATCTAGTTACTCAACCTACGACTGACCCTTACCGAATGTTTACTTCTCGATCTGAATATAGATTGTTGTTACGAGAAGATAATGCAGATCAAAGATTGACAGAAATTGGCTATAAAATAGGACTTGTAGGTGAGGAGCGATGGAGGAGATACATAGAAAAACAAGAAGAGGTTAACTGTATATCATCCTTTATGAATGAAAAAACAATAACGTCATCTGATTATCAAAAAATGAAAGCATTTGATTTGAAGACGTTGAAAAGTGGTGTAACTGTTTCCGAACTGTTGAAAAGACCAGAAATCACAATCAATAAGGTAAAAGAGCAGTATTCTGAACTGATAAGATATAGTGATAAGGCTTTGGAACAGGTTGAAATAGCAATTAAATATGAAGGCTATATCAAGCGACAAATAGAGCAGGTCGAAAGGTTCAGGGAGTTTGAGACGATATCTTTGCCTGATAATTTGAATTATAATGAAATTCCAAGCCTGTCAACCGAAGTTCGAGAAAAATTAAGCAAAACACGGCCTGTTAGCTTGGGGCAGGCAAGCAGAATACAAGGTATTACTCCAGCAGCTATCGCTGTAATCCATATATATCTGAAAAAAAATGACAAAAAATCAATTTAATAAATCATTGAATTTATCTCCGTTCGATTTGAATAACACGCAAGTAGAGCGGTTAAATCTATATCTAGATGAAATGTTGAGGTGGAATAGAAGGGTTAATTTAACTTCTATTACAAATTATGAGGAGGCAGTTGAAAAGCATATTATCGATTCTCTTTATTTACTCAAATATCTGAAGGATTGTCGTAATATTGTTGATATGGGATCTGGAGCAGGGTTGCCAGGAATTCCTATCGCTATCTGCCTTCCAGAAATAACTATAACTTCAGTTGATAGTGTCGGTAAGAAAATAAATTTCCAAAAGCATATGAAAAGAATGCTTCAGCTCGATAATTTCATTGCACTAGAAGCGAGGGTGGAAAATATAACGGACTATCTGTCAGGTCAAAAAGTCGACCTTGTAACTGCTAGGGCTTTTGCCTCAATTGGTCGTCTGGTTGAATATGCTTCGCCATTACTTTCTTGCGGTGGTGTTTTACTGGCGATGAAAGGGAGCGAAGGTGAGCAGGAAATTGAAGAAAATGCTCCCTTAATAGAAAAAAATGGTTTTACCTGCAGTCGTGTTGATATATATAACTTACCAATATCATTGGCTGAACGAAAAATAATAACCTTCATAAAAAATATTGAATGATAAAGGGGCTGAAATTGCCCCTTTCTTATGATAATCTCTCCCCTCGTAACAATCCCACCAGTATATCTAACTGAAAAGGAGCATCACTAATGGCAAGAATTATCGCCATTGCCAATCAGAAGGGCGGAGTTGGTAAAACGACAACCGCCGTAAATTTAGCTGCATCTTTAGCTGCAGCCGAAAAAAAGACTCTTTTGATTGATATGGATCCACAGGCAAACGCATGTAGTGGACTTGGTGTTGACAAAACAGAAGTAATGTCAACTGTTTACAATGTTTTGTTGGGAGAGGATAGTATAAATGATGTGTTAAGGAAGACAGATCTGGATTATCTCGATGTTGTCCCTTCCAATACTAATCTAATCGGAGCAGAGATTGAGCTTGTAGAAAAAGATGAGCGTGAAAAGCAATTATTCTATGCTGTTGATAGTATAAGTAGCCAATATGATTATATTATTATTGATTGTCCACCATCCCTTAGTCTATTAACAGTCAATGCCTTAACAGCTGCGAACTCTGTGTTGGTCCCTCTTCAGTGTGAATTTTATGCTATGGAGGGATTGGGACAATTAATGCAAACAATACGATTGGTTCAGCAAGAGCTTAATCCACAGCTTGAAATGGATGGTATTTTGCTGACAATGTTTGATGGCCGCAATAACTTATGTCACCAGGTCAGCGATGAAATAAGGTCCCATTTTGGTGATAAGGTATTTAGATCTGTCGTGCCACGCAACGTGCGTTTATCTGAGGCACCCAGTTATGGGCAACCTGCTCTGATGTATGATATTGCCTCAAGAGGTGCGCAGGCATATCTTGACGTTGCCCAAGAAGTGTTGGCGGGAGGAGCTAATGGCTAAGAAAAGACCTGCCCTGGGGAAGGGGATTGGTGCTTTACTTAATTCTGCGGCGCAAGAGGGTGGAAAAAAATATTTTTCATGCCCTATAGAAGAGTTAAAGCCGCATGCGAATCAACCACGTAAAACATTCGCAGATGATAAGATGGCTGAATTAGTTGCCTCTATCAAAGAAAAAGGTGTTATTCAGCCGTTAGTTGTCCGGCAACAAGATGATTATTATCAAATAATTGCTGGTGAAAGGCGCTGGCGCGCTGCTCAGAAGGCAGGCTTAGATCGTGTTCCTGTCGTTATTCAGGATGTCTCTGAAGATTGGGCATTGGAAATAGCACTGATAGAAAATATCCAACGTGAAGACTTGAATCCATTAGAAGAGGCTGAGGCCTACCGATATTTAATGGATAGTTTTGATCTTTTACAGGAAGATGTTGCTAAGAGGGTCGGGAAAAATAGATCGACTGTAGCCAATGCAATCCGATTATTAAGATTGCCTGAGAAGGTTAAGTCTGATCTAGCAGAGAATAAAATGAGTATGGGACATGCAAGAGCTCTGTTGGCGTTAGAATTAGAAGAAGACATGCTTGAAGCGAGTGAAGAAATTATCAGAAAAAAACTCTCGGTTCGTGAAACAGAAAAACTGATCAAAAAAATTAAAAATTTTGAAAAAATAAAGCCGAAAAAAATTAATGAGCCGGTCGATCCCAATCAGATCGCACTGATCAATAGCCTTCAACAGAAATTGGGGACACAGGTTAAGTTGTTGCCAAAGGGGAAGGGAGGGCGACTCGAAATCAGCTATCATGATCAGGATGGTTTGAATCGGTTAATTGAGTTGTTTGATATCGATTTGTAGCTAATAACGTTAATTGAGTCGTTAAATGACGAAGTGGTGATAATATGTTTGGTAGCAAAAAACAGGAGCAAATTCAAATGAAGAAGCCAGTTGCAATTGATAAGGCAGACATAAAAGCTTTTCTAGGCACGGGAAGTAAATTTGAAGGTAAGCTTAGTTTTAACGAGATGGTTAGACTGGATGGTGTTTTTTCCGGTGAGGTTGAATCAAGCGATACTCTAGTAGTTGGAGAAACTGCCGAGATTGATGGAACGATAAATGTTGGTGCGCTTATTCTCAGTGGTAAGTTTAAGGGTGATATCAAAGCAACAGCATCTGTTGAATTGAGGGCACCAGCCAAAGTAGATGGACGGATAGAAACACCGTCATTGAAGATTGAAGATAAAGTCGTTTTTAATGGTGAAATTATTATGCCGGGCACAGCGGTAACTGATAGTCCTGGTAGGGAAAAAGATAAAAAAAACAAGTAAGTAATGATGTTATGAAGAGAGGGTGTGTTTAATTGTATATAGCAGAACAGTGCTTGACAAGTATTGTTAAGCTATGATAGCAATGCCCTTCCTTAAGCCAAATCCCATTGAATTAAACACAGTGATTGTATACAGTATACCGCAACCACTGTCCTGCAAAAAAGAGGTGAGCTAAGTGATCAGCGTCGACTGGACCCTTGGTCTGCAGTTTCTAAACTTTGTCATCCTGCTTGTTGTTCTGAATAAACTTCTCTATAGGCCATTACAAAAAATGATGGCTGAAAGGCGTGAAAAGATTGAAGGATCTCATGCCCAAGCCAAAGAGCTTGAAAATTCTATAGAGGAGAAAATGCTGCGCTACCAACAACAGCTGAGTGATGCAAAGACTTTGGCCAATGATGAGCGCAACAAGCTAAAAAAAGCTGCATCAGAAGAGGAAACAAAGATTCTTTCCGAAGCAAATGGCAAGGCCACTTCACAACTACAAACAATCAAGCAACAGGTTGCGGAAGAGGCTGATAAAGCTGGTCAAGTACTGAAAAATGAAGCCGAATCCTTGGCCGGGCAAATTGCGACTAAGATTCTGGGTCGTGAACTGGCATAGGATCAGGAAGGTTGATTTTGGTTATGCACAAGAAAACAGCAACTATTCTACTGACATTCATGCTGGTCTTGGTACTGGCAAATATGGCAATTGCCTCTGGCGGGGGACATGCAGATAGTGGTGTTCTGCTGAAAGACTTTCTCTATCGCATACTGAACTTCAGTATTGTGGTAGCTATTCTTGTTTACTTTTTACGGAAACCGCTGAAAAAAGGTTTGGCTGGGCGGAGCGAAGAAATTGAAAAAGCTCTTGCTGAGGCAAAGCAAGTCAAAGAAGAAGCCGAAGCTAAATTTGCGGAGTATGATCGTAAACTAGATCAGGCAACGGAGGAGATTGCGGAAATCAGCGATGCAATCCGCCGCGAAGGTGAGCTTGAAAAACAAAAAATAATAGAAAATGCTAAGCAAATGGCAATCAAAATTGAACAGAATGCTGAAAAAGCAGCTGAAATGGAGATTGCCAAGGCGCGCAGAGAACTTCAGAAAGAAGCGTCGAAGCTCGCAGTTGAAATGGCAAAAACGATGTTGGAGCAGAACTTCACCAAAGACGACGATACACGTCTTATTGACGAGTATATGCAGAAGGTGGGAGAGTTACATTGAGTAGCAGTGCGATTGGAATAAGGTACGCCAAAGCGTTGCTCAACATTGCTTCTGAAAAGAAGATGATTGAGCCATATGCTGATGAGCTGGCGAGTGTTGCGTCGGTTTTAAAGAGCGAAGATCTGTTGCGGTTATTGCTCGATAGTCCGACTTTTCCTCTGGAGAAAAAGACCGCGATTGTAACCGATCTCTGTGGTTTGCTTGAGTTGAATGATGGAATGAAAACATTCCTGACATTGCTTGTAGAAAAAGACCGCATCAGTTACATCCCGCAGATTATTCTGAACTACCGTAAGTTTGCTGATGAAATCTCAGGTGTTATCAGAGCCAAAATCACCTCAGCAAATACGTTGTCAGAAGATCGTGCAGACGCCTTGAAAAAAGGTCTCGAACAACAGACCGGTAAACAGGTTGTATTGAGTATTGAAACTGACAAATCGTTGATCGGAGGCCTACAGGCTGAGATGGACGGTAAATTATTTGATGGCAGTGTGAAAACCCAGCTGAAACGGATTGAAGCTACCTTAGCAAAGGGGTGATAGGAATATCATGGAAATCAGAGCAGAAGAAATCAGTGCGATAATCAAGAAGCAGATTGAAGACTTCGGTCGTGAAGTTGAAGTCAGCGAAACTGGCACCATCATATCGGTAGGTGACGGTATCGCCCGTATCCACGGTCTCGACAAGGCAATGTCTGGCGAACTTCTCGAATTTCCCGGTGGTACCATGGGAATGGTTCTTAACCTCGAGGAAGATAACGTTGGTGCTGCGATCCTTGGTGACTCCGAACACATCAAAGAGGGTGACCTTGTCAAGCGGACTGAACAAATTGTTCAGGTACCTGTTGGTGAAGCACTGGTTGGTCGTGTTGTTAACGGAATCGGGATTCCGATCGATGGCAAGGGTGATATTGAGACAGAGACCTACAGTCAGGTTGAACTGAAGGCTCCAGGTATCGTCGACCGTAAATCGGTTCATGAGCCAATGCAGACTGGTCTCAAAGCGATTGACTCCATGGTTCCAATCGGTCGTGGACAGCGTGAATTGATCATTGGTGACCGTCAAACTGGTAAGACTGCAGTTGCAACCGATACAATCATCAACCAGAAAGGTAACGGCGTTGTCTGTATCTACGTCGCTATCGGCCAGAAACGTTCAACTGTTGCCCAGGTTGTTGATAAACTGAGACAGCACGGTGCAATGGACTACACAACCGTTGTCGCAGCGACTGCATCTGATCCGGCACCACTTCAATTTATCTCACCCTATACTGGTGTAACCATGGGTGAGTTTTTTAGAGATAACGGCAAACATGCGCTGATTATTTATGATGATCTGTCAAAGCAGTCGGTTGCTTATCGTCAGCTCTCGTTGTTGCTACGTCGTCCACCAGGCCGTGAGGCTTTCCCTGGTGACGTTTTTTATCTACACAGTCGGTTGCTCGAGCGGGCTTGTAAACTCAGTGATGCAAAAGGTGCCGGTTCCTTGACGGCATTGCCTATCATTGAGACCCAGGCTGGTGACGTTTCAGCATACATCCCGACCAATGTTATTTCGATCACAGATGGTCAGATCTTCCTTGAGACAGATTTGTTCTACTCAGGTGTTCGCCCAGCGATCAACGTTGGTTTGTCGGTATCACGGGTTGGTGGATCAGCGCAGGTAAAGGCGATGAAACAGGTTGCAGGGACGTTGCGTCTGGCTCTGGCCCAGTATCGTGAGATGGCGGCCTTTGCCCAGTTTGGTTCTGATCTCGATGCCGCAACGCAAGCACAGCTTAATCGTGGTGCACGTTTGGTTGAGATTCTCAAGCAGGGTCAATACAATCCTCTTCCAGTCGCTATTCAGGTTCTGGCTATTTATGCCGCTAATAATGGTTATTGTGATGACTTCCCGGCAACTGCTGTTCAGCGCTACGAAAGTGAAATGATTACTTTCATGGAAACTCAGTACGCCGATGTCATTAAGGATCTGACCGCTAAGAACAAGATTGATGATGATCTTGAAGGTCGGATTGTGGCGGCTCTGGATGAGTTTAAAAGTCAGTTTGTAGCCTGATTCGATAAAGGTTTGAACAGATGGCAAGTCTGAAGGACATAAAAAAACGGATTGGCTCGGTTAAAAATACCCAGCAGATCACCAAGGCAATGAAGATGGTTGCTGCGGCTAAACTGCGCCGAGCTCAAGATGCTGCCGTTTCTGCACGACCCTATGCGGAAAAGTTGCAGGCGGTGATGTCTAACCTGGCTCAACGTGAGGACGGCGACGGTCATGCGTTATTGAACCAACGTGGTACCGGTCGTGCCCTGATCGTATTGATGACAGCGGATCGCGGTCTCTGTGGTGGATTTAATGCAAATGTTTCAAAAGAAGCAGAGCGTTTTATCCGCACCAACGAACAGGGTTACGACGATCTTGACCTCATGATCATTGGACGGAAAGGGCGTGATTTCCTTAGAAACCGGGTGGGTGAACATATCACCAAGGTCCATGAGGATATCACGAGTGATGCAACTTACAAAACAGCTCAGTTGATCGGTGAAGAAGTGGTCGATGCTTACACTGAAGAGAAATACGATGCTGTTTACGTCATCTACAATGCCTTTAAGAGTGCCATTGAACAGGTTGTAACGGTTGAACAGGTTCTCCCTATTCAGCCGAAGGCGACTGATGAGGTTGAAGAAGACAGCATCGATTATATCTACGAACCGAACCGGGGAGAAGTTCTTTCTCAGCTGTTACCTAAGATGGTTGAAGTGCAGATTTTCCGGTCGCTTTTGGAATCAAATGCATCAGAGCAGGGTGCCCGAATGTCATCTATGGACAGTGCCAGTCGTAATGCTGCCGATATGATTGACAAATTGACACTGCAATACAACCGAGCGCGGCAGGCTGCTATTACGACAGAGTTGATGGAAATTATCTCTGGTGCAGAATCTATTAAATAAGAAGATTTCAGACATACAAGAGCTTATTCCGTTGGAATAAGGAGGAAAGGTTTCGTTATGAACAAGGGAAAGATCACACAGGTTATTGGTCCTGTCGTTGACGTGGAGTTTGAGCCGGGTAAGTTACCGGAGATCTTCTACGCAGTTAAGATCACTAACCCTTCACTAGGTGAGGGTGAGTGGAACTTAGTTTGTGAAGTTGCTCAACATCTAGGGGAAAATACTGTTCGTACCATCGCTATGGACTCTACTGACGGTCTGGTTCGTGGTCAGGAAGTTCTTGATACTGGTGATCAGATTCAAATGCCAGTCGGACCTAAGACCCTTGGTCGGATCATGAACGTTGTTGGTGAGCCAGTAGACGAAGCTGGCCCGATTGATAATGATAAGGCATGGTCTATTCACCGTCCTGCTCCAGACTTCGTTAGTCAGTCAACCAAGGTTGAAGCTTTCGAAACAGGAATCAAGGTTGTTGATTTGCTCGCACCTTATTCCCGTGGTGGTAAAATTGGTCTGTTTGGCGGTGCCGGAGTTGGTAAGACGGTTCTGATTATGGAGCTGATCAACAATATTGCTCAGCAACATGGTGGCTTTTCCGTTTTTGCCGGTGTTGGCGAGCGGACTCGTGAGGGGAACGATCTCTGGGAAGAGATGAAGGAATCTGGCGTTCTTGAAAAGGCTGCTCTTGTTTACGGACAGATGAATGAGCCTCCAGGTGCCCGTGCCCGTGTTGCTCTGTCTGCCTTGACTGTTGCGGAATACTTCCGTGATGAAGAAGGTCAAGACGTTCTGCTGTTTGTCGACAATATTTTCCGCTTTACCCAGGCTGGTTCAGAGGTCTCGGCGCTTCTTGGCCGTATTCCTTCGGCCGTTGGTTATCAGCCGACTCTTTCGACTGAGATGGGCGAATTGCAGGAGCGAATTACAACGACTGATAAAGGCTCCATCACATCAGTTCAAGCAATCTATGTTCCTGCTGATGACTTGACGGACCCTGCTCCAGCAACAGCATTTGCTCACTTGGATGCAACGACTGTTCTTTCACGTCAGATCGCCGAGCTTGGTATCTATCCTGCCGTTGACCCTCTGGATTCAACCAGCCGGATTCTTGACCCTCAGGTTATTGGCGAAGAGCATTATGCTGTTGCCCGTGAAGTACAGTTTGTTCTCCAGCGTTACAAGGATCTCCAGGATATCATTGCGATCCTCGGTATGGACGAGCTTTCTGAGGACGATAAGCTGGTTGTTGCCAGAGCCCGTAAGATTCAACGTTTCCTCTCTCAACCCTTCCATGTTGCTGAGGTCTTTACCGGTTCACCTGGTAAATATGTTGAATTAAAAGATACCATTAAAGGGTTTCAGGAAATCCTTGCTGGAAAGCATGATGATCTGCCTGAGCAGGCCTTCTACCTCGTCGGTACGATTGAAGAGGCTATGGAGAAAGCCAAGGAGATGGCAGCCTAATCGGCTTACACAGTTAAGTTTTAAACACAAAGGACAGTTTCGCGATGGCTGATAAGCTGAAACTAGAAATGGTGACCCCTTATGAGCGGGTCTTGACAGAGGAAGTTGATGAAATCACAGCAAGTGGTTTTGTTGGTGAGTTAGGCATCCTCCCGGGTCACACCCCATTACTGACCACATTGAAGGTTGGTGAACTTTCATATAAGAAAGATAACAAGCAGTATTTTATTGCTGTTAACTGGGGGTACCTTGAAGTCGAAGAAGATACTGTGACTGTGCTGGTTGATACGGCTGAAAAATCAGACGAAATTGACTTAGCACGTGCAAAAGCGGCGCTTGGCAGAGCAGAAGACGCGTTGCAGACTTTGCCGCATGAAGATAAAAAATATGCCATTATGGAAGCAGCTCTGCAACGTGCAATGATCCGTATTCAGGTGGCAGGTAAAAAATAACAAACACACAAAAATTACGTCATAAGGGCCCCTCAATTGAGGGGCCCTTTTTTTGTGGTTAACTGTATAAGTGAGAAGCAAAAACACGGTAAATTGTGTTGACAAAGATCGATATAGGTTATCTATTATGATATTGGTTGTAACAACCATATGAAAGTAGGTAACTATGGCCAAACTGTCGATTGTACGTCTTAATTCTCTTTCCATTACCCTCTGCTATTTTGTCATCAGTGGGGTGTGGACTCTATTCTCTGATCGATATTTTTCAATACTTCTTGATCACCCACCACTCGCTGATCGTTCTTCAAGCCCAAGCCAATGGTTTTTTGTCGCAGTCTCTACAGGTCTTTTATATTGGCTACTACGCAGTTGGGATGTTTCCGTGAATGCATCTCAAGAGTCTTTGCGTAAAGTGAATCGATCTCTGAGAAGTTTCAGTGAATGCACAAAATCGATGACCAGAATCGATAATGAAAAAAATCTTATGGAGAGTATTTGCCGAATTTGTGTTGATGTCGGTGGTCATCGAATGGCGTGGGTCGCTTTTGCTGATAAAGAACCGAGTAAAAAACTTAAAGCTGCTGCACACTGGGGAGCCGAAGATTGGTTTGTTGAAAATCTGAATGCCAATTGGGGGAACTCCGAATTAGGCAATGGGCCTGCAGGAACATGTATAAGAACAGGAAAAATAACAGTTTTTCAAGATCTGGTCGGAAATCCACGTTTTAAACCATGGAGAGAAACGGCTGAAAGAGGTGGATATGGTTCCTGTATCGCCTTACCGTTAGTGGAGCGAGATCTGGTCTATGGGGCATTGGTTATTTTTGATGCAGAGGCAAATGCCTTTGATAAAGAAGAAACGATTTTACTCGAAGAACTGGCAGAAGATCTGTCTTACGGCATTAGAACAATTCGACTGAAAGAAGAGCGAACTCGCGAAGTCAATGAACGGTTAATGCTTGCAACTGTTATGGATCAGACATCTGATGGCGTTATTACCTTTGATGCTGGAGGGACAATTCAGTATATCAACCCGAGTTTTGAAGAACTATGTGGTGTTCCAGCGACAGAGGCAAGGGGCATCAGTATTCACGATTTTGAATGCTCGAAAAGAAATCCCGTTTTTTATCGTGCCATTCTTAACGTATTTGAAAGCAAGCAGGTTAAGGCTGGACACTTTATTAACAAAAAAAGAGATGGAACTGAATATGATATTGATGCACGTATTTCGCCAGTTTTTGGGGATAGCGGGCAGGTTGTTCGCTATGTAGCGACCATCAGAGATGTCAGT
>Ga0193955_1000260_pt1 | contig 33232 bp, 28 predicted proteins | sample BB_6_MG_FD_140343 | JGI IMG/M metagenome (GOLD analysis project Ga0193955, IMG submission 140343) | Microbial mat bacterial communities from the Broadkill River, Lewes, Delaware, United States - BB_6_MG | ecosystem: Environmental > Aquatic > Freshwater > River > Microbial mats | place: USA... | reverse complement strand
ACATTGCTGCTAATGCTGTTAAGAAAGATCCAAAAAATATACTAAATAAGATAAAACTTAATATTCCAAATAAATATTCATTAATCCTTATTTTCATGATTTAATTTATCCTCTTCTAAAATATTTTTAATTAATTCCTTACCTTTATCATAAATTATTGCAGAAGCTCCACCGATAGCAGTTGTTGGAGGTAAACTAGGATTATAAAAATCATTAATATCTTCATAACTAACTTTATCAGTAGTCCATTTTTTAACCTTACTAGGTAATGGTAAATTATCTTTTTTAATACTAATATAACTTCCAATAGCATTATCAATCTTATCTACTTTTTTTATAGCATTTTTACCACCTTGAATAACAACAGGACTTACACTTTTAACCCCAGAACCAATAACTTGCACAACCCTAGTTGTTGGAACAATTACAACACCTTGATCCCCTAATCCTTTTTCATTATCTGGATCAGCATTAGGATTATTATAATCTTTTTTTGTTGCTGTAAACATTTTTTCTGTAGTTCCATCTACATAATTATTTCTAATATATTTTCCATCAGACATTTTTAATAAAATAGCTCCTACTTCTTTTAATGTAGCTTCATTTGTTACAATACTTGAACCAGTTTTTGATTTAGCAAAATCTCCATCTACCATATATTTTGCAGCTTGCAGTGCAACTTGTTCTGCATTTAATTGTAAGTTTTTACCATATAGCGTGTGATGCCCATATTTATTTGATAATTTTTCTTTTATTTTATCTATATTATCGTATATAAAGTTAACTTCATCTTGTGCTAATCTGCTATAATCTATCTTATCAGCTTCATTAACTGCCTTATTAATAAAGTCTGCATTATTAGTAGCTATTACTTTAGAACTATCATTTCCTATAATTGCATTTACATTACCTGTTTTAACATCTCCGTATTCAGCATTTGAATAAGCTCTTTGGAATCCTTCTTCACCATATTCACCCATTAGTTTAGAGTATTCTTCATTCCCCTCTTCACCTCTATCTCTTATAGTTCCTTGATTTACTTGGGCATGATTTAATTCATGTGTAAGGGTATTTGAATATTCTATTGCATTCTTATTTCCTTTATCATTTACCATTATTGTATTTGTTGTTTTATTTAGTGAATATGTAGCACCTTTATATACTTTATTTAGTGCAATAACTTTTGCTTCTTGTATTGATATTCCATATTCTCCTGCATAAGTTTGTGCATAAGCATTTACCGCTTCACTTTTTTGTTCTTCTGTTGAAGTATCTAAGTTATTTAGTATTTTTACATATTTTCCATTATCTTTTGAAGCTAGTTTTTTATCAAATTCATATTGTGTATTTACATTTCCTGCATGTTCAAAGAAGTCTTTTGCTTCAACAGCATCTGTTGTTACAATATCTCCTATTGCACTTACAAAGTCACCTGATTTTTGGAAGTCTTCTTTTATTTCTTTCCTACCCTCTTCACTAAGAAGTCTATGATCCAAAGAAGCATCCACTTCAACTCCATAGCCTATTTTTGCTTGGCTTTTTTTGATATTTTTTGTATCTCTATTTAAGGAGTTTAAATCATCTGAGTTTTCTTTATCTGTAATTGTTACCTTACCTTTTCCTAAGGTTGCGAGGGTTTTATCTCTTTGATATCCTAGTTTATTACTAAAGGCTAGATTTGTTGAGTTTACTTTTGTTGTATCATCTTTTGCATTTTGATTTAAACCTATATTTGTTCCTATTTTAAAACTATTACTTGTACTATATTTTGTATCTGTATTATTTGCGTATGTTAAGGTTTTTGTTTTTAGATTTAGGTTTTCATTATCTATAAAGGTATTTGTTTTATCATATTTTCCTGCTGCTAGAAGTGAACCTTTTAGGTGAGTATTATTTCCTACATTTACATTTACTTTATTTCCTATTAGAGAAGTAAGTTCTGTTTGTTTTATTCTTACTCTTCCTGTATTTGCTCCATATGAAGCATTTACAGAAGATACTTTTCCATTACCTGTTCTTAGTCCTACCTTTTGATTTGCAGTTTCTCTTGAAGCTACTGTAGATTTACCCTTTGAATCTTTCACTTGGTCTTTGTTACTTCCACCTATACTAAATCCTGCACTTACATTAAAGCCATTTTGATTTGTATTATATATATCTCTTTGGGATTCTATTACAAGGTCATTTTTTACATTTAAATTTAGGGTATCTTTTGCTTTTACATTTGCTCCTATGAAATTCGCATCATTTGTTGCATTTATATTTATATTCTTTTTTAGACTATCTGTATCACTATGTTGTTGTTCAAATGCTATTTGTAAGAAGCCTTTTTGAATTTGAACAAAAATTTTCTTTAAAAAAATAATTCTTATTTAACTTTTACTCAAATACCTTTTAATAAAATATTTCATCCATTCTTAAGTAACCAAATTGTAATCATAAAATCATAAACTTCCATATCAAATTTTTTATGGAGACAATAAAATGACAATAAAGAAAACATCGTTAGCATTATTAGCAAGTGCGGCTTTAACAGTAAGTTTAAGTGCAAGAGATCAAATTAAAATCGTTGGGTCATCAACTGTATACCCATTTTCATCTTCAGTTGCTGAAGAATTAGGAGCAACTTCAAAGTTCCCAACTCCTGTTGTAGAATCAACAGGTTCAGGTGGGGGAATGAAATTATTTTGTGCTGGAAATGATTTAAATACTCCTGATATTACAAATGCTTCAAGAAGAATGAAAACAAAAGAGTTTACACTTTGTGAAAAAAATGGCGTTACAGATATTACTGAAGCTGTAATTGGTTATGACGGAATTGCTTTTGCACAAGACAAAGCTAATCCTGCTTTTGATATTTCAAGAAAAAACTTAGCTTTAGCAGTTGCAGCAGAAGTTCCTTCAAAAGATGGTAAATCACTAATTGCTAACCCTTATAAAAAATGGTCAGATATTGATTCTTCATTACCTTCTAGAGAAATCATAGTTTACGGACCACCAAAATCTTCAGGGACAAGAGATGCTTTTGAAGAATTAGTAATGCAAGCTACATTCAAAAAAATGCCTATTTATACTGACCTTTACAAGCTTGATAAAAAAGCAAATAAGAGATATAAAAAATATTCTGTAGTAAGACAAGATGGTGTTTATGTTCCATCAGGTGAAAATGATAATCTTATTGTTAAAAAATTAACTAAAAATAAAAATGCATTTGGAATTTTTGGATTCTCTTTCTTAGTTGAAAATGATGACAAATTATCTGGTTCTACAATTAATGGTATTGAACCAACTCCTGAGGCTATATCTTCAGGAAAATATCCTGTTTCTAGATCTTTATTCTTCTATACTAAAAACTCTCACAAGAAAGATGTTCCTGCAATGAATAAATATCTTGAGATGTTTATGTCTGAAAATATGATTGGAGAAGATGGTATTTTAGCTGAGATTGGACTTATTCCTTTACCACAAGAACAAAGAGCAGAACTTAGAAAGTCTGTACTAGCTGGTAAAAAAATTACTTTAAAAGAATTAAAACACTAATTATTAATAAAAAGAGAGAACACCTCTCTTTTTATAGTTTTATATATGGACTTTTATCTGTTGTGCGGACGAAAGAGGTAAAAGTCTATATGTAAATCTACGCTAATAGAAAGGCTTATAATGTCAACAAAAATTGACATTGACAAACTTGATTTTGCATTCCAAGCTATTGTTAATACTTATACAGGAAAAACTTACGCTGTTGAAGCCTTGATTCGAAATACAGAAGAACTAGGATTTAAATCTATACAAGACTTCTTTGATTACTTATATAAAGAGCAAATACTATTTAAATTTGACATTCTTCTTAGAGAAAAAGCAATAAAGAAATTTAAGAAAATCGATATAAAAAAAATAAAACTTTTTTATAATATAGATAATAGAATTCTAAGCATGCCAGATTTTCAAGTAGGATTAACAAGTAAATTATTAGAAGCAGAAGAATTAGAGCAAAATACAATTTGTTTTGAGTTAACAGAACATCACTCTTTTGATGATGAAAATTTATTAAAAAAAATTATTCAAATATATAAAAAACATAATTTTAATATAGCAATAGATGATTTTGGTACGGGAATTTCGGGACTTCATTTACTATATATCTCAGAAGCAAATTTTATTAAAATAGATAGATTTTTTATAAATGAAATTAATCGTGATTCAAAAAAAAGATTATTTTGTTCTTCAATTGTAGAAATGGCACATATAATGGGAATGAAAGTTATTGCAGAAGGTATTGAAACAATTGAAGAATATTATACTTGTAAGGAAATAAAAGCAGATTATGTTCAAGGTTTCTTAATTTCAAAGCCTACTTTAAATACAAATCTTATTCAAAAAACTTATTCAAAGTGTAGAGCTTTGTTTAAAAAAGATAGAAGAGCTTCAAATAATAATTTTATTGACAAAGCCTATATTGAAAGAATTCTTCCATTAAATATTAATTCTTCATTACATGAGTTATTCATATATTTTAAAAATAACACTCAAAATACCTTTGTTCCGATAATCAACAATGAAAAAAAAATTGAAGGAGTAATATATGAAGTTGATATTAAAGAACTTTCATATTCACAATATGGTTTATCTTTGGCCAAAAATGTCTCTTTTAAAACAAAACTTAAAACTTATATAAAGCCTGTATTAGAAATAGATATTACCTGGGGAATAGATAAAGCTTTAGAAATGTTTCATTTAAGAAATGACTCAAAAGGTATTTTTGTTAGAAGAGATGATACCTATTATGGCTTTATAAATCTTAATAATCTTCTATCCCTTTCATACAAAAGAAATCTTGAGATTGCACAAAATCAGAACCCTTTAACTAAACTTCCTGGAAATAAACAAATTGATAACTTTATTCAAAAAGTATTTAAAAAAAATATTAATGCCCACATAGTTTATTTTGATTTTAATGACTTTAAACCTTTTAATGATTATTATGGATTTAGACAAGGAGATAGAGCTATTTTGATGTTTTCTGAAATATTACAAAAGAATATATCAAATGAACATTTTGTTGCACATATTGGTGGCGATGATTTCTTTGTAGGTTTTTTAGAAAAAGATTTTGAAGAAGTGTATTCTTTAATCCACAAAAGCCAAGTAGATTTTAAAAATTGCGCTTCAAGTTTATATTCAGAAGAAGATTTAAAAAATAAATTTATCTTCGCAAAAGACAGATTTGGAGTTGATAGAAAATTTGATTTATTAAGTGTAAGCGCAGCAATTATTGAAATCAAAAAAAATTGCCAACTCGAAACTTTCAATTCAAACCTAAGTAAAATCAAAAAATATTCCAAAGAAGTTCCCTATCCTTTGGCTATCTGCTGTAACTTGTAATCATATTGTAACCTTTTGCCTATACAATATCAAAAATATATAGAAAGGTAATTTCTTTTGCATACATTTGAATCAAAAAACAAATCACGAGAATTAAAAGAAAAAGCAATTAAAATTGCATTGATTACAGCATCAACTATTTCAATTTTAACTACTTTTGGTATTTTATTTTCAATTCTTTTTGAAGCTTTAGCCTTCTTTGAATTAAGAAGTTTTTGGTACTTTTTAACAGGTACAGAATGGTCTCCTGGAATTGTAGGAAGTAAATTTGGAGCCGTACCTATTTTCGCTGGTACAATTATGATTACCTTCATAGCAATGGCAGTAGCAATTCCAATTGGATTAGGAAGTGCTATATATATGAGTGAATATGCTTCACATACAACCAGAGATTATTTAAAACCCATCTTAGAAATTCTTGCAGGAATTCCAACAGTTGTTTATGGATTTTTTGCAGCAATTACAGTAGCTCCTTTTATAGTTAAAGCTGCTGCTTGGTTTGGACTTGAAGCTTCTTTCAACTCAGCTTTAGCTTCTGGAATTGTTATGGGGATTATGATTATTCCTGTAATTTCATCGCTTTCAGATGATGTAATTAGAGCAGTTCCTGATTCTCAAAGAAAAGCATCTTTAGGTTTAGGAATGACTCAAGGTGAAACTATTAGAAATATTGTTTTACCTTCAGCTCTTCCTGGAATCATTTCAGCAACATTACTTGGTTTTTCAAAAGCTATTGGTGAAACAATGATTGTTGTAATGGCAGCAGGATTAAGACCAAACTTATCTATTAATCCTTTAGAAGATATGACTACTGTTACAGTTAGAATTGTTGATGCTCTTGTTGGTGACCAAGCATTTAACTCTCCTGGAACTCTTTCTGCATTTGCATTAGGTTTAGCATTGTTTATTATTACATTATGTTTAAATATTGTTTCATTAATGCTAATTAGAAAATTCAAAGAAAAATATAAAGTGAATACATTATGAATAAAAAAGATAGAAATAACAATAATCCATTTTATGATCCTTCATTAAATGCAAGACATAGAAGTTCAAAAAGATTTAAGACCTTTACCCTTTCCTCTTTAATCTTTTCAATTGCATTTTTAGCATTTTTTCTTTTTGATATTATTTCAAAAGGTTCTCCTGCTTTTGAACAAGCTTATATAAATATTCCTGTGACGTATAATGAAAAAACTATTAAAAATACTAGAACGGCAATTGATAAGAAATATAGAAAAATAATTTCAAGAGCATGGTTAAGAGGCTTACCTAAACTTGCTGAAGCAAATCCTGAATTTATGGGTAAAACAATTGATACTTGGGTTTTAGCAGATGATCAAGTGGATCAATATCTTAAAGGACATTATCACAAACTAAAAAGAAAAGATAGAGCTTTAATTGATAATATGAAAACGCATGGTAAAGTAGAATTAAAATTCAATGAAATCTTCTTTTTAAATGGAGATTCTAAAATACCTGAATTTGCTGGTCTAAACTCTGCAATTGTAGGTTCTATTTTTACACTTCTAATTACAATGGCTTTTGCTTTTCCTATTGGAGTTATGACAGCAATTTATCTTGAAGAGTTTGCTGAGGATAATAAATTTACACAAATCATTGAAGTAAATATTAATAACCTTGCAGCTATTCCATCAATTTTATTTGGTCTTTTAGGTCTAGCAATATTTATTAACCTTTTTGGACTTCCAAGGTCTTCTCCACTAGTTGGAGGGTTAACACTTGCTCTTATGACTTTGCCAATTATTATTGTAAGTTCACGTGCAGCACTTAGATCAGTTCCTGATTCAATAAGACAAGCAGCATATGGTTTAGGACTTACAAAAATTGAAGTTACAAGAGATCACGTCTTACCTTTAGCTTTTCCAGGGATTCTTACAGGTTCAATTATTGGATTAGCCCAAGCAATGGGAGAAACTGCTCCTTTAATTATTATTGGTATGATTGCATTTATTCCCGATGCACCAGGTTCAATTATGGAAGCAGCAACAGTTATGCCAGCACAGCTCTTTACCTGGGCTGGTATGCCTGAACGTATGTATATTGAAAAAACCGCTGCTGGAATTATGGTGTTATTAACAATTTTAATTTCACTTAACGCAATAGCAATTTATTTAAGAAAAAAATTTGAAGTTAAATGGTAGAAGGAAAAATTAGAATGTCAAAAGATAATAAAGTAAAAGTAAAAGTAGAGAAGCTAAATCTTTGGTATGGAGAGAATCATGCCTTACATGGAATTAGTACAGATATTTATGAAAATAAAATTACCGCATTAATTGGACCTTCAGGATGTGGAAAATCTACATTTTTAAGATGCTTAAATAGAATGAATGATTTAATTTCATCAGTAAAGATTGAAGGAGAAATAATTATTGATAGAAAGAATATTTATGATAAAGATGTTGATGAAGTGAGTGTAAGAAAAAGAGTAGGAATGGTATTTCAACAACCAAATCCTTTTCCAAAATCTATTTATGATAATGTTGCATATGCCCCAATTAAACATGGTATCGTTTCAAAAGGGAAAGAGTGTGATGAATTAGTTGAAACTTCATTAAGAAAGTCGGGTCTTTGGAATGAAGTTAAAGATAAATTAAATCAACCTGGAACTTCACTTTCAGGAGGACAGCAACAAAGATTATGTATTGCAAGAACAATTGCAATTAAACCAGAAGTAATTTTAATGGATGAACCAACATCAGCTCTTGATCCAATTTCAACTGAGAAAATTGAAGCTTTAATGCTAGAGTTAAAAAAAGATTACACAATTATTGTTGTAACGCACAATATGCAACAAGCTGCAAGAGTTGCTGATTATACAGCATTCTTCCATTTAGGAAAACTAGTTGAATACGATGAAACAGAAACAATATTTGTTAATCCATCAAACAAAAAAACAGAAGATTATATTACAGGGAGATTTGGATAATGTTAAAAATATACGAAGAAAAAAGAAATAATATAAAAGATGAAGTTCTATTTATGGGGAATAGTGTAATTGAAGCACTAGAAATATCTTTACAAACACTAAAAAGTGATGATATATCAGCCTTAAAAGATATTGATTTATCAGTTAAAAAGTTATCAAATAAATCAAATCAAATTGATAATTTAATTGTTACAGCTTTGGCATTGTATTCACCAGAAGCAAAAGATTTAAGAGAAATGATTTCATATTTGAAAATTACAAATGAATTAATAAGAGCAGCAGCAAATGTAAAAGGATTTGTAAAGATATTTAGAAAAGCATTTTCTGAAGATTTAAATACTAATACAATTTTAGAATTTACAATTCCGTTACATAAATCATCACTATTAGCATTAAGAACTTCAATGTCAATGATAGAAGAAACAAATGAAAAACATACAGAAGAAAAATACCATAGAGTAATTGTTGAAGAGAGTAAAGCCAATGATTTGTATGCAATTGTTGAGAAAAATATTTTAAAACTCATTTCAAAAAACCTTGAACTTTCAAAAGAATATTTTGATATATTAAGTAGTCTTAGAAGATTAGAAAGAACAGCAGATAGAGCATCTTCAATTGCAAGCCTAGCCCTTTTTGCTCAGGTTGGGGGAGACATTATACAATCATAATTTTATGATATAATTAACATATGAAAAACGCAATAACTAAAATAAAAACTTACTTTAATTCAAACTTTGAAGTGCTTGCCGCTACAATAATATTTATAGGTATTATGATTACAGCAATTGATTTTTATAAGGCAATTATTCTTATGTTAGAGTTTATTGTAATTATGGAAGTTGTAAAAATGATTTCTGATTTTGTAAAAAAACAGAAATTGAGACTACGCTTTGTTATAGATATTTTTATTATCTTTTTAATTAGAGATGTAATTATATTAAGTACAAATTTGCATAAAGATTATTTTGATATTATTTTCTTATTAATTGTAATATCTATATTCTTTATATTTAGAATTTTAGCTATTAAATTCTCTCCTGGTATTATAAAAGTATCAAAAGATACTGTTATAGAATATGAAGATGGTAGAGAAAATAAAAAAGTTAAAGATAATGATAAGTTGATGAAAAATGAAAAATAAATTAATTTTAATAGTAGAAGATGAAGAAGATATTTTAGAACTCCTTGAATATACTCTTCAAAAAGAAGGTTTCGAAACAATAGGCTTTTTAAGTATTGATAAAACTCTAAAAAGAGTCTTAGAAGAAGAAGATATAAGTTTGATTTTAATGGATAGAAACCTTCCTGGAAGTGAAGGAACTACTTTTATAAATCAAATAAAAAATGAGGGTTATAATATTCCTGTTATATATGTCACAGCAAAAGATAAAGATGAAGATATAATTGATGGCTTTGAAGCACATGCTGATGATTACATAACAAAACCCTTTAAAATAAAAGAATTATGTGCAAGAGTAAAAGCTGTAATTAAAAGAACTTCAAAAGAAGTTGATATTTTAAAAATTAAAGATATTACTTATAAAGCTGCTAATAAAAAATTTTATATAGAAAATGAGGAATTAATTTTAACTCATTTAGAACATGATTTATTTTTAGAGTTTATAAAAAATAAAGATATTTTAATGTCTAGGGAGCATTTATTAAACACTGTTTGGGAAGATTCTTTTGATAAAAAAGTAAAAACAGTAAATGTTGCAATTAAAAGACTTAAGAGTAAAATAGATCCAGATTCAACAAAAAATTATATAAAATCTGTAAGAGGAGAAGGTTACATATTTTGCTAAAGATTCATCAACTTTTTTTAAGAACTTACATTCTTATATTCTTAGGAATACTCTTAACACTTGCGACTATTACTTATTTTTGGTCAAAAAGTGTTTATATTAATCAAATAGAAAAAAATCTTATTCAAAATATAGATACTTTTGCTATTGTCATAAAAGATTTAGAAAATGTTGACAATATAATTAAAGATTTAAGATCTAGTATCAATCTTCGTATTACTATTATTGATGAAAAAGGTAATATAATAGCAGAGAGTGATGAAGATAAAAACTTAATGAAAAATCATTCAAATAGAGAAGAAGTTCTTCAAGCAAAAGATTTTGGTATTGGAAAAGTCATACGCTATTCTAATACTATAAATAAAGAACTTTTATATGTTATTAAAAAAGTAACTATAAATAAAAAAATCTATTTTTTAAGAATGGCAGACTACACAGACAAAATAACCGATAACTTTGTTAATCTTACTACTCAAATATTTGCATTAATTACTTTCTTTTTAATTCTTGGTTTTTTAGCAACTTATTTTATAAGTTTGAAAATTAAAAGAGAAACCGATTCCATTTTAAATTTCTTAACTGAATTATCAGATAAAAAACCAACTTATTTATTAAAATCAAGATATACAGTTGAATTTTATAAAATAACAAGATTGTTAAATAAAGTTGCCTTGAAACTATCAAAAAGAGAAAAACAAAAGTCAAAGCAAACTGCAAAATTAAAAATTTCTAATAGACAAAAAGATGAAATTATCTCAGCTTTATCCCATGAATTCAAAAATCCAATTGCGATTATTTCAGGATATAGTGAAACTATTCTAAATGATGATGAAATGCCCTTAGTAATGAAAGAGAACTTTTTAAAGAAAATTCATACAAATGCAAATAAAATGTCTCAAATTATTGATAAACTAAGATTAACGTTAAAATTTGAAGAAGGTAAACAAGAATTAATTTTAACACCCTGCCCCATAAAAAAAATACTTGATGATATAATTCCTGATTTAAAAGAAAAATATAAAAATAGAGAGATTGTAATCACAGGTTCTGATATTAATCTAAAAGTTGATGAAACTCTAATTTCTATGGCTATTTCTAACTTGATTGAGAATGCATTAAAATATTCAGAAGATGAAGTAATTGTGGAACTCACAAAAGATTCTATTATCGTAAAAGATAGAGGTATAGGAATAGAAGAAAGTGATTTAAGTAAAATAAATCAGAAATTTTATAGAGTCTCTAAAAATGGTTGGAATAACTCCTTAGGACTAGGGCTGTTCATTGTTTATTCAATCCTAAAACTTCATAAATTTGAGCTAAAAATCAATAGTGAAATCAATGTTGGTTCTGAATTTAAAATAGTTTATTAAAAATAACTTAATTTAAGGTTTAATTAAGTAATTATACACTATTATTCCACCTCATTAATAAAATCGGAGAAAATAAATGAAATTTACTCAAATGGCAAAAGCTAACGAAGTTGAGAGAGATTGGATCATAGTAGATGCTACTGATAAAATATTTGGTAGAATTATTACTGAAGTTGCGACAATCTTAAGAGGTAAACACAAGCCTTCTTTTACTCCTCATGTAGACTGTGGAGACAATGTAATTATAATTAATGCTTCAAAAGCAAAATTTTCTGGTGCTAAATTAGAAGATAAAAATTACTATACACACTCAGGTTATTTTGGTAGTACAAAAACTCACAAAATGTCTGATATGCTAGATAATAATCCTGAAAAATTATTCAAACTAGCAACAAGAGGTATGCTTCCAAAAACTAAACTTGGAAAAGTAATGTTAAAAAAACTAAAAGTATATGCAGGTTCTGAACACCCTCACTCTGCGCAAATTAAAGGATAAGACTAATGGCAAAAGTATACGCAACAGGTAGAAGAAAATCTTCTATTGCAAAAGTATGGTTAGAAAATGGAAACGGTCAACTAACAATCAACGGTCAAACTTTAGATGCATGGCTAGGTGGACACGAAGCAATTAAAAAAAGAGTTATGCAACCACTAGAAGTAGCTAAACAAGAAACTTCTGTAAATATTGTTGTTCAAACTTTAGGTGGAGGTTACTCTGCACAAGCTGATGCTGTTAGACATGGTATTTCTAGAGCTTTAGTTGCTTATGATGAGCAATTCAGAGCTGTTTTAAAACCTTATGGTTTATTAACAAGAGATGCAAGATCAGTAGAAAGAAAAAAATACGGAAAGAAAAAAGCAAGAAAATCTACTCAATTCTCAAAAAGATAATTGGTCAGAAACTTACTTTTCTACAAAGGGGAACAACTTATGTTGTTCCCCTTTTTTTATTTCAGTTCTTTATTTAAATAATATTTGTAATATAATTTATTATAGGAAAGAACAATGGAAAATAAGCTATATCAACAATTTTTTGAATCATCACCCTTTGCAATAGTTTTACTAGACATAAATAGTGGACATTGTATAAAGATGAATCAAAGTTTTAAAAACTTATGCTCTTATACCCCAGAAGAATTGTCACATCTGAATTTTTGGAATCTTTTCCTAGATAAAAATAAAAAACAGTTTATAAAAAAATTAAAATCTCAAAAAAAAATCTCAAAAATACATACAAAATTAATTAATAAAAATTTGAATAAAATTGCTATTACCTTAAGTTGCTTTTTATTAGAAGAACAAGAAAATTTAGTTTGGATGCAACTTGAAGAAAATAAAGAACAACAAGAACATGAGATTATTTATGAAGATAATAAGACTCTTTTAGAATATATTGCTATTGAAAATTCATTAAAAAAAACTCTAAATAAAATTGTAAGCTTTGCAGAAAAAAGAAATAGAAATAGTATATGTTCAATTCTTCTACTTGATAAAGAAAAAAAACATCTTTTTACAGCTTCAGCGCCTAGATTACCTGAGTTTTATTCAAGTGCAATAAATGGCATAGAAATTGGGAATAAAATAGGTTCTTGCGGTAGTGCTGCATTTAATAAAAAAAGGATAATTGTAAAAGATATTGATAGCCATGAAAACTGGAAAAATTTTTTAGAGCTTACTAATGAAGCAAATCTACATTCATGTTGGTCAGAACCAATATTTTCCTCAAAAAATGAAATATTAGGAACATTCGCTATTTATACAAATACAAAAAAAGAACCTTCTGATTTCGAAATAAAACTTATTGAAACCTACTCTAATCTAGCATCAAAAGCAATTGAAAAAGATACTAATACAAAAAACCTTATAGAAAGAGAAAGAGAGTTAGAGCAACTTTTTGATAATACACAAATTGGATTAATGTATATCTCCTCCAAAAGAGTAATTATAAAAGCAAATAAAAAATTAGCAGATATTTTCGATTATAATGAAGCTGAGGAAATGGAAGGATTGAAGCTAATTAACTTTTATCTTTCAAAAGAAAGTTTTAAAGATTTTGAAAGGAAATACTTCAATACTTTAAAAAGCACTAATAAATTAGATGTAGAGTATAGGCTACGAAAAAAAGATGGTTCAATTATTTATTGTGAAATATCAGGAAGATCAATAACTTCAGAAGACTTTTCAAAAGGTATGTTATGGATGATAAAAGATATCTCTTTAAGAAAAGAGTATGAAACAAAACTTAAAAATAGTGAATTATTAAATTTGAATATTCTTTCTACTATTCCTGATTTAGTCTGGGTTAAAGATAAAAATGGTTCTTATATTTCCTGTAATCAAGAGTTTGAAAAGTGCCTAGGCAAAGATAAAGAATTAATAATAGGGAAAACAGACTATGAGCTTACAAATAAAAAATTAGCTGATATTTTTAGAGAAAAAGATAAATTAGTTATGAAGTCAAATGAGATTTTAGTAAATGAAGAATGGGTAACTTATGCTTCTAATAATAGAAAAGTCCTTTTAGAAATTTCTAAAAAAGCTTTAAAGGACCCAAACGGCAATACTTTAGGAATTCTTGGAATTGGCCATGATATTACAATAAGAAAACAAAAAGAAGATGAAGTAAAAAAATTACATAAAAAAACTACTGAACTTGTAAAATCTCAACAAATACTTTTATCACTTTTCGATAAAGGAGATACTGTTTTATTTATGTGGGAAAATGATGAAAGATGGAGTATTGAGTATGTTTCATTAAGTGTATCAAAATTATTAGGTTATAGCAAAGAAGACTTTTTAGAAAGAAAAATAGATTACTCTGATTGTATTCATAAAGATGACTTAGAAAAAGTAGTTGAAGAGACTAAAACAGCCTTTGCAAAAAAATTAGATTATTTCAAACAAAAACCTTATAGAATAATTACAAAAAAGAATGAGAAGAAATGGGTTTTAAATAATACAATTACTTTAAAAAATGAATCTGGACAAATAACAAGTTTTATTTCATATATTATTGATATTTCAGAGCAAGTAAAAAATCAAGAATTAGTATATCATCAATCAAAAATTGCATCTATGGGAGAAATGTTAGGTAATATTTCTCATCAATGGAGACAACCTTTATCCTCTATATCAAGTCTAGCAACAGGTAGCAAATTAAAAAAAGAAGTTGATATATTAAGTGATGATGAATTTCATGAAAACATGGATTTAATAAATGAAAATGCTCAATACCTTTCTAAAACAATTGATGATTTTAGAAGTTTTTTTACTTTAGATTCAAATATTAAAGTAAAACATAATTTAAAAGACACTTTTAATAAAATTCATTCTTTAATAAAAGACTCTTTCAGAAATTCTCATATTGAAATTATATTTAATATTGCAGATGCAAATATAGTTATAAATGAAAATATTTTTATTCAAGCTATTCTTAATATTCTTAATAATGCAAGAGATGTATTATCCAAAGCTGAGCTAGCTGACAAATATGTATTTGTAAATCTTATTAAAGATCAAAAAGAGTATTTACTAACAATAAATGATACAGGAAAGGGAATTCCTTTAAATATTAAAGATAAGATATTTGAACCATATTTCACTACAAAACATAAAGCCCAAGGTACGGGAATTGGTTTATATATGACAAGCCAAATTATTACAAAACATTTACAAGGTAGTATTTTAGTTGAAAATATTAATTTCACTTATCAAAATAAAGAGTTTCATGGAGCTTCTTTTGAGATAAGAATTCCTAGGAATTAATCAATAGGTATAAATAAATCTGTAGTAGTTCTGCCAAATAATAAATCTTTATATGAATTATGATGGAGTTGGAAAGATGGTTTTAAAGATATCTGATAATTTTTGTCATGATAGAAGGTATCAAATACGACATTAAAGAAGTTATCGAATTCATCTAGAGTACCAGAAAATAAAAATTTTGCATAGTTGCCCCCTCTTATAGTTTTAATTGGCAAGCCTGCTATATGAGAGTGTTTATTTTTTTCATATAAAATACAAGCCTCATATCTTAAATTTGTTTTTTTAAGGGTAATTGAGGGTTCATTGTAACATATAGAAATATATTGAAGATCATTTTGAGGTACTCGATGAAATTTATTTTCAATCTCAATCCAAGAAGCTTTTTCTGAATAGTTATAATCTCCACATACTCTTACAAAAAAAACTTTAAAGTCAGGAATATTTACAATTTCAAAAGATGGAGTATCAAAATTTTTATCGAAAGTACGAAATTGATCTTTATATTCTTTAGGAGAACAATTATATATACTTTTAAATGCTCGAGTTAATGAAGTATTACTATTAAAACCTGTTCTTATTGCAGAATCTGTAACATTATTATATTGATATTTCAGCATTAATGCAGTTTTTTCCACTCTTAACCTTTTTATATAGTGGTAAACACATTCTCCTACATACTCTTTAAATAGTCTTTGAAAATGAAAAGGTGAATATCCTGCTAGAGAAGCTAACTTTTCAATTGATAGCTTATCATCTAAATTACATTCAATTTCATCTAATACTCTCTCAATATGTGGATTATAACTAGCTAAACTAAGTGATTTCATAATTTTTCTTCTCCAAAAAGTATTATTTTACTAAAAAATCAAATTATATTATTTCATTTATAGTAAAAAAGAAAGCATAATATTTTTGTATATTATTAAATATTGTGAAATATTATAAAAATATAAAATTAATTTATTATTTAAAATATTTTTAAGTTTAAATTCTAAACTAACTATATATAAGTGTTTCTTAAGTTTTTCAATTATAGCATTTTTTGTATAGTAATAGATAAAACATAGCATTTTTTGTAAAGTATAAAGTTTTATTAAAATATATAATTACTTAGTTAATTAATTAATACTTAAGTTTAAAACTAAAAGAGGAGGTAATTTATGGAATTCTTAGAATTATGTTTATTACTATATGTATCGTACTTGGTTTACAAAAAACCAGAGAAAGAAAAGTTGGCTTTTAATTTATTAGCCTTTACAGCAGCACTAGTCGCCTTTGTATTTTATGCAATTGACATTCATTACAATGTATTACCTGCATTTAATTTATAGGAGCCAATTATGAAAAAAAATATAAATATATATGTATTAATGTCTTTTGCCGTTTTAGCTGTTATGGCAGGACCTGTCGCCATTGCTAACATGGTATTTGGATATATCTTAGGAGATGCTCCTTGTACAAGTTGCTGGGCTCTTAGAATAAATATGATTGTAATAGCAGCAGGAGCATTATTTATAATAAGATATGGATTAAAAATGAAATACTTAGCCCTTATTATTATGGTTGCAGCTTTTGGTATATGGAATGCTTTTTGGCATTTAGGATGGTATGCTCAAATGGATATTGGACAAGGACAAGCCTTACCAATATTTAATCTACATACACAAGTATGGGCAGGAATAGTTTTCTGGGCTGTATTAATTGTTCTTGGCTTGATTCTAGCATTTGCTAATATGAAAGAAGATCAAGAAATTTTAGCAAAATTAAATTATAGAAACTTAACAAAAATAAATAAATTTGCTTTTGTTATTTTTATGATTGTTACAGCTTCAAACGCATTGCAAGCATTTATAGCAGCAGGACCACCTCCTTTTACTGCACCTGATTCACCAGCTAGATTTACTTTTAATCCAAAATATAATAGTTGGAGTAGTTTACTTCCAAATGCATTTTCTGCTCCAACATGGAGAGGTTCTTTTGGTGTAGATAGTCCAGATTTACCTAGTGATAAAGCAGAATATATCGTATTTGATAATAATCCAGAGAATTCTCCTTTATATATAACAAATAAACTAGAACTAGTATCGGAAAAAGAGATAACTCTAGATTTAAATTCAGCTATCAGTGGTATTAGATTTAATAAAGAGAATAATCAATTCGCAATAGTTACACAAGATTGGGGAATGTATCTTACAAATAAAAGTTTAAACAATATAAATGATTATTTAATTTTAGATAATTTCTATTTCCCATTTATGACAAACTTTGCAGATGTTGACTTTATGGATGATGGAAATATAAAAATGATGGGAACAAATAAAGCATATTCTATTGTGAAATTTGACCCAACAAAAGCTGATGAAGTAGAAGGATTTGCAAACTTTAAAAAGGGTGCAGATAAATTCATTGCTATTGATAAAAATGTATTTAGAACAGTTAGAGCTAATACTCACTATGTAAATAGCTTTGTGGTTATGGGAAATTATAGTTATACAATTAGTGTTCCTAGTAATTTGGAAAAGAGTTTTGTTGTTATAAAACAATCAAATACTGACGGAATACTATCGGCTGAATACACACCAACTATATCTTCAGATATAAAAGCAAAAAATGACAAAGAACTTGGTGATTATTATGTTACAGGGCTTGCAAAGAAAGATGGCATGTTGTATGCATTAAGCAAAAACTATAATACGATTTTACAAATTAATCCAGAAACTGAAAAAATTGTAAAAACATATTCATACCCAAGTAAGATAACAAATGCTAGAGCTATAGATTTTGTTGATGGGAATATCAACATAGTTAGTTACCAAGATGGTAAAAATATACTTTATATACTTAAATAATAAAGATACTTCTTCTTAATTGAAGAAGTATTTAATTTCACGAAAGAGAAGAAGGAGAAATATTATGGGAGCCTTAGATATTAATAATGGCAGAAGAAGTTTTCTAAAAGGGACTACAGCTTGTTTAGTTAGTGTGCCACTATTTGGAATGTCATATACATCTACAAAGTATGACAAAGTAGATCATAAACCTACCCAAACAAATGGTGCCTCTAAATATCATTTTGTAACTTGTCCAAGAAATTGTAGAGATGCATGTTCTTTAGTTGCAGAAGTACAAAATGGTGTGATGATAGATATACAAGGAAATAAATCACATCCTGTTACAAAAGGTCATCCTTGTGTAAAAGGTAATACCTACAGAGAATACTTATACCAACCAAATAGAATTTTGTATCCTATGAAAAGAGTAGGCAAAAGAAAAGAAGGTAAATGGGAAAGAATTTCTTGGGATGAAGCTTTTGAATTAGCAGGAAAAAAATTAACTGATATTAAAAATAAATATGGTGGTGAAGCTATTGGTGAAATGGTTTATTCTGGTAATGAAGGACATATCTCAAAAACAGTAGGTCCTGGTAATTTACTTGAAAAAATTGGAGCAACAAGATTAGTTAGAAATCCTTGTGATTGGCCAAGATATCAGGGTACTCCAAGTGTTATTGGTACACCTTACTCAAAAGATATGCTTGAAACAGTTGACTCAGATTTATATATTACATGGGGTTCAAATGAAGCATATACTGCTGTTCACTGGGCTAGATTTGGACAAGATGTAAGAAGAAAAAATGGTGGAAAATTAGTTACAATTAATTCTGTTAGAACACCAATGGCAAACAATTCAGATATGTTTATACAATTAAAACCTTCAACAGATCCATTCTTCTGTTTAGGTGTATGTAAAGTACTTATTGAAGAGAATTTATATGATAAAGAATTTGTATCTAAATATGCAATGGGATTTGAAGATTTAGTAAAAGAAACTAAAGAATATACCTTAGAAGAACTAGCAACAGCATGTGAAATTACACCTGAAGAAATAGTTGAGTTTGCAAGAATATATGCAGCAGCAAAAAGACCTGCTATTGCACATGGTGATGGAGGTCAGAGACATTTTAATGGAGCTAGACTTGTTAGAGCAGTTACTTTTTTACCTGTTTTAGTTGGGGCCTTAAATAAAAAAGGTGCTGGATTATTTTGGGCATATACAAATTTAGGTCCATGTTACGATTTTAGTAAAGTTATGCCTGATTTATCACCAAAAGATGAAAATGGAGAGTCTATTAAAAGACAAACTGCAAATTATGTCCAATTTGGTAGAGCATTAAAACTTGATAATCCAACAAGTTTAGATACAGAATCTCAAGTTTATAAAGAAGTAACTCTTCCTACACCATTAAGAGCAGTTATACATTACAACACTAGTATGATGACAACTGCACCAAATTCTGATTTAATTAAAAAAAGATTAATGGAAGATGATGATTTTTATTTAATTGTATTAGATCCTTTTCATACAGATACTGTTGATTATGCAGACTTAGTATTACCAGCAGGGACTTTTTTAGAATCTGAGGATGTTCAAAATGATCAAATTTCTGGCTATGTTTGTTATAACGCGGCAGCAGCTAGACTAGTTGGTGAAAGTAAAATTAATTTAGAAATATTCAATGGTATTGCAAAAGCTATGGGATATAAAGAAGAATGTTTTAATATTAATGATCCAAAAGAAATTATAAAAAATATGATAGATACTCCTTTTAGTAAAATGCAAGGAATTACTTATGAAAGATTAGTAAAAGAAGGGCAAGTAAAACCTATAAGAACTGTTGACTCAATGAAAGAACATTTCCCTTACTATCCATATTGTCCAGAAACAGAGCTTAAATTTAAAACACCATCTGGAAAAGCAGAACTTTATTCTCAATACTTTAAAGATTCAGGATTCCATCCAGTTATTGACCTTGATACAGATTGGGATTATTATAAAGCACATAAAGAATTTGGAAAAGAATATTTGGAAAAGTATCCATTATATTTTATGACTCCAGGAACACAATTACAAAATAATTCAAATTGGGGAACAAATAAATATATTTTACCAAGAGTGTTATTCGATGGTTACCCAGAATTATTTATGCATAAAAAAGATGCCCAAGCAAGAGGTATAAAAGAAGGAACAGTTGTTTCAGGAATAAATGAAAAAGGTAAAGCATTCTTTAGAGTTAGAATTAAAACTGATATGAATCCTGGTGTTACATATGCATGGAATAATATATGGTGTAGAACGACAAAGACAGATACAGGGGCCAATATTTTATGTAGTGATGGTATTAGTGACCTAGGTCAAGGTTCAACGTATACTGCGACATTTATTGAAGTTGAAAAAGTATAAAGGAGTATAAAATGAAAAAGTTAAGAAAAAGTTTCCTATTTGATCAAGATTTTTGCATAGGCTGTAAAGCATGTGAAGTTGCGTGTCAAACTTATCATAAACAAGAACCAGAAATAAATTGGAGGAAAGTTGATGAATATGAAGTAACTGAAAATAAAAAGTTAAAAAGTGTATTTTTAACACATTCATGTAATCACTGTGAAAATCCAATTTGTGCTGAAGTTTGTCCAGCTGAGGCCTATACTGTTAGAGAAGATGGAATAGTAGAATTAGATAGAGATAAATGTATTGGCTGTGGCTATTGTGCTCAAAATTGTGAATATGATGCCATAACTATAGTGGGTAAAGAAAGTAAAGCACAAAAATGTAATATGTGTACTGAAAGACTAGATATAGGGGAACTTCCTGCTTGTGTAAGAGCTTGTCCTATGGGTGTTTTAAGTATTATTGAGACAAATTTAGCAGATAGAGCGGGTATGGAAAAAGAAGTTGTTGGATTTGAAGCAAATTCTTATGTACCATCAACACGATTTTATCCAAAATTTGTAACAGGTATGAAAAGAAAAGAATTTTCAATAAAAATTTAACTTATAAGTGGGAGAAAAATAATGAAAACAATAAAAGCGTATCATCCGTTGATAATGACAACTCACAAGTTTATATTAATACAAACTATAACTTTAATAATAACAGGATTGCCATTTTTTTCTAAAACATTTAGCTTTTTAGCCTATTATGTAGGTTATCCAGCAAGTATAGTATTAAAGAATAACGAAGCTTTAGTAACCGGACTAATGATTTTTAGAACATTACATTGGGTAAGTGGGTTTTTACTAGCAATAACATCATTGATTTTTGCAATAGTAATGCTAAGAAGACTAAAAGAGTTAAGTATCTGGCCTGAAAAATGGGGTGTAGAAGCAATTATAGATGGTATTAAACAAATGAAATTGCATTATATTGAGAATAAACCAGCAAAGTTTGGTAAATATAATATGGGACAAAAAGCATCAGCTTGGGCTATGTATTTTTTTGTTACAGCATTAATAATTACAGGATTTATTTTAGTTTATAAAAGTGCAAATGCGGGTGCTTTATCATTAAGAGATGCTGAGTTTATAGGTACTCTTCACTCTTTTAGTTTTATTATGCTAGGAATTATTTTGATAATACATGTTATTTTTGCATTATTACCATCAAATTTACCTGCATTTAAAGCAATGTTCCAAACAGGAGAGATGAGTATTGATCATGTTAAAGAACATCATATTTATTGGTACGAAAGATTAAAAAAACAAAAAATAATAAAAGACGAAATAGAAGAAAAATAAGGAATCAAAGATGAAAAATATAGTTAAAGATTGCGAAGATCTAGCCAAAGCCTATGATTTATTAAGAGAACTTTTTTTTAACCAATGGACAGAAGAGACAATAGGTTCATTAAAACAAAAATCTAGTAATTTGAGTATAGATATGAAAGATATTAGATTTATTAAATTGCTTGAAAAATTACAAGCTGATATGCTAGATGAGGCAAGATGGGATTATAACAGATTATTTATAGGACCACAAAAACCTTTAGCTATTCCCTTTGAATCGTCTTATAGATCAGATGAAAACCTGCTTATGAGAGAGTTTACTTACCAAGTAAGGGAGTATTACTCTCAAGTGGGAATAGAAGTTGAAGAATTGAATCATTTTCCTGATGATTTTATAGGTTTTGAATTTCAATACCTTTATTGTATGTCTTTATTGATAATTGAGTCATATAAAACGGATAATATGATAGAAGTAAATAGCTTACTTAAAACAAGAAAAGAGTTTTTTGATAATCATCCTAAAACTTGGATTAATAAATTTAGTGAAGATATTATAATCAATTCTAAACAAGAAGTTTTAAAAGAATTAGGCTCATTTATACAAGATATAATGAAAAAAGAAGAACTTTTTTTAGAAAAAGTAAAATAACTATAAAAATTAAAACAGCAACTTCTCTAATTGTTAGAGACTGTTGTTTTAATTCTCATTTAAATTAAAAAGAATTTTTATTTGTTAGGAAGTTATCTAACTTCTTTTAAAATAAAGATTCTTATTTGAAGATGTTCTTTATTTAAAAATCACTAGAATTAAGACATGAAATCTTTAAAACTTTTATTTATATTTATCATATCAATAAGCGTCTCTTTTTCTTCAACTCTAAATTTATCTATGAGTTCAAGTCCTAGTAGACTAAATCCAATTTTGGCAAATGATTCTGCAAGTGGAGATATAGCTAAATGGCTTTTTAATGGTCTTTTTAAATATGATAAAGATGGTAATCCAATCCCCGATTTAGCTTCTTCTTATAAGTTTGAAAATAGCACCAAATTAATTATAAAATTAAAAAGAAATGTACTTTGGCATGATAAAAAGAAATTTACAGCACAAGACGTAATCTTTACTTACAATACAATTATTAATCCCAAAGTATTTACCTCTATTCTTTCAAATTATAAAGAAGTAAAAAGCGTAAAAGCTTTAGATGATTATACAATTGAAGTTATTTATAAAAAAGCATATTTTAAAGCCTTAGAGATTTGGATGGTAGGAATCCTACCAAAACATATTTTAGAAAATGAAAAAGATATAATGAGTAGTTCATTTAATAAAAATCCAATAGGCACGGGTTCTTATAAGCTCAAATCTTTTAAAAACTCCTCAGATATAAAACTTATTGCAAATGATGATTACTTTGATGGACGACCCAAAATAGATTTCATTAATTATAAATTCTTGCCTGATACTACAACTTCTTTTTTAATGTTAAAACAAAAACAATTAGATGTGGGAACATTAAGTCCTTTACAAATTGATAGGCAAATAGATGATAAATTTAAAGAAGATTATAAAATAATAGAAAAGCCAAGTTTTAGTTACGCCTACTTAGGCTTTAATCTAAAAAATAAAAAGTTTCAAGATATAAGAGTTAGACAAGCTTTATCTTTAGCGATTAATAGACAAGAGATGGTTGATATTCTGTATTTTGGTCATGGAGAGGTTTGTAATGGTCCTTTTCTTCCTGGAAGTTTTGCATATAACAAAGAAGTCAAACAAATAAAACCAGATATAAAAAGAGCGAAACAGCTTCTAAAAGAAGCTGGATATGATGAAAACAATCCTTTTTCCTTTGAACTTATTACAAACACAGGAAATGAAATACGAATAAATGCAGCTTTAATCTTGCAATATCAACTTGCAAAAATTGGTATAAAAGTCAAAATTAGAGTTATGGAATGGCAAGCATTTTTAAATACAGTTGTACATCCAAGAAAATTTGAAACAATACTTTTAGCTTGGAGTATTCCTTTAATGCCAGATGCTTATCCCTTATGGCATTCAGATTCTAATAAATTAGGACGTTTTAATCTTACAGGTTATAAAAATAAAGAAGTTGATTCCTTAATTGAACAAGGTTCAACTACTATAAATAAAGAAGAATTAAGTTCAATTTATAGAAAAATTTTTAAAAAAATAACAGATGATATTCCTTATTTATTTTTATATATTCCAAATTCAATTTCTGTTGTTAATGATACAATAAAAAATGTAAAGCCCTCTTTTATAGGCATTATGCACAACCAAAAAGATTGGATAAAACCCTAAGAATATTTAAAGATTAAGAGAGTATATTCAATTATAAACAATAATATATTACACTATATATTAAATATACTACAAGGTAAGAATTTGGAAAAAATTATTCTTTTTGATTTAGATGGAACACTAATTGATTCAACTGATGCTATTGTTTCGACGTTTCATCACTCTTTTGAAAAAATGGATTACGATTTTAAAGGAACAGATGAAGATATTAAGTCCTTAATAGGATATCCTTTAGATATTATGTATTTAGAGCTTGGAATTCCTCAAGAAATTGTTTGGGACTATGTTCATACATACAAAGAGAGATATAAAGAAATCTCAAAACAACAAACTGCTTTATTAGAATTTGCACTTGAGGCTGTACAATTAGCTAATACTTTTGCAAGACTTTCAATTGTAACAACAAAAACAGGTATATACAGTGAGCAACTTCTTGAGCATATGGATATTATGAAATATTTTGAACATGTTACAGGAAGAGAACATGTGGAACACCCAAAACCTCATCCTGAGCCAATTCATAGAACATTAGATTTAATGAATATAAAAAAAACTTGCGATATTTGGATGATTGGCGATACAGAACTAGACTTAATAGCTGCAAATCAAGCAGGAATAAACTCAGTAGGAGTTTTATGTGGATATGGAAAAGAAGAGACATTAAAAGAGCATACTACTTTTATTGCAAAAAACCCTTTAGATGCCGTAAAACTAATCAAAGAACTTTCAGATTTATAAGATAGGCTTATCAAAATACATATTATTTTAATTTAACATATCTTTAGAAATGACTGTATTAACTATCATACTATTATCATTTCCATTAGATAAACTTAATTCAAACAAAAACTATTCTTTTAGGTATAAATATTAATTAATATCAACTTATTTTACTTCATATTCAAGATATTATAAGTATAGTTTAATTAATATCTATATAGAAAGAAATATAAAGGAAATTATATGTCAAAAATATTTGCTACAATGGATGGAAATGAAGCCGCAGCGCATGTCTCTTATGCCTTTACAGAAGTTGCTGGTGTATATCCTATTACACCTTCTTCGCAAATGGGAGACAATACTGAAAAATGGGCTACCCAAGGTAAAAAAAACCTATTTGGTTCAACTGTAAAAGTTATTGAAATGCAAAGTGAAGCAGGAGCTGCTGGTACATTTCATGGTTCACTACAAGTTGGTGCATTAACTACAACATATACAGCATCACAAGGACTATTATTAAAAATTCCTAATATGTATAAAGTTGCAGGACAACTCCTTCCTGGTGTTATCCATGTAACTGCAAGATCATTAGCCGCACATGCCTTATCAATTTTTGGTGATCATCAAGATGTTATGTCAGCACGTGCAACTGGATTTGCAATGATGGCTTCTGGTTCAGTTCAAGAAGTAATGGATCTTGGTGGGATTGCTCATCTTGCTGCTATTAAAGGAAGAGTTCCTTTTATGCACTTCTTTGATGGATTTAGAACTTCACATGAAATCAATAAAGTTGAAGTTATGGATTATTCTGTATTTGATAGATTATTAGATAAAGAAGCTGTTCAAAAGTTTAGAGATAGTTCTTTAAATCCTGAGTCTCCAATTACTAGAGGAACTGCTCAAAATGACGATATTTATTTCCAAGGAAGAGAAGCTTCAAATAAATTTTATAATGCGGTTCCTGATATTGTAAATGATTATATGCAAGAAATCTCAAAAGTTACAGGAAGAAATTATGCACCATTTACTTATTATGGAGCTAAAGATGCAACTGACATAATTATTGCTATGGGTTCTGTTACTGAAACTATTAAAGAAACTATTGATTACTTACAAGAAACCGAAGGTAGAAAAGTTGGTTTACTAACAGTTCATTTATATAGACCTTTTTCTACAAAATACTTTATGAATGTATTACCCCAGTCAGTTGAAAGAATTTGTGTAATAGATAGAACTAAAGAACCAGGATCTTTAGGTGAACCTTTATTTATGGATATTAAATCAGTATTTTATAATGAAAAGAAACAACCAAAAATTATTGGTGGAAGATATGGATTATCTTCAAAAGATGTTCCTCCTGCACAAATCATTGCTTTATATGATAACTTAAAATCAGATACACCAAAAGATAATTTCACAGTGGGAATTAATGATGATGTTACTTTTACTTCAATCAAAGTTGGCGAAAATGTTACAGTTACTGACGATGTAAATGAGTGCCTATTCTATGGATTAGGTGCGGATGGTACTGTTGGAGCGAATAAAAACTCTGTTAAAATTATTGGAGATAAAACAGATTTATATGCACAAGCATATTTTGCATATGATTCAAAAAAATCTGGAGGATATACAAGATCTCATTTAAGATTTAGTAAAAAACCAATTAGATCAACATACCTTGTATCAACTCCTGGATTTATTGCCTGTTCTAAAGAAGTTTATTTAGAGCAATATGAAGTTATTGATAATATTAGAGAAGGTGGGATATTCTTACTAAACTCAATTAATAATGCTGAGGAGATTCTTGCAAAAATCCCTTCAAGAGTTAAAAAAATATTAGCAGATAAAAAAGTTAAATTTTATATCATTAATGCAACTAAACTAGCACGAGATATTGGATTAGGGAATAGAACAAATACAATTATGCAAGCAGCATTCTTTAAATTAGCTCAAGTTATTGATTATGAAACTGCAAAAGAATATATGAAAGAGTATGCGGAAAAAGCTTATGGTAACAAAGGTGACGAAATTGTTAAAATGAACTATGCTGCTATTGATGCTGGTGCTGGAGGAATTGAAGAAGTTACAGTTGATCCTTCATGGTCAGATATTGAATATGCTCCTTTAATTTTAAATTCAAACTATAAAGGTTCTGATTTTGTTGAAAATTTTGCAAAAATTGTAAATGCAGCAAAAGGTGATACCTTACCTGTTTCAATATTTACAAATAGAGAAGATGGTTCTTTTGAAAATGGCTCAACTAAATATGAAAAAAGAGGAATCGCTACAATGGTTCCTGAATGGAATGAAGAGACTTGTATTCAATGTAATCAATGTGCATTTGAGTGTCCACACGCAGTAATTAGACCTTTCTTATTAGATGAAGAAGAGTTTGAACAAGCTCCTTTGGGAGTTAAAAAATATTCAATTGATGCTACTGGAAAAGGTCTTAAGAATCAAGGATTAAAATACAAAATTCAAGTTTCTATTTTAGATTGTACAGGATGTAATGTTTGTGTTGATATTTGTCCAACTGCTGAAAAATCACTTAAAATGGTTCCATATCAACAAGAAGCTAGTGATGGAGAACAAGAAAATGCAGATTATTTATTCAATGATGTAACTTATAAAGATTATTTAGTATCAAAAGATACTTTAAAAGGTTCTCAGTTTGCTAAACCTTTATTTGAATTCCATTCAGCATGTCCTGGGTGTGGAGAAACTCCATATATCACTCTAGCTACTCAAATGTTTGGGGATAGAATGGTAATTGCAAATGCAACTGGTTGTACTTCTATTTATTCAGCCTCTGCACCATCAACTCCATATACTAAAAATGATAAAGGAGAAGGTCCTGCTTGGGCTAACTCATTATTTGAAGATACTGCTGAGTTTGGTTACGGAATGCATAAGGCAAATGAAACTATTAGAAATAGAATTGCAAGAATCATGGAAGAGACTATGGAAGAAGTTTCAAATCCACTTAAGGTACTATATAAAGAATGGCTAGAAAATAGATCTGATGGTAAAAGAACTCAAGAGATTAGAGATAAATTAGTTCCACAATTAGAACAAAATCCAGAAACTGCTGGAGTTGCTGATTTAATAAGTCTTAAAAAATTCATTGTTAAAAAATCACAATGGATAATTGGTGGAGACGGTTGGGCTTATGATATTGGTTATGGTGGATTAGATCATGTTCTTGCAACTGGGGCGAATGTAAATGTTTTAGTTGTTGATACAGAAGTTTATTCAAATACAGGTGGTCAATCTTCAAAATCTGCAAGAACAGGTTCTGTTGCAGACTTTACTAATGATGGTAAACAAAGTGCTAAAAAAGATCTTGGATATATTTCTATGACTTATGGAAATATTTATGTTGCACAAATTAACTCAAGAGCTAGTCAAAAACAAACAGCGCAAGCGATGAAAGAAGCAGAAGCTTATAATGGGCCATCATTGATTATTGCATATTCCCCTTGTATTGCACATGGAATTCAAGGTGGGTTAATGAAATCTGTTGACCAAGGACAATTGGCTACGGATTGTGGTTATTGGCCAATTTATATATTTGATCCAAGAAAAATTGAAGAGGGTAAAAACCCAATTAAGATTTCTGGTAAAAAACCAGATTGGACTAGATATGAAGAGTTCTTATTAAGAGAAAACAGATATAGATCTCTAAAAAAACTTAATCCAGAAAAAGCATCATTTTTATTAGAACAAAATAAAAAAGATGCTCAATATAGATATAGACAATTAACAAGAATGGCAGCGGCTGATTACTCAGATGAGATAGAAGCAACTAGCGAAGAAGTATAAGTTAAAGCATTAACTTATACTTCTAAAAAAAAGGAGTCAAGTTAAATCTTGACTCCTTTTTTTATCTAATAAATAGAGCTTATTTTAAAAGCTTTCCCACTCATTATCATCTTGATTATTTGAAGTAATAACTTTTGAAGAAGAAGTAGAAGACTTAACTTTCTTTTCATTAACTAGCTCTTTTTTCATTTTTTCTTCTTTTTTTACTCTTACTTCTTTTTTTGCAATTTTATTATTACTAATTATGCTTTCCTCTTTTATATCATTTTTAGAAGGGAACTCTTTTTTATTAACAGCTTCTACAATTGATTTAGAAATATCAGAAGTTTGCATTGCAATGTTTTGTGTCTCATTTGATGCATTCGCAATTTTTTGTGTTTGTTGATCTTGAATTGTTACAGCATCATTAATTTGTTCAATTCCTGATTGTTGTTCTTTTGAAGCTGCTTCAACTTGATTAATAAGTTCAATTGTTTTTTTGATATTCTCATTAAGTTCTGTATAACCATGAATCATTTTATCTGCAATACTTTTACCGTCATTTGCTTTTTGCGTTGCATTTTGAACTAAATCTTTAATCTCTTTTGCAGCTTCTGCTGATCTTGAGGCAAGATTTCTAACTTCTTGGGCAACTACTGCAAATCCTTTTCCAGCTTCCCCTGCTGTTGCTGCTTCAACTGCTGCATTAAGTGATAAGATGTTTGTTTGAAAAGCGATTTGATCAATTATACTTATTGCTTCATTAATAGCCGTTACTTGTTCATTTATCTCATCCATTGAAGATGTAGTTTGATTTGCAAGAGCATTCCCTTCATTAACTGAAAGAGTAACTTTTTGAGCAAAATCAGCCATATCAACTACGTTTTGCGTATTACTTATAATTGTTCCTGTCATCTCTTCTAAAGCTGCTGCTGTCTCTTCAAGAGAAACAGCAGCCTCATTTGAAACATCATTTAGAATATTTACATTTTTTAAAAGTGCTTCAGAAGAAGCATTTAGAGTTAGACCAACTTTTTTCTCTTGTGTTAGCATACTTACAATTGATGAACCAACATTATTAACCCCATCTGAAAGCTTAAGTAAATGATGTTTTACATTTGAAGATTGAACTTGATTTAAATAATTATAATTTGTGTATTGTTCTAAGACATCTAAAACTTCATTAATATTACTTTCCATATGTTCACCCATAGAGTTTACTACTTTTTTAAGATCCATTAAAGCTGGGTTATCAACACTTAAATTAATTCTTTGGCATAAATCACCTTGCTCAAACTCAGAAAGAATAACAACAGAATCATCTATAAATTTTCTATCTTCTTCTATCCCTTTCTTTGTTTTTTCAATATTTTCATTTACAACTTTTGCCATAGTTCCAATTTCATTGTTACTACTATCATCAAGTTTCTCAACTGTTTCTGATTCTCTATTTAAATATTTAAAGAAATCTAATAAACCAATTTCAAACTTCTCAATTTGTGAACTAATCTCTTTTGAAATAAAGATTGCTGATAATAAAACCAATAATAAAACTATGCTTGAAATAATAATAGATATTTTTAAAATATTATCATTAAGTTCGGTAACCTCTAAGCCAATTCTATCTTGGTCATCTTTAATTGAAAGTTTAATATCTTCTGCAAATTTTCCAATCTTTTCATCAATTATATTTAAGTTATTAATAACTTCATTCCTACTATCTATAACCTCAATTATTTCATTAATTCCAAGACCATATTTTTTGATTAAAACAATAGCCTTATCAAGTTTTTTTATTCTCTCTTCACTTTCAATTAAAGCTTTTACTTCAACTAAACTTTCTTCTAAAGTTTCAAATTCATCATGTACTCTTTGAGCATCTTCTTTTGAATTTGTATCTAAAAATTTCATTGCATATAATCTAGCTAATAATAAGTTTCTAATACTATATCCTGTTTCAATTGAAGCATCTTTATTTCCTGCTACTTCAGCTGTTATCATAACAGATGTTAATAATTTATCAATTTCATTTCCACTATGCGAAAGATTCTTAGTATAAATATCATCTCTTTTATTCATAAAATCAATAACTTTTAAAAAGTTCTCTTTATAAGGAACCAGTTCCTCATCAATTTGCTTTACAAACCCTATTCTATTTGGCTTTTTTATAGCTTTTAAAGATTCATGAATAAACTTTTCTGTTTTTTCATAATAATTATTGAAAGTATCAAGATCTTCTTTTGATTGTGTTGATAAATAATTTTTAATACTCGTTCTTGTCATAAGCATATTTGCTTGAATTCCAGAAGCAAGCTCACTATTTTTCGACATTTCCCTATAACTAGTGAAACCTTCTGCTGATTTTAAAACACCTAATATACTATATCCTGCTAATACTAATACTAATATAGCGATTACAGCATAGGAACTGATAAGTTTCAGCTTAATTGACATATTCTTTAACATAATTTTTTCCTTAATTATAAAATTATTTAATAATTTTAAGCTATTATATAAAAAACTTATTAATTTAAAGGCACTATTTTAGAAGTTTTAATAAAATTATTAAATTTATACATTTAAATTATTTATTTTTATAATTATAAAAAATAATGGCTTTATTTACTATTAGAAAGTCTAAATGCAAAGCTTTTAACTACATCATATACTTAAGGGTTTAAACGAATGATTTTAGATAAAATTCTTAAAATATATTATATATAAAAGGATTTTTAATGCCTCTATTAGATAGCTTTAGAGTAGACCATACAATTATGCCAGCACCAGCTGTTCGTGTTGCAAAAACAATGAAATCACCATCAGGTGATGTTATTACAGTATTTGACTTAAGATTTTGTGTACCAAATGAAAAAATGCTAACAGAAAAAGGAATTCATACTTTAGAACACCTTTTTGCAGGATTTATTAGAACACATTTAAACTCAAGCACAGTAGAAATTATTGATGTTTCACCAATGGGATGTAGAACTGGTTTTTATATGAGTTTATTGGGAAGCCCAAGTGAAGAAGAAGTAGGAATTGCTTGGAGAAAAGCTATGGAAGATGTTTTAAATGTAAAATCACAAAATGATATTCCAGAATTAAATGAATTTCAATGTGGCACATATAAAATGCATTCTTTAGAAGAAGCAAAAGATATTGCAAAAGATATTTTAAGTTCTGATATTGGCGTAATGTCAAATGAAGAGTTATATTTATCAGATGAAAAACTAAATACTTTAGGTTGCTAATTGCAAAAAGAGTTAAATTTATTTAGAGGTTTATTCCAAGAGTTTACAAATATTTCAATCTTGCATATAAATAACAATCTTTCTTTTATAAATCCTACTATTGAAGACATAGCCTCTTCTTTAGAAGGAAAGGTAGAATATAAAGAGTTTACAGATGAAAATTCTGCAAGATTAAGAGCTAGTGCAAGAGAATATGAATATATAATCTTATCTGATATACTTTTATATTGTCCAAATAAAGACAAAATTTTAAAGCTAATGTATAGAGCTTTAGAAAACTCTGCAAACTTAATAATTTTAGAGAAAAAAACAAATGAAAACTTAGAAGAAATAAAAGAACTCCTAGATAAAACCTCTTTTGTAGCAATAAATAATATAGAACTCTTTGAAGAGTATAATTTAATTACCGCAAAAAAAATGCATATGTGGGGAAATGGATTATAATACAAGAATTTTATCAAACCAAAGATGGTTCAAATACTCTTTACTCAAAAGAATACAATCAATATTTTCATGATATAAAAACAGGTGCAATCTTAGAATCCCTTACAAAGCATGTTATTCCTGCTTTTGAGTTTCATAGTAAATTTAATAAAGATATGAAGCATCTTAAGATTTTGGATATCTGCTTTGGACTAGGATATAATACACTAGCTACTCTTTATTATACAAAAAGAAACAATTTAAATATTAAGATAAACATATATTCACCAGAATTTGATTTAGAACTTTTAAATTCTCTTGGCCACTTTCAATATCCAGATGAATTTCAAGAGTTTAATCACATCATACAAACATTAGTACAAACTGGTAAATATCAAGATAAAACTATATACATAGAAATTTTTAATGGTGATGCAAGAGAATATATAAAAACATTAAAAAATATAGATATTGTCTATCAAGATGCATTTAGTAGTGATGTAAACCATTTTTTATGGACAGTTGAGTATTTTGCTGATATAAGTAAACTTCTTAATGATAACGCAATTATAACAACATACTCAATAGCGACACCAATACGATTGTCTATTTATAAAAATGATCTATATATTTATGAATATAAACCAGACAGTTCAAATAGAATTACTATTGCGTTAAATAAAAAACAAACATATCCAGATTATAAATATATAGATATGGAATTAAAACAAATACGTAATACAACTGCAAAGCCATTATACGACTAAACTAGTTTTTTTGTGCTTCTAAGTAATTTAACTTTAATAAAATTTTTGTAATTTCTCTAAAAACAGGTACAGCAGAATTCGATGCATAATAGTAATACCATTTTTTACCTCTATT
>Ga0193955_1000257_pt1 | contig 33768 bp, 66 predicted proteins | sample BB_6_MG_FD_140343 | JGI IMG/M metagenome (GOLD analysis project Ga0193955, IMG submission 140343) | Microbial mat bacterial communities from the Broadkill River, Lewes, Delaware, United States - BB_6_MG | ecosystem: Environmental > Aquatic > Freshwater > River > Microbial mats | place: USA... | reverse complement strand
GGAGCATTTGGTTTAGCTAACTACGAACCTAATATTTTAAAAAGTGGTAATCAGTCAACATCAAAACCTTTTGTTACTACTGGGTTAGGATTACAACATCAAGATATTAGCATCATGACGGTCAATAAATACATCGAGTTAAACGAACAACAAGCAATAGCTATAAAGTATCACAACGGACTTTATACAGCGGACGGAAGAGATATCAAAGGAAAAGAAACACCATTGTATATGATAGTGCATTTTGCAGATATGTGGGCAAGTAGAGTAACTGAAGTTTAGAGACACTAGAAAGGATGAATGAATAATGGGTATATATTTAAAATTAGCAGAAGCTAGGGTAAAGCTACAAGGTTGCGAAATGAAAAAGTCTGGTAAGAATAAGCATTTAGGTTTTGAATATTCAGAACTACAAGACTTTCTACCACACATTAACAAAATTAACGATGAATTAAAAATGGTTTCTTTATTCACTTTTGATGGAGATAAAGCACAATTAATAGTTGTTGATTCAGAGAAAGAAGAAAGTACATTTACATTTGAGTCATCAACCGCTGAAGCTAAATTGCAAGGAAAAGACCCCAACCCTATTCAAGAGTTAGGTTCAATGCACACTTACATGAGACGTTATATGTATATGATAGCTTATGAGATCGCAATAGAAGATGGTGTTGATAAGAATACAGGAAAACCAACTACGCCTACAGAATGGACAAAGGAAAGTATAATTGATTTTGGTAAGAATAAAGGCAAGACATTAGAAATCATTTATAAAGAAGATTACAGTTATATCACTTATCTAGCTGATAAATCAACTGACGAAGCACTAAAAGCATATTGCGCAAAGTTAGTAGAACACAAGAATAAGACGGTGTAACAACCGTCCGAAAGGATGATAACAATGTTTAACCATACACAAGAACGTAAACTAGCGGTATTAAAAGCTATTGAAAAAGGTGACTATCTAAACAAATGGGTAGCAGAAGAACAAGGTGTAACATCATTAGAAATAAACTATGATAAACAAACCCTATACAAGCACGATTATATAGATAGAGGGTTTAAACATGTAATATGGGTATTAACACCTAAGGGTGAGTTTGCTCTCGAGAATGGGTTTAATATAGAATATATGGAGGTATAAATGGATAACGAACAAAGAGAACAATGTAGAAAGATATTTAAACAATTTGGTTTTTCAGACCAATACGCTAAAATGATAGAAGAGTTTGAGGAATATAAAGAAGCTATCAATATTTACTTATCTGATCCTACAGAAGAAAACTTAAACAATGTAATATTTGAAAAGAGTGATTTAGAAATCATGATAACTCAATTAATGTATGGTACTATTAATATTAAAAGTGATATGAAAGCTGCTAACATTGATGTAATAAACAACAACGCTACAAACTACAAGATTAAAAGAACTTTAGAGAGAATAGAGAGTAGATATTATAAGGGGGATAAATAGATATGAATAATTGTACATTTATTGGAAATCACACAAAGGACGTAAAATTAGAGTTCAGCACAGGTGGTGTAGGCAAAGCTAGTGGTTGTATAGCTGTTAAAAGAAACTATTCAAAAGAAGGATTCCAAGATACCGATTTTTTAAATTTTAAATGTATTGGTAAAAATGGCGAAAGTATGGCTCAAAATTTTGCCAAAGGTAGCGAAATTGCATTAACTGGATCGTACCAAAGAGATACATGGAAAGATAATGACGGAAACTGGAAAGAATTTAATTACATTTTAGTAGACAAATGGTCGTTTACACAAGGTAGCAAGAAGAAAGACGAAGGTAGCAACACTGACCATAGCCAAGAATTTCAAACGATAGAAAATGATAGCGAAATTCCTTTTTGATTAAGCAATATCAACGATTATAGCCACTTTAACAGGTGGCTTTTTTTCTTTGTGCATAGGTGCAAAATATTTTGCGGTAGAAAGGTGTTGACAATATATAATGCATGGGTGTATACTGGTTACAGGAGGTGAGGATTTGAAGAAAGAATTATTAGTATCAGAGGTTAAGGTTCAGCAAAAGAACACAAATATTTTTACTACGTTGCCATCTACAGTAAGAACTATTTTAAAAGCTAAAAAGGGTGATGTTGTAGAATATGTAATTTATGACGATAAGAGTATTGAGATTAGAATGAAGGGAGAAAAATAAAATGGTTAAGTTTTTAGAAAAATTAAGTAAAGATGAATTAACTGATGTTGTTGATTTGTTAGGAGTTGTGTTATCTAGTTCTTTATTAGGTCACGAAGAATTAGGAAAAGCTGTAAATTTGTATGTAAATGCTTTGTATGAATTATCCAAGTACCTTTAAGTAGGTGGTTATATGAGTCCACAATTAGAAGATGGCTATACTAGGATTGCTGATACCATATTAGAAAAAGTAGCTAAAACTAAATTGAATGGTACACAATTCAGAATATTAATGATTGTGTGGCGATCAACGTATGGTTGGCAAAAAAAGGAACATGAATTATCTCTTAGTTATTTAGCTACTGCAACTAAGTTAGATAAAAGACAACTTCAAAGAGAATTGAACAAAATGATTGATATGAAAATATTGACAGAGGTTAAGCCGCCTAGTTTCAACACTTCTAGGGTTATCGGGTTTAATAAGAATTATGTTAAAAGTCAACAGGAGTCTAAAAAGCTACCAGTTGGTGAATTAGACGTCACCACAGTTGGTGAATTAGCTACCTCGGGTGTTGGTGAATTAGACGTCCAAAAAAGAGAACTTAATAAACAATATAAAGACACTTCTAAGGTGGTTGATTATTACAGATACATTTGTAATGAGTTTTCTCAACCTAGAAAAATAACTACAGCTAGAGAATCATCAATAAATGCAAGATTAGAAGATTATGGAATAGTAGAGGTTTTAACAGCTTTAGAGTCTGTAGAAAAATCAAAATTCTTAAACGACTCAATAAAAACTAATTGGTTAAACTTTGATTGGATATTTAATCCTAATAACTTTGTTAAGATAATCGAAGGAAAATATTCAGAAGTGAAAAAAGAAGAAAAGGTGGATTGGAATGAGCCAACATACTATTGATGATTTAAATATCATAAAATACGAAAACGTAATATTAGGATCCATACTATGTGGAGAGACTAGATATCTCGATGAAATAGAAGCTAAACATTTTTACACGGATTTTAACAAAGGTTTATTCAAAGCAATGAAAACTAAATACTTCGATGATGAACCAGTAGATATAGTTACTCTTGGTGGAATGTTTGATTATAACGTATTATCCAACTTATCAGATGAAGGTGTTGTTTATAGTTATAATCCATACTATGTGAATCAAATTAAGTCACACTACAACAAAAGATTTATCATTGACGAAATTAACGACCTAAAAGAAAAAGTCGCTACAACTAAAGATTTAGCTGGTTTACTAATAGAATTCGGATTAACTGCTGACGATATTCTTAAAAAAGGAGATGGCACAGCAAAACATATTAGTGATGTAGCCGAAGAATTTTCTCTTGATATGGATATACCGGTGGATATGAAAAAGGTAAAACAGTATAAAACTGGAATTGATATTGTTGATAAGTTAATGGTATGTATGCAACCTAACGAATTAACTTTAATTGGTGCTAGGTCGGGAGTTGGTAAAACGGCTTTTGATTTACAAATAGCAACTAGACAAGCGAAAATGGGTTTAAGGACTGGATTTGTAACTAGAGAAATGAAGGATCGCCAATTGTTTAATCGTATGTTGATTAGTTTAACAGGAATACTAAACACCAAGTTAAGAACCAAAGATTTTACGCCAGATGAATATAAAATGTTAAAGAATGCAGCATCTCACTTGAAACAATATAATTTATTTATAGATTCAAACAGCGGAACTATATCAAATGTATTTAGAATGGTTAAGGAAAATAGTTTAGATGTGCTTCACGTTGATTACGCTCAACTTATGGAAGGTAGAACTAAGACAAGTAGAGAAAGAGAAGTAGCGAGTATATCGAGAGATTTACAAAAACTTAGTTGCAAGTTCACAATTCCAGTAGCTTTATTATCTCAACTTAATGATAAAAGCGGTGATTCAAGACCTAGTGGTGAAAGAGATTTAAGAGAGTCGGCAGCACTTTGGCAAGATTCTGCAAATGTAATTTTCTTGCATAGTCCCAACGAAGCTGAATTTAAAAAACATGTAGAACGTGGCACATGTAGCGAATCAGAACGAGACCCTAGTTTAAATACAGAATATAAGCCGATAGAAGTATTTTTAGCAAAACAAAGGGATGGGTTAACAGGACTTAACGTAATGAACTATTACAACTCATTACTTAAATTTAGTTTTAGAGATGGCGATGGGAAAGCACATTATGAAAGATTAATGGCTAATAGGTAGTTATTAGATATATTGAAAGGGTGTATAAGATGTCACAAAGATGCTTGCTACATAAAAACAAACTAGAGAAATTCAAACAATGGTTAATTAATAATGGTTGGGAAATTAAAGATACAAAAGGTTTTTACGAAGTTCTTAGAGCAACAAAAGAAGGGAGAAAAACACCTTTAATTGTTTATACTAAAGCAAACGCTAAAGAATATTATTCTGTTATGGATAAAGATTATGTAGTTGTAAAACAATTTATTAGAAAGGGTTAAGGTGAAGTAATGTATACAAACTGGAATGGCGATCCATTGCCTATTAAGAGTGTAAAATGGATGAATAAAGAAGATAAATTCGTTTGGAATACGAAAAAACCAAACATTGAAATCAAAAGTAATGAGTATGTCGTAGTATTAGCTGTTAGATGTTAGGAGGGACTATACAATGAGTAAAGCAAAAGAATTATTTGAAATAAAAAAAGGTCGTGGTACTTTAGACATAAAAATAAAATCTATTGAAATTGGTAAAATATATTATCTACATCGTCAAGTAACTAATTATAATGGATACAAGTGTCTATTTATAAAAGGTTTAAAATGCATACTAAGAGAAAATTCTAGGAATTTTTATTCAGATTGTATGATAGGAAGTGTATATTGTTCACCTGTAATCCATATTGGTATTATTGAAGGTGGGTATTTTAATTCCAAGAGAACTATAGTTAATTACGGAAGAAAGCACAAAAAGGCTTTAGAACGAGCAGTTGAATTATTAGAAGACATTTAGAAAGCGAGGGTAAACAATGAAAATAAAAAACTATGAATTTACAGATGCGGAATGGAAAAAAGATATATGTGGCGGAAGATATGATTTTGATTTTGGTGTTATTAACGTTAGTTGCAGATATTGGCCTAATAACACAGTTGACGTTTGTGTTATGATAGGTGATTTAGAAAAGACTTTGTACGAAGATGAATTAGAAGGTAATAGTTTAGATGATTGTAAAAATAAAGCTGAATTATGGGTAAAAGAAAAAGTTGAAATTATTATAAATAAAATTGAAGAATAGGAAGAGGTGTAGGAATGAAAGAATATAAAGGTGTTAAAATTTTAGATGATACAAGCAAGATGGGCAATTATGATATGTCTTTAAACATGGCTTATCTAAAAGATGGATATGCACAATATCGTGACTTTGAAGATGAAATGAGTTTGACTAAATTATCAAGATTAGCAGCAGAAGCAAGAGGTCAAAGCATGGACGATTATTCAGATGAAGAAATAGACGAATTAATGTCAGAATGGTCCGTATATGGAGAAAGTGAAATAAAAGGACAAATAGCATTATTGTATTGGTCAATATGTGGAATGGCTGTATATAGAGAGTTAACTAAAGAACTCATAGACAAGAACGAAGAACTAGAACAATCTAAGAAACTATTAGATGCTATTACATTCACAAAATCACAAATGATTAAAACGTGGATATTTAACGATGAATGGCATGTTGAATATGATAACAAAACTTTGAAACTGATAGACTGGTACGAACAAAAAGAGAAGGAAGGTAAATAATAATGAATGATGTTGTATTGATTTGACATTTTAACAAAAGAACTTTTGTATAAAGAATTAATAATAAATAAAAAGACACAAATAGAATTATCAAACGAGTTGGGATGTGACCAAAGTAATATAAGTCACTTTATTAGAAAGTTAAAATTAAAAGGAGAGTGGACGACATAAATTCAGTAATATTAATTGGAAGATTGACTTCTGATCCAAATCTTAGATTTATTGCAGGGAGCGGTAGAGCCGTATGTAATTACACAATAGCAGTTGACAAAGGGTTATCAAAAGACAAAAAAGAAGAAATGCAGGCGAAAGGAACGCCAACCGCAGATTTTATCAGAGTAGTCGTATGGGGCAAACAAGCTGAGAATTGCGCTAGTTTTTTAACTAAAGGTAGACTTGTTGGTGTCAACGGTTCTATCCAAACAAGAAATTATAAAGACAACAAAGGTGAAACGCGTTACAGTACGGAAGTTTTAGCAAGTAGAGTTGAATTTCTTGAATGGGGCGATAAGCAACAAAGTAGTGGCGATAATTTTAATTACGGTATTGATCCTAGTGAGTTTCAAGCGATAGAAGATGATGATGATATTCCATTCTAATGTGCAAATATATTAATACGAAAGGGTGATATAATGACAGGATTAAAAAGCAACATATCAAAAATAAAAACAGGTAGAGAATGTGACGCTATGATAAAAAAACGACAAAACACGATAGATAACGCAGCAGAAGACATTAGACAATTAAAAATAAGAAAAAGCCAATTATCTTACGAAAGTGAAAATCAATTAGAATTTAGAAAAGAGTTTTTAAATGGCAATTAAAGAAAACAGCGCTAAAGTAGGGAGTAACTTTGAGGAGTTATTCTTTACTTGGTGCGATACAGTCGGAATACCTTATAGACAAGAGAAAACATTAAGCAATGGCAAACGTAGGCGCAAGGATAAAAAAGTAGATATAGAGCTATTTCCAAAAGATAATCCTATATTTGTAGAGTTAAAGTCTAGAACAATTACACATCAAATAGATTACAGGTTATTTGAAGATGGTAAACGCCATATACTTAAATTCCACCAAATATGCAAAATGGATTGGTTGGTAGTAGAATGGCGCGGAGATAAAAATGTTTATGTAGCAATAAAGAAAAGTGATTTTTTAAAATGGGCAGCAACGCAGGAAAAGAACTCGTTTAGCTATAAAGACAGTTTAGAAATGGGAGAGATTATAGAAGGGGTGAAGTGGCTTGAGTTACTTAAAGAAACCAGAGAAAAAGAAAAAGAAGAAAGAAAAGACTCCGATACCTAAAGGCGAAAAAAGATGTGCTGGTTGCGGATCATCTTATAATTTAGAAATACATCATGTATATGGTGGACCTAATCGAAAAATAAGTAGTAAATATGGATTTGTAGAATGGCTATGTAGTTGCTGCCATAGAGAAAAAAACGGAGTACACGGGGAAAACAAAGTTTTAGATATAGAATTAAAACAAAAACATCAACTTGATTGGGAACAGGCGTTAATAGAAACTGAAATGTTAACTGCTGACGATTCGAGGAGATGCTTTATAAAGCTCATAGGCAAAAACTACCTGGAGGATTAATCATGCAGGAAATGTACGAGCAACGGAAAGAGTTAATTGAAAACCTCAACAAAAGCATATTTAAAAAACAGAAATTAAGCAAAATATATGCTGATGCTGAATATAAGTATAAAACAGCAAGAACTAGGCTTATGGCTAAAATGATGATTATAGGTTATGAAACAAATTATGGCGCCACTAAACCAATAGCAGCCACGGCGGTTTATAATTTAGCTCAAGGTGACGAAGAAATAGGAAAATTAAAAAGAGTTCGCGATCTAGCTCAATACGAAATGGACGTAGTACAAGAAAATATATACGCTATTAAGCTTCAAATTAACGTAATTGAAGAAGATTTAAAAAACATAAGGCGAGCAATGTAGGGACTTTTAAAAAAGTCTCTATTTTTTTACTTAAAACTATTGACAGTTATAATTTATTGTTATAATATAAGGGTGTAACAAAGATATACAAATTGAAAGGAGAAATTAAAATGTGTAATTGTATTAAAGAAATTAAAGAAAAAGGTGAAAAATATTTAACAGGAAAGATAGAAACTGATTACCAATTAATCGGAACTGAAATGAGTGGGTCGTCATCTATGATGCCAGATATGCATTTAGAAACAACATCTAGTGTAGAAGTTGAAGTAAAAAAATGCAAAAAAGATGGAACTCTTGGAAAAAAATCAACTAAATTAAAAATTATTTTTTCTCATTCTTATTGTCCGTTTTGCGGAAAAAAATATTAAGTTTTTACCAAGCTAATCATCCTCCCTTTGATTAGCTTGGATAAGAATTTAATAAGGAGGTGACACATGGAACATATTAAAAAAACAAAAATAAGTGATGTAGGCAGCGGTTGGGGAGTACTCCTTAGTAAGCCAAAGTTAGAAAAACAAGGTTGCTTTAAAGGTATGGAATTTGACGCTGAAATTGATACATTAGACGGTAGAAAGGTAATAACCCTTACAGAGATACCAAAAGACCAAGAAGAACGCGTTACAATGGAAAAAATAGCGGAATTTTGCAAAGAAAATAATATTACTATTGGTGATGTTAAAAGAGCGTTGAAGAAATAGGAGGAAATTATGAAAAAACTAATCATGAGATGGAAGAAAAGAAGATTAAAAAGTCCTAATCTTTTAGGATCATGCATCAACAACACGATGAACGGAAAGAAAGTGGTTAGACGCGAAACAAAACTATAAACATTTTACGAAAGGGTGTTACATATGCCAGTGTCAAAGAATTATCTAAAAAGTATAGGAGAGTTATCAGCAGCAGGAAAACACAAATGCTATCAATGCGAGCATAGCAACGAAGGTTTTTGCAAGCCACTTAAAAAGTTTTCCTATCAAGTTACTAATTCAGAGTGCGACAGAGTAAAAAGCGGTCGATTAATTAACTTTGAATATAGAAAGATAACAAAAGAATTTATAATGGACCTTATTAAAAAATCAAACATTACCATTAATCAATTTTGTAGAAATTTAGGGCTTGGTAATAGCTCGGTAATATCACTACAAAACGATAAGCCGTTAACAACTATTCAACAGAAAATGTATTGCGATAAGCTTAACAAATACTTTTAGAAAGAGGTTAAAATGGGCGGTTACACACAAAACGAATACATTGATTTATTTAACGCTGCTGAGGAACGCAACGCAGAGTTAGAAAAAGAACTTAAAGAAAAAACGCTTTTACTAGAAGCGGCTGCCAAAAGATGCGCAGTGTATAAAAACGAAGCAACAAAGCACAAAATATTACACAAGGAATTTAAAGCAACGATCGAAAGATTAAGCAAAAGGAACACAGAATTAGAGAAATACCAGGACAAGTTTAAAGAGTTATCAAAGCAAGTTAAGTCATTTATTAACGTTACAGGGTGGCTCTAATGGGTTGGAAATGGGTGGCATTTGGAATAGGGTGTACATTAGTAGGATTATGGTGTTTTTTATCCTGTTTGTACGATATTAAAGGTGGAAAATAACATGTAAAAATGTTATAATAAACATATCGGAGGTGTTGGAAATTCTAATTTTAAAGATCGTTTATTTACTTGGATTGTTATTAAATTGGTATATATATTCAAGGTCAAGCGTTGGGTTAAGCAAAGGTAATTTTTTATTTAGTTTTATATGGCCCATACTGTGGGTATTTGTTATATTAATTCAAATTTATAGATGGGCGTTTAAGGAGGAATAATATGTGTTACTGCAATTACTGCAAAAGGAAAGTACAACCAGTTAAGAAATTTAATTGGGTGGCGTTTATAATCACATGTTTTTTATGTATTCCGTGGGCATATCTAATTTGGTATGTAATAGCACCAAAGAATAAATGTCCTATATGCTGGGCGAAGGTAAATTAACGAATTATAAAAAGGTTTGAGCATATTATAGTTCGTAAAAATGCTAAGTTTACACAGGCAGAATACAAAGATTATTTTAAATAGTGCGGTTACGCGCGAACGAAAGGGTGGAAAGTATGGAAAAATTATTGAGTGGAAAGTTTGTAGTAGTGGGGTTTAAAGATGCATGTAGTTCTTTAAAAAAAGGCTCAATTCACACATTTATAAACGGAATTGCGGATGAAATTAATGGAACTTTTGGAAGTTTAGAAGAATTAAACAGAAGGTGCAGTGCTAATTTTGAACCTTACAAAGAACCAACACCGCGCATGACCAAAGAAGAGTTTGATGGTAAGTATGTAGGTGAAGATATTGCAGTAAATTGTCCTACAGAAGAATTAGCAAATGAGTTTTTAAAAGAAGCTGATTCGCATGGGTATAAATGGGGTACTGGCGATTCATATTTTGGTGAAAATAATTGGGATTATTACAAAGAAAAAACTTTGTACGGAATTTTTAGAGGACGCTACGGAACTAAATTTGGATTCAAAGGTTGCAATACAGTAGAATTTAAAGGTTTTGAATCAAATAAAACACTATCTATTACAGAGCTAAAACTAGAAAAAGGAAAATTTTATAAAGATGAAGAAGGATACATTTATAAAACCACTGGGTATGATTTAAAGTGCGAAACAGAGCATCAATTAATAACAGATTTGTTGACATTGGAACAATTGAGATACAAAAAATTCACAGAAGTTAACCCTAACCAAGAACGCATAGACCAACTTAAAGAACTAATCAAAGAAAGAAACGTAGCCTTAAGGCAAATAGGAGAACAAGCAGAAGAACAGATGCATTTGATTAGTGGTTATGAAGCTGAGTTAAAGGAATTGGAGGGTTAGATATGAAGTTTATATTATTTTCTATAATTCTTGGTATTTTAACCACGGTGTTTGCAGAATTAAGATGCAGAGCTGTTAATAAAAGATACGGATTGAAGGCAAGAAAAAAGTCAAAAATTGAAAGTGTTGTTGGCACGATAAGATTTTTATTGGTTGCTAGTATTCCTTTGTGGGGAGTTTACGTTGCTTTGTATATGCTGTTTATATCTGATGAAACGCTAAAAGAGTTATCACTTAAAGACGGATCTGCTTATATAGATGGTTTGGAGTGTTAGGTATGATTATTATTAAAAGTCAAGATGGTAAAAGTATCAGAAAGTATGGGAGTATTAATATGAATTATCAAAACCCTAAAGAAATTATAGGTATACCAACATCACCAATAGTATTGATTAATTTGGAACAATTAGATAACGATGAAGCGCATTATGTATTAGGTAATTATAAAACAAAAGAACAAGCAAAAGAAGTTATGGAAGAAATAGAAGGTCATATTATAGATGTGGCCAATCAAGCGTATTGGATGGCTAAATTTCCAGATAAAGAGTTAACTAACCCTATTTACACTATGCCAAAAGAATAAGGAGGATTAAGAAATGAATTTAAAAAACAAAAACACTTTAGGTGTTATGAGTCCAGAAGTTTTGGCAGACGCAAAGAAAACTATTAACGAAAATAACATTAAAAAGAAACTTACAGGTGATTATAAAAAAGATTTGTTGTTAATTTCCGATCATAACGAAGATACAAAGGAGGATTAAGCAATGTATAAGAACTGGAACGGAGATTCATTACCTATTACGAGTGTGAAGTTAATTGTCATTGTAGATTCAAGAATGACACCTATTGTTAAGAGCGTTAAATTTAATTCAAAAGAACATTTGTTTTTAAGAAAGCATTACGATTGCAAATTATTAGCTGTTAGATGCTAGAAAGGAGTTGATCGGATAATCTGATCTATAGAAAGAGAGGTAACATATTATAAACAATACCGAAGGACAAATAGGAGGCAATATGAGAGAATTAAAAACGATTCAAAAGAGAGAAAAATTAAATGTGGTGATTGCAGTAGATGAAAAAGGAAACGGAGGCGCTAATCATAATTATGTAATTGAGTGGGATAGATATAATAATGGGTATATTAGCACACAAGCTATCAAATTCCAAAACGGCGCTAGAAAAGAAGAAGGTTCAGAACGCGGCGTAATTGATTCCGATTTATTAGAAATTGTATTAGATAGAATGAAATCGTTTCAAGAAGGGCCATTCAAAAGTAGAGAAAATGCAATTGTAATTACAAAACTAGAAGAAGCTCTCATGTGGATGAATAGAAGAGTCGAAGATCGTATTGAAAGAAACGTGCTAGGCAAAAATGAAAAATAAACAATACTATAATGGCTTGGCTCTCTAGTAGGTCAAGTCATTTATTATAAAGGGTGGTTAGGATGAAGAGTAAGATTAATATACTTGGTGTAACATATACATGTGAAATTGTAGATAACAAAGATGGATTTTATAGTGAAGAAAATTTAGCTGAGTGTGATTATGATTTAAAGACTATAAAAGTATTGAAAATTGATGTAAAAACGAAAGAAGAATACAGCAAAGAATGGCTAGAAGAGACATTCGTACACGAATTAGCACACGCTTTTTTATATGAAACTGGTCAATCTGATATTAATAACGAAAGAACTGTAGAAGTGATGTCTAAGTTTGCGAGGTTTGTTTATGAAAATATGGGGGTTAACGAGAATGGTTAAGTCTAAACAAAGGGGCAATAATATAGAATATGATAAATTAAAAGAATGTTGGATTTATTCAGACACCAAAGAAAATGTTGGAGAAAATTGGAAACACAGAGAATGTGGACATTGTGGCAAGGTGGCTATAAAAGACGGATACCAAGCCTATGACGATTGTATAGGAAAATTACCAGGATTGATGAACGCATGTTGTGGACATGGCAAAGAAGAAGAATCTTATGTTCAATTTATAGATGGGTTTAGTATCAACGGTAAAGACGCTAAAATTATACAAAATATATTAAAAAAATGGAGAGATTCAAATGAAAAGTAAGATATACAAAGCACTATCACTAAGCAACGACATAACTTCAATATTTAACGGTAGACTACTACAAAGACTTTGGAATAAGACGTTATTAAAATTAGTTAGGGGGTTTATGAAGTGACTTGGCAATACGTTACTATACTAATACTAGCAATATACGGTGCAAGGCAAAAGAAACGTGCTGAGAGGTATAAAGCGTCTAATGATTACTACATGAAAGAAAAAGATACACTATATGATTGTGTAAAAAGATATGCAGTAACGGTTGAAGAGTGTGAAAAGTATTTAAAGATGATAGGCATTGCTAGAACTTATGGATTTTCTGAAAAGAGGGTTGAGGAAGTTTTACTGTATCATTTTGAAGATGCTTTGACTAAAGATAGTAAATAAGAGATAGAGCTTAGGCTCTTTTTCTCGTTATGTGCAAAATATCTTGCATGTGATATAATATAGAGAGGGAGGTGAGGGTTATGACTAAGAAAAAGTTAACGGATAAACAGGAAATGTTTTGTAAGGAATATCTTGTTGACTTGAACGCAACACAAGCTGCAATAAGAGCTGGATATAGTGAAACGAGTGCAAAGGAACAAGGATATGAGAACATGACGAAACCTCACATAGTAGATTTTATACAGGAATTAATGGATAAAAGGTCACAGAAGGTCGAAATTACAGCCGAGAACGTACTAAACGACATACTAGAGACTCGTAACGCCTGTAAAGATATGATGATACTAGAGGGTGAATTTGGAGAATATATAGACAATACGGCTTTAAGTGGAAGAAATAAAAATAACGAAATGTTAGCAAAACACTTAAAATTATTAACAGATAAGATAGAATTAGAAGTAACTAAGATGCCAGACATAAAACTTACAAAATAAGAATGGCTAAATTTTAACGTTTAGTTAACATTACGCACAGGCTAGAGACAAAGGTGATTATATGGTAAAAGAAATTAAATTAACCCCACATTATTGCGACAATGTATTAAGCAATCAAGCTTATTATGACATTTTTATACAAGTTGGAGGACGTTTTTCAGCTAAGACTATGAATGAACAACGTTTAAAGGTGGCTAATCTAGGAAGTAAAGAAGATTACAAGCTATTAATCATAGAAAACTTAGAAAATCACATGGCTGATGGCTTTTATTCTGGACTTAGACAAGCTATAAGAGATTTTGAACACGAACCAGCGTATAACCCACAGAGCAGAACTGCTTATATTAAAAACGTTATCAATGGAAATGAGGCGGTATTCAGAGGATACGCTACAGAGGTCCAAAAGTATAACGTTAAAAAGCTAGGCGGTATCACTGAATGTCTTGTAGAAGAAGGCCAGTGGATGACCTATGATGATATGATTGCACTCTACCAACAATTAAGAGGTGGGAAGAAAGAAGATCGTAAACTTACTATACTATTAAATCCAGTTGAACCAGATTGTTTTATTAATACAGAGTTCATAATGAAACCACCAGACAAAGTGCTTGAATATTTTGATGATGGTATAAGGCCTAAAGTATTTGAGAAGAGTATCAGAATAGAAATAGAAGTTGAAGGTGAAAAGACTATGGCTATTATTAGAGTGTTGGTCGTTATATCTACATTCAGAGATAATCCATATCTTACACCAGAACAAATAGCTTCTATAATGAATTATAAAAATACCGATATGGATAAGTTCGAGCAGTTAGCAAACGCTAAGTTTATTCAGCCTAAAGGTGCTTTACTTACCAGGAGAAACCACTACAGTCTATCAAGGTTAGATTTATCACAAGCTGCTAAACTAACTGCTATAGTCGATACAGCTTCTAGTGGTAGTGATAGTGCAACGCTTGGTATATATGCTAAATTTGACGATGAACACCATTACTTAATAGATGCAATAAAAGATGACGGAGACGCTAAGAAGGTTATTCCTAGAATGATTACAATGATTAATAAATATCAACCTCAAAAGGTTTTAATAGAAAAAAATCACGAGGGCCTATATTATGAGAGTGAAATAAAAAAAGGCGTTACTAATAATATACTGGTAGATAAGTTTCATTCTAGTGAAAATAAGCACGAGAAAATACTAGGTCAAAGTGGTAGAATGCTAGAACATTTATATATAAGGGACGATGCAGGCCAAGAGTACAATGAATTTATAAGTGAAATGTATGGCTATAACAAAGAAAAAAAGAAAAACAAGCACGATGACTGTATTGATAATGTAGCTATGTATTTCAAGCATGGCAATAAAGTAGACTGGGGGTTTTAAACAGTGGATATTAAAAAACAAGTAGAAAATTTTCAACCGATTAGAAAATTAATGTTAGAAGGTGAGGCTTATTACAAGGGAAATAATACAGCTATACTTGAAAGAAGGAAAGAGTTTTATAACATTGGAAGAGGTACGAACGAAACTGATTATACTAAGGCTAATAATCAATTACCTGCAGGATTTACTAAAATGATAGTGGATCAGAAAGTTTCTTACTCGGTTAATAGTGAATTAACTATAACTTCAGAAGGACTTGATAAACTAATCAATCTAAATAAATTTAGACGTTCGCTTAAAAAAGTAAGTAAAGAAGCATCTAATAAATTAAGAGGCATTATGCAATGGTATGTGAGTGGCGGTGAATTATTATTTAAAGTTATTCCATCAGAGCAGATCATACTTGTACCTAGTGCTGATAACTTTGAAGTGTATGATTATGTTATTAGACATTATGAAGTTGATAAAGTTGAGTATGCCGAGGTTTATGACAAAGATACTAGAAAGCTATTAATTAAAGAAAACGGCGAGTATGTAGTTAAAGAAGAGGAACAATCGAACTTTATTCTTAAAGGTATAAATACTCAAGACATTACTACTTCATGGGGCAGACCTCCGTTTTCAGTGTTATATAATAACGATGAACATCAAAACGACTTAGCAAGGTTTAAAAGACACTTAGATGCACATGATGTTGTTGAGTCTGACTTGTGTAATAACTTAGAAGATTTTAACGAAGCGTATTGGGTACTTAAAGGTTACGCTGGGCAAGATGCAGAAGAGTTTATAAAAGAGTTTAAACGTTCAAGGGTTATGAAAGTTGGTGAGGGTGGAGATGCTTCGCAAGAAACGCAAGAAACACCTTATCAAGCAAGAGAAGCAACTCTTAAAATACTCAAGCGCAATATATTTAAATTTGCACAAGCGGTTGATCCAGAAGATATCACTGGTGATGTAACTAATGTTGCGATTGAATCAATGTATACTCAACTTGATTTAAAAGCGAATGACTTTGAAATGGAGATACAAGACTTTGTGGCACAATGTGAATACTTTATTAACAAGTACGCAGAACTCACAGGAAAGCAACAAGTAAAACAAATAGAATTGAATTTTGACAGAACTATGGTTATGAATAAAGATAGAATGATTGAACTCGCTAATGAATCAATTGGATCCGTATCTAATCAAACTAGATGGGAGTATGATCCTAGAGTGCAAGATACAGAAGAGGAAAAAATTAGAATCGAAAACGAAAACAAAGGTAACGTGGACTTAGAGTAGGTGATTAAATGTCTATTGATAAAAAAATGGCCCAAACTGAAAAAGATACACTTAAGTTAGAAAGTGATTTAGAGAAAGAAATAAAATTAGTCTATCAAACTGCTTTAGATGATTTAAGGAAGATGTTATTTGTTATTGATTCAAAGTATGGTGATAAAGATGGTGTCGTCTCATACGCAGAAATACAGAAGTATAACCGAATGGAATCAATAGAAAAAGAACAAACGGAGATAATGAACAAGGTATCGAATGAAACCCAAAGTAAAACTATTGCTTATGGTGTAGATGCATGGCTGTTAAATTATTATAGAACTGGTTATACGCTAGAAACAGAACTACAAGAAAAGTTAGGTTTTAAAGTTATAAATAAATCAGATGTAGATGTAGTTAATCCAGATATGAAGTTGTCAATGAAAAACAATAAGACTTTTGAACAAACAAAAGTAAACAACGTTATACAAAGGGGTATAGCGCAAGGTAAGTCAACTAAACAAGTTGCAAATGATTTAAAGGTTCAATTAGGAAAGAGTGCTACTAATGCAATGACCACCGCTAGGACTACCACCACTAGAGTGCAGAACGAGGCCATAGTAAAAGCTGGAAACAAAGCCATTGATAAAGGTATAGACTTAGTTAAAAAGTGGAACGCTACACTAGACGGGAGTACTAGAGATACTCACGGTGCTTTAGATCAAGTGAAAAAAGAGAAAGGCGAAAACTTCTCTTCTGGAGGATATAGTGCACCAGCACCAGGACAATTTGGTGCGCCTGCAATGGATTATAATTGTAGATGTAGATTAACTTATGTACCTAGAGACTTCACAGAAGCAGAGTATAGAAGGGCCAAGGGTACAGATAGTAAAGGTATATTAATACCTTATACTAATTATAATGATTGGTATAAGAATAGAGTTAGTGCAAAATAATTTGCAGTAACTCGTACAAAGGTATATAATATAGGTAATAGTTGGCGAACAATAAACGCATGTAGCCGAGGGGCAATAATCCAATAGTCTAATGACAATAAACAGGAGGTTTTATCATGGAGTGGATAAAAGAACTAGCAAAACAATATGTATCAGAAGAGAACTTAGAGGCGTTTGTAGAGGGTGTAAAGAAAGAATTTCCTAAACATGCAGCGTTAAAGTCTGATTTTAATGGTAAGATTGCAGAGATTGAAAACCTTAATGGACAACTAGAAAAAGTTAATGGCGAGATTGCAAGCCTAAAAGATGCTAGTAACCCAAATGAGGAATTAAAAGCAAAGTTAGAAACAATGACTAGCGACTTTGAAACATTTAAATTAGATACACAAAAGCGTGAGACTCAAAGAAGTATTAAGGAAACGCTTAAAAAAACACTTAGCAAGAGTTTTAACGATGATGCAGTTGATTTACTAGCAGATACTTATAAACTTGATGATATGACAATTAACGAAGCTGGTGAAATTGTAGATATTGAATCTAAAATCAACCGTCTTAAAGAACAGCGACCTAGCTTAGTTAAAAGTTATGTAGCTGACGGAACACCACCAGCAGATAGAGTAACAAAACCAGAGGTTGACACGTCAAAAATGTCAGATGATGAATATTTTGCAGCTAAAGCAGCTGAAAAAGGAGAAAAATAATGCCTAATACTATTTTAACAGTACAAGAAATTGCAAGAGAAATGTTACCTTTGCTTAAAGAAGAGCTGGTGATGCCAGAAACAGTGAATAGAAACTATTCATCTGAATATGTAGGCAAGGGAAGTAAAATCATTGTAGAAAAACCAGCCGTGTTTGTAGCTGATGAATTTGGTGGTACGATTAATTTACAAGATATTACTGAAAGAGAAGTAACAGTAACAATGGATAAATTGGCAGACGTATCATTTAAGATTAGTGCAAAAGATTTTGCATTAGCAATGCCAGCATTCAAAACAAAATATTTAAGATCAGCAGTACAAGCGATTGCTCAAAAGGTTAATCAAGACGGTTTAAACCTTTACAAAGATATTCCTTACTTCTACGGTGTAGCTGGTACTACTCCAGATGCATTAGCAGACTTTACAGGACCTAGAAAAGTTCTTAATGATAATTTAGCACCAATGGGTGATAGATTTTGTGCATGGGATACATCGGCAGACGCTAAATTCTTAGAATTAGATGCAATTGTGGGCGCTGATAAGTCTGGTACTACACAAGCGTTAAGAGATGGATCAATTGGTAATATCATGGGTTTCAAGAATTATATGTCACAAGCAATTAAGACTCATACAGCTGGTACATTTACTGCGGTAACTACTCCGTTAACAAATGGATCTATTGCAGCTGGTGCAACTACTTTAACTTTAGACGGTGGAGTTGGAACAGAAACGATTGTTGCTGGTGATTTAATTCAAATTGGTACAGAACAATTCGTTGCTACTGCAAACGCTACCGCTGCTGATGGTGCGATTTCGGTTCTTGTATATCCTGCGGTTTCGGCTATTATCACTGATGGCACTGCTGTAGTATTCCCAGACAAAACAGCAAAAGCGCACGTTGCTAACTTAGCATATCAAAGAGACGCATTTATTTTTGTAACTCGTCCTTTAGAATTGCCTAGAGATAAAGAAGCGTATGTTGTAACTGATTCTGAATCTGGCTTATCTATGAGAGTTGTAATCGGTTACGATCAATCAACAAAAGAAACTACAATGTCAGTAGACTTCTTATATGACTATGTAACAGCATATAAAGAATTAGCTTGTGTAGTTTTAGGATAATATAATAAAATAGCCGAGACTATAAACGTTTCGGCTTTTTTTCTTAGGAGGTGTAAATATGAAATGTCCACACTGTGGAGTTGATTACTCTGATAAGGTTTATAACATCCATAAAAATTTATGTGATGTTAAAGAAGAAGTTGCAAATGACGAAGAAGCAATTAGAGATATGGCAAAAGAAAAAGGTATTTCTCATTATTGGAATAAATCAATTGATACTTTGAAAGAAGAATTAAGCGAGGTGTTGTAAATGGGTATTAGACTCGTAGAAGAATACTTCGAAAGAATAGCATTAGGTAAACGAAACAATGTATTTAATGTCTATAAATTCGGTAGAAACGAACTCGTAACCGACACAGAAGAATTAATTGCAGCTGGTGGCGTTTATGGGTTGCCAAGTGTGGCTGATACAGTAACGGTTATTTCTGACGATGTTGTAAATGACAATCCGACTGGAGCAGGCGCTAGAACAGTTAAATTGTTTGGTTTAGATGTTAATTATGATTCTATAGATGAAATTGTAGAACTTGGCGGTACTTCTACAAAAGAATTTATAAGAGTTTTCAGAGCTTTTGTAGAAACTGCTGGTAATTTAAATCCTACTGGTGGTGCTAATGTAGGAACAATTACAATTTCGCAAACAGTTGGAGATGATATGATTCTTATTAATCCAAACGATGGTCAATCGTTATGCGCTTGCTTTACTATTCCAGCTGGATACACAGCTTTGATGTGGGCTGCAGATACAACTGTAGGATCTGGAAAAGAGTCTACAAATAGATTAAAATCAAGAGAATTTAATTCTGATCAACCGTTTAGAACCAAAGGCATAAGAGATAATTTCGAGAACTCAGTAGGTGTTAACTTTAAAATACCTTCAAAGTACCCAGAGAAAACAGATGTTGTATTTACAAGCATATCGACTGCTGCTGGAACTTCTGTAAGTGGAACTTTTTTATTGCAACTTATAAAGAACGAGGGGTGATTAGATGCTAAATCAAATTATGACACAAATTAATAATCACTTCTCCAGATCGTTAGAAAGTCAAGCGTATGAAATTGTTACAGATGGAATCGTTGGCACTTTTTCTGAAACTTATATCAAAGGACAATATATATGGATTAAAGGCTCTTTTATTAATGATGGTGTGTACAAAATAGACTCTGTTACAACTAGTAAGATTACAGTAGAAGAAAACTTACAGGCTGAAAATACAGGCGAATACATGCTATTATTTGGACTTGCTGTTCCTGCAGATTTCTTAACAGTTGCTACTGATATAGGAAACTATACATCTAGCGATGGGATTAAATCAGAATCAATTGGTGATTATTCAGTAAGTTATGGTGGGTCAAGTGATGGTGATGGGTCGTGGGTTTCTGCATTTGGTAAACAACTTTCAAAATGGAATCGAATGTATGACGATGATGTAACTATGTGTAGACGATATAATATTTACACAAAGAGGTGCTGATATGTCTATACAAAAATACTTTAGAAATTTAACGGTAGAAGTAAGAGGCCTTGTAGATGATGGTTGTTCTGGATTAGTTGAAGCGTGGGTAACTGATAGAGTAATCAGCGGAACTATACACAAAGCTAGTGCAACGGCTATAATATCAGCTTCGCAGTTAAAAATCGACATGTCACATGTTTTGTACTCTGATATATCAACACCTATTAGAGACTCGAATGAAGATGAATCAGTTATAAAAAGAATCAATGATGGTGGGGTTATTTACGACATAAGATCTGTACCAGAAAACGTAGCAGAAAGAAACCATCATTATAATACTAAATTGAGGGTGATAACTAGTGCATGATTCCAATTACAGAGAGTTTAAAAAAAGATATATCAAAGCACTTGATAAATCGCTTAATTTAACTGGTTTTTTGTTGGTTAATACAGCCACTTTGTTAGCGCCTGTCGATACTGGTAGGCTAAGACAAACAATCGGTTACGTAGTTAATCCATTTAAAATATCAGTTAAGTTTGGTTCAAATGTATTTTATGACATATTTATAGAAAAAGGTACAAGCAGACAAAAGGCTCAACCTTACATTAAACCATCATTATTAAGAAATGTAGAACAGATAGAAGAAATAATAAAAAAAGTTTTTAGAGGGGAGTTATAAAATGAATGCAATAATTAATAACATATCTACAAGACTTAAAACAATAACCCCTAAAGTTTATTTAGTTACTCCTACAGGTGCAGTAATGCCTTATATAGAGTTTGAATTAAACACTATAGGAAATAGTGCTGATGAAGAATTAAAAGAACTTGTAATAGATATATGGGACGAAGGTCTGTCTATGGCAACTATTTTAGATTGGGAACAACAAGTAACGAGTCTTTTTAAGAGACACGATGAATGTACAATTGATTTTTCTTATTCTAGTTATAAAGAATCAGAGTTAACTATTAAAGATAAAGACGCTGGTACAATACAAAGAAGTTTAACTTATAGGTTAGACACATATATCAAGGAGGTATAACAATGGCTAATACTTTTGCAACACAGGCAAGTGCGGCGGGTAAGTTTGTAGTTTCGGTTAAAGATGGTGTTACAACTACACCTATCGGATTTTTAAAAGATATTGAATGGTCGGATAACGTTACTTGGAGAACTACAACGGTTATGGGTAGACAAGTAGCTTTAAAAGGCGAGAAGGAGATGGAAGGTACTGAAGCATATGTAAATATTAACGCTTTGCAAATTGAAGCCGATCTAGTAGCTTTATGTTTTGCTGGTTATGAAGTGGCTGACGCTGCTGGAATTAAAACATTAACAAGAAGAATTGCTTTAACTGATGCAGACTACCACGATGAAATTATTATCACAGGGACTACAAAAGAAGGTAAAGACTTAACTATCACAGGAAAGAATGCTTTAGGAACTGGCCCTATGACAATCGTAGTGCCAGAAAGCGGAGATGTTATTCTTCCTGTAAGATTTGAGTTCCACAACCTTACACAAGACGAAACAACATTACCTATTGAAATTATCATTGATGAAGTAGTATAAATATTAGGGGCTTTAATGCCCCTTTTTAATTAGGAGGATATATGAAAAAAGTTAAATTTACACCTATGATTGTATTTGAAATGGTAGGTTTATTAAATAAAGCAGGTTTCACTGCAAAAAAAGTTGCACTTATGTTTGATGATGAAGCAGACAAAGAGAAATTTGGACAAGAATTATTTGAAACTGTATTGACATTACCAGAATTACAAGATGATTTTTATAATTTATTAGTAAAAGTAACTGGTTTAGAGTTAGAAGCAACTTATGAACTAGATTTCGATGAAATAGAAGAGGCTTTCAAGAATCTATTATCTACAAGCAAGCGTATGGATTTTTTAAAGCGTGCTTTCAAGAAGGGACAGTTGACTTCTGTATCAGAAGATACGGAATAAGTTATCTTGGAAGCGATTTAGATATCGGTATTATGATTTATAACGATGGTATAGCAACTAAAATTGTAGAAGATCAAGTTGAATGGTATAAAATGCATGTTGGTTTGACTTCTATTGCAAAGATGCTAGGAAATAAAGAAAAAATAAAAGAATTTAGTGAATTTATAGAAGGTAAAAAGGAATTAAAACCATTTAGCGAGTCTGAAAAAGATGAACTTAAAAAAATGGCAAAAGAGCAATTAGAGAAATTAGGTAAAGGTGGTGTGTTAATTGGCTTTTAAAGTATTTTCAACATATGGAGAATTTTTCTTAAAAGGTGCGAGGTCAACACTAGAAGAAATAAACACTATAGATAATAGCGCAGAGAGTACAGGAAGATCGTTTGATACTATGAGTGGAAAAGCTAAAGCTGCTGCTCTTGCAATAGGAATAGCCGTTACTGCTCTTGCTGCTAAATCTGTACAAGCTGCAACAGACTTCGAAAAAGGTTTTGGAAATGTAGCAACTTTACTAGATGGTGATGTAACACCAAGAATTAACGAATTAAGAGAAAACGTAAAAGACTTAATGTTAGAGACTGGTAAGGGTGCGGAAACACTCACAGACGGACTTTATCAAACGATATCTGCATTCGGAGACACATCCGATTCTATGGGTATATTAAAGGTTGCTGCTAAAGGTGCTACAGCTGGTAACGCAGAGGTAACAGACTCGGTTAATCTATTATCTGCTGTAATGAAGGGGTATAACGATGTATCAGAAGCTGCAGCAATGAAAACATCCGACTTAGCTTTTCAAACAGTTAAGTTAGGTCAAACTTCATTTCCAGAGTTAGCAAGTTCTATGGGTAAAGTTATCCCTATTGCTGCATCATTAAAAGTTAGCCAAGAAGAATTATTTGCACAATATGCAACATTAACAGGCGTAACAGGAACAGCAGCAGAAGTAACAACGCAATTAAGATCTGTTTATCAATCGTTTATGAAACCATCAAAAGAATTTAATGCACAGATAAAAGAAATGGGATTTACAACTGGCGCTGCTGCTTTAGAATCTTTAGGAACCGTAGAAGCACTTAAACAATTAAAAGATAGCGTTGGTGGTAACGAAGTACAATTTGCTAACCTTTTTAGTAGTGTAGAAGCATCAACAGCTGCTATCGCTTTAGCTGGTAATCAATACGATACTTATGTTGAGAAGGCTGAAAAAATGAACGTTGCTACTGGATCAACAGAAAGAGCGTTTAAAAAGCAAACTGAAACAGTAGCAGGGATGAAAGAAAGGTTTGACCAATTAATCCAGGTAATTGTTATAGGTTTTGGTGAAGAGTTAATGCCGATTGTAAACGACTTTTTATCATGGGTTATAAAGAATATGCCAGAGATAAGAAAGGGTTTCGAAGAAGGTTTTGGAGTAATTACACCACTTATCAAAGGGTTTGTAACTTTAATGACTGAAGCTTTAAAATTAGCGGGGTTTTTATCACCAGCTTTAATAGGTTTGGCTGCTGCGTTTGCTACACTTGCTATAATAAATACAATTTCAAAAGGCATGGCTTTGTTTACTTTAGCTACAGAAGGGGCAACAATTGCACAAGCTGCAATGAATTTAGTTTTAGGATTATCACCACTCGGACAATTTGCATTAGTAGTGGGTGCTGTAGTAACTGTAATAGCATTATTAGTTAAAAACATGGATAAGGTAGTTGATATATTTAACAGTGTAACAACTGCAATTTCAGAAGCTGTGGAGGCTTTAGGAAAGTTTTTAGGTATCAGTAGACCATCTTATGTAAGTGGAGATTACTCATTACTTCCAAAGAATCAATATGCTAATGGCACGAACAACGCTGCGAGAGGTGTAGCTTTAGTAGGAGAAGAAGGACCAGAACTTGTTAACTTTGGTGGTGGCGAAACAGTAGTGCCAAACGACAAACTAGGCATGAGTTCACCTACAATTAACGTTAATATGAATGTTAAAGACTTAGACGAACTTAGAACGGCTAATGACTTCTTTACTAAAGTCGGTCAACTATCGGGGGTGTATTAATATGGCTATTTTGCAATACTTAGCGATTCAAGACACTTATATAGATTCAGCATTTCCAGATACTGGTTTTGGAACTAGTGTTGATTTATTTGGCGAAAGCAATAGAGCATCTCTGATAAAGTTTGCTAATATACCAGATTTATCAGAATATGTTATAAATTCGATAAAATTAAAAGTTTATGCAGGTAGTTTTGGAACAACAACGCCAACCATAAATATTAATTCGATCGAAAGCTCTTTCAATGAATTTCAAACGAATTATAATAATTCTCCATCTTTTAATTTTATAAACGGTTTTTCAGTTTCTTTGCCAAGCGGAGGATCTGCTGAAATCGACATAACTGACATATACAGTGAAATAATTAACTTAAATTTATTTGGACTTGCTTTAACTGGAAGTTTCGTAATAAGTTCAATATATGGCGTAAACGGAGCAGCAGAATTATTGATTAACGTGGATGATTTACCACCAACACCACCAACAATATTATCTCCACTAACTGGTCAAATTGTTGACAAAGACGAAACGCTAACTATATCGTGGGATGTCCTTAATCAAGATGAATTCGAGGCAGGAACATCAACAAACGGTACAACTTATGCTACAGTAACAGGAACAACTTCTAAAACATACGAATACCCAGCAAGTACATTTGCGGTAGGTAGTTTATATGTAAGAGTAAGAACTAAATATGATGGTACATGGACGGATTACTCAGAGGTGCAACTTATAACAGTAGCAGAAAAACCACCAGCACCATCAAGTATTACAAGTGGAACAATTACAACCGCTTTACCATTAATTACTTGGACAGCAACAAACCTCGCTACATTTGCGCTTAATATCTACGATTCTTTAGGTGCATTGATAGAAACTGGTGTTGGTAGTACAAATAGTTATCAAACATTAGTACCGCTGTCAGACTTAGAAACTTACACGATTAAGATAACTTACACAGATACAAATGGTTTGACTTCACCAGAAGGACAATCAACAGTAACTACAGCATTTATTACACCTACAAAACCTACATTTGTACTTGTGGATAATGGTTATTACATTACAGGAACAATTGATAACATTGATGCAACTGCAATATATAACGACATTTACAAGCTTGTGGATGGTGTGTGGATAAGAGTTAAAAAAGAACTTGGATTAGATTCAGTATTTTATGATTTTAACCTAAAAAGTGGCGTAGAATATCAATATAAAGTAAGAGCGTTTAGCGCAGGACTTGGATATGTTGAATCTGACGTTGAAATTATTACTATTTCATTCTTAGATGTTTACTTAACTACAATCAACCAAGGCTTGCAACTTAAATGGAATCCGGTAGTTACTAAATCGACTCTAGTAGATCGTAAATTAATGAAATTTGCAGGAAGAGAGCAAAGAGTCGCAGAGTATGGTGATGGTACAAATATTGATTTCTCGGTATTGTCATTCAGAATTAAAACAAAGGCAGAACTTGATACACTAGAAAGCATGATAAAAGAACGCGGTACAATTCTTTATAGAGATATGAGGGGTACTTTGGTTAATTTATCAATAGCTGGATTATCTGCAAATTATGATACAATAGGGTATATAGTAACATTCAACGGAGCGAATGAGATACTTGTGAGTGAGGTGGTCTAAATGGATTCGATTTTACGCTCTAACACGAGAAATGTAACTTTTGGATATAATCTATTAGACAAAGACGATAACTTTAAGAAACGAATGCACAACGTGCTAACAGGGGTGGTCTCTATGACATCCCTAGCACAAATTAAAGGACAATGTATTATAAATATCACTGAAGATGATGAAATAGATTTCCTTAATGATAGGGTTCAGCCTTTTATGATATTTAAAAGCGAAAGTTTAGGGTTGTTACCATCTGAAATGCTTTACCCTTCACTCAGTTTATATCCTAGCGGCGTAGGTCAAACGGTTTATAACTTGGGTATCTACTTGTTATCAAGTCCAATTTTTAAAACTACAATGGGTGTTAAAACAGCCACAGTAACATGTAATTCAAAGTTAGAAATATTAATAAATGATCGTATCAAAGAAAGACAATCGTTTCCAAAGGATTCAAAGTATACCGATAACATAAAAGATGTTATAAGAAGTGCAGGAATAGAAAAAATAAACATTTCAGCATCATCTAGTACACTCGATAGGGATATTGAGTATGATATTGGTACAACTAAGTTAGAAATAGTTAATGATTTATTAGATAAAATTAACTTTAATTCAGCTTATACTGATAATGAAGGTTTTGTTGTATCTTCTCCATACGTAAGACCATCAAACAGAAGTGTAGATATTGAATATGCAGATGATGAAACCTCAGTTATATTCGATGATGGGTTCACGGAAGAAGAGGACGCAAGCAAAACGCCTAATAGGTGGATTGGTATAGCATCTAATCCCGAAACATTACCACTAACTTCTATTTATGAGAATACAGATGTTAATAGCCCTACATCAATTCAATCAAGAGGTCGTGTAATAGCTGCCGAACCTTTAGAGTATACAGATGTGGCAAGTCAAGATGTATTAGATGAAAAGGTTAAAAGAGCAGCTGAAGAAGATTTAAATATTTACGGTAATGTAGAATTTAATACCGCTTTAATGCCTATACATGGGTATTTGAATAAATTAGAAGTTGAGTTTAACGGTTCAAAGTATGAATATATTGAAACTAAGTGGAGCATGAAACTACAAACTGGTGGTAAAATGAGCCACGATGCAAGGAGAGTGATTTCAATTGAGTAGACCATTAACAGCTGAAAGGTTTTGGGATATAATTAAAAGTATAAAAGCACCTAAAGTTTTTGAAATGGCTACTATTGATCCAAACTATTCTAGTGGTAGGCCAAAAGTTATAATCGATGGTGAAACAGTAGCAGGAAATAAAAGGTTTCCTTATCTGTCAAGTTACACTCCAAAAGCAAATGATAGAGTGGAATTAGCCAAAATAAAAGGTACTTGGGTTATTCAAGGTAAAATATTATAGGAGGTGCGTAATGCTACCATACATTAGAACAATTTGGGCTGATTATATGGCCCCAGCTTTAAAGGCGTTAAACTTAAACAAAATAGAATCAAAATTAGAAGAAAATACAGCCGAAACCATAAGCAATACTTCTAAATTAGGCGCACAACAGAATCAAATTAACGCTATTGTAACAGAATCAACTGATAACTCAGAAGTAATTGCTGCTAGGACATCAATAATAAAAGCTGAAACTTTTGCTAGTTTGGGTGCAAGGTTAGAAGATTCAGAAAGCGATACAGGGGATTTAATTAATTTAGATACAGACGCTAAAACTTCAGTAGTTAATTCTATAAACGAAGTGTACGCAGAGAGTTTAACACCTAAACAAACTGGTGGCGGGTACTTGATTAATGGTGATTTTCAAGTGTGGCAAAGAGGTACAAGTTTTATAAGTCCTAGTAGCGTATATACAGCCGATAGATTCAAGTGTTTCGCTTTTTTAGATTCGAACGCAGACATAAACAGAGTTTTGGCAAATGCAGGACTTAATCAAAAGTATGAATTGCAAATAAACGAGACTAATGGTAGTTCAAGTGGGTCTACGTTACTAGACCAATCTATAGAAAATATTGATATTTTTAAGGGCAAGAAAGCAACCGTTTCAGTTACCTTTAAAATGCCAGCTGGAATCTCAGGTGGTTTGTGGATTATAGATAACGAAGGAAATAATAACGTTGCGCTTGCGGGTAACGGAAATTATCAAACTATAGAATTGAATAGAGATATTTCAGATAACATAACTTCTTTATTAGTTAGAGTTGATGTGAGTAGAGTTGGCGCTAGTATAGGAGAAGTGCTTAGAATTTCACGAATTAAACTAGAATTAGGAGATATCGCAACAGATTTTATCCATAAAAATTATGCCGAAGAATTGATATCATGTCAAAGATATTTTGAAAAATCATATAATACTGGAGTGTCTCCAGGAACTATATCTATAGATGGTTCTGTGCAAGAGTTACTTACGAGAAACATTGCAGATTATACGCAAGGTGCTAGGTACAAAGTTGAGAAGCTATTATCTCCAACAATTACAATTTATTCACCATCAACAGGCACTCCAAACAAAATTGATAACGCTGGAGATAAATCAGTAGTTGGCGTTTCGTATGGAGGAACTAGCGGATTCGGATTAATACAGTTTACATCTGGTTCAATCGCTAGTAATGCTACATATCATTGGGTTGCTGATGCTGAATTATAAAAAAGGAGATATACAATGAGCAAACATTATATAAGACACGACATAAATGATCGTGTAATAAAAGGATTCTCAGATACACCAGAATTTAATAACACTATATTAGAAACAGACACATGTATTTGTCAAGATGGAGGCAGACACTTTGAATGGGATGGAGTTATAAACCCACCTATGCATTTAAAATGCGGATGTCCTAAGTATAAAAACTTAATGGAATTAATGACAGAAGAAGATATCGCACAATGGAAAACTGAACAACCTATCACAAAACAACTATTAACGCACGAACAAATGGACGATTTATTAACAAATTACTTTAAATAATGATATAATCTAGTAGAGGTGGTGGTGTTTTGGAACATCGAGTAACAAAAAACGAAGACGATATCAAGGAGATTAAAAATAGTATCAGTGATATAAAATCAGATATAAAAGTTATTTCTACTAAAGATGAATTTAGAGAAGTTGCAATAGATAAACTCAATACCACCACTGAAAAACTAGATAAAACTTTAAATATGTTAATCTCAAAGTTTGAGGTTAATGATGTAAGAACGAATGATAATAGCAAATTTAAAAACAATTTTTCAGTACCTAATATTATAGCTATAACAGTTGGTATATTAGCGATACTGAACTCGGTAAAAAATATGTTGTAGGGCACGTTATAGCACAAGACATAATTTACTACTGCGATGCTAATAAAAACGCATCTGTGGAAGATTTGGAGTATATAAACGGTATTAGAGACGAAACAATCGAAGTATTATTAGAAAGGTGGAAATTATGGCTGGTAAAAAGAATAGAAAATATACAGTAATTTCAGTTGATAAAGGATGGGTAGGTGTTATGAACGGCTCTGACAAGTTAAGAGATAACTTTTCGGTTTATGAGTTCGCATGTAGTGATGATACCCAGGTAATCCCTGTACACACTGAACATTTGAATAAACTGCAGTCTTTAAGATTAAGAATTGGTAAATCATTAAGAGTTACAAGCGCTTTTAGATCATTAGATTACAATCGTTCGATTAAAAGTAATGATACTTCACAACATGTATTAGGAACTGCAACTGATTTAGCTTTACCAAAAGGTATGACTATGAAAGAGTTTAAAGCACACTGCGAAGCTATCGGTTTTGATGGCATAGGAGTTTATTACAATAGTAACTTTATACACGTAGACAGTCGTGGCAAATACGCTAGATGGACAGATTAGGAGGGTACAATGGATAAGAAAGTAACTGATTTTTTAATGATTTTAGTAGTATTTTGTATATTCAGCACATTAATGTGGTTTGTATGGAGTAATCCAAATAGCGAAACCACTGTAAAAATTGTAGAAGCAATGGTATTAATAGCTTCTAATATAGCAACATTCTTTTTTACAAAACATCAAATTGCAAGTGACAACTAATAATGTTATACTTAACTTACATCCTTTCATAACTAGAAAAGAGGGCAACTATTAATTTAGCTGTCCTCTTTTTTATCACTGTTATAATATAATACAATGCAAAATGTTTTGCGGTTACTTAATTATTTTTTTACCATTTTCAGCTAACCACTCTTCATGCTCTTTTATTACTTGTTCGCCTAATTGATCGTAATCTGTTTTAGTTGTCATCTTTAACCTCTTTTGTTTTTCAACCCAATCGATAAGACTTTCGACCGTATCTATGGTATCTATATAATCTACCACTTCGCCTTTTTCATCAGTTACATATCTGCCTTTTGAGGTTTTAAAATATAATCCTGATTGCATAGCATATAGAACTGCATCTGCCAACTTTTTATTATATTCAGCACATTTTAATTCTTTTAACGCTTCTTCTTCAAATTCTTTACCTACCCCTTTTGCATGATAAAATATAATTGTTTTTACTTTTTTAAACATTTTTAAAAATCCTCCTCGTTATAAAAACTGCATTTTTTTAATTCATCTTCTATCTCTAAATACATTTTTTCTGAATAATCTCCTTGCTCTTGATTCATATAATTATGTTCTGTGAAATTCCAATCTTTATCATTAATTTTAAAACATTGAACACCATATGCCCAAATGTTAGAATATTTATTACATTTTTCGCATTTTTCTACAACTTCTGATAATATAGATTGATCATAATAAGTTTTCTGATATAGTTTTTCATTTCCGCAAACAGGACAATTTTTCATTTACAATGCCTCCTTTACAGCTTCCCATAAGGCATCGACCAACTCTTTTGATTTATATTCATTTAAGTCCCCAAGAATCTCTCCACAATCAACACACCACCATCCATAATCCCCATTATCCGATTCATCACTATAAATTGATACTAAAGTATGTTTATTTCTTAATATCTCAATCATCTTACCAATTGTAAGTGCAGAAGCAAAATTACCAAATGCACATTTTAAATTTTCTGTATGGATATATCTTCCTTCTATCCAAAATTGTTCGTTTTCTATACCATCATAATGATAATGTTTTTTAAATATGTCTTCTAAAATTTTAACGTCTACTTCTTTTAATTGTTCGCTTATTATACATTGCTTCATAGTATCATCTCATTTACAGCTACAAATAAAATATCAATCAATTCAGTTGCTACTAATTGTTTGCACCACTCTGATTTTTTATCTTGATACATTAAATTATATTGACCATTTGCATCTAAGTGAATAGTATCTAAATCGTTACCCAATATTTCAATCATTTTACTTATTGTGAATAATTCGTGATTAGTTCCAAAGTCAATTAATAACAAATCTTTTCTTCCTATAGCTAATAGCAACTTCTCTTTCTTAGTTTCTTCTAAATCATAAAATTCTTTATATGTTATATGTTGTTTCATCCTATTACCTCCTACGTCGCTCTACTCTGTATCAAATTTTTCAATATACTTCTTCATTTGATTATATACCTACTTACTTTTATTTAATTTCATCAAACAACAATTTAATAGAAATAAACATCCATCCAAATAATAAGCATGGTGCTACCCATAAGAACTTTTTCAATGGAAAATTATCACCTCTTTTTAACATTGGTGGTATTTGAGTAATTATAGAATAACTAAGAAAAAATGTTCCTACAATTAAATAAAAAATTAAACAATATTTCATACTTGCCTCCTTTAAATGTAATTATCTTTCTATAACTATTATAACACATATATTTATAAAATACAAAAAATCTTTTTTAAAAACTATTGCAACGTTTTGAAATGTATGTTATTCTATATACAGAAAGGCGGTTGAGAAATGAAAAATAAAACAGTATTTAAAAACATCGAGGGTGAAAGAGCAAAATTAGGAATGACTCAATTAGAATTTGCTAACTTAATAGGAATCAAAACAGTACCAACTTATGTATCAAGAATTAGAAAAGGTGGTTGGACGTTAGAAGAATTAAAACTACTTAGACAAAATGTAAACGAGGATCTTAATTATCTATTAGAACATTACGAGGAGGTATAAGGATGGCTATTAGAATTAGAACTAAGAAAAACATTTACGCAATTTTAATTGGTAGAAAAGGAAATGGATTCGAACAAGAAAGTATTTTTTCAATTATTAAAGAATACGAGGATGAAGATTATTCGGTATATTTTGCCGAAGTATTATTTGAAATTTAGAACATTACGAAGGGTAAAGGTGAATTATGAAATCATTAGGACCACATGAATGTGAATATTGCAATGGAGATTGTTACGACTGCAAAACATTCGAATTAATTAACGGGAACCCAGTTAGAAAGACTAGATACACTAAATTAGAAACCCAATACAAACACTGCATAGAAGCAGATAAGACATTTTGGATACCTAAAGACGGAATATGCACCAACTGCCACGAAGAAATATTAAAGCATTACCCAATGGAAAAATGCGCTACACAAGCAATAACTAGATGTAGCAGCTGTAATAAAAGTTATGTAGATTAAGGAGGGCATTATGAAATTAAAAATAGGTCAAGAATTGTACTATCTTGGTATGGGATGGGGTTCTAAAGAAAAGGTTTACGAATTATTTGTAAAAGATGAAGTTGAATACGTTAAGACTAATAAGGGAACTGTTAGGAAATGTGAAGATGTTATAAATAATACTTGTAACCTTTATTCATCAAAAGAAAAAATAAACAAAAAATTAAGATGTGGTTATATGTCTAAAACGATAGATTAAGGAGTAAAAATGATGAATTTAAAAGAAGCATCAACTAATGAATTATTTACTGAATTAATGAAACGTGTACCACCTAAAGAAAGAGTATGTTTATTTGTAAATGCTAATGAAGGTAATTATGATAATGGTGAGTATTCATTAAAGTATAAATTGTATAACATAAGCAATTCAAGCGAAACGGTTATATTTGCTACAAGTGAAATGATTTCAGAAGAGGTGCATAATGAATAGCGAATACGATCAATTAGGTGAACAAGTAATAAAAGAGTATGAAGAGTGGGAACAATCTCAACAAAGTGATTATAGAAGCTAGGAGGCTTATTATGAAAGATAGATTTAACGAATTATTATTAAGCACTGGAATTGAAGGTATCGAGAATTTAATTGTAGCGTTAGAAAAAGGCGGCTTTTATACAAGTCCTGCAAGTAGCGGTCATCACTTAGCTAAAGTTGGTGGATTGTTAGAACACAGTTTAAATGTATTTGATGTAGTTTTATCATTAGATAGCAATTCTAGATTTGGTTCAAAAGTTAATACAAATGATTTGATTATTGCTTGTTTATTACACGACGTAGGAAAGATGGGAGCATTTGGTTTAGCTAACTACGAACCTAATATTTTAAAAAGTGGTAATCAGTCAACATCAAAACCTTTTGTTACTACTGGGTTAGGATTACAACATCAAGATATTAGCATCATGACGGTC
>Ga0193955_1000256_pt1 | contig 33805 bp, 29 predicted proteins | sample BB_6_MG_FD_140343 | JGI IMG/M metagenome (GOLD analysis project Ga0193955, IMG submission 140343) | Microbial mat bacterial communities from the Broadkill River, Lewes, Delaware, United States - BB_6_MG | ecosystem: Environmental > Aquatic > Freshwater > River > Microbial mats | place: USA... | reverse complement strand
TTCTGGACTAAGTGTTGCTATGGCAATGAGTTACTTTTCGGCGCTTTCAGCGTTACCCGCAGCACTATTTAGCATTTGGCATAACCTTGCCGGGGCCTTGTTTGCCAGTTTTTGGCGAAACAAATCTCAACAGTCACTTCAGGATGAAGGCACGACAAAATAAATAACCTTTATCGTGCAAAAGGATAGAGTATGAAACGAATAAACCTTTCTAAAACATTTACCGGCCGGTTGATGTTTTCTCAGCAAGAAAAATCATTGAATCATCGCATTGTGTTTGCGTGGGTTTTTCTGGTTGTTTTGTGTTTGCCTTTTACGGTTCAATCTGCCGATGACTACCAAAAACTTGAAGATGAAGCCTTGCATAGTCGATTGGTGAATGTTGCATTGGAATTGGATTGGTTGAATCAAAAATGTCGAGGTTTGAGTATTCAGCGAAATTTTAAACAAGTGAATCGTTTGTTTATTAATAAATATAGCTTGAGTGCCAATAATTACATTGAGGGCTTTTTCGCTAGAGAAATTCGAGATTATAAAGCTGATAAATCACGGGAAATGATTCGTTTACTTGCTCAGAAAAAGGGCTGTAAACAGGCTTTGAAAGAAGATTGGGATAGAGATTTAAAAAAAGAATTTAATACGCTGCTGCGGAAAGTTGAAGAGTCGAGTTGGTTTCCGGTTGTTGATCGTTTAATTCCTGCGGACTTGGAGTGATTAGTCTTGGCAAATCCGAATAATTTGATTACACCTGAAGGTCGTCAAGCAATGGAAAAAGAGCTTGATTATTTATGGCGAGTGGAGCGAAGAGAAACCACTCAAGCGGTAACAGAAGCCGCCGCCCACGGTGATCGCAGTGAAAATGCGGAATACAAAGAGGGGAAACGGCGCTTACGAGAAATCGACCGTCGTTTACGATTTTTGCGCAAGCGGTTGGAGCAGTTGCAGGTGGTGCATTATTCGCCACAACAAGAAGGTAAGGTCTTTTTTGGTGCTTGGGTGGAAATAGAAAATGAAGCCGGTGAAACCAAGCAACTTCGCATTGTGGGTGGCGATGAATTTGACCCTGCCAAAGGTTATATTTCTGTGCGTTCCCCAATGGCGAGAGCCTTGATTGGCCATGAAGTGGATGATGAAATTACCGTACAAACCCCAGAAGGAAAGGGCGTTTGGTTTATTAATAGCATTCAATATAAGAGTTTTGAAAGTAATTAGCTGAATTAGCTGATCCAGCTAGAAATGGTGGGCAGGATATTACTCCGGCGCACCATCAATAAAGGTCTTGATATAGCCAAGCACCTTGTCTAAAACTCGTTGTGAAACGGCTTTACGTTTGAGCAATTTCGGTTTTTCATTCATTGCATTCACCACATCGTCACGGAATGGCAGGCGTTCGGTAAACAGATAGCTGGAGATCATCTTGGTGACTTTATCGGCATCCAAGTTTTCTTCACTGCAAATCTTTTCAATTTCGGCTTTGCCTTGTGCATCCCAGAACTTTTTAAACTCGGCTTCTACGTCATTCCCTGATTGCACTTTAGGCAGATGCTCTTCAATAAATTTCTCGATAAGCTGTTTCTTGGAGCGCAGTTTCGGGTCGTTTGAAATCGTATTAAAGATGCTTTCTTTTTTAGCCTTGTGGTCTTCTTCGGTTTCCGTGTCTTTGAGCTGCCCAAGCAGTTTAAGAATGTAGGCGACATTGATTTCATCACGGTGAATCAGTTCCAGTTCAAAATCCACGTCGTTCAAAATCGAGACTTTTTCTGTGGCTTGATTACTGCGTACTTTGTCATGTAAGTCTTGGTATTTACTGCTGTAATCCACATATTCTTGTTCTTCGATATTCAGATCGGCAAACTCAAAATCGGTAAAGGTGTTGAGCACATTAAAAGTTCGCATCAATTCACGATAAGCCTTAATGAAGGCAAACTCTTCCTCTTCGCCCTGAAGCTGATTCACGCTATCAACGGTTGGCGCAATGGCTTTAAGTTTTTCTAGGGCTTCATTAAAGCGCTGAACATACACCTCGTAGGGCTCAAGGAGAATAGTGTCTTTGGCGTTTTTATTCGAGAACAGACTGATCGCATCATCGGTGGCTTGTTTCAAATTACGGAAACTGACAATATTACCTTGTGACTTCTTCTCGCCCATGGTTCGGTTAGTACGAGAGAAGGCTTGAATCAGTCCGTGATATTTGAGGTTCTTATCAACATAGAGCGTGTTCAACGGCTTGGAATCAAACCCTGTCAGGAACATATTCACCACCAGCAGAATATCGACTTCGCGCTCGCGCACTCGTCTGGCCAGTTCATTGTAGTAGTTGTAGAAAGATTGGCTGTCTTTGGTGGTGTATTTGGTGCCAAACATTGCATTGTAATCACCAATGTAAGATTCCAACTTATCACGGCTATGCTGATTGACCTTTTTGCCGGTCATATCGGTGGTTTCTTCAGCAATCAGATCATTCGCATCTTTGTCTTCTTCATTCGCGGCATAGCTAAAAATGGTGGCGACTTTTAGATTATGATCGCCATTGTCTTTTTTCTGCTTAAACAAATCGTAGTAAGCCGTCAGCACTTCCACCGAACTCACGCAAAACATAGCGGTAAACTCTTTGGCGTGAGTTTTCCGGTCATGGTTAGCAATGATGTAATCAACAATCGCTTCAAGGCGCTGTGGAGCTTCTAACACTTCTTTGGTGTTAATCGCTTCCACTTCAAGGTCTTTAATTTGCTCTTGCTGTTTAAAAGTCTGGATATACTCAACCGCAAACTTCAAAACATTCTCGTCACGAATCGCATCGGTAATCACATATTTGTGCAGACACTCACCAAACAGGTCTTTGGTGGTGCGTTTACCGTGCTGATTACCAGAGACGTTTTCGGCAAAGATCGGTGTACCCGTAAAGCCAAACATTTGATAGCGGTTGAAATACTCGGTAATGCGCTTGTGGGTGTCTCCAAACTGGCTGCGGTGACATTCATCAAAAATAAAGATGATGTGCTTGTCTTTCAGTGGTTCCATCGCCGACTGATAACGCTCTTTCATAATCGCGGTATTCAGCTTTTGCAGTGTGGTGACAATCAACTTGGTGTCATCGCCTAACTGTTTCACCAGTTTTTGGGTGTTGTCGGTACTATCGACACTGCCTTCACTAAACGCATTAAACTCTTTAGAAGTCTGATAATCGAGGTCTTTACGATCCACGCAGAACACGACCTTATCGACTTTGGGTAAGTTGGTGAGAATTTGCGCGGCTTTGAAAGAGGTCAGTGTTTTCCCCGAACCCGTGGTGTGCCAAATATAACCGTTATGTACCGAATTCATGACCTTGTCGATAATCGACTCTACCGCGTAATATTGATAGGGTCTAAGCACCATTAGAATCTTATCGGTCTGATTTAAGACAATATATTTGGTAATCATCTTCGAGAGGTGACACTTCTCTAAAAAGGTCTTGGTGAACTGCTCAAGCTGAGTAATTTGATTATTCTCTCTGTCCGACCAGAAGAACGTCTGTTTAAACGACTGTTTGCGGTTATTGGCGTAATACTTAGTGTTCACACCGTTACTGATGACAAACAACTGAATGTATTGGAATAGCCCCGAACCTGCACCGTAAGAATGGCGCTGATAGCGATTGGTTTGATTAAAGGCTTCTTTAAGCTCCAAACCACGGCGTTTTAACTCAATTTGAACCAACGGCAAACCATTAATCAAAATTGTCACGTCATAGCGGTTTTTGTAGCTTCCTTCCATCGTAACTTGATGGGTCACTTGGTATTGGTTTTGACACCACTCGATTTGGTCAATGAACTCAATGTAAAAGGTGGTTTCATCATCCCGTTGCAGATTGAACTTATCGCGCAACGTCTCCGCACGCTCAAACACACTGCCTTTATTCAGGTGGTTCACAATCTTGGCAAACTCATTCTCTGAAAAAGTCGTCTTATTGTGCTTTTCCAACTGAGTTTTCAGATTCGACAACAATGCGGCTTCATCATCAATCTTTACCGGCCGGTAACCTTGGTCAATGAGCTGATGGATTAGATTGTTTTCTAATTGCGCTTCGGATTGTAATTTAGGGACGGCATAAACACCGCTTTGATCATCAACTTGGCTCATAAAGGTTTATTTTTTGGTTTATTTTTGTAAGTTTGAATATTGAAATTTGGGCAAATAAAAAGCACCTGAATCGGTGCTTTGATTATGATTCGACTTGTTCTAAAAACCTGCCAATCGTTTGCGTATCCTGGCTGTTTGCCACGCTGACCTCTAATCTTTCAAATTGATTAAGTGCAAAATTCAGTGCTGTTTTTAGTTCTGGTTTTGCACTCTCTTCATAAACAATCAGGTGTTTTTGTGGTTCGAGCAATTGAGCCCCCATCAAACCATTTAAATGCGCTATCCAATTCAACGCGTGCTCTGTCACTTTATTAGCCTGATCATAACCGGCAAAACTCAATGGTTTGATACTGGTTAAATGTTCATTTTCATAAAACGGCAAGGTCGCTTTTACGCCGAATTCTTTCTGCTCTAAACGTTTTTCTTTGTAAACTTTATCAAGCTGACGAGCAGCAAGTACCGTTGTTTTAAAGTTTCTCGCCAGCTCTGCATCATGATTTTGGCTTTTGTAATTTTCACTTTCGAAGTTCACCAAGTCTTGATTAAGCGTTTCTAATGCCTGTTGTATGGTTTGCCCGTCAGCTAAAAACTTCACTCGTACTGTTGAATACTGCAACAAACCATCTTTAGGCTTTACCACCTCATTAAACAAGGCTTGTTTATTGTTTGATTGCGGCATAAATTCTTGAACACGCAACAATTCATCTTCAGCCAATCTCAGCACATCTTTAAACAGTTCTTTGCCTTTCAGAGTTGGGAAAAAAGCATGAACTCTTTTTGTTTTTCGCACATCATTTAACACAAACGCCAACTCACCGGTTTGCACGCACTGACCTACCACCCCGATATTGACAAACTCTTCACGGCGAGCATAAGGAATAAAGCGAATTAAACTGTATTTAAGGGTTTTTTTCATGACATTTGACTCCACAAAGCACCATTCGCTCTGTCTAACAAGCCGCGACGAATCTGATCCAAGTTTAACGAAAACGTTTCTGCTTCTAACCACTCATTTGGGATAGAAGATTCAATATCATCCCACTTTTGCATCACATTTAAAAGCCGAGATTGATAGCCATCTCTCAGCAAGCCATCCTGATAAACAACTTCACCGGCCGGTCGAAAAACATGATGATCCGCAAAACCGAACTCTGGCTGAAAAATAAGGTTATGGTCAATCACATATAAACCTTGTGACAAGGACCAAAGCAAGTTCACATTGCCACCTTGCTCAGTCAAATTGCGGTCATGATTCTGCACCCACAAATCAAAAACAAACAGATCACGTTTAACCTCTTCATCCACAAGACTTTCATTCGTCAAAGAATATTCCGAGCAATCAGGCACCAGGCGCGATGCAAAGGCAAACTCTTCTTTTGGCTTAGACTCTGCAAATGGATAAGGTGAACTTAACGCTTGATCCAAAAAAGCAACATCAAAAGCAGGCACATTTAAACCAAATTCTTTTGCCAAGCAAGCGCCCAGCCACTCTTTAACCAACTCGTCAAACGTCATGCCACCATCAAACTTCACCACATACTCAACACCATGACCATCCAGACAACGCAGCGGCTTAGTGGCTCCTTGGTGCATTTGAGAAACGATTTCTTCAATAAAAATCAATAGTGACCTCTGTTATTTCAATTGAATGGTGAAAGATTAATTTTACTCTGACACGTTTATTCTCTCTGACACGCTTATTTCATTCTATTTATAAATTCTTCTTGGTATTTCCAAATTCAGAGCAAATGCTCTTTCTTAAAACTTGTGGTTGAACTAAAAAAACCTCACCATCTTTCAAGTAACTTTTTCCTAGGGTATCCACCAAATACAGCTTAACTTTTATTTTAGACTCTCGATTATTAAATGGTAATTCAGAATTTATCAGTGGATCTGATTCAAAATATACAATACCAACTTTCTGCTGCCCTCTGTTTAGATATGAGCTGTTATCACCTACAGCACCAGGAATCCGCTGCGTCAGGAATGGTAATACTTTTAATTTATTACCATCTAAAATTTCAAAAAATTCACTTTTGCAAACTGTCGAACTTAGTTTATCCGACCAAGCTTTCGACTGTGTTTGAAAGCTTAAAAAAACACTATCAATATCTACAGGTGAATAACCAATATTTACAATTTTTAAATAGATGCCAAATGAGGCTCTTGAATTCGTCTTGTCTATTTTTTCCACCATGCAAACAGCGGGTCTTTTAAGTACCTCAACCTTTATTTTAGAACGAGATGTCAATGACGAATAAATTCCAGAAAACCAACCAATGAGTAATGTTGCTATGAATAAAAGAAGGCTCAAAAAACCTGAGTTACTGTTACTCCATTTGATTAATTCTTCAATCACTACACAAACATCTTTTGTAATAGACCTTTTTTGAAGGCTTGGGTTTGGTTTAGGGTGGTTTGGGTTTGTTGGATTTTTTGATCGATTGCGGTTAGGAAATCGGCGATTTTTTGTTGTTCTTCTCTTATAGGAACCATTATTTTTATTTTTGACAACGGCTTGTACTTTAAGTTCCAAGTATCAGAGGTCAATCCCTGAGAGTTTCTTTGAAAGGTTTGAATCATCTTAGTCGTTTTAAAGTAATAACCAAAAAACTCCGAAATGTTCTGCTTATTACTTTCCAGAACAGTATATGCTGGACTTACAACACCCTCATATATTGAAACGCCACTAGCTCCTTGCCACATTCTCATAGAGTTATAAACGATATCACCAGTACAGACTTTTTTATAGTTGGCCTTATTGTTACTAGAGTTATCTTTAGCATCAATTTCAGAACGCTTTTTAACGCCACTATTCATGGTTACGGAAAGGAGTTCTAAACCTTCTTCATATTTTTCAGTTCGTTGCTCGAAAACAGAACCTATTTGTTTCAATTCCCACTCAGGATAGTCGTTGCCTTGGTTGTCTTTGAAGCGGATTTGTTGGGTGAAGAGTTGTTGCATGACGCCTTTTTTGTAGTCGGTCAGGGCTTGCACTTTTTGGTCGAGCAGTTCGATTTTTTTATCTACCACTGAAAGGAAGTCAGCGATTTTTTGTTGTTCATTTTGCTTTGGATAAGGCAAATTTACGGTTTTTATATCTTCTTGGCCAATTGTTGTCATAGTGGTGGTTTTTCCACGAACTATTAACTGTTTTCTTAAATATGCTGTTTTTAATGACAATCCCAGAAATACAGGGTTAAGAATATTTAGATCAGGCCTCATTTTTACTAAATGACCATCAAAGGTAATGTCATCATCATGACTAAGACATACATTTGATACCGCAATACCATCTGCAACTAATGATGATCGTGTAAAAAACACATCACCATACTCAACCTTATTTTTGTTAAATTCTTTTGCTTGTAGATCTATTAAAGTTAAGTTTTTAACCTGAACAGCATCACCGTCAAACATATCTTTTACATTGATAAGTCGATAACCTTTTCCAACTTTTTTAGGGTCATTGAAGACACCATTAGAAAACTTTTCTGCTGATAGTTCTTCAAGACTCTTAAAACCCCAATTCTCTGAAAACTCAGGAAACCTCAGTTCAGGCACACATTTCACGTCACTCATTAAAACGGCTCCTGAATACCTAATTGCTTGCAGAAGTCGGCAATAACGGCATCGGTTTGTTTCATCTCTACATCAATCGCTTTGATTTGTTCGGTAACGGCTTGCAGGTCAATCGGTTCTTCTTCCTCAAAGGTATCGACATATCGCGGAATATTCAGGTTCCAGTCGTTTTCTTTGACTTCGCTGAGTGGTGCGACATGGCTGTATTTTTCGATTTCCTCGCGCTTGGAGTAGGTGTTGATAATTTTGTCGATATGCTCCGGCAATAGGCGGTTTTGGTTTTTGCCTTTTTCAAAGTCATTCGAGGCATCAATAAACAGAATGTCATCGGGGTTGGTGCGGCATTTTTTAAACACCAGTACGCAGGTTGGAATGGAGGTGCCATAAAAGATATTGGCAGGCAAGCCAATCACGGCATCCAGATAGTTTCGGTCTTCAATGAGGTATTGGCGAATATGGCCTTCTGCGGCACCACGGAATAGAACACCATGCGGCAATACCACCGCCATCACGCCGTTATCATCCAAGTGGTGAACCATGTGCTGCACAAAGGCAAAATCCGCCTTGGTTTTCGGTGCCAGTTTGCCGTATTGCGAAAAACGGTCATCACTCAAAAACAGTGGATTGGCTGACCAGTGAGCAGAAAATGGCGGATTCGCGACAATGGCTTCAAATCGCTTATCGGAGTGTTGTGGGTGCTCTAGGGTGTCGTCTTGCTTAATGTCGAACTGTTTGTAGTTCACATCATGCAGAATCATATTCATACGAGCCAAGTTATAAGTGGTACGGTTCAGCTCTTGACCATAGAAATGCCCAACTTCTTTGACCTCTTTGGCGACACGCAACAATAACGAACCCGAACCACAGGTTGGATCATAAACCGATTTCAGGTGCGTTTTGCCTTCGGTAACAATACGGCTCAAGATGGTCGCAGCTTGGGCGGGGGTATAAAATTCGCCGGCTTTTTTACCGGCCCCTGATGCAAATTGTGCAATCAGGTATTCGTAAGAATCACCCAATACATCTGCATCACGGTCCTCTAACATGAAATCAATGTTATTCAAACGCGACAGGATTTTGGCAACTAGTTCATTCTTTTGCTTTTCGGTTTTACCCAGCTTGGTGGAGTTGAGATCAAGGTCTTCAAACAGGTGATCGAAATCGTCTTCGGATTCCGTGCCCATGGTGGAGTGTTCAATATTACGCAAAATGGTTTGCAGATCGCCCAATATAAAGTTATCGGCGGTTTCGCCTTCTTTGGATGAACCTTTTCTGGCAATGGTCGAAAAGAGTTCTGACGGTTTAAGCATATAACCGAGTTTTTCAATCGCTTCTTCAGCCACGGCTTCGACTATCTCTTGGCCTTCTTCGGTGGTTTCATCCACCGATGCATAATCCAAATCTTCATCCAGACTATTCGCGTAGAGACAAAGCTTTTCGGAAAGGTATTTGTAGAAGATAAACCCAAGAATGTAATCACGGAACTCATCGGCATTCATTTTGCCGCGTAGGTCGTTGGCAATTCCCCATAGCTGCTGTTCTAACAGCTTCTTCATTTCTTCTGACATTCTTGAAAACTTTCTTTAGCATAGATAATTAAGCGCGAAATATTAGCATAATAAAGGGTTTGAGAGGCGGTTTTGACGATCTTAAGCCGGTGGTTAGCAGATGGAGATTGAATGGATATTGGATGGATAGCGAATAGACAAATATAGAATTCTGTATTGATTTTTTAGGTTTTTGGTTCTGGTTTTGTGTGCGAACTTGCATCAGTCGTGCAATTTACTTGAATTAATAAAAGTGAGTTGCTGTTCGCGACTGTTGTTTGTCAGTGTGACTCTAATTCAATTTAATCACTTTAATCAATCGCTCCAAAGTCTTTCATTTTTTCTGCAAGTGTTTGTGCGAGCAGTCTGTAGCCGTTTTCGTTAAAGTGCACATAGTCGGATTTCATGGATGGGCGTAGAAGGAGGCTTGGAATAATTTCATCTTCCAGTGGAATTTTGAATTCGTCGGCAAGTGTGTCGAAAATTTCATGTGAACCGGCAAAGAGTTTTTTGGGTGGCATACCAACCAAGAGCACGTCAATATTTCTGCTTTTGGCTTCTAATATCATTAATCTGAGGTTTTCAAGAGTTTTACCGGCCGGTATATTTCGTAAAAAGTCGTTACCACCTTCCATGAGGATGACTAATTTGGGCGAGTGTTCATTTAATACTTCTGCAAATCGTTGTAAGCCTTCAGCGGTTGTTTCTCCTGAAATGCCTGCATTGATGACCGGCCGGTTAAGTATTTGACTTAAAACTGCAGGATAGCTGTGTGTTTTCTTAACACCGTAACCAGCGGTTAGACTGTCACCAAAGGCAAGAATTTTGTCGTCAGCTTCCAAAGGTTGGAGTTCAGGGTTGCTACAGGCGCTCAGTAATAAACCCAGCACTAAAACTAAGAGTAGATGGCTTTTGTGCTGCAAACTTTTTATGTTTTGAAAATATGACATAAATTCTCCTTAAGTTTCAGAAGTCTAGCCGATAAATGTATTGTTGAATAGAGTTAATAGGTGTGTAAAGCACTGATACAAATTGACCGTCAACCGACTCCACAAGGGAAACGTTTAAGTGATCAATGCTTGAACATGTGGTGGAGAAGGCAAGCAATAAGCATTAGCCTGTAAAATATAATACCCATCACTCCCGTTTTTCTAAGGAGTGAATTATGAAAATTTTAGACCAGAATTTACAATTGAGCTCTCAAACTCAATTTCATCAACGCAGTGAGCTTTCCCAAGGTTCTGAAAAATATTTAGGAGGTCAGCTTGTATCCCGACAAGGCGAACACGCTTTAACGCAAACGTCAAACGTGCAAACCCATTCTGTTGGTGCCAATGGTTCAAGAGACTTTCAGTCCAGTCATCAATCCAAGCTTGCCGATAAGTTTGCCGAATCCTATTCACCCACTCAAAATTCAAACCGAGTCGTTTGGTTTTCAAATTCATTAGAGGGGGCTTGGAATCGGTTTGTTGCGCCAAATTTACAAACCCAAAATGTTGATCAGCAAACCACGCCAATGCCAGAACATTTACTGAAAATGGTCGAAGTGATTGAGAATATGATGGAACGTTTGACAGGACAGTCTTATCGTTTGCAAATTTATGGATATGAACGTGGAGAACCGGAACAATCAAGAGGAGAGTCTTCTTTTCGGACTTTTGATGGTAGGAGTTTGTTTGTTCAAACAGGAAAGGTTGGGCAAGCGAATTTTGAAGGTGTCGACGGCGAACGCATTTATCGAAATAGCCAGTATTTAGAACAAGAAAAGATGAATTTTGCTGCCAGCGGCCAAGTTTCCACAGAAGATGGACGGCAGATTTCATTTGATTTTTCTTCCAGTGTGAGCCGAGAGTTTCAGACTCAAGCAAGCTTTGAAATGTCAAAAGGGTTGGTTGTGACAGACCCGCTTGTGGTGAATTTTGGTGGTCAGAATGCTCAACTGACTTTAGATAAAATCGATTTTGATTTGGACTCTGATGGTGAGAAAGATTCGATTAACTTTGTTAAAGAAGGTTCGGGTTTTCTTGCGCTAGACAAAAATGGCAATGGAATAATAGATAATGGGTCTGAATTGTTTGGCCCAGAATCAGGCAATGGTTTTCAGGACTTAGCCGCTTATGATGAAGACGGTAACGGTTGGATTGATGAAAATGATTCGGTCTTTGCGCAATTAAAGTTATGGCACCAAGATAGTAATGGCTTGCAACATTTAGACGGGTTGTTGGAATTAAATGTTGGGGCAATAGCGTTACAGAATGTTGAGAGTGAGTTTACTTATAAAGATGATCAAAATAACGCGCAGGCTCAGATACGAGCGTCTTCGGTATTTTTGAAAGAGGATGGCGGAGTGGGTTCTGTTCAACAAATTGACTTGGTGATTTAAGGTAATTGTCAGAAAGTTTCATTCGAACATTAATCTAGATCAGATTTCTAGATTAGATTGAGAGGTGAAAAAGGGTTTGCTTTAAGGTTGCAAACCCTTTTGGATTTGAAACTTCCTGCTATAAATTAGTAGCTTAGGTTTTGGAAGTTTTTATTCAGAAGTCCTGCGGCGACATTTGCAGGTTTAGCAACCTGAATACCATCAATTAGATCTTCAGGTGTTTTCCCCGCGTTTGGCAGATAAAGTGGACAAACTTCCACTTTTGCGCCCATTCCCATGATTTTTTTCAACATCATGCTTGGAGAGACATTTTTTGGCTTCAATTTTGGTGTTTCAGTTGTTTTTAGCGCTAAATCACCGGCCGGTCCACATAGAGTCATGTGAACTTTCTTACCATGCTTTTTCAGTGTTTGTGTTGAAAGTACCATTGCCATTAGCTGTGTTTGGTGGCTGTCAGAAGTCACCACAACGTTTAACCCTTCAGCCATATTGTCTGCATAAGCTTGATTCATTCCCAATGCACCAACCAACATAGAACCCAAAACTGCTTTTTTCAAAATTGCTTTCATTTTAATTCCTTACAAATAATGTTGTATTAAAGTGTTTATTTAAGTGACGAATAATACTCTATAAGAAAAAGTTATGAATGTAGAGGGTAATTTTATTATGAGAATGGATAAATAAAATTTATACCCTGTGGTGAAGGTATGTTTGGGATGATTTGAATAAAATGAAAATGTTGGTGTGTTGCACAATGTCGATGACTTAAGAATAAAGATTGTTTCACTACGTTCGCAATGATGGTCTTTGTGAGGCCTTCAGGCCGTGGCAATCTTCTCTTTTAGTAAAGATTGCCACTAAGTGAATCGCATTGTGCAATGGCTGGCTTTGACTGTTTTGGGAGGGTGCTAGCGATATTGACGAAGATACCAGCCTTCAAAAAAACGTTTTGCATAATGCAATAAACGACAAGGAGGCAAGAGGGTGGTACTTTTTTCTGTTCGTTTAATTAGAATTCCATGCTTAAGCGTGTCCACAATACAAATTAATTCATGGAAAATTTCTTCTAATTCAGAGTCTTGTGCACTTGGATTTTTTAACAATCGAACCGCATTAATGGCAGCGACTTTGGCTTGAATATCTGCGGCATGTGCTTGTTTTGCTTGCCAGTCAGGGCCGGGAAATGAGCCAGCATCGCCAGCGACATAGACGTGTTCAAATCCTTCGACTCTACCTTGTAAATCGGCTTTAATCATGCCGCCTTCAGAAATCGGGAACTCTGTATTTGGCAACCATGCTGGCCCTGTCATTCCGGGCATAAACAGGGTTAAATCAGAATGAAATTCTTCGCCATCGGTTATTACTGAGTTTTCAGTAAATCCTTTCATTTTATGGCCGAGTTTGGTTTGGATTCCCTTTTTAGTCATCATTTCAGTTAGTTTTTCAGGAACTTTTGCTCCCAAACGTTTTCCCGGTTCTGGTGCAGGGTTGAAAAATACTAAATCGAATTTATTACGACGGCCTTGTTTACGTAGCAAGTTATCGATACCAAACAGAAATTCAAACATAGGGCCACCACGCATGGCAGAAGGTTCTTTTGGATTACCGCCAAAGCCGATGGCAATCGTTCCACCGTCCATGGATTGCAATTTTTCTCGAATTTTTTCACCGGCGGCAATCCCTTCACAAGGCGTGATGATGTGCTTAATACCTGGTAATTTTTTAATAAAACGGCCTCCACTGGCAATGATTAAGGCATCATTTTCAACCATACCGGAGGAGGTTTGAACTTTACGACCTCCATCGCTGACGCCTTCAACTTGTCCAGCAATGAAATTGACTTTCATTTTTTTAAAGAAATTCTTCAGGTCGACGCGTAAATCATCTGCTTTACGGAGGCCCGAAGGGAGCCAAATCAAACTCGGTAAATAGACAAACTCATCTTTGGGCGCAATCACAGTGATTTCAACACTATGCGATTCTTTACGAAGGTTTTTTATGGCGGTCAACGCTGCAAACCCAGCGCCTAGAACAGTGACTTTCATGATGAATCCTTTTATAAAAGTTAGTAATGCAAGTATAAGTGTTATCTATCTAAAAGCCAGCTTAGCACCCAAAAACTTGCAATGAAGTTTTTTATTGCGGCAGATAAAATTGTCTTTAGTTTAGGGAACCTATTATTGAATCAGAGGTTTCTTACAGAGGTTTTTTAGGTTTTGAATGACCTTGAAGCTTTGGACTCTCAAAATTCATGCGTGACATTGTCAGCAATTTTTCGGATGCATGTCTTAACTGTAATTAACTTCCTAGGCCTTTTTATTGAGCTTTCAATTGTTTATTGGTTTTTTAGTGGCATTGCTGCAAATTGCCTATGAAGCCGTCTAGAATAATGCAGATTCTGCTTTTCTAGTTATTCAGAATCGACTGGTTAGTTAGGCGATGAAGAGTAATTTTGCCAAAAAGTTATGATTAAGAGGGCGTTGGTCAAAGTGGTTACACAAATAAGAGATATTCAATTGCAGGCTGAGGTGAAACACTTAGTTCTAGGCGGTGCTCGTTCTGGAAAAAGTGCATTTGCAGAGTCAATGTTGTTAGATTGGCAAAAAAAATCAGGTGGTCATGTTGTTTATATCGCGACCTCCAATCATAGAAATGATGCTGAGATGTTAAAGCGTGTTGAGCATCATAAATCTTACCGGCCGGTGGATTGGGAAACGGTTGAAGAGCCTATTTATTTGGCGAAAGCGTTAAAAAGTGTCTGCTTAGACCTCTCTCAAGAACAAATGATACATAACGAATCTATTTTGGATACTCCTGTTGCGGTCATTGTCGATTGTTTAACCTTATGGATGCTCAATATCATTGAAGCCGATTGTCGAAAACAGCAAACAGAGCAGTTGTTGCAAACATTAAAACACTTGAGATGCCCTGTGGTTTTGGTGAGTAATGAAGTGGGATTGGGCGTTGTGCCAATGGGAAAACTCAGTCGTGAATTTGTCGATGAGATTGGACGGCTTCATCAAGCGATTGCAGCGCAAGTGGAGGCTGTAACTTTTGTGACAGCGGGTTTACCGATGTCTTTAAAATCCCCTTCGAAGTAAAAAAAGGAATTTGAGTGAATAGTTCATTGAAGATAGAAGCATTATTTTGCGCGAATCAGGCGTTAGATGAAGAGGCGTTAAGCGCGGCCTATTTGCATCAACAGCAACTGACGAAACCAGAAGGGGCATTAGGTCGGCTGGAAGAGATGGCATTGCGACTGGCGAGTTGCCAAAAAACGGCGCACCCAGACATAAAAAAACCTTGGGTCTCGGTGTTTGCCGCTGATCATGGCATTGCTGTTGAAGGCGTGTCAGCGTATCCACAAGTTGTGACTCAGGAAATGGTGAAAAATTTCAGTCGAGGTGGTGCGGCTGTGAGTGTGTTAGCGAATTTTTCTCATGCAAAATTCGAAGTGATTGATGTTGGGGTGCTCGAAGATTTAGCGCCACTTGAGCATATGGTGTCTGCTCGAGTTGCTTCAGGTACTCAAAACTTTTTACACCATCCTGCTATGACATCTGAGCAATGTTTGGAGGCGATTCAGGTTGGAATGCAAACCGCCCAAAGGGCTTTTGATGCCAAAGCAGATTTGTTTATAGCCGGTGAAATGGGGATTGGTAACACGACTTCTGCGGCGGCTTTAACAGCAGTTTTGAGTGGTAAGCCTGTTCATGAAGTGGTTGGTGAAGGTACGGGCATCAGTTTTCGTCAGAAGAAGCAAAAAACGGAAATTATTGAACAGGCAATTGCTTTGCATGAACCAAATTTAACGTCACCTCTGAAAGCTTTGCAATATCTTGGAGGGCTTGAAATCGCTTCGATGACGGGCGCTTATATTCGTTGTGCGCAACTTGGATTGCCTATGGTGATTGACGGTGTTATCTCCTCAGTTGCGGCTTGGATTGGGGACTTTGTGAGTCGTAATGATCAGTTGTTCAATTGTATGTCTGTTGAAAAGCTTTGGGATTTAGGAAAATATTCTATGCCGGAGACATTGTTCTGTACCTGTGGGTCTTGCCCTCGTTTGGTCGATTGGTGTTTTTTCTCGCATAAATCAGTTGAACCGGCGCATGAAGTTATACTAGAAGCCTTAGGGGTTGAGCCGATGCTTAACTTTGAGATGCGTTTGGGCGAGGCATCGGGTGCTGCGTTGACGATTCCTCTATTGCAACAAGCCTGTGCTTTGCATAATCAAATGGCGACATTTGAACAAGCTGGCGTTTCTCAAATTTCGTAACTCGTCTTTGATGCAAATTTGTTTTTGAGAAGACAACGACTTTGCTGACAAGTTTTTATTTATAGGGACTTAATTATGATGGTTCGACTTCATTTTTTTCGGCATGGTCAGTGTGAAGATAACGCATTTCTCAGAGGGCGCTGCAATTCTGATTTGAGCGAAAGAGGGTTGCAAGGAGGGTTACATAACGCTTTGAAGGTTATGTCGAATGGCGATCATTTTCAGGAGGCAAGCTACATTTTAAGTTCCCCTGCTAACCGTTGTCAGCAGCTTAAAAATGCGTTGCAATCCCTTTACCCACATTTGAAATCATTACCCGATGCAAAAAAAATTGCACCTTATTGGCAGGAAAGAGATTTCGGTGTGCTCGATGGTTTGAGTTATCCGCTTGCACAAGCTGAGTTTCCTTCAGATTTGGAAGCTTATTTGGAATCCCCATTTGAATATACACCTTTACAAGCAGAGAGCTTTGCTCAATTTAAAGAGCGAATGTTTAAGGCTTGGAACTTGTTGCTACAACAAGTGTTAAAGGAGGGAATTGAGCATTCGAATCGGTTTACTGAAGTGGTTGTGGTGACTCATGGTGGTCCGATACGTTGGATATTTTCAAAAGTGACCGGAGCGCCAATTGAACAAACTTTTCATCTTCAATTAGGGTACAACTCGATTATGACTCTGGAGGTTATGGCAGATCAGAAACTAGATGATTATGGTGAACCTATTGGTGTGATAGAACCGTTTGTTAGGCTGGTTTCTTTAACTCCTGGACAGATAGAAAATGACGATACCAATTTGTCAGGTGAGTTGTAAGCAGGTTGTATGATTTTTAAGACATCCTCCAAAAAAACATTTTGGCTAAGCTTGCAATTTTTTAGCCAACTTCCTACGCCCAATTTTCAATCGGTTACAGTTCGTGAAATGGCAGCGTCTATGGTTTGGTCTCCAGTGATTGGATTAATTTTAGGCGGTGGTCTTGCTGTCAGTTTTTCCATTGCTTTATGGCTCGCAATGCAAGGTGTACCGGCCGGTGTTCTAGCGGTCTTTATTTTAGTGATTTGGATCGCTTTTTCCAAAGGGCTTCATTTGGATGGTATCGCTGATGTTGGAGACGCATGGATGGGCAGCTTGGGTTCAACAGAACGAGCGTTAAACATCATGAAGGATAGTCGTCTGGGCACGGGTGGTGTGACCACATTGGTTTTGATGCTTCTGATTAAATGGCAATTAATTACCCATCTTTTGACTGAGTTTTCCACAATTGACACTGGACTAACACCGACAGTTTTTGCGGGTGTTTTTATTTTAATTCTTCTTATTCCAGCATTTGCGCGTTTTACTGCATGGCGCGTGATGGCGTTGAGTCGATATGCCGGGCAAACAGCGTACCACCGAAAATTATTTCATTATTGGTCGAGCGGTAATCTAAGTAAAACCAGTAATCGCATGTATCGATTGAGTGCGGCTTTACTTACCTTTGTAATGTTGATTGCTTTGTATGGCTTGGTAGCAGAATTATTTTGTCCGCAAATTTCACAAATGAACTGTTCCAGTTCAATAATTTTATTGGTGACGATTTTTCTGACAGTCGGAGCATTGTTGATTTTTGGTATGCAAATGCTTTGGTTAAGAAAACAGAGTGAAAATTTAATTGGTGGTATTAATGGCGATATGGTTGGTGCGCAAATTGAAGTGTCAGAAACTGTTGGATTAATATTGCTACTTTTATTGTTAATTTTTATTTAAGATTTGTGTTTTAACTATTTGAATAATTTGGTTTTTATTTTTATTTTTATTTTTATTTTTATTTTTATTTTTATTTTTATTTTTCATTTCCTTGCAGTCCACCTGTGTGTAAAACAAGCACTTTGCTACCGGCCGGTAACTTTTTTTGAACGATTTGTTTGTAGATCCCATGAAACAGTTTGGCGGTGTAGATTGGGTCAAGTGGAAGGTTAAAAGTTTGTTCAAAACGCTTTTGAAAGCTTTTTAAATAGTTCGAGGTTTTGCCGTAACCGCCGCCTGCGGCATCGGTAATAAGTTGCCAATCAATTTTTATTTTATTGTTATTTTCAATTTTATTTTCTCTTTTGTTTTCAAATGTTTCTATCCATGATTGAATGTCTTTTCTAAGGTAGTCTGCTTCGTTTAAAACCGCAATTCCGATGATATTTTTGAGCACTGTTGGTAATCGTTTTTGACCGGCCGGTGAAATTTGTATGTTTTTCGGGTGTCGGCAGTTTGCGATTAAACCGGCTAGGGTTCCACCAGTTCCAACGGGGCAATAAAGGTGTGTCCAGTCTGGCATTTGTTGAGTGATTTGCGCGCACATTTCGTCAAACCCTTTGATCGCTAAATCATTTGATCCTCCTTCAGGAATGACAAAACTTTTGGGGTGTTGTTTTAACCACTGGATGACTTGCGGTGCCTGCTGTTTTAAGCGGTAGTTTTTTCTGCTAATAAACAAAAACTGCATACCATTTTGTTGGGCATGTTTTAGTGTGTGACTCCATTTTTCAGGATGTTGTTCTAATTCTTGTCCTCGAATGACTCCAGTTACTGGCAAACCAATTTCATTGGCTGCGGCAGCCGTGGCAGCAATATGATTTGAGTAAGCACCACCAAAGGTGATTAATTGTTCAGCACCTCGCTCAACTGCATCTAAAAGGTTGTATTTCAATTTGTGGAGTTTGTTGCCTTGGATTTCTGGATGATTCAGATAATCGAGTTTGACCCAAACTTGTACCTTGTACTTGTCGAAGAGAGGGTGGGTCAATTGAACGCAGGGTGTTATTTTTGGCGTAAGAAAGTTGTCAGACGAATCAAGTGGAGTTGGTTGTTTTTTCATAAATAAAAATTTTGACATTGCATAAAGCAATTTTGGGTCTTCAGCTCGGTTTCTAGCGGTCAGAATGGCGTATTTTGCTAAAATACCCACGAAAATTACAATGATAAGGGAGTGTTCAAATGGAACAACTAACCACTAGCTTAGATGTGCTCTTTATTCTGTTGGGAGCTATTCTAGTGCTATTTATGCACGCTGGGTTTGCTTTTTTAGAAGTGGGAACGGTGCAACATAAAAACCAAGTCAATGCACTTGTCAAAATTATGAGCGATTTAGGGGTTTCCACCGTTGCATATTTCTTTGTGGGATATGGTGTGGCTTATGGTGTTTTTCTTGGTTTTAATCTGGATGGCCAACTAACGCAGGCGATGACCGAAAAATCTGGTTATGAGCTGGTGAAATTCTTTTTCTTAATGACTTTTGCAGCAGCGATCCCAGCGATTGTTTCTGGTGGGATTGCTGAACGTGCTCGTTTTTACCCAATTCTGGCGGCAACATTTTTGACCGTCGCGTTTGTATACCCTTTGTTTGAAGGGATTGCTTGGAATAGTAACTTTGGCATTCAAGGTTGGTTGGAAGAGCGTTTTGGTGCCGGTTTTCATGATTTTGCCGGTTCAGTCGTTGTGCATGGGGTCGGTGGTTGGATTGCCTTGGCAGCGATTCTTGTTTTAGGTGCGCGCCACAATCGTTATGGAGCTGATGGTCGAATTCGTTCTATTTATCCTCCTTCAAGTATTCCATTTTTAGCGTTAGGTGCTTGGATTCTATCTGTCGGCTGGTTTGGGTTTAATGTGATGTCTGCGCAAGCGGTTGAAGGCATTCAAGGTCTTGTTGCTATGAACTCCCTAATGGCAATGGTCGGGGGCATTTTAGCAGCAACGTTTATTTCGGATAAAGATCCCGGTTTTGTTCACAATGGACCTTTAGCTGGGTTGGTTGCAATTTGTGCCGGTTCGGATGTGGTGAGTCCATTGGGCGCATTGGTGATTGGATTGGTCGCTGGAGCTTTGTTTGTTAAAGCTTTCACTTGGACGCAAGTCAAACTGAAACTGGATGATGTTTTGGGTGTTTGGCCGCTTCACGGACTGTGTGGTTTATGGGGAGCATTGGCTGTCGGTATTTTTGGTTCGACAGCATTAGGTGGATTGGGTGGCGTATCTATGATGTCACAAATTATTGGCACATTACTCGGAGTAATTGTCGCTTTCGTTGGTGGTTTCTTGGTGTATAAACTGGTAAATATCTTTGCCAAGATTCGCATGGATGATGAAGAGCAGTTTGAAGGGGCGGATTTGGTATTTCATAAGACTCATGCCAATCCACCTCGAGAAGAGTTCAATCGTTAAATCAAAAAAGTATTGCGGGTTTTATGGCTTTGGCCTGAAATTTTGTGATAAATAGTGTTTAATTAGACGGCTTTTTATCTTGCAAGCGGGTTATTCCGGTTGAAAGGTGAAAAGCTGTTTTTTTATGAGAAACTTTTTTAGGTTTGTTAAGCTCTCTTAATTTGACACTATTGCCAACTAAAACTGAGCAATTACAGTATTCTTGGCGCTGTTTAGGCACAAACGCCTGATTATGAATTTCAACAGTCCCTAATCCTTCTCTTTGAGTTTATTAAAGGTCATATAAAGGTCATATACCTCCTATGCAAAAGCTATCCGCTGATCAACTTTATCGTTATACCCGTTTTTCCGATGCATCTTTTGATGCGCAATTGCAAAATCCCGAAGTCAGTGAAAAAGATGAGGCGGTTTTAGGGTTTATGCGGCATTTTCATCCGCGCGCTTACCAGTCTCTGAATTTTGGTTTACATTTGAAGCGTAATCAAAACCATATTTTTATTATGGGAGAACCCGGTGTCGGTCGTATTGGCATGACCAAAGCGATGTTGCGACAAGCAGCAAAGCAAAAACCAATGGTTCAAGATGTGGTGTTGGTATCGGATTTTAAAGAGAGTAATAAAACGCAATACCTTTATTTCCCGGCCGGTGATGGTTATGAGTTTAAAAAAGCGATTGAGGAATTTGTTGCTCAGTTGAAAACCCAGTTGCCGGTTTTGTTTGATGGGCATGTGTATCAGCAGCAAACTCAGGCGTTGGAAAATGCATTGGCAGAGAAGCAGCAAGAAATTCTAAAGCCTGCTTTTGATCTGGCCGAGGCGAATAGCATTGACATTGCTCAAGCAGAAAACAGTTTTGTTCTTTCTGCTTTGATTGAGGGAAAAACTTATCGTACGGCTGAGTTGAAAAGCTTTGATAAAGAGGTTCAAGATCATTTTACCAAGGCATTTGATGAAGTCGAAGAAGCACTGAATAAAGCCTTGAGTCATTTTCCATTTTTACAGCATGAATTTTTAGATGCGGGTAAAAAAATGAATACTGAAGTGGCCAATGAGTATTTGGAGCCATTGGTTAAAACGCTCAAAATGGAGTTTGGCAAAACGGATGCGGTTTGTGACTATTTGAATGAGTTGCAAGAAGCAGTGGTTAATAAGTTACACCTTTTCTGGGATCAGACGGCTGAACAAGTGACTTCATCCGGTTCTCAACCGAGCTTAGAAGAGCTTCTTAATGAGCAGCAAGGATTGTCGATTTTTGAAGTTAATTTGTTGGTTGATCATCGTGGTTTACAACATGCACCAGTGATCTACGAGCAAAATGCGACCATGCCTAAATTGTTCGGTTATACGATTAATTCAGCTACGGTTTCTGCAACCGATCAAACTGCGTTAGCGATGAATCATCAAGCAGGTTTGTTGCAAAAAGCCAACGGCGGTTTTTTGATTTTAAATATTCAATCTGTACTCAAAGAGCCGGAGCTTTGGTCTCATTTAAAAGCGGCTTTGATGAGCAAGCGGATTAGTTTTGAGATTCCGTCATCCAGTTCAGTTGTGCCTTATCACTTACCTGATTTCCCGCTTAATTTGACATTGGTGTTGGTTGGACAGGCGACGCATTTTTATGCCTTGCAAGAAATTGATGCGCAATTCAGTCGTATTTTTAAAGTTCAGGTTGAGTTTGAGGTGGAATTGGCGAGAACAACGGAACATGAATTAACCTTAGCAAAACAGTTGGCTGCGGAAGTCGCGGATTGGGAAGATTTACCGGTCGCAGTCAGTGCTTATGAACGTTTGATTGAATATGCGTCGCGTATGGCAGAGGATGAGAATCGAATTTACACCAATAAAGCTATTTTGCGAGATGTTTTGGCCGAGGCAAATGCTTATGCAAGAGCGAAAGATGTCCATGAAGTGAATCGCGAAATTATTGAAGAGGCGATTATTCAGCGTGATTTCCATACAGGCTTAATGGAAGAGTATTACCATCGTGCAATTACCGAACAGCAAGTTCTGATTTCAACCGAAGGTGAGCATGTGGGAATGGTGAATGGTTTGACGGTTTTAACCGTTGGTCGTTTGTCATTTGGTCAACCGGTTCGTATTACTGCCATCGCAAGCCCTGGTGACGAAGGGGTTGTGGATATTGAACGCGAAGTGGATATGGCTGGGCCAATCCATTCCAAAGGTATGCTGATTTTGTCGGGTTATATGCGTGGCCGTTACATGAAAGACAAAGCGATGGGCTTCAGTGGTTCCATTGTGATGGAGCAAAACTACAATGGTGTGGAGGGTGATTCGGCTTCGTCGGCAGAATTATTAGCGCTTTTATCATCGTTGGGGAATTTACCTATCCGACAAGATTTGGCGATTACTGGCTCGATTAACCAGTTTGGTGAAATACAACCGATTGGTGGTGTAAACGAGAAAATTGAAGGGTTTTACAAAATTTGTCAAACACGAGGTTTAACCGGGCAACAAGGTGTGATTATTCCTCAAGCGAATGCGAGTCACTTAATGTTGAATACAGAAGTGCGCCAAGCGATTGCGGATGAAAAGTTCCATATTTACACGATTAACCATATTGATGAAGCTCTAAGTTTAATGACTGGTGTGACCATTAAAAAAGCCAATAAAAAGATTATGCGTGAAATTGAACGTATGAATCCAAAAGAGGAAAACACCTAAGCTCAGGTAATCTTTTATTGCAATAAATTAGGTTATAAAAAAACCACCGACTGGGAAACCGGCCGGTGGTTTTTTTATGCTTGGTGGATACTTGTTTGAAAGTAATTTTCGATTGATTAGGTTTAGGCTGATAACATAGAGTGAGTGGATTAAGGTATTTTGTGCTATTGAAATGGTTTTTTTGAATGAAGAACTAGGCTTTTGAGTGGAATACTCACAATGTCTATTTGGGTTTTTTGCGAAGTATTTTTCGCTTGTTCCAGCGGTCAATGACGTGGAGTCGCCAAACCAGATGGATCAACACATAACTTACCGCACCAAGAATTGTTCCGACAACGATACTGCCAAGATAAAGCGGCATCCATAAATCACCAAGGGTTGTGCTAATCCATTGCCAGCTTATTTCAAAATGAGGGATTTCTTCTGCTGGATGGCCAAGAATGAGTGTCCCTACTTTGTAGTTGAAATAGAAGATAGGGCCCATGGTGATGGGGTTGCTAATCCATACAAGCGCTACACTCAATGCTAGGTTGGCGCGTATGGCAATCGCTGTAAACGCTGCGGCAACCATTTGAGATGGCATTGGGATGGACATCCAAAACAGGCCAATTAAGAAGGCTTTGGCAACGGAGTGGCGATGCAAATGCCAAATATTTGGGTCATGCAACCAAGCTCCCATCCATTGGATGCCTTTTGTCTGTTTTATTTTTTCGGCATTGGGTAAATAACGCTTTATGAGTTTTTTAGGCATAGCTTATGTTATTTAGAGTTTTTGTTATTGCTTGGCTATTGGCAACCTGTGGGTTTTATGAACTTTCAGAATTGCCAGACAGTCGTCTCATGATTGCAATAAGTGCCATCATGATTTTTTTAATCGTTATTGCTTGGAAAACTTCCAGAAAATCTCAAACCGGTAGAGGTTCGATTTACTTATCCGGTTCTTTGACAGGCATTATGATTAGTTTTTCCCTTGGGTTCATTATAGGCATCTGTTATCTCTATTGGCACGCTTTTTTTTCAATCAAATTACCCAATGACGTATTTGACCGGCCGGTAATTATTCAAGTGCAAATTTCTGAACTGCCTATTTGGCAAGAAATGTCTTCATTGAAGCAGAAAAATACTCGCACATCTCGCCAAAAGCTTCGTTTACAAATGAAGCTAAAACAAATGGTGTTATTTGAAAATTCTACAGATGAAACCAAGTGGATTCATGTGGATCAAGGACTGAGAGTTCCAGAGATTCAAGTTAACTGGTATTTGAGTCAACACATGCAAGCTGAGGATTTTGGTTTGCAGCATTGGCCTAGATTAGGCGAGACAGTGTGGTTAAGCGTGAAGCTGAAAGCGCCGAGAGGGCAATCGAATCCTGGTGCTTTTGATTATGATCGTTATCTTTTTGCCAAAGGCATTCAAGCAAAAGGTTATGTAAAAGGCTTAACTTTGAATCATTGGCATCGCTTTCAAAGAGATGTGGCTGACAGAGGCGAGCTCATAGCTTTCAATCCTGTGAACATGAATTCGAGTAAGAACTCTGTTTTGGCGATTGCCGATTCCAACCTTTTCACGGGATTTTACAACTCTAGAACACAGTTACAAACACATTTGCAAAATCTGTTTGCAGGTTCAATGTTTTTTCCAGTAATCGAAGCGTTGACTTTGGGTGAACGTGCAACGGTTTCACAAGAGGATTGGGAGTTATTTCGCAAAACAGGCACTATTCATTTGATGGCAATTTCAGGATTGCACATTGGTCTAGCAGCATTATTTGGCTGGTTGTTTTTCTGGGTTTTTTGGAAGTTAATTTTCTACCGTTTTCGGGTTGTTGATCTTTGGTTGTTTGCAAAGATTGGTGCGCTTCTCAGCGCCACTCTGTACGCGTTTTTATCAGGTTTTTCAATTTCGACAGAGCGTGCTTGGATAATGGTCATTATTGGGCTGTTATTTCTGGTTTGGCAGCGGCCATTTTCGGTTTGGAACGCATTTTTTGTTGCCTTATGGTTCGTGATCTTTTTTCAGCCATCTGCGGTGTTAATGCAAGGTTTCTGGTTGTCTTTTTTAGCGGTTGCATGGATATTTATCTTTTTACCCGTGTTAGTCAATAAATCGAAATGGCAACAATTTCTTTGGATTCAGCTTGTATTAAGTTTGGCTCTAGTACCTGCATTAGCCCATTTTTTTGGTGCAATTCCAAGTTTTGGATTTGTTGCTAATCTGATAGCACTTCCGGTTATTTCTTTTATCGTGATGCCTTTATTATTTATTGTTTTAATTGGCTTGCTTGTGTTTCCAGAACATTTGCATGAGTCTTTTAGGCCTGTGGTGACTTTGTTGGATTGGGTGTTGAAGTGGCTTTGGCAATGGTTGGAGTGGGTCTCTGAGTGGCCAAATAGTCTGTTCGAAGTTCCTTCGATTGATGGCTTGTGGGTGTTACTTATTTATGGAGTGGCGTTTTATATTGTGCAGAATTGGGTTCAAAGTAAACAAACAATTGCGCAACGGTTTAGTCACTTATCGACCAAACAACGCAATAGTTGGCGACATTATCTAACACGTTTGAAACATATTGAGAATATTGAGCACATTAAGAAACGTTGTTTTGTACAGAACGCTGTTTTATGGCTAGTCGTATTTGTTGGATGTGTTGTTGTAATCATTCATTATTTCATGCCCAATGAAAAGCCAAAGAAGCAAGAAGCTTTGCTGACGGTATTGGATGTTGGCCAAGGGTTAAGTGTGGTGGTTGAAACTAACAACAAAGTACTTGTGTATGATTTAGGGGCTTATTGGGGCGAAAAAATGGATGGTGCCAAGCTTGCTGTGCTTCCCTATTTAAACTCTCGAAACATTGATTCAATTGATCAGCTTGTCATTAGTCATTCTGATAATGATCATGCAGGAGGTTTGCAAACCTTATTAACCCAAATTGCTATCGGTAATGCATTAAGTGGTCAGCCTGAAAAGTTGGGTGTGAACCTTCCAAATACTGTTTTATCTCAATGCGTTGCAGGACAAAATTGGGTTTGGGAAAGTATTCAATTTGAAATAGTAGCCCCTTTACCTGAATGGCTTAAACGGCCCAATTTAAGCGATAACGATTTTTCATGCGTATTAAAAATCTCGACCGGCCGGTCGCAAGTTTGGTTGATGGGAGATTTAAGCACTCGTTATGAAAACCAGCTTTTGAAAGCGTTGAGTGAAGAAGATACGGCTTTCCAAACAACCGAAATGCATTCAGAGATGAGAAGACAAGCATTGCTGGTTGCAGGGCATCATGGCAGTCGTTATTCAAGTGGCGAGGATTGGTTAAGTGCTGTAAAGCCAACCTTTGCAATCATTTCAGCCGGATATAAAAATCGTTATGACTTTCCTCATGAAGACGTTCTACATAGATTTGAATCGCATTCAACGCGAGTTTTGAATACCGCACATAGTGGTGCAATACAGTTTGGTATAAAACCTGAAGGCATTGAGTTGTTGAATCGAAATCGAATCGAACAAACAAAATGGTATTATCACTCCAGTTTTTCTCACACAAAGATTGAATAAATGAGTTGGCCGGATTTTTGGACACAAACCAATTGGAAAACGCTTTGTCTGCAACCACTCTCAAAGTTGGTCTGTCGAATTGCAAGCAGGCGGAGGTTAGCATTTCAGGAAGCTTCAGGGCTTAAGGTTGCAGAGGACTGTCTTCCGGTTTGTGTGATTGGCAATATTGTGGTCGGGGGCAGTGGAAAAACACCATTCATTCTCGCGTTGGTTAAGGCGGCACAGATGCAAGGGTTGAAACTCGGTATTGTCAGTCGCGGCTACGGAGGGAAATCAAAACAGTGGCCGCAGCGAGTTTACGCTGATAGTGATCCAAACCTTGTTGGCGATGAACCGGTGATGCTTGCCAGAGCGTTGCAGCAATTTCATATACCCATTGCGGTTGCTCCAAAGCGCCAACAAGCGGTTGAGCTTTTAAGTCAACAAACAGATTGCGATTGGATCATCAGTGATGATGGGTTGCAGCATTATCAAATGTCTCGTGTTTGTGAGATTGTTTTGGTCGATGGCGCGAGAGGTTTTGGCAATGGTCATTGTTTACCGGCCGGTCCATTACGCGAACCGATAGAAAAACTTAAGCAGGTTGATGCGTTGGTGGTAAATGGTGAGGATCAACAGAAGATTTTAACGAATTTAGAAACGGGTTCTGATGGACAAGCTTTGTTGCCAAAGTTGATAGGGACGATGCAACTGATTCCTATCCGTTTGGTAAATGTGGTGGATGAAACACAAACTTTACCCATTGATGAATTGGCAAATCTCCCTGTGAATGCAATGGCAGGAATTGGCAACCCTGAACGCTTTTTTGAAACCTTGGTTCAACTCGGTGCGCAGGTTTCACCACATCCCTTTGCAGATCATCATGCGTATTCGTTTTCGGATTTAAAACCTTTTGCAGGTTTAAGACAAGACAAAGAGAAGGTTACAAATTTAGATTCAATCAATAATGCGTTAATAATGACCGAGAAAGATGCGGTAAAATGCCGCTCAATTGCGCAACAATTGTCAGTCAAGCACTGGTGGTATTTGCAGGTCGAGTCAGAGGTTGATTCGGCAATCTTGACGCATATTTTCAACAAAATGGCACAAGCACCTAGATAGCTTTAAAAAAATGGCACAAGCACCTCGGTGGCAACGGAGAGAAATATAAATGGATGCAGATTTACTAGAAATTTTGGTTTGTCCAGTGAGTAAAACTAAATTGTATTTTGATAAAAATACGCAGGAGCTTATTTCTACAGCGGCAAACCTTGCTTATCCAGTGCGAGATGGCATTCCGATTTTATTGGAAGATGAAGCGCGTGAACTCAGTTCGGAAGAAGCAGAAGGTTATCGAGCGAAAAAAGGGCAGGGAGCATAAATGTCCTTTGCCGTCATTATTCCTGCACGTCTTGAATCAAGTCGATTGCCTGGCAAGCCTTTGGCAATTATTCATGGCAAACCTATGGTTTATTGGACTTGGCAGCAAGCCCGTAAATCGGGGGCGCATCGAGTGCTAATTGCCACAGAATCGCAAAAAGTTGCGGATATCTGTCATGAGTTTGGTGCAGAAGTCTGCTTAACCGGAGATCATCATCAATCTGGTACGGAACGCATTGCTGAGGTAATTGAGAAAAGCGTATTTTCACCTGAAGAAATCATTGTAAATTTGCAAGGCGACGAACCCATGATGCCAGCAGAACTGATTCATCAAGTGGCGCAAGGCTTGGAAGAAAATCCAAACATTCCAATGGCAACATTGTGTGAGCCGATTGATTCTGTGAAAGATTTGTTTAATCCAAATGTGGTAAAAGTTAGCCGAGATGTCAATGATTGCGCGATCACATTTAGCCGTGCGCCGATGCCTTGGGCGCGAGATACGTTTATGGATTATCAAAGTGCATTGCCTGATACTTTACCTGAATCCTTTTCCTATTATCGCCACATTGGACTGTATGCTTATCGTGCAGGGTTTGTACAACGATACATCGAGTGGCCAGAATGTCAGTTAGAGCAAGTTGAAAAGCTCGAACAACTTCGAGTTTTGTGGCACGGCGAAAAAATCCTCGTTAAACAGGCGTTGATGGAAGCCGGTGTCGGTGTGGACACACATGCAGATTTGGAAAAAGTTCGTGAGCTGTTTGCTGCAAAGACGCATTAGAAAAGCATTTATTAGATTTAAAAAGGCGATACATTGCTTAAATACATCACTCTGCTGATTTTAATTTATTTCTTTTTTTGGCTTATTAAGAATAAATTTCGAGAAAGAAAACTTGAAGCGCAAGGTATTAAGGTCGAGCAAAAAGGGCTGCGGCCAATTACGATTATGAGCATTGTCATGGTGGTGATGTATGGCGGCTATTTGGTGTATTACCTGATTTTTGAAGCAGCATAATTTCTGTATAACTAAGCTGATTTGTTGTTTGAATACTTGTGGTAGTAGCGATTGCGCTTTTCTCAAAATATACCGGCCGGTCGCAGTGTTATAAAGAGTGAAAATCCTGTCTAAGCATTGTTGATCAAAATTATTAATGATTATTTAAGATAAATTTATTATCTTCACTTTTTGTTAAGAATTAAATCTAGTCTTTTACCGGCCGGTAATTGATAATACTTCTCGTTTTTAATGAATAGTTGAGTATTACAAATGAAATTTGGTTTTTTACGTTTTATGGCAATGCTGGAAGGGACATCACTGCTGTTGCTGTTGTTTGTCGCAGTTCCAATGAAACGAATGATGGATATGCCGGAAGCGGTATCGATTATTGGCCCAATTCACGGTGCTTTATTTATCCTTTTTAATCTGATTTTGCTGTTCCATGTCATTAAGGGTAATTTGAGTGCGGTCCGCGGATTTGTCGGCTTTGTTGCTTCATTGATTCCTTTCGGAACCTTTGTGTATAAAGCAAAAGTGCTCAAATAAGATACATTCTAAACAACCAAGCCAAGTCGAAACTCTCCTAATCACTCAAGCTTTCACTTGATCTCGACTTGGCTTTTTTCGTCTAAACGTTCAATTAGTAATCAATGCCTTTTTGTGCCTTGATGCCACTTTTATAAGCATGCTTTTCATCTTTAATTTCGGACACGGTATCCGCTAATTCTCTCAATTCAGCAATAGCTGAGCGGCCCGTCACTACGACATGTTGCATTTCTGGTTTTTCAGATAAGGTATTTAGAATGGTATCTTTATCTAAATAATCGTAGCTGAGTAGATAAGTGAGCTCATCTAAAATTACTAGATCATAACTGGGGTCGGTGAGCATTTTTGTCGCCACTTCCCAACCACGCTCTGAAGTGGCTATGTCACCGCTGCGATCTTGCGTATCCCAAGTAAATCCATCGCCGAGCACATGCCATTCGCAATTTTCTTGCTGACCAAAAAACGCTTCTTCACCCGTATCGGTTCGGTTTTTGATGAATTGGCAGACACCGACTTTTTTCCCATGACCGAGTGCACGTCCGACCATACCAAATGCAGAGGTCGATTTTCCTTTTCCATTTCCGGTAATGACCAATAATAGTCCTTTCTCGGTATCAGCTCGTTCAATCGCCGCATCAATTTGCGCTTTTTTGCGTGTCATTCGAACCTTATGATAGTGTTCACGCTTTTGTTCAGCACTCATGTTTGCGGTATCAGGTTCATGTTCCATTTTTGTCATTAGAAGGCCTTTAATTAACTTTTTAGGGGAATGGTCTGTCGCCATGAAGGTTTTCCAGATTCCAACAATTCATTATTTTGCTACTGGCGGCGGAGTGTTAATTCCGAGTCCTGCAATCTTTGCGATTTCTTCAGGCGTTAGCTCTACGTTTTCAGGTAAAGACTTGATATAAACATCGTGTTGGCTGAATGGGATTTCAATATTTTCTTGTGCAAAGCGTTTGTATATTGCGAAGTTTAAACTATGCTTTACTCGGCCACGAATCTCTGGATCATTAATCCAAATCAATAGTTCAAAATCTAAGCTGGATGCGCCAAATTGGCGGAATCGAGTACGAGGCTCAGGATCTTTACAAACTTCTGGTTCTTGTTGTGCAACTTCAACCAGAACTTTGGAGACTAAATCAATGTCTGAACCATAGGCGACTCCAACCGGTACACGAATTCGCGATTTAACATCCCGCCCACCGCTTTCATTCACAATTTTACCGTTGGCAATAATCGCGTTAGGGATGTTTACTTCCAAGTCATCACGCGTCAGGATTCGAGTTGAGCGTAAACCGATATGAGTGACTTTTCCACGTTCTCCGGAATCAATCACAATGTAATCACCAATTTTATAAGGCGAGTCTGCAAGAATAAAGACGCCCGAAAGTAGGTTGGCGACTGTATCTTTGGCGGCAAAACCGACGGCAATACCAATAATTCCTGCTGATGCCAACCATGCTGTCATATCGATTTCCCAAGTGATAAACAGTAAGTAGACAATGAATAGAATAATGATGACGGCAGAGATATTTTCTAACAAAGGCAGGGTTTGCGGTTTGATGATCGAGCCTTGGGCATTAATCTCACTTAAACGTTTTAGGTAGAAGCGTGAACTTCGGTAGAAAAACTGTCCCCATACCAAAATATCGATGCTTCGAAACACATCATGTGTCAGTAAAAGTTGACTGTCACTGAAGTTTGTTAGGGTAAAAATGTGCGCGAGCGTAAATAGAACAATAGAGACCGAAATCGGTAAGCGAATTTGCTCCACAATAAAGTGACCACTAGGGGATTTATCTTGAGAAAATCGGTGGCTACTTAAATAGCTGATGATAAGACGCGCGGTGAGAAGCGCAATAAACATAATCCCAATAATGATGCTGATCTCAACCCACAGAGAGTCACTATGAAAAAGCTCTTGTAGTTTTTGCCAAAGATGATTGGATGAAGATTGCATGGGTTCCCTTTACGTTATTTAACATTTATGTCATTCAAGCAGAAGACGCTTATTGTAACGATTGTCATCAATTCACTGAAAAATTCTTAATCAAGACCCAGAAAACTGCGGTTGAATTTTCTTGATTTTGACATGTCATAAAAGTTTCACAGAGCTTGTGGTATTTAATTGATTAATATTTTACATTTGTTACTTAACTCGTTGAATAAATATATTATTTTTTTAATTTTATGAAGAGATTGATTGAATGAATTCATTCACAAATGCTGTGGATAACTTAAGGATAATCCTGTGGTAAAAAAACCTAAGTGAATGATATTAAAAAATTATTGTGTATCGAACCGATGGTGCTTAAATTTTAAGCACATGAGGCCGTGGGATTTCTGACCGGCCGGTAAAATTCTTGAACGTCTCATTTCAAATGAATTTATCGGAAATGCGACTTAATGTTTTAAATGTATGATTTTTAAAGTGTAAAAAAGTTCGTTTATGCCTCGTATAGAATTTTTCAATAGAACCTATTTTGTATGATAAATGTCTGTATTGATATTTATCTATAGGTTCTGTAGAAAGCTTCAATAAGCTTGAAACATCCTGCATGGTTATAATGAAAAACACTTGATTTTTGAGTGATGGATTAAGTTCAAAGACAAAGAGCTCTGCCTTGGAGAGTTCAGTCAAATTAAATTAATGGCGTTCGCCTGCCATAACAATTCAAAGTTTCAAAGATAAGGTTTTATCAATGCTTAAACCGAAATCCGTTGAACACAATGAAAAGGAGAAGAAGGCGTTATGACTAGTGCATGGATTGGGTCGTTGTTGCTGTTAGCAATTCCGGCTATGTTTTTTATCAGTGCTTGGGCGCATGAGAGACGTGCGAATTGGCAACTGACAATGGGGGTTGCAGTTACCGCATTGGTTATTAGTATTTCATCGGGTGTTTTAGCCATTGCTGGATGGGTGGAGTTTGGCCACGGTTTTGATTGGGTGACACATGAGCCTGTCAGTTTGGTGATGTTGAGTTTAATCAGCTTTATTTCCTATATTAACGTTCGCTACTCGCGATCTTATATGGCTGGCAACGGAGAAGAGGAACGACGCTACATTCGTTGGCTATCCATTACACTTGGATTTGTGACGTTGGTGGTCGTTTCAAATCACATGTTGATGATGGTAGTCGCTTGGATAGGTATTTCTGTCGCGTTGCATCAGTTATTGATTTTTTACCCAGAACGTCAACGAGCGGTTTTAGCCGCACATAAGAAATATATTTTCGCGCGAATTGCAGAGGGCTTTTTATTAGCTGGCGTAGTGATTTTGTATTTCCAACATGATTCTTGGCTAATTTCTGACATTTATGACAATTTAAGTCAAGCACAAGGGCTGTCTTATGCTGACCAGTTTGCAGCATTGTTTTTAGCGGTTGCGGCGCTGGTTAAGTGTGCCCAATTACCGCTTCATGGTTGGTTAATCCAAGTTGTGGAAGCTCCTACACCGGTTTCAGCTTTGTTACACGCAGGGATTATTAACCTAGGTGGATTCTTGATGATAGTGTTTGCACCATTGTTGATTCTTTCCAGCGCTGCTCAATGGTTGTTGTTAATCATTGGTGGACTCACTACTGTGTTAGCGGCTTTGGTAATGATGACCCGTGCTACGGTGAAAGTGCGTTTAGCATGGTCAACGATGTCGCAAATGGGGTTGATGTTGGTTGAGTGTGCTTTGGGACTTTTTGAACTCGCGTTACTGCATTTAATTGCTCACTCGTGTTACAAAGCCTATGCGTTTTTGAATTCCGGTTCGGAAGTAGAGGCAACTATGAAAAAACGCCTAGCGAAGTCGACTCCTCCAAGTCGATTTGACTGGTGGATGGCGGCAATTTTAGCGTCCGGTCTGGTGGTGGCTTTGATTATGGCCTTTGCATTGCCGGCACCTTATAGTCCTTGGATTTTATTAGCGATTGCTTTGACTTTATTAATTGCTGAACGTCGTGGTCGTTTGACTTCTGCTTCGGTGTTATCAATGGTTGGGCTTGCAGCGGTATTGTTGGTGGCTTATAGCTTACAAAAGATGGGAGTTCACTTCATTGTTGAGCCTCAAGCAACTTCAGTTGGTTTGGCAGGGGATGTGTGGATGGCATTTTTATTTGTGATGTTCTTTATTGGTTATATTTTATTGCGTTATCACAGAGATCATCCTGCTATGGCGGCAACTTGGCGTGCCTTCTATGCTGGTTTCTATTTGGATGAATATGTCACGCGATTGAATTTACGTTTGTACCCAACAAGACTACCCGTTCGATTTAAACCGAAACATCTGAAAATTCCAAAAGAGGAGCTCTTCAAGTGATTAGTGCAAAAGAGAATTCGAAAAATGATTTGTCTCAATTGGCACAGCCATTGGCTCCGGAGTTAAATGAGGCGCATCTCGAAAAATTAACTGAAGCCAGTGAACGTATTGCTCCGACTTGGCCATTAGATGAATTGATTGCGGTAAACCCTTGGTGGGAAATGCGTCAACAGTCTTTTGCTGACGTCTCAGCAAAATTGGAGGCGTTGAGTCAGGCGCATTGCCTGATGCCAAAAACCTATTTTCAAAATGTTTGGCTA
>Ga0193955_1000252_pt1 | contig 33922 bp, 24 predicted proteins | sample BB_6_MG_FD_140343 | JGI IMG/M metagenome (GOLD analysis project Ga0193955, IMG submission 140343) | Microbial mat bacterial communities from the Broadkill River, Lewes, Delaware, United States - BB_6_MG | ecosystem: Environmental > Aquatic > Freshwater > River > Microbial mats | place: USA... | reverse complement strand
GCCATCTTTTGCGGCCACAATATTTTCAAAGGTGCCATTTGCCTGAGTAATTGTATCGATGGTAATCGTATACGATTCATCGTTTTCATTTAGGAAATCGATGATTGAATCATTTGTGAAGGTGACTTCAGAGTTGTTGCCATTTCCGATTAGTTGAACTGAGGTTGTCGCAGTGTAGTCTTCGTGATCCCCATTATCATTTTGATTTAAAGCACCATTATTTTGAGCTGGGGTATAAGTCAAGGTCACCGTAATCGTTTCACCGGCCGGTACATTAACAGGGGTACCGTCTTTGTCGACTAGCTGTAGTCGATGAGAGAGGCTATCACCTTCTTGCTCGGTATCATCGTCAAGAATTTTTACATATACCGTATCCTCAGGGCCGTATACCGGAGTAGGGTCTGGCGTGTCGTTTGGATCTTCTGGGTCGTCTGGAATGGTTGGTTCTTCAGGCGTATTCGGGTTCTCAGTATCTTGAGCAGGGTTGTCTGTAATCGTACCGGTGACAGAATTGTTTGCAGTATCTATAGCGAGATTTTCATAGGTGCCTTGGTCTTGTGTCGCAGCACTAATGGTAACGGTGTATTGCTCGTCATTTTCGGCAAAGTAGTCGTCTAAAGCCTCATTATAGAAAGTGGTTTCACTCGTACCGCCCACAATCGTGACTGTTTCAGTGGACACATAATCATTGTCTTCAGCATGGTCTGTTCCGCTACCAGCATAACTCAGTGAGACGGTAATGGTTTCACCGGCTTCAACGATGACTGGGTCGCCATTTGCATCCACCAATTGCACGGTATGAGAAAGGAAATTACTTTCAGCTTGGGTGTCGTTGTGAATGATTTTTACATAGACACTGTCTTCTGAACCATAGACTGGATTTGGTTCTTCAGAGTCATTTGGATCGTTTGGATCATCAGGGTCTGTTGGTTCAATCGGAGTGTCAGGGTTTTCGGTATCCTGTGAAGGATTATCATTAATGGTGCCTGTGACTTCTAGTAGGTCTCCATTTTCATCAACTTCAGGTTCAATATTCTCAAAGCTTCCTGCTTGCTGGATGACGGATGCAATGGTGATGGTGTAGCTTTCAGCACCTTCGGCAAAGTAGTCTTCCAGTGATTCATTGGTAAATGTTGTTTCGGAGGTTCCGCCAATAATTGTCACAATTTCGGTGGCTACATAGTCTGCATTTGTCACGCCATCGCCTTGTTTCAAAGCGCCAGCAACATCTGGCTTGTTGTATGTCAAAGCAACAGTAATGATTTCACCAGCAGGTACTTCGACTGGATTACCATTTTGATCAACAAGTTGTACTCTGTGAGATAACCACTCGCTTTCTGCAACCGAGTCATTATCTAAAATTCTGACATAGACTGTATCTTCAGGGCCAAATCTAGGTGTGTTATCGACAGAGTCTTCTTCATTTGGCGTGTCAGGATCGGTTGGCTCCGTCGGCTCTGGATTACTCGGCTGTCCGGGGTCTTGACCTTCTTCAGGGGGTGATAGATTATTACGAGCTTCATTGTCGGTAATCGTTCCGGTGACACTGATTGCATCGCTTTGTGCGCCATTAGCTAATGTATGTATTGCGACATTTTCATAGGTATTATTCGCCTGAGAAACTGCATCAATGGTGACAGTGTATTGCTCGTCATTTTCGGCAAGATAATCATCCAAAGCTTCGTTATAGAAAGTGGTTTCGCTTGTCCCGCCAACGATTGTGACTTCGGTATCGGCTACATAATCATTGGCTTCGGCAGGGTCATCACCACTACCTGCGTAGCTCAAGGTAACGGTAATAGTTTCGCCATTTGCAACCGTTATTGGATTTTCTTCAGCATCGACTAATTGCAATGTATGGGATAAGAAATTGCTCTCAGCCTGAGTGTCATTATTAATGATTTTGACAAAGACATTTTGCTCATTATCCAGAATGGTTGTGGTGACTGGCGCTTGGTCAATGACAACATCCTCATAGCCAGTAGTCGGTGTTGGTCGAGTGTAAGAACCTTGGTCAATTGTGACTTTATAAGTTTCTTCATTGTCGCGGATAATATCGGAAAAACTTGCTGTGGAAATCACGCTTCCAAGAGCAACCGAGATTTGTGGAGAGTTATCATAATCTTCAGAGCCATCAGAAGCAGTTTGCTCTTCTGCTCCTGTTGCAGAATCTCCATCAACACCGAATGAAATATCAATGGTTCCTAGCTGATTATCTAGTTTAGTATCTGGGCTGAAAACGGTTTCATTCGGCGCAAAAGCTAATGCCATATAGTTGGGATCACTGCCCTCATTTACTTGGTTCGCAAAGGTATACTCGCCTGTTTGTGGGTCTAAAATTGGTTCGCCATTTTCGTCTAATGCAATTAATTTAATAACGACAGGTTCTGCATTTGTCTGTTCATTCGGGTTATTTGGCTCGCCACCATCATTCAGGTCATTTGGATCATTGGGCGTTTCTGATTCGTTATCGATACTGTTATCTGTGATGGTGGTTTCAACACCTTCTTCGCGCACTGTCACCGATGCATAGGCAGCTGGAGATGGGGATTGGTAATTTGAAATGGTGACGTTGAAAAATTCACCGTTATCGGAAATATAATCATCCAGTGCATCGGCTGACACGCGAGTATTTAATTCAATACCTTCCAGTGTTTCTTGTTGCAGATAGTCATTTGAGCCTTCGGCAGGCTCTTGATCTGAGTTTCTGGTCGCAGAGTCATCTGTGAATGCAAAATCAACCGTACCAGTTTGTGTTTCAAGACGGGTACTATCATTAAATAGAGTGCTGTTTGGTGCGAAAGCCAAAGCGATATAATAAGCTGAATCTCCTTCTGGAGCCGAATTGACTTCAAGATAATTTCCTTCCTGATCTTTCAGAGGTTCACCTTGCTCATTCGCTGCAACCACTTTGATGATGGTTCTTGGTGGAGGAGGTGGTTCAGTAGGTTCGGGCGTTGGCTCTTCGGTTGGCACTTCCGTAGGTGGCTCTGTTGGTTCAGGCGTTGGCGCTTCCGTAGGCGGTTCTGTTGGTTCAGGCGTTGGCGCTTCGGTTGGTGGCTCTGTTGGTTCAGGTGTTGGTGCTTCCGTAGGCGGATCAGTTGGCTCTGGTGTTGGCGCTTCGGTTGGTTCTGGCGTCGGGGCAACCAATTCTTCAGTACGAGCAGGCGGCTCGACTTCTTCCACAAAGTCAATTTCACGAGTATCGGTTACATAACCTGCTGTGACTTCACCCGTTTCAGCGTTACGTTCATCTTCAACCCCTTGTTGATTCGATGAACTTAATTCTTCGTCAGTGTTGTTGGATTGGTTAATGGCATCGGCTTGTGTTTGGAAAGCGGCTTGTTGTTCAGCAGGTATTTGAATTTCAGTCCCGTCTACAGATTCAAAACGCCCCTGGACAATAGCACGTTGCAGTGAATCGAAATTTCCGACAAGTTGCTCAGGAAGTTCTTGGAAAGCTTCAACAGGAACCACATCATTGTCGATAACAAACTGAGAGTCACTACCGATTGATAGAGTATTTCCATCAACGGTTTCAATGGCGACTGTTGCGCCTTCTTGAGTAAGAACCACTTCATTCAAAAACAGTTCAGAACCTTCGGATAGTACTCGAACCTCTTGTGTTTCCGTATCTAGAACGAGTACTTCACCTTTGATTCCGACTACTTTACCAACAACAATTGACATTTTGACCACTCCAGATAATAAATTTGGAGGTTTATCATAGCAATTGATGTCATTGAGGCTACTGTACTCAAGGTCGGTTTTTAATGCTTAAAAGTTTAGGATAAAGTGAATAGGTATGCTTTATAGGTTGTAATTAATATTTTTAGCGGTTGGATTTTTAGTCATTTAAGAATGAAGCTCTCTATATGGCTGGAATATCTTCATTTGGATAGAGAAGTTTGGATTCATCTTGCATCTCTTCTTGAAATTCATCTACCTTTTCTTCCACCATGTCGCTACGTGCAAAACGAGCAATGTGATAAAGAGCTTCGCCTTCATTAACCAACGGTAAACGCATTTGACCGATAATAATTCCACTATAGGGTGAATAGACCTCCACTTCACTCTCACCGAATGGATCAGAAATCACGCCAATTAAGGTTTTTTTCGCTTCAACGCGAACACCATCTTCGGCAAGAGATCTGAAAATTCCGCTATGAGGGGCTCGAATCCAGAAGCTACTGCGTGCAATGACAGGTTTTCGAGTGGAAGTGTTTTGTCGACGAGAGGCCGGTAACATTTCTAAATGGCGCATAACATTGATAATGCCGTTGACCCCTGCTCGAATTGAGAACTCATCAAAGCGTAAAGCTTCACCGGCTTCGTAGAGTAAAATCGGAATGCCCATTTTAACCGCAGCGGCGCGTAAAGAACCGTCACGCAGGTCTGAGTTGAGCATCACCGGTGCACCAAAAGATTCCGCCATGGCTTTGACTTCTGGTGTGTTTAAGTCGGCACGAATTTGTGGGAGATTGGTTCGATTGATTGCACCGGTATGTAAATCGATACCATGCGTGGATTTTTTAACAATTTCATTCAAGAAAGTGTGTGCTAACCGGCCGGCAATACTTCCCGTTCTAGATCCCGGAAAGCTACGGTTTAAATCACGACGATCAGGAAGATAGCGTGAATGGTTAATAAAACCGTGTAAATTGACAATCGGTACCGTAATTAAGGTGCCTTTGAGTCGTTTCAAGGATTTTACCTTGAGCAGTCGGCGAATTATTTCAACACCGTTAAGCTCATCTCCGTGAATTGCAGCACTGATAAAGAGGGTTGGGCCTGCTTGACGTCCGCACCACACCTGAACTGGCATAGTAAGCTCACTATGGGTGTAGAGTTTACCAATTTGCACATTTATTGTTTTGCGCTCGCCGGGTTGGACAATTTTATCGGCAATAGTAATCGGTTGATTTTTGGTACGTTGCGTCATTTTTTACAGTCTTAGCCTTTACCACGAGTCCGTGATTGATTGCGTTTTTTGCCGACATTATTTTCAATGAATTCAATGATCATGCCGGCAATGTCTTTCGCCGTGGCGTTTTCAATGCCCTCTAAGCCTGGAGAGGAATTGACTTCCATTACCACAGGCCCATGATTAGAACGAAGCAAGTCCACACCGCATACATTCAACCCCATGGCTTTAGCGGCATTTACTGCGGTGGCTCTTTCCGCAGCGGTGATTTTAATCAGGTTGGCTGTTCCACCTTGATGCAGGTTGGAACGGAACTCACCCTCTTTTCCTTGTCGCTTCATGGCAGCAATCACTTTGCCCCCCACCACGAAACAACGTATGTCTGCTCCTTTGGCTTCAGAGATGAACTCTTGCACCAAAATGTCGGCTTTTAGACCATTAAAGGCTTGGATAACTGAGGTTGCCGCGGATTGGGTTTCTGCAAGCACAACGCCAACACCTTGTGTTCCTTCGAGTAATTTGATTACGACAGGAGCACCTCCAACGGTTTTTAGCAAGTCTTCGATATCGTCCGGTGAGTGGGCAATTCCTGTTACGGGCAACCCAATGCCTTTTCTTGATAATAATTGCATACTGCGCAGCTTATCACGAGAACGACTAATGGCAACCGACTCGTTCAGAGGGAAAACGTTCATCATTTCAAATTGGCGTAATACCGCTGTTCCATAAAACGTAACAGACGCACCAATACGTGGAATCACGGCATCAAATCCCTGTAAAACTTCACCTTTATAGTGAATTTCAGGGTTCACAGAGTTGATGTTCATATAGCAGCGCAGTGCATCAATTACTTTGACTTCATGGCCTCGGTTTTCGGCCGCTTCAACCAAGCGTTGTGTTGAGTAGAGTTCAGGGCCTCGAGATAAAATTGCGATTTTCATAATAGTCACTCTCCTTGAAAACGATATTATGGATTATAGTACGTAAACTTATTTAGCAGGGTTGGCAATTTGTCCGGTTGAACTATTGCAGCGAAACCAACCTGCAATGCTGGCTCTAGGAAGTTTGGTGGGTAAAACTTCGTGAGGAATCTGTTCGCTCAGAAAAACAACCAGTTTGCCAATAGAAGGCGTTACTGTCGTTTGAATGATTTCCTCGTTTTCATTGTATAGTACAAGTTCACCACCATTTTTTGCATCCCAGTCAGGATTTAAATAAAGAACCGTACTGACCATTCGATTGGCTTGCCCTTTAAAACTATCCAAGTGGGTTTTGTAAAAATCACCCGTTTTATAAAGTGCATAGTGCGCTTCGTATTCGAACAGACCCATAAATAGTGCGCGATTTAGCGCCTGTTGTAAGTTGGTCATTATCGCTAAAAACTCAATTTGAGAGGGTGTTTCACCTGTTAGCCAACGAATTTGATCGCGACGGATGTTATTATTAATTTGTCGCTCATCACTGCGTCCAATGCCTGCTTTTTTTAACCGGCCGGTCTCTTCAGCCTCCAGTAATTCATTTAATAACGCCAAGCATAAGCTTTCAGAGATGGCACTTGGCCATTCGTACCAACCTTTTTCGACCAACTGGTCAAGCATGGTTTCAATGGCAATTGGATCTAATTTCACAGGCGTAATCTCAAATATCTTTTACAAAATAGCGCCAATCGCAGCCAAATTTTTTTGGTGAGACTGGTGGTTTGTGCATCGGTAAAAGAAAAAAATAGAAGGGTATTTTCGACAGGCGAAAAAAGTTCGCGGATTATCCTGCCAAACGATGGTTTTGGCAATAAAAAAATTGCAATTTAAATCAATTATTTTTGCAGGAATATCAAGAGGATAGGGGAGGTTAAATTTTTCTTGATTTTTTTGGAAAAAACCGAATAATACCGTCTTCCTTTTTCACACAGAAACCTTCCTCCTTGAAGGCAACAGAAAGAAAAATGGTTAACACCTCACACTTTTGTTTCCGCAAAAGAATTGGGGTCACAGCAAAGCAGCAATTGAGCGATTCTATGAGCATAGTTAACTATGTGATTAGAAGAGCGATTGCAGCGAACACAGCTGTGGCTTTAATTAGGAAGCGGTGTGGCTGGGGTTGTTGCTACTAGCCTTTGTAGTGATAACTAATAATTAATCATTCATCCATTTATTATTTATCAAATTAATGTTTCAAGCTTTAGGTTAAGCATGCGGCACTGTAGGTGTTGGTGGTTGCCTCCTCGCTGAAAATGGGTGTTTAAATAAAGGTATTCTATTCATGTCTCCACATGCTGAAAATATTTTGGTCACCAGTAATGACCATTTTGAAGTCATCGAAAAAACCACGGTCATCGATGATACTTGGCCAACCCATGACCAAGCGGTTGAAGATGCCACCCTTGACCATTTTATCTGTCGCGATGGCAAACAGTTTGCCGGCACTCATTTGATTATCGATCTTTGGGGTGCGAGTCATCTAGATAATCTAGAAGTGATGGAAAATGCTCTTCGTGAAGCAGTTGAAAAGGCTAAAGCGACTTTGTTACATATTCACTTGCACCATTTTACGCCAAACGGTGGGATTTCTGGGGTAGCGGTGTTAGCGGAATCTCATATTTCGGTTCACTCATGGCCAGAGCGAAACTATGCGGCGTTTGATGTATTTATGTGCGGTGATTCTGAGCCGGAAAAAGCAATTGAAGTCCTAAAAGCAGCGTTTAGTCCCACTGATGTTAAAGTCGATACGATTCTTCGTGGTGAAGTGGCTCAGGAGCAGTAATGGCAGACAAGAAAACCTATTTAGAAACTCTTTATCCTACTTGGGGACAAAATTTCGTCATGGATGAAGTATTGTTTGAAGTTGAAACCGAGCACCAGCATTTGGTTATTTTCAATAATGCACAGTGGGGCACGGTGATGGCATTGGATGGTGTTATTCAAACTACCGAAAAAGACGAGTTTGTCTATCATGAAATGATGACTCATGTCCCGATGTTAGCGCACGGTAATCCCAAGAAGGTGTTGATTATTGGCGGTGGTGATGGTGGTATTTTGCGAGAGGTCTTAAAACATCAGAATGTTGAGTTGGTCACCCAAGTGGAAATCGATCAACAGGTGATTGATATGTGCGTGAAGTATTTGCCAAATCACTCGCAAGGCGCTTATGACAATCCAAAAGCAAATATTGTGATTGCCGACGGTGTGGATTTTGTCAATGAATGCACCGAAAAGTTTGATGTGATTATCTCTGATTCAACCGATCCAATGGGGCCGGGTGAGGTGTTATTTACTTCGCGTTTTTATCAGGGCATTAAAAACTGTCTGAATGACGGTGGCGTATTTGTCGCACAAAATGGCGTGAGCTTTATGCAGACCGATGAGGTCACCACAACGCATAACCGTTTAAGTCCATTGTTTGCGCAAGCGAGTTTTTATTCCGGTGCTGTACCGACCTATGTGGGAGGCATTATGACCTTTGCATGGGCAACCGATAACTTAGAGCTAAAAGAGATGTCTTTAGAAACACTTCAAGCACGCTTTAAGCAGTCTGGAATCAAAACGCGCTTCTATACTCCAGAAGTGCACAAGGGCGCATTTGCGTTACCGCAATATGTGTTAGATGCTATCGCTTAGGCAGTTGCGTGGAAGATTAGTTTTGTTGTAGAGATTTTCTGGTGTGTCACTTTTAAAAGCCTCATCGTCCCGGATGGACGATGCGGAGTTCCCATGGATGGGTTTATAACGTCTTTTAAAAGTGACACAGCAGTGAATTGATAAGCCATTGCTAAGCTTCCAATGAAAGCCTTGTTTTGAGGTGAAAAGAGTTATGGACTCTCAAGATATAATTCAGCATTTTGCTGAACAAACTCATCCAGATGAACTGGAACAATTTGACCGTGCATCGATTAAAGAGTTAATCGAGCAACACGACACTCCGTTTATGGTGTTGGATTTGGAAGAGGTTGATTACCAGTACAAATCTTTGCAGGCGGCTTTGCCAAATGTAAAACTTTTTTATGCCATAAAATCCTTGGCGCACCCGCAATTAATAAAGCGTTTGAAATCTTTAGGCAGCTATTTTGATTTAGCAACCATCGGAGAGGTGGAGCTAGTGGAATCGCTAGGCGTAAAGGGTGAACAATGTATTCATACACACCCGATTAAAAAAGACAAAGAGATTCAACGCGCTTTGGATTTTGGTTGTACACGCTTTGTGGTGGATAACGAAGAAGAGGTCAAAAAATTCTATAAATACGCCGGTCAGGTGGAGCTGATTATTCGGGTCAGCTTTCGCTCACAACAAGCGGTGGTCGATCTTTCTCGAAAATTTGGTTGTACCTTGGAAGAATTGCCTGTTTTGGTCTCGATGGCCCAAGAAAACGGTGTCACCGTTTCGGGTTTATCATTCCATGTCGGTTCACAATCGCTTTCCCCAATGACGCAAGTCAATGCGATCCGTTCGTCGATTGCCGCGATGAAGGTGATGAACCACGTCAACTGGAAATTTTTAGATATTGGAGGAAGTTTTCCAGTGCATTACCAAGAAGCGGTGTTACCGATTGTGGATTTTTGCGCACCTTTGAATGAGGCGCTTGCAGAGTTACCGGCCGGTATTGAAGTGTTTGCCGAGCCGGGACGCTTTATTTCCGGCCCTTCAATGATTGAAGTGGTTTCGATTGTTGGAAAGGCAAAACGCGGTGCGAGGACTTGGTATTATTTGGATGATGGCGTTTATGGTGGCTTCAGTGGCCAGATTTATGATCATGCCCAGTACCCCATTGTCCCATTGAAGCCAATTGACCCAACAGGAGAGTTTTTTCCTTCGGTCTTGGCTGGACCGACGTGTGACTCGATTGATGTGGTGGCTGAAGATATTGAATTGCCAGACATGAAAGTTGGTGATATTTTAATCGGCAAACAGATGGGCGCCTATACCATTGCTTCGGCAACAGAGTTTAATTTCTATCCAAAACCGAAAGTAGTGGTGGTTGAAGATATCTTTGATCCGGAAACTGACGCCTTGAAATAATCGTTGATTCAGAAAACATTCGCGTAAAGGAAGAGACAATGACAACAGTTGTAAAATGGAATGGTTCGGGCATGGCATTTGATGCCACCGCCAGTACAGGGCATACAGTTCGTATGGATGCGGCTCCTGAAGTCGGTGGTGAAAACACTGGCCCACGTCCAATGGAAATGGTGTTAATGGGGCTAGGCGGTTGTACCGGAATTGATGTGGTGATGATGCTACAAAAGATGGGTCAAGACATCAAAGACGTTCAGATTGAAATTGAATCTGAACGTGCTGAGGATATTCCAAAGGTCTACACCAAAATCCATGTAAACTTTAAAGTCATTGGAACGGACTTGAATGAGAAAAAGGTCAAACGAGCGGTGGATTTATCTGCCGAAAAATACTGCTCGGTGTCCAAAATGCTCGAAGCCACGGTTGAAATGTCTCACGGTTTTGAAGTCTTAGACGCTTAATTCTTCTTGCGACTTTGACGTTGCAGAGAAGGTCATAAAACCCACAATGCATTCAGCATTCGTGGGTTTCTTTTTATCTGGATTTCGCCTAAATTAATTTTAAGAGAGCTTTGCACGAGATAATAATTAACCAAAATTGGCTAAAACCCTGCTGAGCTTTGTTAAAAACCTTGAGAATAGCTAGCTATTCCCTGCACTTTTTGCCTAGCTCAACAGATTTTTTTCTCAATTTATGCTTTAACTCATACTCATGCAAAGCTCTCTCTAAATGAATTTAATTTTTCTGGAGTTTCAATGCAATACACAACCTTAGGACAAAGCGATATCTCAGTTAGCCGAATTTGTTTGGGTACCATGACTTGGGGTGAGCAGAATACTCAAGCACAAGGATTTGAACAGATGGAGTATGCATTAGAACAGGGGGTGAACTTCTGGGATACCGCAGAACTCTATTCGGTACCACCAAAAGCGGAAACCTATGGCTCAACCGAGACGATTATCGGTAACTGGTTTGCAAAAACAGGGCGGCGAGAGGAAGTAGTGTTGGCTTCAAAAATTGCTGGTCCTGCTGAGTTTGTCGAACATATTCGAGGGGGCAAAACTCGGTTTAATGCAATGGTTATTCAAAAAGCATTAGATGCGTCTTTGCAGAGACTGCAAACCGATTATTTAGATCTTTACCAATTGCACTGGCCAGAACGTCAGACCAATTTCTTTGGTCAGCTTGGATTTGAATACCCCCAAAATGAGCCAACGGATTTAACACCGATGGCGGAAACCTTAGAAGCGCTTTCTGACCAAGTTAAGGCAGGGAAAATTCGCACGATTGGTTTATCAAATGAAACCGCTTGGGGAGCTATGCAGTTTTTGAACTTAGCAAAAAGTATGGGGTTAGAAAAAATTGTTTCTGTGCAAAATCCTTATAACCTGCTTAACCGAAGTTATGAAGTAGGTTTAGCGGAAGTTGCATATCAAGAAAGTGTTGGTTTACTGGCTTATTCACCATTGGCATTTGGTGTCTTGGCAGGGAAATATTTAAATAATCAATTTCCAGAACAAGCGCGTATTACCTTATTCCCAAGATTTGACCGCTATTTAAATCCTCAAGCGACGGCAGCCACTCAGGCATATGTTGATTTAGCAAAAGCATATGACTTATCGCCAGTACAAATGGCGCTTGCTTATGTCAATCAGCGTCCCTTTATCACGTCTAATATTATTGGCGCGACCACCATGCAACAACTCAAAGAAAATATTGATTCAATTCATGTGACTTTGAGTGGAGAACTGTTAACTGAAATTGAAGCTATTCATCAGCGCTACACTTATCCATCACCGTGATTATAGCAATTTGATTCTTATCAATTTTTTACGTATTCATCGATTTTGTCCTACCGTTCATTGGTTTTTTTACGTATTCTGTTTTTTTTACGGAGGGGTTTCTAAATGAATGGTTTGGTTAAATTGACGGCAGTGGGTTTATTGGTGGTGTCTCAAACGGTGTTGGCGCAAGATTGGTTTGCGCCTAAATTACCCTTTAAAAATGCGGTGGTAGAGTATCAAGTGACAGGGATGTCTGCAGGAACGAAAACTACTTATATTCGAGATTATGGCCGTGAGTCTGCGGAATATACTAACTTATCTATGAAAATGATGGGGATGGTACAAACTCAACAGGAGATTGATATTACCACCCGAGATTGGGTTTATAGCGTTGATATGAATAGTCGAACAGCGACTAAGATGATGAATCCAGAAAAAGTTTATCGACAAGAGCTTGAAAAGTACAGTTCGACAGAGCAAGACAAAATTGCAACGAATGCGGAAAAATTTGGCATGAATAGTCTTCAGGGAATGGGCGGTACTTTGACCAAAAATGCGGCAAAGTTACAGGGCTATTCATGTGACTTAACGGAGATGTCGGGAATTAAGGTCTATTCAATTTCCGAGACAGGGTTTCCGCTCAAGGTTGAGACCAATATGATGGGCATGAAATCGACAGAAGAAGCCGTTTCTATTAAAAAAGTCTCGCCACCTGCAGACAGATTTTCTTTACCGGCCGGTGTCACTGTGGAGCATGACCAAATGGCAGAAAATATGATGCGTAATCATATTCGTCAGACACTAAGCAGTTTGTTAGCTGGTGAGATGCCAAAACTTGAGTCAGAAGGTTATGAGGCGGAGGAACCTGCTCTATCACCTGAGTCAATGCAACAATTACAACAAATGATGCAACAATTTGGACAGTAAATTTCAGCACGCCTGGTAGAGCTTCCAAAAGAGTCTAATCATTCAAGTGGTTAGACTCTAATTCCAATAGTTGGGACTTTAGTCTTGTTCCGTAAGCATAACCACCTAAGTTGCCGTTTTTAGGTGTGACTCTATGGCAAGGAATAATAATTGGAATTGGGTTTTTGTTATTCGCATTTCCTACCGGCCGGTAACTTTTCGGCTTGCCGATTTGTTCGGCAATTTGTTGATAAGTCACAGTTTTACCGTAAGGAATAGTCTGCAAAGCCTGCCAAACATTCTTTTGAAATTGAGTGCCTTGTGGGTTTAGCGGCACATCAAAGCTTTGTAAATCGCCTTTGGCATAGGCAATCAACTGCTGTTGTACATTTCTAAAAAAATCAGGGTTTCTGTGCCAATGGTTTTCGGTTTTGAATGGTTCGTTTTCTTTGAGCAGTTTTAAGGCTTGAAGACCATGTTTATCACCAACTAGCGCAAGTGTTGTAAAGCCGCAGAATGGGCTTTGAAAAGTATCGAACCAGATCATAAATTTTGATTTCCAAACGTTAGTTTCTATGTCATTATCGCGTTTTTACAGGTGTTTTTCCAAGGGAGTTGCATGCAATGGACAATGGTTTGATTTTCGCTTTGCTGTTGGATGGTCAAGGAGGCGCTAAATCGCTTAATTGGCTGCAAGTGCAAGCTTGGAGCCCTGAGCAGGGCGAGTTGTGGCTGCACTTGGATTACAGTGTATTTCAAACCAAAGAGTGGTTGTTCAATGATTCCGGTTTGGATTTGGCGGTGGCGGAAACCTTAATGAGTAGCGAGTCACGACCTCGTTTTTCTCCCATGGAAACCGGCACTTTAATGGCATGGCGTGGCGTAAATTTAAATGCAAAAGAAGACCCTGAAGATATGGTGGCGCTACGTTTGTGGCGAGATGACCATCGCTTAATCACCACGATTCGCCGAGAGCTAAAATCGGTTTCTGAATTGGCATACAATTTTGAAAAAAGTCGCGGCCCGAATTCTCTGAGTGAACTGATGGTTGAATTAGGTGATCGCATGATTAGCCGAATTGGTGAAATGGTGTCGGAATTCGAAGAGCAGATGGGGGTGCTGGAAGATCAAGTCATTGAGGACAGTAGTGCCAAACTTCGTTCCGAACTGTCACAACTTCGGCGTAAGGTGATTGGGATTCGACGTTACATGGCGCCACAAAAAGAAGCTTTGATGCGTTTTTCGTTGGAACGTTTGACATGGATGCAACAAACGGACCGTTCGGAACTTCGAGAAGTGGTCGATCGCATGACTCGTGAGTTGGAAGATTTGGAAGCGTTGCGAGAACGTGCGGTGGTCGCACAAGAAGAGTTGCAAAACCGGTTGTCTGAGCAGCTGAATAGTCGCATGTATGTTCTATCGATTATTACAGCTATTTTTCTACCGCTTGGTTTTTTGACCGGAATGTTTGGAATCAACATTGGTGGTATGCCGGGTGTGGAAAACCCACAAGCATTTCGTTATTTTGCTTGGCTCATCGTGATCTTGATTGTGGTGCAAGTGGTTATTTTTAAATGGCGTAAGTGGTTTTAAACTGGTCGGGTTATGACAGTGACAAGAAGAAATCACCTTTTGGTCTCAATCGTTAATGGATTCTTGTGTGTGAAGGTGGTAGGTCTTTGCCACTGTTAATGCTCGATCGTGAGAAATGCTTATTGGTAGTAAACACCGGCGCGTTCAGGTTGATAGACTATATCGGTAATTTTGACTTTTATACAGCCACCTCCTGGCTTTGGCCATTCAATTTCATCATTGATTGCCAGCCCAAGTAATGCACTGCCAACCGGTGCAAGTATCGAAATGGTTGTACCATCCTCTTGCATATTTTTCGGATAAACTAACTTGAGTTCAAACTCTTTGTTATCCGATTCAATGACAAATTTGACAGTTGAGTTCATGGTCACAATATGTGGGGGGACGTCTTCTGGAGCAACGACATTCGCGCGCTCCAACTCGTACTCAAGCTCAGTAATTCCCACTAATCCATTGTTAGGTAATGACTCAATTAATTTATAGAGCCTATCGTAATCTAATGAAGAAATCGTGATTTCAGGTCTTGTTTTCATTTCTATACTCAATCTACTTTCCGTTGCATGCGAAGGTTGAAAAGTTCAGCTATGGCATGCGAATTTGATAGGTAAAATTTTTTAAAATCGAATAGCAGTGATTTTCTACGTGACTTTCTCGTTAATTCGATTTTATTCAGTATCTATTATCGCCTTTATTGTTTGCAATAACAGGAATTTAAAGATTGACCAAGCAACTCAGCAGAACGCCGCCTTGGTTGAAGAGACATCTTCAACCACTGAATATATGCGGCATTCCGAGGAGTCTTTGCCAAAAGCAGTGCAGACATTAAAAACGAGGTAAGATTTTTACAATCGCTTGGCAGCCTCTAGGTTTTCAACTGCTCCTAGTTTTATTAAGAGTTTGAGAAATGCAATTGTGCTGTCGATTGAAGCGGTTTCATCCATTGTGTGGTAACCAGTGGTTGGGATCTGTATGGTGGTGCCGTGAACAAGCCCGAGTGATTTATCAGTAATACGTCCAAGCTCTGTACGGCCAAGACTGAGTTTTGGCTTGTCTGAGTTAAGGCTAGACAGATTTTGCTTGGTAATATAGTGGTCTTTGAAACTGTATGAAATGCCGAGTTTTTCACAGGTTTGAGCTAGCTTTTGTGTGGTTTCAATATTAAATTCTGCAAATTCATCCCGGTTCCGCAAAACGATTTGCTGTTTGTCGGCTTCGTCACGATTTTTGTATGGGCTGGTATCGACCACATATAATTCGTTGGTTGAACCTCCAAAACGCCGGAACCATTCCAATAAATATCGCCAGCTACCACCAGATTCTTCTTCGGCAGTAAAGAATGCTGTTCCTTGATATCCCAAGCTGAATAGGTGCACTAAGGCCGCAGCTGTCAGAACGTTGTCCAGCTGTCCCGAAAGCAAACCGTTATCAATTTTCAGTTTATCCAAAAAGCCAACAGGTGTTCCTGCAACTAAGTGTTCAAGTTTCTCTACCTCAAAGATCAGGTTGTTTCGATATTCGCAAATGTAAGCGTTGTTGATTAAACCTCGACCTCGATAGGCGCCTGACCAAGGCTCATAGGCAATAACTGGGGTGTTTTCAAAGCGATTCATAAGTGTCAGCATCAATTCTTCACTGACTGATTTACCGAGTAGGTCACTCATCTGTCCAGAGACAAATGCCGCAAACTGGAATTCATTGGGGCCAGTGCAGATTAAACCGTGGCGATCGATGTGACTGGAAAACATGCAACGATTTGGCTCATTGCCATGGGCGACGAGTAATCCCTCGTACCAAGTGACTTGCGCACCGCGTTCCTCAAGTTCACGTTGTAGTACGCGAAAAAATGCGTGTTCGGCACCGACAACGGAGGGTTCTCTAATTAAGGACTTCAGTAGGTCGATAAATTCCGAAAAATGAAGAAAGTTATTGTCGGTTTCAAATTCAGAAGTGCTCATGGCAGAAGCTCCACAAGAAGGCTTTGGGCGTATCGACGCTTTGGCAGGCTAAAAATTAAATTTTAGCGGTAAATTCAAAAGCCGCTGATTTTATTTTCAAAATTTTTGTTGTGAAGGATTCAATCAGAGGCTCCTTAAATAACTGTTGAGAGTTTCCGCAAAAACGTTCATAGACTTGTTCATTACGCCAAAAGCATGTTAATAGGCTGGCTTTTATTATCATCAAACGATTGTCAAACCTGTAGAGCAAAACGAAATCTTACCGGCCGGTTATTTTTAATCGAACACTCCAGGAGTGTGTTTGCCTGAATTATCAACTACCGGTTTTAATTTGGCGATTACTCGATAAAAAAGCCCAAAAACAACGTTACTGTTTTTGGGCTTAGGAGATTAGTCAATCAGATTCTGTGAATGGATTTAAAAGTCAGACCATTCTTCAGACTCTTTTTCCTTTTTAGGCTGATGTGGCTTAGTTGTTACTGACGCTTGCGTTTTCGGTTTATTTACCTTTGGTTTTTCTGGTGTTGGTAAACTTGGTGCAGTTGATTTTTTAACAACTTGTTTGGGCGCACTATGCGTGTGGCCGCTATCACTGGTCTTAAAGAAAGACATACGATCAGTTAGCGTGTCGGACTGTTCACGCATACTTTCAGCAGCAGCGGTGGTTTCTTCAACCAAGGCTGCGTTTTGCTGAATGCCTTGGTCAAGCTGACTGATTGCGGCTTGGAGTTGTTTAACACCTTCTGACTGTTCACTGGAGGCTTGGGAGATTTCCAATGACATTTTGGCAGCTTGCTCGATAGATTCTGTGATTTCATTAATGACTTCACCTGATTCACTGGCGAGTTTCGTTCCTTGATCGATGCGATTAACACTTTCGTTAATTAGCCCCGTAATCTCCTTAGCAGCATCAGCGGATTTTTGGGCAAGGGCACGGACTTCTCCGGCGACCACAGCAAAGCCTCGGCCATGCTCTCCAGCACGTGCTGCTTCCACCGCAGCATTCAATGCAAGCAGGTTTGTTTGGAAAGCGATGCCATCTATCAAAGTGACAATGTCTGATATTTTATGGCTGGATTCTTGAATGGCGCTCATCGCTTCAATGGTTTGACTCATGACATCTGAGGCTTGTTTGGCTTTTTCTTCAACTTTATGTTCGACATCGGTGGCATCTGCAGCATTTTGAGCATTATTCTGTACCGCTGCACTGAATTCCTCCATGGTGGCAGAACTTTGTTCTACCGCAGCCGCTTGGTTTTGGACTCGATCACTTAAATCCAGTGATCCTTGCGCCACTTCTGCGGCGGCAAGGTTGACCGCATTCGCAGCGTTCATCGAGACGGAAACGATTTCATTCAGTGTAGTAGAGGATTTGTTAATCGCGTTTTTCAGGATTAATAATTGACCTTCATAGTTATTGGTAATGGTTTGAGTTAAATCGCCTTCCGATTGCGCGACTACCACGTTTGAAATATCGTCAATCGCCATAGCCAGAGCATCCATGGAATTGTTAATCATGGTTTTCAGAGTTTGCAGGTCACCGGCAACTTGGACTTGAACACGTTGGTTAAACTGACCTTTCTCCATGGCTTCCATGACATTGATGGCATCACCAATCGCTTTATTCAAGGCATCGACTGATTCGGCTGCGTCATGCATGATGGCACCAAAGTCACCAGGAAGATTGCTATCAATCTTTACACTGAACTCTCCTTTTTTGAGTGAGGTCATCACTTTGGAGAGTTGTTGCATGGTGACATTTATAGAGTCCGCACTGTCATTCACACCTTCTTGTAGTTCTGCCAAATCACCAACGTAATGGCCTTGAATACGCTGACTAAAATCGCCTTCTGAAAGGCCGTGCACCACTTGGTTAGTGTTGTTTAGGGCTTTTTTGAGGTTAATCATCATATTGTTCAGTGCGCGAGCTGAATCCCCAACTTCATCTTTGGCATCATGGTCAACGGTGAGTGAGAAATCACCCGTCTGGTCGATTTTGCGAAGTACATCTACCATTCGGTTTAGCGGATTGGTAATCGCTCGAACCATTAAGAAACCAATGACAATGGCTAGGACAATCGCAATCGCCAAAATAATCCCCATGCCGACCCCTTTGCTTGTAGCTGTTTTTGCGGCTTCATAGGCTTGTTCACTGGAGACCTTGACATTGTGTTTGGTGTAGTCTGTGAAGGTCTTTCCCATGGTGTTTGAGATGGGAATCATTCTTTGGACGGCATCCTCATATTGCGTCATTGCCGTGCTGTAATCGGCCTGTGTATTGGCTTGAATTAATTTTTGAATCAACCCGTCCAACTCCACATAAATTGTTCGCCAATCTTGGTATTCTTTTTTAAGATTACGATAAAAGGTTTGTCCTTTTTCGGAGCGTTTTGGAATGTCTGCGAAGCGGTTCCAGCTTTCGTCAACGGCTTTCCAAGAAGCATTGCGTTCATTTACAATTGCTTGCAGAGAGGCTCGGTTAGCGCTGCTGACTGAATCGTATTGTAAAACACTGACGGTTTGGGCACGAATCGCCATGCGTTCCGTATTTAGGTTTCCTAAAGCGACTGCGCCAGGCAAGCGCTCTTCTGCAAATTTTGTCATCCCTTCCGACCACAATGAGAAGCCTCTGATGGCATTGAATCCGCTAATCGCTAGTGCGGCAAGCATCAGAATGATAAATAAGATGAGCTTGTTACGAATTTTTAGATTATTAAACCACGTCATTTCTGTTCCTTCATGCAACTGCATTTTCATGGTGTAAATTGGCAATATATCTCAATGCGGGTTGAATCACTGAGTCGTGTTTTATAAGAATGTCTAATTAACTCGAATAGTAAACATTTTTAGTGCCAATTGATATGCATTAGTTAATGCTAATTGATTTAAGGTAATTTGAAACCATCAAAAAGCCCGTGAGGCGCATGGCCTGACGAGCTGATTTCTAAAAAAATGATTATGTAGATGAATTAGCGCATGACATGTAAGAAATGCATGTGCTTATGGTAATGGTCAATAATGTCATTGATCATGGCATTTTTTGACCAACCCATCACATCATAATCCTGACCACCTTCCATCAAATGAACTTCTGCACGGTAGTAGTGTGCTTTTTCATCCAGTTGGTCTTCAGGGAGTTCTTCCGTGGTATAGGCCGGCTTTAGATGTGAGCGACTGCGCACTTCATAGAGGAAGTCGGTTTCATCTCCATGTTCAACTTTTAATTGCACACGATCTTTATCTGTGAGGTTTTCAACAACGACTTTGACATCCAGTTTCTCCAATTCTTTGGCGACATCTTGGAACGCCTTTAAAACAGTGTTTTGAATGTAGCGATTTACCTTGTCTTGGCTTGGGTAGTCGACGATGTTTTGTAAACGATCTTGCCAGTTTTGGTCACTATCATTACTGAGAGTCGGCGAAATATTGGTCTGTAGCGTTTCTCGCTTGGTGATGTCCACGCGTAACGCTTTGATTAGCCCGTAGGTTGCAATCAACAAGACAGCAGAGAATGGTAAGGCACTGGCAATAGTCATAGTTTGTAAAGCGCCTAGACCACCGGCTAAAAGAAGGATGACCGCGATAAGTCCAATACCAATTACCCAATAAAGTCTTTGCCATAATGGCGTATTGTCTTCACCATTTGAGCAAAGCATATTGACTACCATAGCACCAGAATCAGCAGAGGTGACGAAGAAGATGATGACCATTATGATTGCTAAAAATGACAGGAATTCTCCGAGAGGGAGCTGCTCTAAAAAGGCAAATAATGCGATGGCGACATCGTTAGAGACGGCTTTGCCAAGAGATTCAACACCTTGATTTAAGATCATGTCAATGGCTGAGTTCCCAAAGAAGGTAAACCACATCATACTGAAACCAACCGGCACAAAAAGAACACCTGCAGCGAACTCTCGAATGGTTCGGCCTCTAGAGACACGAGCGATGAATAATCCTACAAAAGGAGCCCATGCTAACCACCAAGCCCAGTAGAAAATTGTCCAACCACCAATCCAATCAGTTTTTTCGTAAGCAAAGAGGTTGAAGGTAACACGCACTATATCCGATATATAGGTTCCAGCATTTTGAATCAATGCTTGAAGTAAGAAGACGGTGGAACCTAGAGACAGAACCAATATCAGAAGAATCACCGCCAAGCTCATGTTTAGTTCTGATAAGCGACGGATTCCTTTATCCAAACCAGTTGCAACTGAGACTGCTGCTAAGGTCGTTACAGCGATAATCAAGATGATTTGTGTGACCACTCCGACTGGTACATCGAACAACACATTTAATCCGGAGTTCATTTGTAAAACGCCGTAACCTAAAGAAGTGGCTATTCCAAAAATTGTTCCGATCACGGCAAAGATATCGACTGCATGCCCAATTGGACCGTAGACTCTTTCTCCAATAATAGGATAAAGTGCAGATCGGAGCGTTAAAGGCAGTCCGTGACGATAGCTAAAAAAAGCGAGTATCAAGGCAACGATGGCATAAATTGCCCAAGCATGAAGACCCCAGTGAAAGAATGTGATTTTCATCGCTTCGCGCGCGGCTTCGACAGTTTGCGCTTCAGCAACCGGCGGCGCTAAAAAGTGCATCACAGGTTCTGCGACACCGAAAAACATTAAACCAATCCCCATTCCCGCAGAAAATAGCATCGAAAACCAAGTGAGATTAGTGTAATCAGGAGATGCATGGTCAGGCCCTAATTTAATATCGCCATATTGAGAGAGACCCAAGAATGTGACTGTAATGAGCAAAATCGCTGCAGTCAAAATATAGAACCAGCCGCCATTTTCAATGATGACAGCTTGCAGACTACTAAAAGTATTTTCAGCATGCTCGGGCATGGCTGCCGCATAAATCAGTAATAAAATGACGAGAATAGATGAGGTGAAAAATACCGGCGGGTGCAGTTTGCCTTGAATCGCAGGTTCGTCTGACATGGGCTCTCCTTAGGGTTAAAAACTTTGGGGTCGGCTCCAAGCAATTGTCTTAAAAAACAGACTTCCCACAAAATCCTCAAAAAGAAGCAGATTTTTGCGAGAAGTTTAATGAAAAAAACATCACTCGAAAAATATAGACTTTTTAAAGTAACACAGTTTTTTGCCGGCTGTAAATTAAAGACCTAGAATGTATATTTTATGTAATAAATTCATTGAATTTATGGGTCTTGGTGGCTAAGGGTGTCATTTCAAAGTGTTATAGCCAGCAAGTTTGGATGCGAATTTGATGTGCTACTTCACTTAGTTTATTTTCAAGGTGTTGGCGTAAAGTCTCTAAGTCCGTTTTTGAAATATCGACTTGAAATTCGAAGCCGGCTTGAAACCCTGAGACTTTTTCTTGCGCTGTATTAAGCGTTTGCCAATGGAGATTCAAAGGTTGAGCGGCGAATTCTAGGTTTTGGTGAGGGTAGGCTAGAAGCCATTCGGTGACACGATCATAGTGTGACTCATGAACACGAATGGATAGTGTGAAATGTTCGGTTAAATTCTGCATGGCTGATAAAGCTCCAGATCTGATACTTCCCCAAATCGTGTTACCAATTCGGGAAAGAATAAAGCGTTAATTTTGTGACTTGCTCATGAATTTTTGATAAACCATGGGCATTAATAACAAGGTCAAAATGGTGGAGGTAATTAAGCCTCCAATGACAACGATTGCCAAAGGTCGCTGAACTTCAGAGCCCGGCCCAGTAGCAAAAACTAATGGAATTAATCCAAGTGCGGCAATTGAGGCGGTCATTAGTACAGGTCTGAGTCGGCGCATTGCACCTTGTAGAACGACTTCCTTGATTTCTAACCCTTGGGATCGAAGTTGGTTGAAGTAGCTGATCAAGACCACACCATTTAGGACAGCAATCCCGAGCAGAGCGATAAACCCAACGGAGGCTGGAACAGATAGATATTCATTGGTTGCCCAGAGCGCAAATACGCCTCCGATCAATGCAAAGGGAACATTTCCCATGACCATCAGAGCTTGCTTAACTGAGCCGAACGTGCTGAATAGAATAATGAAAATTAACCCTAATGCCACCGGAATGACTACGGATAAGCGTTCAGCAGCACGTTGTTGGTTTTCAAACTCTCCACCCCATTCAAAATAGTAACCGGCCGGTAAATTTAAATGTTTTGAAAGTTCCTTAGCCTCTTCAACGAAGCCAACTAAATCACGTCCTTCAACATTGACTGAAACCACGGCAAAGCGTTTACTTTGTTCGCGCTGAACCATAACTGGGCCAGTGACTTCGGCAATTGAAACCAATTGCTTTAAATAGACGGTTTTTAGGCCTTCAGATGTTTGCAGTGAAACCGGCTGATCAAGCATGGCATCAATTGACGATTTTGTTTCCAGTGAGCCGCGGATCATTAAAGGAATTTGTCGAATGCCTTGGTAAAGGGTGCCAACTTCCAAACCATTGATTTGTACACGCAATAACTGTTGTACATCTTGAATCGATACACCTAAGCGTGCGGCTTGATCGCGTTTGATCTCGACTTGCAGATAGCGCAAGCCATCATTGGTTGCGGTAAAGACATCACGAGAACCTTCGATGTCTTCTGCCATTTTGGCCACAGCTTGTGCAACTTCGGAAAGTTCTAGAGGGTTGTCACCGAAAATATTGATAACGACATCCCCACGTGCGCCAGAAAGCATTTCTTCTGTTCGCATCTGAATCGGTTGTGTAAAGGCGTAGCCGATCCCCGGAAAGAATTTTTCAAGCGTGCTACGGATTTCATCTACCAGTGCTTCTTTTGAGTCCATGCGCCACTGATCTTTGGGATGGAGTACCAAAAAGCTGTCGGTGTCATTTAAGCTCATGGGATCAAGCCCCAGTTCATCAGAACCTAAGCGAGCCACAATACGTTTGATTTCTGGAATCTCACGCATTAGAACAGTTTGAATACGCTGATCAAGCTGAATTGAGGTTTCTAAACTAATCGATGGCGTTTTTTCAATTTGTAAAATCAGGTCACCTTCGTCCATTTGCGGCATAAACGTTTTACCAACTTGCGTAAATAAAACACCTGCAATGACAAAGGCTGCCAGTGCCAAGCCAATCACGATTTTTGCATGTTGCAAGCTCCAAATGAGTAGCGGTTGATATACTTTAGAAATTTGTCGAATCAGCCAAGGTTCTTCATGTTTAGGCGTTCCGAGAATGAAGGAAGACAGAGTTGGAATGACGGTCAAAGAGAGTAGCAGTGAACTGGCAAGCGCCATAATAATTGTGACAGCAACGGGGGTGAATAGTTTACCTTCAATCCCTTCTAAGGTCAGAAGTGGCAGGAATACGACAATAATAATCAAGATCCCTGAAATGACAGGAATGGCGACTTCTTTCAGGGCTCGAAAAATGACATGTAAACGAGTCATGCGAGGTTGATTGAGTGCGCGTTCTTGTTGGGCAACAATGTTTTCAACCACGACGACTGCAGCATCTACCAAAATACCAATCGCTATCGCCAAGCCGCCTAATGACATGAGATTGGCCGATAAGTCAAACCAGCGCATGAGAATAAAGGTTAGCAATGCCGCCAAAGGAAGGATGACCGCGACAGCGAGAGCCGCACGGATATTGCCTAAGAATAATAATAGAACGATTAAGACCAGAGCGACGGCTTCCAGCAGTGCTTTGGAAACACTGCCTATTGCAGTATTAATCAAGTCGCTTCGATTGTAGAACACGCTGATTTCGGTACCGTTAGGAAGTGCGACCGAGAGATCATCAATACGTGTTTCAACATCCATAATTAGTTGTCGAGCATTCGCACCTTTGAGAGCGACAATAATGCCTTGTACTGCTTCGCTGTTGCCGTTCTGCGTGACAGCCCCATTGCGATAAATTTCTTGGATTTTAACCCGTGCAATTTGTCCGAGTGTGACGGTAATGTCATGATGAACTTTCACGACAAGTTGTTGGATATCTTGAATCGTTTCCAAAGCCCCGATTGAGCGCACCAATAGAACTTCTTCAGCCATATTTAACCGGCCGGCACCATCATTCTGGTTGTTTTTCTCTAGAGTTGAGACCAGTTCATCCATCGTGATACCCAGACTTGCCATCTGTTCAAAATCGGGTTCCACCACAAAGGTTCTGGCTAAGCCTCCTAAGGCATTGACATCTGCAACCCCTTTGACAGAACGGAGTGCAGGGCGAATGACCCAGTCAAGGAGATCCCGTTTTTCCATGTTGTTCAGGTTGTCACTTTCGATGGTGAACATAAACACTTCACTCAAAGGTGTTGACATTGGTGCCATGCCACCTGTGACACCGGCCGGTAAATCTATACTGTTTAAGCGCTCGGCAACTTGTTGACGAGCCCAATAGATATCTGTGCCTTCACGGAAGTCGAGTGTAATATCTGCAATGCTGTATTTTGCAAGGGAGCGTAACACTTCTTGATTGGGAAGACCCAATAGCTCCATTTCCAGCGGTGCAAGCACGCGTTGCTCGACTTCAGTGGGTGTCATTCCCGGCGCTTTGAAAATCATTTTTACCTGCGTCGGAGAGACTTCTGGGAACGCATCAATAGGGAGGTTTTTAAATGCTTGCCAGCCGCCGACTGCTAAAGCAGCAATCAGCAATAAAACAAACATTCGTTGGACTAAAAAGAATTGTAAAAAACGTTCTAACACGAATTACTCCTCTTCAGCGCCAAGCGCTAATTTGAGTGCAGTCGTGCCTTGAGAAACGACTTTCTTTAGTGGCTCGGTTTTCAAGGTTTGGAAATACATACTGTTTTGTTCGATGGTCACGACATTTATATCGATCATTTCATATTTTCCCGGTTTCACTTCGGCGAATACGATGTCTTGACCATCTGTTTGCGTTAGGCTTTTTAGTGGGGCTTTATAAAGAGTTTTTGATGTTGTTTGTTCAAACTGAACTTTGACTCGTTGGTTTAAATTCAAATTTAAGTTTTCAATGTTGTCCGAAAATTGCAGTTGAACTTCTTGTGTTTGCGTTAAGACATCAAGGTGATGCGGAATAAAAAATACGAGAGCATTTAGGGTTTGATTGCCAATCTTAACGGTTGCCATGTCGCCGATTTTTAGTCCAGCTGTTTGGTTGATTGGAACAGGTACCTTAACCATTAAATTTTCATGGTTGATTAATGTCATGAGAGGTTGATATTCATCCATGTTTTGCCCAGGGATAACGGTCACATCATGAATCTCAGCTTCTACGGCTGATTTTATGGTGACCAGTGACGCTTGAAGTTTGCCTGTTTGTTTGAGCTGTTGAAGTGCAGAATTTGCAAAACCGTAATTCAAGAGGCTTTGTTCCATTTCCGATTGTGTTGCTTGCAAGCTGGCGACTTCCGCTTTTGTTGTTTGATAATCTTTAGTCGAGGCACTGCCGCTTCTGCTTAATCCTTGCAGGCGAGTTAGGTCTTTATAAGCCGCCGTTAGCTTTGCGATGGTCGTAAGCAGTTCACTTTGCAGTCCAGCGACTTTAGGACTAATCATATCGATTAGGGGTTCATTGGGCATGACATGCCCTGAATGTTTATAAATTTTGCTAATTTTTCCTGTCAGTGGAGAGCTAATGGTTTGTTCTGCTTGGTTCAACACGTCTAAATGACCAAGAAACCATTGGCTTGGAAAAGTGTTTGGGCGTTCGACTGTAGCGGTTTGGATAGAAGTCGCTTGCTGCTGTTCTTCAGTCAATTGAATGCTCTGAGCGTTCGCACTGTGAAAGCTAACTAAACAGTAAACAACGATGAATGGCGTTTGCCATGCTTGACGTAACATTTTCATGTTCAAAGACCTTATGGAATCGAATGTAGCTCAAATCTTACGAGGTGAAGCTGAAATGAACCTGAAAACTCTGAAAATTTTTTATTAATGGTGAAAAAATGATTGGGTTAATTAAAATGAACAACCACTTTAAGTCCACCCTGGTCTGAAGCGCTGAGTTGCCAATCCCAACCATAAGCTTCAATCAACCGTTTTACAATCGATAGACCGATTCCATGCCCGGGTTGAGATTCATCCAGTCGATAGCCTCTTTGGCCAAGTTTTTGTCGTTCTTCAGCAGGAGGTGCTTGCCCATTGTCTTCAATGATTAGTTGCTGCGATGAAAGGGTTAAGTGAACTTCAGAACGGCACCATTTACAAGCGTTGTCGAGCAGGTTGCCAAGAAGTTCATAGGCGTCTTCTTGTTCAATTGAAAGCTTAAGGTCTGGTTCGATATTTATTTTGAACTCAATGGCTTTGGCTTGATGGATTTGTTGCAAACCTTGCACAATATTTTCGACCACTGGTTGCATTGGTAGCTGTTCTTTGATTGATTGCTGCTGTGCAAAGCGTTCGACTTTGAGCTCGTATTCGATCTTTTGCAGAATTTTTTCTGCTTCATCAGCGATTGATTGTTTGAGTTGTGGATGTTGTTGGAGCTCTGCTGAATTTAACAGTTGGAAAATCAGATTTAACGGGGTCTTTAAACTGTGCGATAAATCGCTATTGCGGGCACGAGTTTGCTCAAATTGTTGTTTAGATGTTTTTAAGGCTAAATTCAAACTGTTAACTAAATTGCGCACTTCTATAGGGTAATCGTGCGGATCAAACTGTACATTGTGTCCCAGTTGAAAAGCTTGAAGCTTTGTTTCTAAAGGTTTTAAACGATTGAAAGTGCGACGCAGGATTTGTGCTTGTAATAGGTAAACACTGAAAATTGCCATCAGAGTGAGTAGCGCGTATTGCGTGTCGAATTCGACAATGACTTCTTGGATGGGGTCATGATTTTCCGCAACATAGACTGTAATCGGCTGGCCAAAAATTTCACGATGTTGCACGAGCATTAATAATTTATTTTCTACTGGCCCCTTCATTTCGAACACTTGTTTGGATTCGCTTAATACAGGAAGATTTAAATCAGAGTGATTTAATGAGGCTGAGTAAATGGTTTGTTGAGGTGTTTGAATTGCATAGTAGTGGCCGCTGTATGGTGCTAGATAGATTGGCCCAAGACTGGATTGGTCTAAGGTAATCCGATCATTTGTTTGAATTAAATGGTCAACAATTAAATCAATATCGTGCTCCAATCGGGTGAGAACATATTTTTCACTTAAATTATGGAGTGCGGTTTGCGAGAGCCACCAAAATAGAGCGAATACCAGAGCAATGCCGCTGACTAACCCTACCAAAAGTTGTGATTTTAAAGATTTAAAACGACTTTTCATGTGAAATCCTAAGGTTGGGTTAATAGTTTGAATAACTCAAAACTCCGGCCGGTAAAGTTATTTTGTAGAGTGTCTATGAATCTGTATTGCAGGTCATTTTATAACCTAATCCACGATGGGTTTCGATCAAGTGACTGCCTATTTTTTTCCGCAGTTTACGAATATAAACTTCAATCACATTGCTTTCATGATTTTGGTTGTGGTCGCTGATACGCTCAATTAATTGGTCTTTAGACAATATCTTGTTTGGGTGGCGCATAAAGTATTCCAGTAAGCGAAATTCTGTTTTAGTTAGGCTGTGTTCTTGATTGTGAATAGTGACGCTTTTTGTTTCTAAGTTCAAAGTTAGATTGCAAAAACTTAGCTCCATGGATTGATGAGGTTGGGGGGTTGAACGACGAAATAATGCGAGAAGACGGGCATTAAGTTCCTCAAACTCAAACGGTTTTCCTAAATAGTCATCTGCGCCAGCTTGCAATCCTTGAACACGTTCTTGCCAACTATTACGGGCACTCAGAATTAAAATTGGGGTGGATTGGTTGAGGCCACTTGCTCGAACTCTTTTAAGTACTTCAATGCCAGGTAGTTGTGGTAAACCTAAATCTAAAATGACCACGTCATATTTTACTTGAGTCAAGGAAATCAATGCTTGTTCACCATTGGTTGCACAGTCGACTAAAGCGCCCAAATCCTGAAAACTTTGATTCAGAATATCGAGCAATTTTTGTTCATCTTCGACAATCAGTAGCTTCACATTGGCCTCTTTCGTTTGGATAGCGGTGCTGAATTCCCATTATGTGGAACGCCAGCCGCCTGCAGTTGAAAACTCTTTAAATAGTCGACTAAATATCGGTAGTCACAAAAATAGTAGCTCTTTTTAAGTGTTTACGACAAATAGAAAGTCAAATATGCTTGAAAAATGTCTGAATTTTTTAGACGAAAAAAGTTTTAACAAATTCTGAAGGTCTCTGCTTTCCAGTAAAGAAAATAAGAATTGTTATTGTTTACAGTTGGTTTTCGGTTTATTATTTGCCATAAATTATCATTTAGACCATTCAAAATCATATGGGGGAGTTTATGAAATTTGTAAAATGGCAATGGTTAACCACTTCTTTAATGGCGTTGGCAGTCGCAATGCCAATGCATGCAAGTGCTCAAGAAGAGTTGAATGTATACTCAGCTCGCAAAGCGCAATTAATCGCACCTTTGTTGGAAGACTTCTCAAAACAAACGGGGATTCAAGTCAACTTAATTACCAGTAAAGCCGATGCTTTGCTAAAACGTCTTGAATCGGAAGGACGTCGTTCACCGGCGGATGTATTAATTACAACCGATGCGGGTCGATTACATCGTGCGAAAGAAGCGGGAGTTTTGCAAGCGAGTATTTCTCCAGAGCTTTTGAAAAAAGTGCCTGCAAGTTTGCAGGATAAAGACGGTCTGTGGTTGGGGTTAACGACGCGTGCACGTGTCATTGTCTATGCGAAAGATCGCGTGAATCCTCAGAATTTGTCGACTTATGAATCACTCACTGATTCAAAATGGAAGAATAAAATCTGCATCCGCTCTTCTGGCAATATTTACAACCAATCTCTGGTTGCATCAATGATTTCGCACAAAGGTGAGGAAGCCACTGCTGAATGGGCGAAAGGTCTGGTTGCTAATATGGCGCGTAAGCCGAAAGGGGGTGATCGCGATCAAGTGATGGCCGTTGCTGCGGGACAATGCGATTTAGCGGTTGTGAATACCTATTATCTTGGACAAATGTTGAACGGTTCTGATAAAGCGCAACAAGAAGCAGCGAACCAAGTGGCTGTGTTCTGGCCAAATCAGAAGGATCGCGGAACCCATATTAATGTGAGTGGGATTGCGATTACCAAGTCAGCCAAAAACATTGAAAGTGCCAATAAATTGATTGAGTTTATGTTGTCGAAACCTGCGCAGGAATGGTACGCGAAAACGAACAACGAATATCCGGTGATGGATGGCGTTGAACCAAGCGATACCCTCAAATCTTGGGGAGAGTTTCATAGCGATCATTTAAACTTGTCAAAGTTGGGTGAGCTGAATCCACAAGCGGTTAAAATTATGGATCGTGCGAACTGGCGTTAATTTTTAGTTTGCATTGCTGTTGCTGCTTGGACATTCGCCAAGTAAAAATTGTAGATTTATGCGTATGCCCCGTTTATTCGGGGCTTTGCTGTTTTTGAGAGCTGTATGACAAAATCACCAAAGTTTTGGTTACTAAGCACTTTGCTGTTGGCATTCGTGTTAACGATTCCAATTTGGGTGTTAGCCTCTTTTGTTTTCCAGTCTGGAAATGATAATTGGCAACACTTATTAGACACCTTGTTGCCGGAATACATTATCAACTCTTTGGTTTTGATGTTTGGCGTGGCGTTTGGCACTTTGCTTTTAGGGGTGCCGGCGGCTTGGTTGATTAGTCATTACCAATTTACTGGAAGCCGTTGGCTCCATTGGGCGTTACTTTTGCCGCTGGCAATGCCCGCATACATTAGTGCATACACCTATACCGGTTTGTTGGAATTTGAGGGGCCGGTGCAAAGCGCTTTGAGAGAAGTATTCGGTTTTGGTGTTTCTCAATGGTTCCCTGAGGTTCGGTCACTGGGTGGTGCAGTACTACTGTTTTCACTTGTTCTTTATCCGTATGTTTATTTGCTAAGCCGCAGTGCTTTTGGTTCAAGTAGCCAAAAAGCTTTGGAGGTCAGTCGGACACTTGGAGCCGGACCGGTAAAAAGTTTTTTTCAAGTCGCTTTGCCGATGGCGCGTCCAGCGATTATTGCCGGTGTAACGCTCGCCTTAATGGAGACCTTGGCGGATTTTGGCGCGGTACAACATTTTGGTGTGGATACCTTTACTACAGGGATTTACCGAACTTGGTCAGGCTTGGATGATACCAATACCGCGATGCAGTTATCCCTCGTTTTGTTGTCATTTGTCGGTATTCTAATTCTGGTTGAACGTTGGTCTCGTCAGCAGCAGCGCTATTATGTAGGGGATGTGAAAACCGATGCTTCTGATTATGTGCAGCTGACAGGCAAAAAAAATGTATTCGCTTTTGCAGTGTGCTTTTTACCGATTTTGTTGGGTTTTTTGGTGCCAAGTGGACAGTTGTTGTACTGGTCATTGACCACTGCAGAGACAAACTTAAACAGTGATTTTTTTGAGCTGACGTGGAATAGTTTCTCATTAGCTCTGATTACTGCAGTGGCCACGGTTGCGGTCGCCGTGTTTTTAGCCTACGCCAAGCGAATGAGTAACCTGTCTCGTGTTAAGCAGTTTGTGCAGGTGGCGCATTTGGGTTACGCGGTTCCAGGAACAGTTTTGGCGATTGCGATTATTATTCCTTTGGCATGGTTTGATAAGACCGTCGATGATTTTTTCTATGAAAACTATGAGATATCAACCGGTTTGATTTTGTCGGGCACGTTGTTTGCACTGGTATTTGCCTATATGGTACGTTTTCTATCGGTAGCATTGCAGTCTGTAGAATCTGGGCTTGCGAGAATTAAACCTTCCATGGATGACTCGGCGCGTACCTTGGGCGCTTCTTCTTGGACAATTATGGGGCGCATTCATTTGCCCTTAATGCATACCAGTCTGATTACCGCATTGATTTTAGTCTTTGTCGAGGTGCTCAAAGAGTTACCTACGACGTTGATTTTAAGACCGTTTAATTTTGATACCCTATCAATTAAAGCTTATGAGATGGCTGCTGATGAGCGTCTTGCAGATGCCGGATTGCCAGCATTGTTGATTGTACTCACCAGCCTGATTCCGGTGATTATTTTAAGTAAGTTAATGGATAAACGAAGTGGATAGTGTCTATGCCTGAGTTGTTGTTGCAAAAAATTCGAGCCAGTCATAAATCACATCTCGCGGTGGATCGGGTTGATTTGCGTTTGGCCAATGGTGAAATTGGCTGTTTGCTTGGGCCAAGTGGTTGTGGAAAAACCACCTTGTTACGAACCATTGCAGGGCTTCACCCCATTGAAGGGGGTGAGATTTCGATCGCCGGTGAATTAATGTCGACCCCAAAAAAAATGGTGTCGACCGAAGAACGTCATATCGGCATGGTGTTTCAAGATTATGCACTGTTTCCGCATATGACGATTTATGACAATATTGCGTTTGGTCTGGATGGAAAAAGTCAGCAAGAAAAAAAGCAACGTATTGAGCAGTTGTTATCGCTGATTGGGTTGCCGGAGGTTGGTAAGCGTTATCCACACCAGCTTTCTGGCGGTCAGCAACAGCGAGTTGCGCTTGCCAGAGCTTTGGCTCCTAAGCCCAAAATTCTGTTAATGGATGAGCCGTTTTCAGGGTTGGATGTTGAATTGCGTGAGTCTCTGGCGCGTGAAGTTCGCGACATTTTGAAAACCGAAGGGATTAGTGCTTTGATGGTCACACACAATCAAAATGAAGCCTTTGCCATGGCGGATTCGGTTGGCGTTTTAAAAGATGGTAAATTGCTGCAATGGGACACGCCATACAACCTCTACCACCAGCCGCATCATCCGTTTATTGCCGACTTTATTGGTCAAGGCTCTTTGATTAGCGGCAGTGTTTGCGACTGTCGTGCGGTGCATACGGAATTAGGATTATTAAAAACCCATCTGCCGACCGGAACGGCCTCTGGCGAAGAGGTGATGGTGTTAGTGCGGCCTGATGACATTATCCACGATGATGAGAGTGACTGGCAGTTAGAGGTGGTGAATCGAGCCTTCCGAGGATCGCATTTTTTGTTTACGCTAAAACTACCAAGTGGTGAGAAAGTCATGTGTATGAGTCAGTCCCATCATGACCATCCCGTTGGCTCAAAAATCGGCATTCAATTGGAAATGGATCACGCAATTGTCTTTGCTAAAAATTTAGTAGAGTAGTTTTAACGAAGTCTTATAACGATTCTTCTAGCACGGTTTTGACCGCTTGCTTCACTGCGTCTGTCAGTTGTAATAATTCACCGGCCGGTATATTAAACGCTGGCATGGTGTAAATTAGTTTTCCAAACGGGCGAATCCATGCGCCGGCTTCTAGGCATGCCGCTTGGATTTGTGGGCCTAAGTCGTTCCTTTCCAGTTCAATTACGCCAATTGCGCCTAAAACGCGCACGTCTTTTACGCCTTCCAACTCGGACAATGGTGAGAGTTCGGTTTTGAGGTGTTGTTCGATATTGGCGATATTGTCCTGCCATGGGCTGTTTATTAGCACATCAATGCTGGCAATGGCAGTGGCGCAGGCGAGTGGATTGGCCATAAAGGTTGGCCCGTGCATGAGAACTCCGGGTTCGCCTTGGCAGATGGTGTTGCTAATTTCATCGGTACAGAGCATGGCCGCCATGGTTAAGTTGCCACCGGTTAGAGCTTTGCCCACCGTCATGATGTCGGGGGTAATATTCGCCCATTCGCAGGCAAACAATTTTCCGGTGCGACCAAATCCGGTAGCGATTTCATCGGCAATCATCAGGACATCGTATTTTGTACAGAGCTCACGAACGGCTTGTAAATAAGCCGGCCGGTAAAAACGCATGCCGCCTGCGCCTTGAACAATCGGCTCTAAAGTCAGTGCCGCGATTTCGTGATGATGGTCTTTTAAAATCGCCTCAAGTTCTTCAATATCAGAATTGTCGGATTGAATATCAAAACCCATCTGCGGTGCGGGGGCGAAAATGCTTTTGCGAAGCACGTCGTTAAACAGGTGGTGCATGCCGTTGACTGGATCGCATACTGCCATAGTTGCAAAGGTGTCACCGTGATAACCATTACGAATCGAAAGCATCTTATTTTTCACCGGCCGGTCTTTGCTGATCCAATATTGCAAAGCAATCTTAATGGCAACTTCCATTGAAACCGAACCCGAATCAGCAAAGAAAACTTTATTTAAACCGGCCGGTGTCAATTTGATTAATCGCTTGGCAAGTTCTATTGCTGGTTCGTGAGTCAGGCCGCCGAACATAATATGCGGCATTTGGTCGATTTGGTCTTTCATTGCTTGCATCACCGTAGGGTGGTTGTAGCCATGAATTGCCGCCCACCACGAACTCATGCCATCAACCACTTCTCGATTGTCTGCTAGGGTGATGAGTGAGCCTTGAGTCTTTTTGACACCAATCGGCGGAATGGGATTGGGTGAAGAAGAATAAGGGTGCCAAATGTGCTGTTGGTCAAAGTCGATTAGGGATTGCCAGTGGTTGGGGTTGTTCATAGGTTTAAGTCTATATGTTGCTGTCGCAAGCGCCAACTGCGACGGCGTTAAGTGGATTTTTTACAGATTCTGGAAATGATTCAGCATGGCACAGTCTAAATTGAGTGCGGTGAGTGTTTCAACAAAATCATTTTGTAGCGGGGCTTGAATGGTAATGCTTTCATTCGTTGAAGGGTGCTTAAAGGTCAATGAGGTTGCGGCTAAATATAGGCGGTGATAACCACGCCAATCATTAAATAGGTGATTGTGATGGCGGTCGCCATATTTTACATCGCCAATGATAGGGTGGGCAATGCCGTTCAGATGACGTCGGATTTGGTGCTTTCGTCCGGTTTTCGGTTT